>Ga0207422_1000727_pt1 | contig 91031 bp, 79 predicted proteins | sample MarCyaLeptolynsp_FD_187757 | JGI IMG/M metagenome (GOLD analysis project Ga0207422, IMG submission 187757) | Marine cyanobacterial communities from Panama - species 1 Leptolyngbya sp. (SPAdes) | ecosystem: Environmental > Aquatic > Marine > Unclassified | place: Panama: Panama City | collected...
GAAGATTTTTCTCGATATTTTTTTCTTTTTTTCTTCGCGGCCCATGTCTGCCCGGCGTATCGGGCGCACAGAAAAGCACCACCCAGTCCGAAGACGAGGTGGTGCAGTGAGAGAGGAAGAGAGGGTTAGGGCTTAGCAGCCGTTTGAAGCGATATGGGTCGAGCGGCTCTTCGCGCCGATAGACCCGGTACTGATTCCAAAGGCACGACCTGATTTGGTGCGCGTTGAGACGTTGCCAACGCCGACCGCTTGTCCGCCGCTGCCCATGTTTTGGCCCCTAATGGTGCCGATGCACGTGGTCGCTGACTTAAACCAGTGACGGGCATCTGTAACCACATTGCCGACGACAATGGTCTGATCGAAGCGGCCATTAATGGTTGAGTTCTCAATCGTGCCAATCTTGGTCTTCGCGTCTGCGCCGATGGACCGTGCGCGAGTGACATTGTTTCCGACAATCACGGTCTGATTGGTGGTGCCGTTCAGCGTCGAGTTTCGGATCGTCCCGATATCGGTATTGGCATCGGTCAACCAGCTGCTGGCGATTGTAGCATTGTTTCCAACAATCACGGTCTGATTGGTTCGACCCCGAATTGTGGTGTTGCTGACAACGCCAATATTTGTATCGGCTTCATTCAAAAGCCCTTTGGCGGATGTGTTTGAAGAGCCAATGATCGTGACCTTGTTGAGTGTGCCGTCAATGTCGACGGACTGATCTGCGAAGGCGAGCGGCTGGAGGCTCAGCAAGGCTGAGGCGATGATCGCTGTTCGTCTGAGTTTAGACATGTCTAGATCTCCTATTGAGAGATCACATTAGACGATCCAATCCGCCTTAGATGTGCTCTGCAGCACAATTGAGACGTCTACGGGGTGGGGCGTGCTACGGGCGTTCCGCTAATCTTCGCTGAGTGCGAAATCTTCGAGCCACTCAATATCGAATATTTTAAGCACGCCTTTTTCGTGTCGCGAGGCGCCGGCCCGTTCAAACCGTTTGAGGACGCGATTCAAATTGGAGCGCGTAAGGCCAGCATATCGGGCCAACGTCGTCTGATCGATCTTGATTTCGAACGTTGTGTCCTCGGCATCCAAATCGTCATCATCTTGTTCTCTGAGCCGGAGCAGAGCCGCGGCGACCCGGCGGGCAATATCAAGCGTCGTCGATTCCAGGGAGTCAGACGCATCTCGTAATTTTTTACAAAGCGCTTTCGACAAAGCCAGTGCGAACTCAGAGTCCGTTTCTAGCTTCCTCAGGATATCGGCGCGCCGAATGACTAATATCTCGCAGGCTTCTAACGCGACCACATCGGCGGTTCGTTCGCCGCCATCAATCGCCGCAATCTCGCCGAGGACATCACCTGGTTGTAAAATGTTCAGAACGGTTTCGTTGCCACTAATGGAATAGGCGCTGACTTTGAGTTTTCCCGAAAGAATAACGGCGAGAAAATCTCCTGCATCGCCTTTCTGGAAGAGCGTTTTTCCCTTTGTCAGCTGTTGCTTCAGCCCCGATTCTGAAAGACTCGCGAGGCTGTCTTCAGGCAGGTCTTTCAGCAAGGATCCGGGACGGACAAATCCTGATAGATCTGAAATAGTGCTCATGATTTCCCCCCAAGGAATTTGATCCAAGTCCTATCACATAAGTCTTAGTTCAATGCGCGCGGGTTTACAATTTTTGCAACAAAACACTGCCTCAAACGAGAATGAGCCCGGCGGACACCGCCGGGCTCATTTGGGCTCTGATCGCGAAATCCGGGAAGAGTGAGAGGCTGAGGTCCCGGTTATGAGCGAGAGCCAATTATCCCGTTACTCGAAACTCGACGCGACGGTTGACGGCGTGGTTGCTCTCCTGACCCGGGATCAACTCATATTCGCCTTTGCCGAAAGAAACGAGCTGAGCTGGGTTGACGCCCTGTTGTGTCAGGTATTGGCGAACCGAAGCGGCGCGGCGCGTCGACAAGTCCAGATTATAGGTCGTGTCGCCTTGGCTATCCGTATGACCTGAGATCAGCAGGACTTTGCCTTGAGCGGCGGGTGCCTTGAGGACGACTGCGAGGCTGTCCAGGTGGGCCTTAAAGCTGACTGGAATGCTGGCCGAGTCGAGCTGAAAGTTGACCGGTGCCGCGACAGTGACCGGCGGCGCTGCAGGTGCAGGCGCTGGAGCCGGAGACTGCGTTGGTGCGGTTTGGATCATTTGGATGCCACGTGTCCGCAAGCGGGGCTTTGGCTCTTCCAGATCAATGCCGAACATTTCTGCATATTCAGATGGGCTTGGCGCGCTGTCCACGATGATGCGTTCCTGAGCATTTGCCGTCATGGAAACAGCGATTGTGGCGAGGGCTGCGGTGATAATTTGCTTGAACATGGTGTGTCCTTTCATGATCAGTTTGTCTTCGATGAATTGGTTTTCGCAGATCCAAGCTGGGCCATCAGTGCTCTGGAGCACAGTTGTGAAATTAGATTGCTAAACTCAGTCCCAGCCACAGGACTTTCAGGGAAATATGCAGCGCTTGATCGATCATCATGCCGACCGATCCGTGTCCGAGCGCGCCTTTCGACTTCGCATAATCCAGACCCCAATGGAAAACGAACTCGGCGAAGCCGAATACGGGATTGAGGACGAACGCCACGGCGGCGCCATGAGCGGCCGCGTGCGCCGTTAGCACCCAGGGCCAACTCTCATGGTTGCCTGGCACTTTATTGGCGGCAACAAAGTCGGATTGAAGCTGGAAATCCACAATGAAGTGAAGCGCGACGAGCCAAAAAAGGTCGTTAAAAAGCATGGGTTGCCTCTATCAGATACACAGCTGAAGGGGTCAGCTGTCTTCGAGCGCGAACCGTCTCACATCTGAAAAAGGCAAACTGTCTTGCAGAGCACAGGCCGTGGATTTTTTATGCTAGGCGCCAGACCGCCCTGCGTTGGTCCGGGTGATTTGATAAGCAACCAATCCATCTTCCGGTGCTGCATCTAATAAGGCCTGAAATTTCTCAGCGGCGCGTTCCGGCGACTCTTTTAAGAGCGCAAAGGCCTCTCGATAGACTTGGAGTCGGTCAGCCCGAAGGCGCGTGGCGCGTTGCGCCTCAAATACGCGGACCGGCATTGTAATGCCGCGTACGCTGACATCGCCAATCTCGCGATAGACGATCCCGTCATCCTCAACGCGTACATCTTCGCTGAGACAGATCGACGTCCCAAATGTCTTATTCTCCGCTTCTAAGCGGGCCGCAAGATTCACGATCGATCCATGCGCTGTATAGTCAAACCGTCTGGAACTGCCGAAATTGCCGACCAAGGCGGTCCCGCAACTAATGCCAATCCGTGTGCGGCCAAGCGTGACACCATTGGCAGCGACTTCGGCGCGATAGCGCTCGGTCACGTCCTCAATGTCCAACGCGCATCGGATGGCTTTCAATCTATGGTCCGCGACGTCCAAAGGCGCGGAAAAGATGGCATGAACCGCGTCACCAACAATCTTATCGACTGTGCCATCATAGGCCGCGACGACATCGATAATTTCATCAAGATAGCCGTTCAAAGTGGGGGCCAGTAATTCCGGCGGCATCGTATCGACCAGTCGCGTAAAGCCTTCAAGGTCGGTAAAAAGGATGGTGACTTCGCGCTCTTCAGCTGATCGGGTCAGAACCTCAGGGGAAGCGATGATCTCTTCAACGCGCTTTTTGCTGAGAAAGTGAGAAAAGCCTTCTTGGACAAATCTTCTTTTGTCGCGTTCTTCGCGCTCTTGTGCGGCAAATAAGAGCCCTGAAACGACAAGGAGCGCAGATGCAAAGCCGGTAAATGGCAATAAGATCCGACCATCCGTGGCGTTAAAGAGCAGAAACAAGACCCACCAATAGCCCACCAGCAAAACGGCAAGGGCAGCCAATGTCAGAATCAACCGGTATCTCTGCACCGCAATAAAACCGGCAAGCATGGCGCCGATCAGAATCAATGGTAACTGACTCCAAGGCGTTAAATGGTGACCCCGCAGATCGCTCATCATACCGACCAATGAAAAGGCATGGACGACAATGCCGGGCAGCTGACCGTCAGGCATGAGCTGTTTTGGTTCTATCGGTCCCAGCTTGTCGCTGAACCGCAAAGGGGATGACACAAAATCCCCTGAATAAGGACTGATCCGTCCGATCAAGACCATCCGCCCTTCGACCCAGGATTGAGGCAGGATCTCAATCTGGCTGGCGCTGAACGTTCGGAAAGGCCAAATAGATGTCTCGCCGGTTCGAAACGGAATGTTTAACCAAGGGCCACGGTCGTGCTGAAAACCGGACGCGTTCGCGATCGCCTCGGCGAAACTCATATGTTCGGTTCGATTGGTCGGCGCGCGCCGAACCACTTCATCAATCGTGTCGACACATAGGATACCGTGGGCGGTCTGAGCGGCGTCCCGAAATTCGGCGAGGATTGCGGTTTGAGGGTCGGGCACAGTTCTGTGCTCGCAAATGGCCCGGCGTGAGTCTTTGCCGGGGTCTGACACCAGAATGACCGGCGCGCGGGCCTTGGCAACGGCGTCCAACAGGGCTTGATCCGCGTCAGATTCCGTCCGCCGATCGAGCAAAACATCGACGGCGATCACACTTGCGCCCAATTTGTCAAGTCTCTGGACAACAGACGCTAAAAAATTTCGGTTTATAGGAGACGTATAGGCGAAATCTTGTAAGCTTGAATCGTCGATGGCGACGATGACAATTTGATCGAACGCCTCGGAAGGAACGGAATGATGGGACACACGAACGTCCGCCAGAAAATTCTCGAAGACCCGCACCGGGCTGAGCATGGTCGCCGCCACGGCAATCAGCGCCCCGATCAGCGTGATCGTGATGAATTTGCGGAACGATTGGTCCCAGATCAAAACGTGTCCCCTCAGAGGCTCCCCTTTTCACGCTATCATCAGATCATCGCGCTCGCTACCATTTCAGCGATCGGACAGATCATGGTCTCTGGCGCGCAGGCGGAGGGCGTGGTGTTCGAGAGCACCATTGCGGATTATAAACTCGGTCAAATCATCGCCAGCGGAGAAGCGATTGAACTGCCTGCCGGCGAGCATGTCAAAATCCTTAGTCGAGATGGCGAACAAATCGTCATTCGTGAGACCAGCATCTATGATGCGGACAATGCAGAGGATGAAGCTTCTTCACAGCCCTCAGCCTTTGAAATCGCCATCTGGAATAAACGCCGGGCCGATATTGGAGGCACACGTGGGGATCGCTTCGAGCAGTGCTTGGAAGCTGCGGAAAAAGATCCAACGCTCGAAGAAGCCGATTGCGAGCAATTGGTTGGTGCCGATCAAGCGGCGCCGACATTCGAGATCTCGAATACCAGTGTTCGCAGTGCGTTACGTCCGTCTCAGGACTTGCGCGTAAAAATGGTCTCTGACTTCAACGCTATAGCGAGCTGCCAGATTCAGCGCGCGGATCAATCTGCGGAGACAACAGAATTGCGCCTGGGGACCCAAGGTAAGCGAACAACGCGTATGCTCGCAGGGACGCCAAAACATATTCCTCAACGCGGCGTGCCCGCCCCGAAGGCGCCTGAACAAGCAGGCGAATATACATTGACCTGTCTCGCCATATCGTCGGCCGCTGTGGATTTGTTCGGGACAGCGATGGAGGGCGCAGTGGCGCATGCAGATCGCGACTTACTCACGGCGCGCTTCGCTGAAATTCGCGGCGAACCGGTTGCCTTGGGCAGCCTGACCTTCACTGTCTCAGACGAATAAACGCGCGACGCTAACGCGTGCAAATAAGTGCCATCGGCTTGCCCGATGGCATGTTTTTTTTTTTAGGTGCGTGTGGCGTAAGAGGGGACGAAGAAGAACTCGCCGCCATGGCTGCCCGAATTCTGCATCTCGCCATATTGCGGCGCTTGCAGAAAGTCTTTTGAGAATGCCCGAGCAGATACAATATCCGTCACAGAGCGCGCCAAAACGGAAGCTCTAGCAATTTGAGCATTATTGTTGAGCGTCTGTATGAACGCTTCGGCAAACAGTGAGTTTCCACCGCCACCTTCGTCCAGAACTTCTTGATCCGCGCCGCCTGAGGTCAGGGCAACGCGTGTTTGGAGTCCCAAATCATAGCGAACATGTTCAGCTTCAAGCACGGGGTCATCGCCGCTGGTAATGGTCGTCACCGATCTTGTAATCACGCCTGAATAGCAAGAGTCAGACACGACCATGATTTTCTTGGCGGCAGATGCCGAAAGGGTTTCTTTAAGCCAATCAAAGCTCAACGAATTGATCGAGTTGTAGGGGATAGAATCGACTGGATCCCAATAAGCCACGTCATTAATGCGTTGCCCGTGTCCGGCATAATAGATCAGCAAATTGTCGCTCTGATCCAAACCTGCCGCTTTTTCAGCAAGGGCTTGCCCGAGCTCCATGCGCGTGAGGTCTTTGAGGACCGTCGTTTGGAAACCGTACTTCGTCCTTAGAATCTTGGAGATGTCATCGACATCCTTGTGCGGGGTTTGAAGATCCACCCAATTCTCGTTGTGATAGTCCTGATTGCCGATCAGAATGGCGTGATAGTCACCAAAATCGATATTGGCATAGGGTGAGACAGGTTCAGTCTGTGCAACTTGCTCCTCGGGGGCGGCCAGGCCGCGTGAGGCCAGTTCCGCCAACTTGTCGAGTCGCGCTGTCGCGTCGGCGAGTTGTTCTTCGAGCCGGTCCGCGCGGGCAACCGCCTCGTCTTTTTGCCGGGTCAGCTCAGCATATTGTGTTTCGCTATTGGCGAGCTGTTCAATCTCTTGCGTGATTTCTCTTTGGCGCTGAGCCAGTTCAGATTCGCGCGCGTCCAGCGCCGCGTTGCGTTGCAAATATTCCTGCTTGGCGGATTCCAGCTCCGCCTGATCTTGGCGTTGCGCCTGCAGCAATGCGTCCAGCGCCGCGCGATCTTGTTCGAGCGTCAAAACATTCGCAGCGGCGGCTTGCAAGCGTGTCGATTCTTCAGCCAGCGCCTCGCGCTGTGTAGCGATCTCGCGCTCAAGCGCCGTCAGATCAGAGCGGCGTTGATCATAGGTGGCGCGTACGCTTTCGAATTGTCTTTGTTGATCGGCGAATTCAGACCGCGCAATGGCCAGTTCTGACCGTTCGCGTTGCAAGTCTTCTCGTTCGGCGTTGAGGACGAGGCTGTCATCGCCATATCTTTGTGTGAGTTGAGCGAGTTCAGTCTCGCGCTGAGCAAGCTTTTGCTCGCGCTCCGCTAAGGCGTTCAGGCGTTGAGCGAGGTCGGATTCAGCGTCTGAGACCGCTAAAAGGGCCGCGGCTTCGGCTGCGACGGCAGACCGACGTTCGGCCTGCAATTGCGCGATCGCGTTTTGCGCGCTTGCCAGGTCGGCGCGAAGCTGATTGACCAAAGCCTGGTCCTGGGCACTTTGCGTCTCGACCGAATTAGCGATCTCGTTTTGCAATTGGGCAAGTTCGAGCTCTTTATTTGCCAAGGCTTGCTCGCGCTGTTCAATCTCAACACGCTGTTGGCGAACAGCGTCGATCTCTGTTCGCAGACTCTCACGTCCATCCGCAGCGCTGGCCAAGGATCCCGCGAGCCGTTCACGAGCCGCTGCGAGTTCGGTCTCAAGTTGCAAATATCGCGCGCTGGCATCATCGCGTTCTGTTTTCAATCCATCGATTTCGAGGTTTAGTCGATTGATCGTTGTTTCTTGGCGGGCCAGCATTTCATCCCGTTCAGCAAGACTGGCGCGAAGCATGATGAGTTCTGCTGTGTCGACTTGGGTGAGCTTGGCGCGCAAGTCCCCTTCAAAGCCCATGGCGTCATAATAGAGCTCAGTGGCTTGCACTTGATCAGCAGGGCCACCGAGGCCTTCTTCGAACAGACGCGCGAGGCTGATCATGGCTGGTGCATGACCTTTTTGAACCGCGCGGCCATACCATTCGCGGGCGCGCTCGAAATTCGGAACGCCATTCATGCCGCGCTCGTATAATTCGCCGACATAGGTCTGGGCTTTGGGGTCGCCGGCATCCGCTTGCGGCAACCAGGCTTGCAGCGCGCCTTCAATACTGGCGCGTGCGCTGACAATATAGCGGCCACCAAAAATCTCGCAGTCTTCGGATGTGATCCGAACCAATCGGCTTGGCAATTGTCGGACTTGGCGGCGACCATTCTGAACGACACGGCCGGGGAGACGACAATCCACGAATTCAAAATCGCTCGGTTGCGAAACCACAGATTGTGCGTTTGCTTGCTGAGCGAGCGGGGTATTCGATGGCGCGAGTGTCAAAGCTGGGGTGACACAAAGCGCAAAAATCGAGCAGGCCACCGTTCTCAAGGAGCGTCGCGAATACCGGCTAGGACGCTGTCCCGCGATATGTCGTTTCATCCCCTTGGCCATTATTCCGAACCTTTTCTTGTGCTTACAAACCTTATCGTTAATACTACACCCACGCCGCATAGCAAACTGTGCTGTAGAACAAAAAAGCGATCAAAAGCGTATCGCAATATCATAGGGACAAAACGTCCAAAGTTGGGGACAAAAATGGGAATAGTAAGACTTTTTCGAGTTTTCGTAGCTGGGATCGGTCTCAGCTTGATGATCGCGCCTGGTGCAACGGCGCAAGATTTTGGTGAGGGAACGGATTTCGTTGACTATGTCCGGCGCACGTGTGGGGCGCTTGCCGGATTAGGAACGGGACGCACGAACACGCAAACGGATTTATTCCAACGCTGTAATGGCGCCTTGAATGCGCCAAGCACAACTGACCAGGGCTTGAGCGCCCAAGGAGATATTCTAGATCAATATATCGGCGTGCAAGGCATCTCTGCGCAGTCAGATGGTCTATCCCGTACAAGTCGGGCGGATCAATTCGTCTCCGCGAGACTGAATGTGATCTCGGGCCAGATGCGGTCTGGTCAATTCGCGAACCTGATGACGGAACGCCCAGTATTGCTGGCTTCAAACGATCCAGATTCGGTTGATCTATCTGGAACAAGCCTGTCGCGTGAGGGGCGCTGGGATGGCTTTGCAAGTTTGGGCGGGTTTCAGACCGACCAAGATTCGACCTCTGACGAACTCGGTTTTGATGTTGATGGTTTTTGGTTCGCCGGTGGTGTCGATTACTCGTTCAATGACCGCCTGATTGCCGGTGCGGCGCTGAGTTATGTGGATTCTTCCGCAGACTTTAATTCCATTGGGGGGCTAAGCTCTGGCGGGACCACGGACACAGAATCGGTCGCGGTGACTTTGTACGGGTCATATCTTCTCACGGATCCTTATGAGCTGAATGCCTGGGAGCTAAACGGTCTCCTGTCGTTCGGTCAGTCAGATTTTGAGACCAGCCGCGACATTTCTATCGTCGACAAGAATGGCGGCGGCATCAATGCGATTTCGGACGGTAACTTCGCCACGGTGAACCGCACCGCGACTTCAAGTACGGATGCGGACAATATTCAAGCGTCCATCGGCGTTGCCTATTCGATGTATTCTGACAATGGCGTCTCATTCACGCCATCTGCCAATTTGACTTATTATTATTCAGAAATTGCGGGCTTCTCGGAGTCGGGGTCGAATGGATTGGACCTGATCTTTGACGATCAGGAGATCGACTCGCTGCAAGCCTCGATCGGGGCCAATGTGTCCAAGCCCTACAGCACGGATTGGGGCGTTGTCGTGCCTTATGCCCGCGCAAACGGGGTGTTCGAACTCCAGGACACAGCGCAAACCGTCAGAGGACGTTACGCCGTCGCCATCAATCAGGATGATAGTTTTGTCATTCGCACCAATGATGCCGACGAGTTTGTGGTCGACTTTGCGGTCGGTGCCTCTGCTCAATTCGCCAATGGCGCCTCCGCCTTTGCTGAGTATTCAACAATGTTAGGCCTGGAAAATGTCGATCACCAAGCCTTCTCAATCGGGGTTCGATTTGAGTTCTAATCTGCGCGCGGCGCGCGTGATTTAGATGCGAAGACATTAGAGGCTAGGCTGATTGAATCAGCCTAGCCTCTATTTTTGGGACAAGTGTTCAAAGTGAGGACTGTGCCGAGACCCGATCGCATTGGCATCTCTGCTGATATGTAATCCTGAACTCAGCATTTGGCGTCAAAGCGGACGTTAGACATTCGAAGGCTCATAAGGAGCTGAAGTCGATCTTCCGCAGTTCGTACATTCCGTCTTCACCGAAGTCGGCGAAAATACAGTGAACAGTTTAGTGATGAGCTTGCCGCAGTCGGGGCACTTCACCCAGTTCATCCATACCAATCCGATCATCGAACCAAAGAAGTAGATCAGGAAAATGGTTACAGGTACTTCGTAGCCCATCGCTTCAAAAACGATCCATACCGGAAACCCGATGAACATGGCGAACGCGACTACCCCCATAACGATCTGGGCACGCTTAGCATGTCTGCTCGCTGGAGTTTCTTTGAGCATGATCCAAAGATGGGATTTGGCGCGGGAAATTTCCAGAGGCGACCTACGCTTATATCCGCTTCTTAACCCAAAGCAGATGTCCGCTTTTTAGATTAAATCGGTAGATAGAGATTCCTGCACCACTCGCATGCCAACAGCGAGTTCTAAGCCGTCAGGGCTGTGTGCGTAATGCCTGTTCTTCTGCAGGCGCTTTCGTCAGCCTGGTCTAGCCCGTGCCGCCGAGCGCTAAGTAGGCGTCTATTTGCGCATCAAGAAGTCGGCGCTCTGTGCTAATCCGGGCCCCACGAATGGCGTTAACGCGGCGCTGCACGGTCAACACGTCGAGCAAAATCGTTTCGCCGAGATCGAACTTGATCTGTTCTAAGGCAAGGGCTTCTTCCGCCGAAGCACGCCCGCGTTCCAACGCGCTGAGCGCTTGTCGTAAGGTCGATGATTGATCGAACGCATCATTAACATCGAAGACGGCATTTCGAAGCGCGGCTGAATAGGCCGCGAGGGCGGCGTCGATACGTGCTTCGGCCGCTTCAACCTGCGCTGCGTTTCGTCCGGAATCGAACAGAAGCGCACTCAGGCGCGCGGTTAGGCTGGCAATGTAGAAATCAGGATCGAAAATGTTGCTGAGCTCAACGCCGCTGGAGCCGATGCGCCCAGACAGGCCTAAACTTGGCCAGTTCGCTTTGCGCGTGGCGTCAAAAGACTCCAATTCGACCGTGACGGCCGCGCGGGCTGCGCGAACATCATATCGGGTTTCAAGCAGCTGAGCCGGCAGGGTGGCGAGGCCAAGATTGGCCGCTTCGGGCAATTGCTCTGACACGTCTAGGTCTACAGCGCCAAAATCCCCCAAGACAATCGAGAGTGCTCGGCGCGCTGACCGGGCGGCGAACTCCTGATTTCGCAAACCCGCCACCGCATTTTCATATTCGAGTTCTGCAAGCGCGAGATCTGAACGGGCAATGTCCCCCGCTTCAAATCGCGCTTCGGAAACGCGCCGGGTTTCATCCAGGAATGTGAGGTTTTCTTGCGCCAAGCCCAGTTGTTGATCGGCCTCGATGATTTGAAAATAGGAGCGCGCGGTTTGAGCCAGGATGGCGCGGCGCAGACGCGCAGTGTTCGCGCGTTGAACATCAAGCTGTGCCTCCGCTTGGCGGATGGTGGCGCGATTGACGCCAAATATGTCCGGATCCCAAGAGCCGCTTGCATTTGCGCTGGCGCTATCGCTCGCTTGATCAAAATCGGTAAGCTCTGAGAGGCCTGTTGCGCTGAGGTCGGCACTGACTGTTGGACCGAGCAAAGCGCGGCTCTGTCGTAGATTGGCTTCAGATTGACGAAGGCGCGCTTCAGCTTGCTTGAGATCGAGATTGTTCGCTTCAGCCATGGCGAGATAGTCGCGAAGCTGTTTATCGTCGAACAGATCGGCCCAATCGCCAGGCAGGGTGTTCGCTTCAACCTCGATTTGCCACGCAGATGGCAGCCCAGCGGACTGTGCGGTGATATCGTTCAGGGCACGATTGACCGTCGGCGATTGGCAAGCCGCGAGCACCAGCGCAGCACCACTCAAAAGTGCGGGCTTCATCATTTTCGATGCGTACCGATTACTCATGCCGTAATGCCTCGATTGGATTGAGCTGCGAGGCGCGCTGCGCCGGTAAAAATCCAAAAACAACGCCGACAAGCAGGGCCGAACCGAAAGATAGGATGGCGATGTTCGGTGAGAACACCATTTCAATCTCATCGGTCCCTAGGGAGACTTGCGAGACCGCATAACCAAGCCCCAGTCCTAACAGGCCGGATATGATGGACAATAATAACGCCTCTGTCAGGAATTGACTGAGAATATCAGACCCGCGCGCGCCAATCGCCATGCGCAATCCAATTTCGCGCGTTCTTTCCGTCACCGAGACCAACATGATGTTCATCACGCCCACACCGCCAACGATGAGTGATACGGCCCCCATCGTGGCCAGGAGTAAACTCAGAGTGCGTTGGGTCTCGGCGACCGCTTGCCGGTTTGCCGAAAAGTTGAAGATACGAAAGTCCGGGGCTTCGTCGGCGGTCAAACCCCGCGAGCGGCGCATGATGAAGTCCACTTCGCGTTCAATCCGGGCGAGATCTTCTTGTGTGGCGCCAACAATCCTGATCGAACGAACCTGATTGCGGACCAATCGGTCATCACCGAACAGGCGCGCCCGACCGGTCGGGCGAGGGACGAGGACAAAATTATTCTGGTCCTGACCCCGCCAATTCGTTCCCTCCGTTTCATCGACAATGCCGATAATCTCAAACGGGATATTCTGGATCTTAATTCGTTCGCCCATTGGATCCTGGCCACGGAAGAGGGAGCGCACCACGGACGTTCCGATTACGGCCACCGTTTCTCTTCGTTCAATCTCAGTTTGCGTGATGGGCCGACCGCGTTGCATTTGCAGATCATTGGCCGCGAGATATTGCGGGTCGGCGCCAATCACGTTCGCGCGCCAATCACTGGTCTCTGAAACGATGCTATATTCTTGCGAGAGATCGCCCGTTGCCGCCTCGACTCCCGGGATCGCCTGAATGTCGAGCACGTCCTGTTCGGTAAATGGACGCCAGGCACGTCGTGCGCTCGCGCGACCATTATTCCAGTTCGGGAAGATCGAAATTGTTCGCGCTTCGACGCTATCAATGTTTTCGAGGATCTTCTGGCGCGATCCCTCTCCAATCGACAACATAGCGAACACTGCCGCCACCCCGATAATAATACCGAGCATAGTGAGAAGTGTCCGAAAAGGTCGCTCCAATAATGAGCCAGAGGCCAGCGTCAAAGTCGTTAGTCCAGGAATTCTCATGCCAGCACGCCTTGCCTCACATCTTCAACAATCTTTCCGTCCCGCATTGTGATCACGCGGTTCGCATAATTTGCGACCTCTTTATCGTGCGTGATCAGCACAATCGTGATCCCTTGGCGGTTAAGCTCAACCAAAAGCTCCATGACGTTGGTCGAGGTCTTGGAGTCGAGCGCCCCAGTCGGCTCATCCGCTAGCAAGAGATCCGGCTCACCAACGAGGGCGCGGGCAATGGCAACGCGCTGTTGCTGGCCGCCTGAAAGCTGCGTGGGTTTATGATGAATGCGATCGCCCAATCCGACCCGTTCTAAGCTTTGCCTTGCGCGTTCGTTTTCCTCATCCAGTCGCGGGCGACGATACTGCATTGGCAGGCGAACATTAGTCAGAGCAGACTTCTTGGGCAGCAATTGGAATTGCTGAAACACAAAGCCTATCGTCTCATTGCGGAAATAGGCCAAAGCGCGCTTGCTCATACGCGCGAGGGATTGGCCCGCAATCGCGATGTCACCCCCATCTGGCTTATCGAGCCCGCCTAACATATTCATCAGAGTGGATTTGCCCGATCCTGAGGCCCCGATCACAGCGACGAATTCACCGCGATCAATGGTCAAACTCACTTCGTCTAGGGCCTTAATCACAGAAGATCCGCGGCCATAGGTTTTGACCAGGTTTTGGGTTGCAATAAGCGGTGCTGACACAGGCTTATCTCCCAGCACCTGGGCGGCCGCCGCCTGGTCTGCCACCCCGACCGGCCCCGGGCTGGCGAATGCCTGTGACGACTTGCTGACCCGTTTCCAAGCCAGAAATCACTTCAATAAAAGCCCCGTCCGATAGACCAAGGCGCACCGGTTGGCGTTTCATTTTTCCCGTCTCGGTCAGCACCCAGAGATTGGCGTCACGAATGTTTCGCTCCGCCGCCAATAAAGCGCGGTATTGCGAATAAACAGCTGGGTTTAATTGAGTGGCGAGAATATTTTCGGTGAGTTCGGCAAGGCGGATCCGCGTTGGCGTGTGCAAGAAAGTCCGAGTCGGATCGTTGATCACTTCGATCAAAGGCGCGGTTGCCCGTTCGAGGGTTTCCCTTGTGCTTGCGATGTCTGTGGCGCTCATGCCAATACGTTCAAGGCGCGAATAGACTGGCGATAGCGGATTGGTATCTGGCTCAATCTGTTCAGCCCCTTCTTCTTGCCAGACTGCGATTTGGTCAGGGGAGGGGCGGAACCGATCCGCTTGCGCTGGAATGCGCAACACGCCGGATTTGACATCCGTGGTGATTTCCAGGTTTGCCGTCATGCCGGGCATCAATTTGCTTTCGTCATTCTTAGCCGCGACGACGGCGACATATGTGACGATATTATTGGCTTCCTGAGATTTAAGTCGCAGCTGCTCGACCGTGCCTTCTACGGACAGGTCTGGATAAGCGTCGACCGAAAACTTCGCGACATCGCCCTCGTCCAAGCCAGCGACGTCACTTTCAACAATTTGCGCCTCTACGCGAATGTCAGAGAGATCTGCTGCAAGCGCAAACAATTCCGGCGCAGAAAAACTTGCTTGAACGGTCTGACCTGGATCGATCTTTCGATCAATGATCACGCCATCGATGGGGCTTGTAATCGTCGTGCGTTCGAGATCGAGCCGGGCCGTGGCAAGTTCCGCCTGGATCTGATTGACACCCGCTAAGGCGCTTTCCAATTGCGCGCGATTGAGTTCGAGATCTGCGCGCGCCACGCCAACCGTTCGCAATGCTTCATCCAGGCGGGCCTGCGACACAGCATTCTGCGAAAACAGATCTTCCTGTCTGCGCAGCACCGTTTCAGCCTGAGAGAGGTTGACTTCCGCACGATTGATCGAGGCTTCACGCACGCGCGTATCAGCGTTTGCGGCTTCGAGTCGGCTGCTCAATTGACGCACACGGTTCTCAAAGCTCTGGGGATCAATAATCGCGAGCACATCGCCTTGTTTGACCTGGCTGTTAAAGTCCACCTCAACCCGTAAGATCCGCCCTGAGACTTCGGATCCGACCATAACTTCATCGCGCGGGACAATTTTGCCAGACGCGTTCACCACCCGCGTGACATCGCCCATCGAGACGGGTGCCGCCGCCAGAGACGCTCCCGGTGCTTCTTCGACGCTGTCTGCTGTTCCACAGGCCGCGACTCCCAAGAGGAGACTTGCCACACTCAAGTAACGGAGTTTCATTTGACCCTGCCTGATCGAAATACTTAAAATTTACACGCCGAAGGCGGGAACCGCCGCGGCCCTAATGGTCTCGTAGGCCTGTAACTAAATTGCACGCGTGTTCTGGCAAGTATCTGCTTAAAAATGCTCAGAATTATCTCAGAGAAGAGGGCGCTTGTTTCAAGCTCGAAGCGATTTGGACTTCGGACGCTCTCTTTTTGAATGGGAGGCTAACCCAGAGATGATCCTATTTTAAATCCGCATTTCAAGACGCGTCAGTCCTCATCGTTCTGAACTTGAACCTGCTTCCACTGACCTGTGAGCAATTCTGATTCAATTTCGGCTGAGACTGGGATTCCGACAATCAACTGATCTACAACCTGCTCGATGGCATGAGAAGGATCGGCGCTTGCGGGGACATAGGTGCTGTCCGAAAGATTTGGCGCCTGGGTAACGCTTGCGAGCACCGTCCATTGCGCTCGATCCGGCGCGCGACACGCCACTGATCTAGATGTGTTGGACTCGAGTTCGCGGCAATATCCGCCGTCAATACTGGCGAATGACAAAATCAGCTGAAGCCCATCTTCACTCTGACCGCTTGGAACGGTCTCAAGTACTCGATGCAAGTTCGATCCAGGTGCGACGGGACCAGCAAGAATGGTGTCCGATGCAGAAGCTGCTGGACCAGGGCTCAAGCGTGAGCCGAGTCCGACGCCAATGGCGAGCGCCAAGCATGCCGCGAGCGGCATCACCCATGCACGCGCACTTCTTTCGCGGGTCGGCAGCGTAACGACCTTATCTGTGTCGTCTGTGATGGACGGGGCCTCAGCGATTGTATCCAGCAGAAATTGTGGGATTGGCTCGTCACTAATGTCGCTATGTGCCGACAAAAAAGTCTGATTGGCTTGTTCTAAGGCCCGCAAGCGGTCAGCCAGCTTAGAATCGACGCTGAGCGCATCGCGCAGTGCGCGTGTCAGCTCTTCTGAGAGCTCGCCATCAATGTAAGCGGAGAGATGTTGATCAGTGAACTCGGTCATCGGTCTATCAGTCTCAATTCAGCGAAGGTGGGCTGTCATTGAAAGCCTCAACCAATTTGTGGCGCGCGCGGTGCACGCGGCTCATAATCGTCCCGATCGACACGTCGAGGGTTTCGGCGGCTTCGGCATATGAATAACCCTCCAAGGCGACGAGCGCCAAGGCGGCGCGTTGGTCCACGGGCAAGTCTTCCATGGCGCGGCTTACATCGTCTAATAAGAGTTTGCTCATCATCGCGCGTTCTCCATCTTCGTGCAGCGGGGACTGGCCGACATATTCAGGGTCGAGTCGGCTGCGGACCTCGGTTGATCGGATCGAATCGACGCGCAGATTCCGACACACCCGAAACGCCCAGGCTCGCAAATTCACATTGTTCGGCACGCCCTTGGTCATCAGTTTTTCCAAGGTCGACTGCACCAAATCATCTCCATCGTTACGATTGCCAACCAAGGCGCACGCGAACCGGCGCAGGTTCGGGATCAACTCGACGAGTTCATCACGTGAAGGTCTGGCATTCTTCGTCATATCTGCCCTATTAACGGATTGTCAGCCATGTTTATTCCATCGGGAATTATTTTCTCGCTGAAAACGTCTAAAGAATAGATGTCTTCGACAGGGACCGCGCAAAAAACATGAAGCAATTGCCTTTCTTGACCCGTTCGTTCGGAGCGCTCGCAACCGTTTCGGCCATCAGCCTATCAACGGCGCTATTTTTGCCAGATCATCACCCGATTAATCGCCTAACGATCAGTTTCGCTGACGAGGATGATATTGATGATGAAGTCGAAGAAGATATCGAAGAAGAAATTGACGATGAGATCGATGAGGAAATCGAGGACGAACTCGATGATGAAATTGAAAATGAGTTAGACGAAGAGATCGGTGATGAGCTTGACGATGACTTAGATTTGGAAATTGACGAGGACTTTTCAGACGAATTCGACGAGGATTGGGATCCCGAAATCGATGAAGCGTTCGAGACAGAATTCGAGGAATTGGAAGACGACGAAGACCGTTTTGGGACGAACGAACGGGACGAAGAAGACGACGAGCTTGAAGACACGTTCGACGAAGAACTCGAAGAGGATGACGATTTCGATGAAGACGATATCGACGACGATGAATTCGACGAAGACGACGAGGAAGATGAGGACGAAGAAGCCGAGGACGAAGAAGACGAGGATGATGAAGACGAAGATGAGGGCGACGAAGATGATGATACAGATCGCCTTGAAGTCTTCGATATTGACCTTGATGAACGGGGAGACGCTTTCGCCGCGAATGAGTATCTGATTATGGGGAGCGCCGATGAGATAGCCGCGCTGGTTGATTCCGGTCTGGTGCCAGAAAGTGTTACCGACTTTGACAGTCTCGGTCTCCGGCTTGCACGAGTCTCCAGCCTGGCGTCGCAAACGCGCGATGAGGTCGAGGCCTTGATTGCGGAAATCGCGCCAAATGCAGAGATCGACGTCAATCATCTCTATTTTGAACAGGCTGAACCTGTGCCCGTCGGCGCTGACACCGGCGCCGCTAATTTCTCCCTTTCCGATGCGACTGGTCTATCTATCGGCATGATTGATACCGAGCTAGACGCGAGTCATCCAGCGTTAGAAGATGCAAGCGTGACCGCGCAAGATTTTGTGCGCGTGGACCGTCCGCGTCCAAGCGATCATGGCACCGCAATCGCCTCGCTCTTGGTTGGTCAAAGTGAGACTTATACGGGGCTTCTACCAAAGGCCGACTTGTATGCGGCCTCCGTCTTCTTCGAAACAACGGCTGGCAGCAATTCTGCGACAACTGACAGTCTCGTTGCCGGGCTGGCTTGGTTGGTCGATGCCGACGTTGATATTATCAACATGTCGCTGTCTGGCCCTCCGAACGCAATTTTGCAACGTGCAGTGGCGCGTGTGCAGGAACAAAATAAGGTCCTTGTCGCTGCGGTTGGCAATGACGGACCGATGGCCGCCCCGCGTTATCCAGCCGCCTATGAAGGCGTGATTGGCGTGACCGCGGTTTCAGACGCGAATACGATTTTTCGCTTGGCGGGTCGCGGCGCACATGTCGATTTTTCAGCGCCAGGTATTGGCATCACGCACGCCGCCCGGGGCAATAGCTATCACGTGTCCTCAGGGACATCATTTGCTGCACCCTATGTCACGGCAAGCTATGCATTGGCCTTAAAGAGACACACGCCTGAAGTGGCCTACGATGTTTTGGCCGTCACGGCAGAAGATCTCGGGCAGATCGGGTTCGACCCCATTTACGGGCATGGTCTGATCCGTCCTCCTATTATCTATCAAACAGCGACGGCAGGATCTGATCCGCGCGTCGCAGATTGAGAAAGAGGCTAGAAGCGTGCACCGATCCGAACGGTGAAGACGTTCTGAGAATAATCCGCGCTGGGCAAGTTGGATGAAAAATCACCATACTCGTACTCTGCAGATACAAAAACAGTGTCAGTGAGCGGTAATTCGACTTCAGTGTTTATACGCGTACGATCATCTTGCCGCGGGGCACCGATGGATGGGGTTTCGCCATCAAAATCTCTTGATTCGAAACGGACACCAGCTTGCACGCGAGCGGTGCGATCACGAAACTTAAAGCGTTGAGATAGGCGGGCTTGCGCGCCCACAGCATCATAGCTGAACTGTTCATCATTGGCGTCGCTGGTTTCATGCTCCAGACCAACAACAATGTAGCGTTTAGATCCATCAAGAAAGAAGTAGGCATCCGCATCAATGGATTGGACGTCAGCGTCTCGCGCCGTTTGAACGTCGAACTCTTTTTGGGCGTATGTATAAGCGCCGCGTAAAAACACCTTCTCAGCGACAAAGCCCGAGACGTAGGGTGAAACTTGCGAGATTGTCTGAAAGCCGTCGCCGCCAAGATTGGCGTCAATGTACCGAGCGGTTACACCAGCGGTTGCAGGACCGAAGTCATGGCTGAGTGTTCCGCTAAAGATATGCGTCTGAAGATCGAAATCGGTGAACTGATCATATCGCTTGTCCGAGATCGTATAACCAAACTTGACCTCTGTTTCAGGCGCAATTTTTGCCTCGAAATCAATCTCAGCCCGTAAGCGTAAAGCGACATCATCCGCGCCTGTGGTCGAGTCGAGCTCATTCACCGATACATTGCTGTCATGCTCCACGCCCGCACTGACCTCGAAGGCCCATTCAGAACTCGGTTTGGATGTGTCCGTTTTTGAGGCTCCATTCGTCTGCGCCAGGCTGATAGGCGCCATGGCGCTTCCAACCGCTGCCATCAGCCCAAGTTGAAAATTCAAGGTCGTGAATCTCGTCATATTTGGCTCCCTGTCTTGGCCATGCAATATCAAAGTGAGATGGGCAATAGTCGAAACTACTGCCCATCCAGTCTGCGCTAGATCTGATTAGTCATTCTCGGCGTCATTCTCAGCATCATCTTCGGCATCGTCCTCAGCGTCGTCTTCAGCATCGTCCTCAGCATCGTCCTCAGCGTCGTCTTCAGCATCGTCCTCAGCGTCATCTTCGGCATCGTTCTCAGCGTCGTCTTCAGCGTCGTCTTCGGCGTCGTCCTCAGCGTCGTCTTCGGCATCGTCCTCAGCGTCGTCTTCGGCATCGTCCTCAGCATCGTCTTCAGCGTCATCTTCGGCGTCGTCTTCAGCGTCGTCTTCGGCATCGTCCTCAGCATCGTCTTCAGCATCGTCCTCAGCGTCATCTTCGGCGTCGTCTTCAGCGTCGTCTTCGGCATCGTCCTCAGCATCGTCTTCGGCGTCGTCCTCAGCGTCATCTTCGGCGTCGTCTTCAGCGTCGTCTTCGGCGTCGTCCTCAGCGTCATCTTCGGCGTCGTCTTCAGCGTCGTCTTCGGCGTCGTCCTCAGCGTCGTCTTCGGCATCGTCCTCAGAATCTTCTTCGGTGTCTTCCTCCGCGTCGTCTTCAAACTCATCGTCTTCGAAGTCATCGTCTTCTTCAAAGTCGTCGTCTTCTTCAAAGTCGTCTTCTTCGTCGAACTCCTCTTCGTCCTCGAAATCATCTTCATCAAAGTCGTCTTCGCTTTCGGAGAGTTCGATCAATTCTTCCAACTCTTCGGCCGTAACCGTTGCCGTTCCACCGTCCGCGTCGGTGAAGGTCGCAGACGTCACACCCTCAATATCAATCGGGAAATCGTCGGGCATATCCTCAAAGCTGCTAATCAGGTCCGTGAGGACGTCACCCGTGAAGGTCGACGTCGCACCGGATTCATCGGTGACTTGAATTTCTGTTAGATTTTCAAAGTCGACATTGGGCAGCTCGGGACCATCCTGCGCGTCTTCGTCGGCAGAATCTTCCATGTCTGTGTCTGTATCATCAGACTCTTCCGGCGTGGTGTCAGACGGATCTTCTTCTGAAAATGCCGGTTGAACAAGCGGGCTGGCGGCGGGGGAGAGTAAGAGTGCCAGCGCAGACGCGGTGCTCAATAGAAGTTTCGAATTTTTGACCATCAGGATCTCCTCAATGGATGGTTAGGGGCCTGTCAGAAAGATGACGCTTGGAACGCGTCGTTTATTCCGAGGCGTGCCAGAATAATTTGCGCGCGCTACAAGAAGGGCACTTGGTTGGCGTCAAAATTGGCGAGGTTCGGCAATGCTGAGGTGAGTTCTGAATCCGTCAAACCAAACCATTTGCCCAAAGGCGCAGCAAATTGCTCCACAGAAACGGATGGTATCAAGCGCCCGCTGCCAGAATCCGCATCATGACCAATCGAAAAGTCCGGGACAGTCCCATAGATCTGTTTTCCGCGCACGCTTCCGCCCACAACGAAACTATGTCCGCCCCAACCATGATCGGTGCCATCACCATTGACTGCCAGGGTTCGACCGAAATCAGATGCGGTGAACAGGGTCACATCATTGCTGACCCCGAGTTCCTGCATTGCGGCGTAAAACGCGGCGATGCCGCCATCAATCTGACCGAGCAACATGGGTAGGCTGCCCGCTTGATCCGAATGGGTATCAAACCCACCGATTCCGACATAGAAGATTTGTCTGGAGACAGACAACTGTCCGCGCACGGCGATGGTCTCGGCAACGGATCTAAGTTGCTGCCCCAATGGGGTTCCAGGAAAATTCGTTGCGAGACCGCTGCCGCTCCGCCGGGCTTGGTCATAAGCCGCATTCGATCGGAAGCCTCCACTCACGGCATCAGCGAAATCACGTTCTAGAATATGCGAGCCACGAAAACCATCCGCCCTCAGCTGTTGTTGCAGTCCCTCAAGGAGCCGACGTTCTTCCGATGACAGGTCATTCTCTCGCAATTGATCGAGCGCGTTGACAGTGGCAGCGCCACTGACATCAACATTATATGCTCGCGCGGTTCTTCCGGTCAGAAACGGCCCCACTTCCGTGCTGGCAATGGTTGTGAATTCTGGTGATCCCGTGTTTGCACCAGACCCGAGAACGGCATCGGCAAATAATCCGCCCCAGCCAAATTGTGCACCTTCGGGGGCGCTCGCTTGCCACGTGGCCTGCTGATCATTGTGTGAGAATAAGCGCGGTGGAACGCGCGCTGCGCCGCTTTCAAATGTCGTGCGCGTGGTTGGTTCGATGAGCGGTCCGACATTTGCGACGATCGCTGCGCGGCCTTGATCGAATAGGGCTTTCATTTGCGGCATTTCTGGCGGGAGCGCGACTTGCCGTCCGCCCAGGATCGCAGAGTTGGTCGGCGCAATCGGCAAGAGCGCAGTCCGTTGCCGCGCCGAACCTTGGCGATTGAGGAGCGACTGTCGCGCCGTCGTAAAAGATGTGTACGAGGCCTGGTCATAGGGCAAGAGCACATCGTGATTGTCGAGCCCGCCCAGGAGGAATACGCAAACCAATGCTTTATAGCCCGACGTATTCGCGGCATGCGCATTGAAACTGATCGGACGTCCAGCGATGCTTGCCGAGGTGATTGCGGCAGCGCCAGCGGTTTTGAGAAAGAGGCGACGGTTCAGCATGAGGCGTCTCCTATGTTTAGCGTTGTACGGTATAATCTGGAGAGGCCAGCACCATCAGAATGGCGAAGAGCACGCGCCGGCGCGCGCCGTCGGCATCGTCGGCATTGTCCATGGCTACATTTTCGACGGCCGACGTGATGCCTTGTCGCGTTTCATCAGATAAAGTGCCGTAAGCCATTTCTTGATTGAGCGACTCAACCAAGCCGGCAGGGTCCATCGCCAGCCCAAGCTCTTTGGAATAGTTTGGAACAAAACTTCGCCGGGCCAGCGTGGCGTCATATGGATAGTCCGCTTCCTCAAATTCCAGCCTATACTCTTCGTCTTCGGCGTTGGCTGCGGTGCGTGCCGTCATTTCAGTCATGAAATTCATGAAGCCCGGAGTGCTGGCCGCATTGACGATTTGCAATTCCGGTACAGTCATGCCGCGCCCACCGGATTGTGTGCCGGGCGCGATATATCCTGGACGGTAGAAATTAAAGACCGACTTGGCCCGATACGGATGTTGGTTGAGGTCCCGCGGAGAGACCGTGTCGTAAACCAGTGCGGTATATTCGGGTCGGGAGGCATCGACCCCGGCGACTCGCGCCCAATGTGTGAACCGCAATATAGGTTCGCGCAGTTTGCCAAATGTCGGGCTTGCGAGCGCTGCGTCTACATCATTGTCGGGATCTAGCAATACGGCGCTAAGCGTCGCCGCTAAATCACCTTTGCGGCCATCGCCGACGATCGAGCCGTTTGGCAGCGTATAGGTTCCGCGATTGAAGGCTTCGGCGACCCGCCGCACATAATCTGGATCCGGATTGCTAGTGGTAAAGCGCTGGATCAACTGACGCCCGACAAATGGACCGACATTTGGATGCGCCATGATGTGATCGAGCGCTGCATCAATGCTCGCTTCCGCCTCGGTTCCCGCGGGAATTATGGTGCCAAGAAAACGCTTAGCTTCGGTCGAATGTTCCTCGGGAAAAATCCGAAGAGGGATATTCCAATCATTGAGAATTTCCGCATTGTCGAAGGTCGGGTCGTCGCGTTCCGCATTGGCAAGGTCGAGGCCGGTAAAGACCTTTGCCAGCCCAGTTATGTCGGCATTGGTATAGAGCTCCACCGGCTCTCCGTTGGCACCCATTACGGGCGTGCCATCAATGTTCAATTCGACCAAACCTATGGTGAAGAGTTGTAAGATCTCGCGGGCATAATTTTCATCAGGCATGCGGCCTGTTGCCGGGTCGGCTTTTTGGTTGCCGAGATATGTGAGGTAATGCCCCATAGCCGGCGAATACGTGACCTCTTCCAACAGATCACGATAGTTTCCAAAGGCGTTGCGCTTCAGAATATCTTGATAATAAGCCATGGGTTGTGGCAGGTCTTGAAGCAGCTCACCACCAAAGGTCGAAGCCACCAAAATTTGTGAGAGTGCAAACGCCATACGATTGCGTAGCTGCGCATCACCTTGAATCGCGTCACGCCAGAATGTGTTGGTCGTCGAATTGCCGACAATGAAATTGAATGCAGCTTCGCCGGAGATGCGACCGGCATAGATGGACAGGTCTTCTAAACTTGATGTCCCTGGCTTGCTGAACTCGGCCAATAACCAATCTGAGACATCGGTTCCAACCAGAGGTGTAACCGTTTCGGACGTCGGTCCAAAAGTCGCTTGTGTGAGAAATCGCGAGGTGCTCTGCGGCGTTGAGAACGCCCCGCTCGTTCCACTTGGAGGTGGCGGTGGAGGAGGGGGAGGAGGAGGCGGCGGTGATGGGGGTGGCGGGGATGGGGGAACAACAGTGACAGGATCTGTCGCCCCCGCCTCACCACCGCCTCCTGAACAGGCCACCAGCATCGTTGCTGAGGCCATAAGGCAGGATCTCAGAATTGAAGTCTTATACGTCATTCATGGTCTCCGAGGTCGTCTCGGTGCAATGACGTTTGGCGCGTAGATTTTATTTCAATCGCGTTCGTGCGTTTTTATCGGGATCGAACAAAATCGAAAAAGGTCGCCATTGAATACATGACGACAACGAGGTCGGCGGCAATCAGAGTTTACGCTTCACCGAACCAAACTTTCGTTCATCTTCAGAAATCAGAATTGCGCGTTTTAGGCAGCGCGGTCGAGATACTCACGCGCAGCGGTTCGGCTGGCCGACAACAAGCTTCCGAGCGACTCTTTTGTTGGCGCTCTATCCGGCTCCAATTGATCTGAGGTCGACTTGAGCTCCAAAATCCGTAACGCATCGGCCAATCGGCCAAAGCCAGAGCTTAATGCCATCGACTTGAATGCGTGCGCTTGTTTGGCAATCGCCTCTTCGTCGGTGCCGTCCAGCAACGCATTGAGTTGGCGCAGCATTTCAGGAGCACGTTCGGTAAACATGTTCCAAATGCGGTCCCGTACTTCGCCATTTCCGGCGCCCAGTTGCTCTAGGGATTGGACGGTCTCTAGATCGATGAGCGGTAATTCGTCAGGAGTTGAAAGCGCCGGTTCGTCGTGGACCTGCGGGACAGAGAGTTCAGAAAGCACATTGTGGAGCTTCTCAATCGTGAACGGCTTCAGAATGTGCCCGTCCGCGCCGGCAGATTGCCAGTCCTCACTTGACCGTCCCGAGACTTGCGCGGTGAGCGCAAAGAGCGGGGTCTTTTCACGATCCTGTTCTGCTTCGAACGCCCTGATCGCCTGGGTGGCTGAGAACCCATCCATGACTGGCATCGATCCGTCCATGAACACCAAATTGAATTGCGAAGATTGAAACGCTTTCAGCGCTTCTTCTCCATTCTCTACTAAGACAACATCGACGTTCAACGTTTTTAAGGCCTCACGAAGAACTTCGCGGTTTACCGCATTATCGTCCGCTGCGAGGACGCGGAGACCTTCAAATCGTTGGAGACGTGGTTCTGAAGCTTCGCTGCCTTTAATGGCTCGACCGCGGAACTCACGCTTCGTTGCGCGTTCAAGCAAATCCCAAAGTTGCTGGCGACTGTACGGCATTGCCAAGGCGTCCGCAGCCAGTTCCTGGTCGAGCAATCTGTCCGAGCTTGTATCGCCAATGTCGCTCAACAATACGGTCGGTTCACTGGCAGCTTCAAAAGTACTGGATGTGGTGATCCAAAAGTCTGGTGTCGTTGCGGTGATGAGACCACCGCAATCGGTAATGGCTTGTTCCAACGCGACGCGATGCAAGCCATCTTCCAAGCGAACCCCAATGCGGGCACCTTTGAAGGCGCGCAGATCGATCGGCTCTGAAACTTGAGCAGGAATGGAAACGCAGAATGCGCTGCCTTTCCCGACAGTGCTGGTGACATGAATCTCGCCTTCCATCGCCGAGACCAATCGTTTGCAGACGGTTAGTCCGAGGCCGGTGCCACCAAATCGTCGTGTCGTGGATTGATCTGCTTGCGAGAATGACTCGAAAATCGTGTCGATCTTATCCTCTGGAATACCAATCCCGGTATCAATCACCTCGATCTTGAGCGTTGTTTGTCCGGGTTCGATAGCGTGCGCATCGACTCGGATCAAAACGCCGCCGCGATCCGTGAACTTCAGGGCGTTGTTTACAAGATTAGAGATAATCTGATTGAGTCGCGTGGGGTCCGCAAGGACTTGATCGGGGACGTTAGGGGAGATGTACGTGGCGAGCTCAAGGCCTTTCTCGCGCGCCTTCTCCCAGAACAGACTCGTAGTATCTAGGACCAGTTGTTCGGGTGAGACCGGGATAATCTCAAGGTCCAGCTGACCGGCCTCGATCTTAGACAGATCAAGAATATCATTGATGATGGTCAGCAAGCTGTTTCCAGACCGATGAATAATCTCGGCATAGCGCCGGTGACGCGCTGATAGATCGGCGGCGCCAAGCATTTCGGCCATGACCATCATTCCGTTCATTGGTGTCCGGATCTCATGGCTCATCGTCGCTAGGAAGTCAGACTTTGCGGCGTTCGCAGCTTCCGCATCTTCTTTCGCGATGCGAAGGTCATGCGTGCGCTCTTCCACCGTGGCTTCCAAAGTCTCCATATGCTCAGCAATTTGAGCATCGCGCTCGCGGATGCTTCCCATCATATCGACGAAAGTCTGGGTCATGAGACCCGTTTCATCTTTGCGATTGCGCAACTCAAGTGGGGCATCGGCCCCATCGTCTCGCACGCCAGCCATCGCCCGCGTCAAACGCCTAATGGGCGACATGAGCCGCGCGACAAAGAATTGCGCCAAAACCACGCCGATCACAATCACAATGCCGGCAGAGATCAGACTGACAAGCAAGTTATGAACAATTTCGCGCCGTAAGGGTTTGAGATCGACCAACATGCCGAGGCGAGCAATCTCTACGCCACCTTTCATGATTGGTGTGTCGACACGCACGCTATCCGATCGCCACAGGGAGATTTCAGTCGTATCATTCGTGACCAACCAAGATCCCGTTCCGAGTTCGGCCAAGACCCGTCCATCAGGATCCACAACATCAACTTGGACCACGTTGGGCAAATCTCGAATTCCGCGCAAGGATGAGAGGGTCGCAATGCGATTGCCTTCATAAACCGCCTCAGAGACAGATGCAGCGTAAGCCGTTGCAGCGCCCCGCATCAGAGATTTATAATTTTCGGTCTCGCGCTCAAAACTCGTCATTGCGCTGAAAAATGAGAGCGCCACCACAGAAAAAAATATCACCGCCGTGATTAAGACGGAGAAACGAAATCCTATCGAATGGTAAAACTTTACGCCGTTTTGGGCCATTTCAAAATAAATCGCGGTTACTCTGAAACACTCATTCGCACAGTATGGTCAAAACGGTGCAAAAGAGATTTCACAATTTTAGATTGAATTTTGCCGACCAGGTTTCCGGTTTCCTGACCATCTATGACTATGATTTAGATCACACTATTCGTGCTAGGACGGCGCGTCACACCCAAATATAATTGGGGGACACAATGAGGAAACTCCTAGGTCTGATTTCGGACAGACGGGGCAATGCTGCCGCCCCGGGCGCGATGTTTTTTGTCGTCTTGGTCATTTTGATCGGCGGGTCATTGGACTTGATGTCTGTGTCCAATCAAAAGTCGAGTCTGCAAACGCTGGCTGACAATGCTGCTTTAGCTGCTGTCAACGAGCTTTCAATCACGTCGCAAGATATTCCGCGCGTAAAAGCCGTTGCCGCCGCCTATACGAAAAAAACTGACTTGGACATTCTCAGCGTCAATACGCGTGTGAATACAGATTTGCGGGAAGTGACTGTCTCGATTGACGCAGAGCCGATGACGAATTTCCCAAAAGCTTTGGTCAATATGAAGGATATCTCCGTGTCAGCGACGGCGCGACTGTCAGGCCAGGGCGGAAACATTTGCATGATCGGCTTGTCCCCAAGTGCGATGAGCACCTTACGTTTGATGAGTCGGTCGCAGATCACGGCGGAATCCTGCGCCATCTATTCCAATTCCATCAGCACCTCTTCCATGTGGGTGGCCAGCACGGCGCTTGTCACCGCTGACCTGATTTGTGTTGCGGGCGGATATCATGGCGGAACCGATGAAATGTCTTCGTCGACGCTCGAAGACTGCACGCCTGTCAGCGATCCGCTGGCGATGCGCGAAGGCCCCGAGATCGGTGCCTGCGATTATTACAACACGCGTGTTACGGACACCCAAAACCTTGACCCCGGTGTCTATTGCGGAGGTCTAGTTGTTGATGGCGGAAACGCGAAACTTTCGCCTGGCGAATACATTGTCACAGGCGGACCGTTGCACGTAGGAAATAATGGTACGCTCGAAGGCGAATATGTCGGGTTTTACCTCTCAGGGCCGGAAGCGAGGCTGCAATTTGACTATGATTCCAATATCGCCGTTTCGGCGCCTAAAGATGGTATACTGACGGGATTACTGCTTTACTCCAGCCCATACGAGACCGTGGAGAAAACCGGCAAGGAGCGCGTGGATGCGCGCCTGGAAACCAATCGCCGTCGAACAGCGGGTGTTAAAAAGGCGACCCATTATATTCGCAGCGACAATGCCCGTCGCTTGGTCGGAACGATCTATCTACCAAATGGAAAACTGCTGATCGATGGCCGTCGTCCGATCGCTGACCGCTCCGAATACACGGTGATCATTGCCGACACATTCGAGCTGCAGGATGGTCCGAACCTGGTCCTACGCACTGACTATCACTTGTCTGACATACCTGTTCCAGAAGGCGTAGGCCCGATGACGGACGTTCAATCGAGATTGGTGAACTAGATGTTGATCGCGCCACAGATAGACCCCGTAAAGCCGATGCCACCGAGCACCAAGCTTCGCACCCATTTCCGCAATGCCCTGGTCATTGACGATGATCCGCTCTTTCAGATCGTGGTCTCAGAAGGCTTGATCGCCGGCGGTGTCGAATATGTCGACATTGCCAGTGATGGCGTGGATGGCATGGAAAAGCTGGTCAATGCTCGCAGCGAAATTGACCTCGTCGCGGTCGATTTGCAAATGCCAAATATGACCGGCGTAGATGTGATCCGAGAATTGGCGCGCGCATCCTACAAGGGCGCGGTGATCATCATTTCAAGTGAAGAATCCAATCTCCTCAGATCGGTTCACAATCTCGCAAAACTGCTGGGTGTGAACATTCTCGGCGCGATGGGAAAACCGCTCAACGTCGAAACCTTGCATAGCTTGATTCAGACAGAAGCGAGAGACGAAGACAAGAAGCCAAAACGCGTCATCTCACGCGCGCAAGTTCTCGAAGCGATGCAGACTGATGCGCTGGTTCCATTCTATCAGCCTAAGATCAAACTCTCCGATGGCTCGATTGCTGGGTTTGAAGTGCTGACCCGAAAAGCGGGCGACGATGTTTCCGCAAAAGCCCCGATCGCTTATCTTGAAGCAATAGAGAAATATGGTCTCAGCATAGATTTCCTCGGTCGGTTGATCGAGCGCGCCGCCGAAGAGACACGCCCATGGCAGTCACTGCTGAAAAGTTTCAAGCTATCATTCAATTTGACGCCCCTGGCGGTGCAAGATTCAGGGCTCCCCGATCGGTTGCGGGCCATTGTGCAAAATGCCGGTTTAGAGCCTGAAAACATCACCTTTGAGATCACAGAGAACCACCTTTTAGAATGCACTGCGGCATCGCTGGAAGTCCTATCTCTGATGCGATTGTACGGGTTTGATCTCAGCATTGATGATTTCGGTACCGGTGCGACCAGTATCGAACAATTACGAACTTTCCCATTCTCGGAACTCAAGATTGATGGCAGATTCATGTTGTCTTGGTCTGATGATGAGTTCTCACGCCTCACCGTTCAAACCAGCGCCAAGCTTGCCGGCATGCTGGGCATGCGCGTGGTCGCTGAGGGCGTCGAGTCGCCAGACGCGATCAAGTTCGCCAAACAGTCTGGCGCCCATGAAGTTCAAGGCTTTCATTTCGCCCGGGCTATGGATGCATCGCAAGTCATCGTCTGGATCAAAGAACATGTCGCGGACAATGCTAGAAAAAACGGGGACGTTTCATGACCCCGCGCCAGTTTGCCTTTAATCCCTCGCCACGATTTGATCACCTCGATGATGCGAGACGTGAAGCATTTGAAGCCGCGGGGCATCCCGTCGATTTCGAGAAAATCGTGCTTGAGGAAGATGATTTTGGCGGCGTAATCGACACCTATGCATTCCCCGCCATCATGGCAGCCTCGGGTATCGCTTTGGCGGTGACATATGGTGTGATTGTTTCAACCGTCGCACCGCAATTGATTTCAGACTATTTCGTGACCCTTTGCGCGGGCTTGGCTGGTTTGACCGGCCTGCCTTTGGCGATCATTGCCGCGATCCGTGAGCGGCGGAAGTGGCGCAGCCATAAAGCCTTACGATCCTTAGCATCGCTTGACCCGCTAACGGGCTTGATGAATCGCCGGTCATTCTCAGTCTCTTTGGAAGAAGAATTGAATAGGATGTCACGGACAGGTCATGCCGCGGCCGTGATCTTGTTTGATCTCGATCATTTTAAGAAACTGAACGACCGCTTCGGTCATCGCGTTGGCGATGATGTTTTGACGGAGGTCGCATCGATTGCATATTCGGAACTCCGCAATCCGTTTGATCGCTTGGCGCGTTGGGGCGGCGAAGAGTTCATCATCCTTCTGCACAATATGACGGAAGATACGGCCCGTGGTGTTTGCGAGAGACTGCGCAGCCGGATTGAGAGCCTGGTTTTGGAACACAATAAGGTCGAAGTCGTCGCAACCGCGAGTTTTGGCGGCAGTTTATTGCGCCCTGGGCAAGCGTTCGGCGAAGCCCTCCTGCACGCGGATGAAGCGCTTTATGACGCGAAATCTCGCGGAAGAAACCGTGTGGAATTTCGGCGCTGTCTCGAATTGGCGGTGTAAGTATTGGTCTCGTAGACACAAGCTGAATTGAACTCATTATCACGGTCCATTGGGGCGTGCATCGATTTCGGATCTTCAGGCAAAATAAAACCACCCCGAAGAGTGGTTTGGTGCCCAGAAGAGGACTCGAACCTCCACGTCCATAAGGACACTACGACCTGAACGTAGCGCGTCTACCAATTCCGCCATCTGGGCACGAAATCAGAAAGCCGCGTATAGCGGCCAACCCTTATCGCGGTCAACGTACAATTACGGGTTTTCTGTCTTTTGCCACGCCGCCAGTTCAGCTGAGCATTTGCCGAATAGTGTCTTCGAGAATGGCGGGCGTTGATGGCTTTTCCACGACGCGTGAATAGCCAACTTGCAAGGCGCGTTCTTGCAGGGAATCTGAGTAAAAGCCGGTAATCATGATCGCGGGCGTCCGATCATTGATCTCACGGGTGCGGCGCATCAATTCTAAGCCGTCAATGCGTGGCATCTTATAGTCGATCAGCAAACAATCACCGCCATGTTGACCATTCATCATCAATAGTTCGGTGCCATTGCGGTAGGCATCAATGCGAAACCCGCGCGCGCGTAAGAGCATGGTCATAGAGCGCCGAACATTCTCGTCGTCTTCAACCAGAATCAACCTGGACGCGGGCACAGCTTTTGCGCGATCAGAAGAAGGTTTTGTGCTCGACATGGTTGTATGTTGCCACAGGCCTTGGACAAAGTCTCTAAGTAGTGTTCCGCGACTTAATCTGCGCCAATCCCTGCTAAGAAGGCTAAGCGAAGCGCGCTTGAAAGGCTATCGGCGTTGAGTTTCTCCATCATATGGGCACGGTGAATTTCGACGGTGCGCGGCGAAATAGATAGGGCTTGCGCGATGCCCTTATTGGTCAATCCGTCGACCAGGCATTCTAAGACTTGTCGCTCGCGTGGTGTTAGATCGATCAGGCGCGCTTTCGCCTCACGGCTGCGCACGTCATCAGCCATTTGATTATCAAGAATGTTGAAGGCGCTTTCGATCGCTCCGACCAAGGCTTGTTTCTCATAGGGCTTTTCGAGGAATTCTATCGCGCCGCCCTTCATCGCTTCGACCGCGACCGGCACATCGCCATGACCGGTCAGGATTATCACAGGCATGTTGATGCCGCGCTGATTGAGGGCGCTTTGCACCGTTAAGCCATCCATTCCGGGCATTCTGACATCCAACAGAATGCAGCCTTGATTGGTGTCAGAGACCGCATCCAAAAAGGTCATGCCGTCTGGAAAGGTTTTAACAGTAAAGCCGGCATGGCGCAGCATGAAGCTGGCCGAATGGCGAATGGCTTCGTCATCATCAACGAGAAAAACGGTGCGATCACTCATCCCCAGAAGGTCCTTGGTCTAGTCGAAGGGAAAATTTGAACGCCGCGCCACCGCGCGGTGAGGCCGCGTATTCTATCTTTGTGCCATGGGCGTCCATAATGGTTTGGCAAATCGAGAGACCGAGTCCCATGCCACCCGGCTTGGTGCTGTTGAACGCATCAAAGGGTGAATTACCATCGGCGCCAGGAATGCCGGGGCCATTATCCTCGACCACGATATGCGCCAGGCCGTTGCGTGTCTCCGCGGTGATCCAAATTTGCGGGGTGGCCGTGTCAGACAGCGCTTCAATCGCGTTGCGGACGAGATTGACGATCACTTGGCGCAGCTGCAGCCGATCTGCCAACACATTTGGAAAACTCTCTGGTACCTGCACGATCACACGGGCCAACTGGCCCTCAAAGCCAACTTTAGCGAGCGATGTCGCGTCTTCGGCGACATCCCGCAAGTTCACTGGGCGCATGTCCAACTCGCCGCGTGAAACATAGTCGCGCAAACGCCGGACAATTTGGCCGGCCCGGATCGATTGGTTGGCTGCAGCATCGAGCGCTTCTTGGATATAAGCCAGGGTGTCGGCATCGGCATTGTCGAGCATATCGCGCGCCGCTTCGAGATAATTAGCCACGGCGGTCAGGGGTTGGTTTAGCTCATGCGCCATTGCTGAGGCCATCGTCCCGACCGCACTGAGGCGAGAGAAATTAGCGAGTTCGACTTGCATCTGCGATAACCGTAAGGCGTTCGCCTGTTGCTCAGACATGTCGCGGATGTATCCGGTGAAGAGGCGATGGCCGTCAATCTCAGCCTCGCCAATTTTGAGCTCAACGGGGATGGTGGTGCCGTCGGCCAGTTTGGCGGTGACGATGCGACCAATTCCGATGATCTGCTTCTCACCCGTTGAGAGGTAATTGGAGATATATTGATCGTGATGCGCTTCGTCCGCACCAGCCATCAATATAGAGACATTCTGACCGGCCACGTCTTTGGCTTTGTAACCAAATAATCGCTCTGCTGCGGCACTGAAGGCGAGCATTTGGCCATGCTGATTGATCACGATCATAGCATCGGGGACCGATGCGAGAACGCTGCGCATAAGCGGTTCAAGGGACCGGCGATCGGCCAATTGCCCATTCGCGTCCGTGAGGACAGGATGCTGGTTATCTTCCATCAGCCATCCTTTGTAATGGGCGTCAGGCATCGATCAATCCATTCGAAGAGCGACAGAGCGCCGCTTTTGAAATCGCTGATAAACGGCGAATAGGATCACACCGAGTCCAGCCGCAAACATATAGCAGCCCCAACAATGGGCTTGCTCAAACCAGTTTGAACCGCCCAAGGCGATCTCAAGCGTTTTCCCGTTACATGTCGGCAAAGACAGCATCGGCACCGTGCCCATATGGAGCCAGGTTTTGATCCCGCCAATGATCAGCATCACCGCGCCAAGCATCGATTGCATAAGAGTCGACATTGTGTGCTCCATTCCAACTTCGCTTGATGTTCTTCTAGTAAGTGCGGCGGCGACGCACATAGGGGAAATCCCTTATTCAGCGTCTCTGCGGTGAAAGTTATGGCTCGCTTCAGCTGAAATCGCCCCGTTTGGGGACTATGAAGGGCAGAGCGACAATGACGCAATTGGTCGGGTCCGTACGACGCGGAAACAATACCAGCATTCTAGCTGTTGGCGCGCTTACAGGCGTATTTATCTTTCTAGCGCTGCTCATGGGCAGCTTCGCCAAAGATATAGGGATGGAGATCCAGGCCCTCACATTCATGGCTTTGGCCGGCGCATTTCTGGTCGGGACAGCTTTATGGGCGGGCGGATTGGTCGATCGTGATCCGTTTGACGAAAGCGAGTATGAAAACACTTTGGTAAAGTTTGGCGTTGCCGCGGCGATGTTTTGGGGCATTGCAGGGCTTTTGGTCGGCGTTGTCATCGCACTGCAATTGACTTGGCCAAGCTTGTTCTACTTCCCCGAGCTTGGCTGGACGAATTTCGGTCGGCTTAGACCGCTGCATACCAGCGCCGTCATTTTTGCCTTTGGCGGCAATGTGCTCCTGGCCACAAGTTTCTATGTCGTTCAGCGCACCTGCCGGACACGGATCGCGGGCGGCATGTGGCCCTGGTTTGTGTTCTGGGGCTACCAGATTTTCATCGTCTTGGCCGCGACCGGCTATTTGATGGGGATCACTCAATCCAAAGAATATGCTGAGCCAGAATGGTATGTCGATCTCTGGCTCACCCTCGTCTGGGTGGTCTATCTGCTCGTTTTCCTCGGCACCCTATGGAAGCGAAAAGAGCCGCATATCTATGTGGCGAACTGGTTCTACCTGTCTTTCATCGTAACGATTGCGATGCTTCACATCGTCAACAATCTCTCCATCCCGGTAAGCTTGACCGGCTCCAAGTCTGTCCAGGTTTTTGCGGGCGTCCAAGATGCGATGACGCAATGGTGGTATGGCCACAATGCGGTCGGCTTCTTCCTGACCACCGGCTTCTTGGCGATCATGTATTACTTCATTCCTAAGCGGGTGAATCGACCGGTCTATTCCTACCGTTTGTCGATCGTCCACTTCTGGTCGCTGATCTTCATCTATATCTGGGCCGGCCCGCACCACTTGCACTATACGGCGCTGCCACAATGGGCGCAGACGCTCGGGATGACCTTCTCGATCATGCTGTGGATGCCGAGTTGGGGCGGAATGATCAATGGTGTGATGACGCTCTCAGGCGCATGGGACAAGCTGCGCACCGATCCCGTCGTTCGGATGATGGTCGTCTCGCTTGCTTTCTACGGCATGGCGACATTTGAAGGCCCGCTCATGTCCGTACGCGCTGTAAACTCGCTCAGCCACTATACCGAATGGGGCATTGGACACGTTCACTCCGGTGCACTGGGTTGGGTGGGCTACATCAGCTTTGGGGCGCTCTATTGCCTCGTGCCATGGCTTTATAAGCGCAAAGGTCTGTTCTCCAAGTCGCTGGTTGAGTGGCATTTCTGGATCTCTACGATCGGTATCATTTTCTACATGATCTCCATGTGGTTCGCCGGCATCCTGGAAGGCCTCATGTGGCGCGCCTACAATGAGTATGGCTTCCTCGAATACAGTTTCGTGGAAACCGTCGAAGCCAAGCATATCAGCTACATTATTCGCATGGTGGGTGGCCTGCTTTACTTCAGCGGCGCTCTGATCATGGCCTACAATTTGATCCGGACATCGCTTGGGCATGGCGAAGCGAAAGCCCTCGAGCCCGAGACCAATGACCCATACGCACAACCAGAGCCGCGCGCTGCGCTGGCCCCAGCCGAATAAGGGATTGAATCATGGGACTGATGAACAATCACGGTGTTCTTGAACGCCACTCTCTGCTCCTCACCATCGGCATTCTGGTCGTGGTGTCGATTGGCGGGATCATCCAAATGGCGCCGCTCATGTATATGGATAATACGATTGAGAAAGTGGACGGCATGCGGCCATACACGCCGCTCGAACTCAAAGGTCGTGACATCTATATCCGCGAAGGCTGTTATGTCTGTCACAGCCAGATGGTGCGCCCACTGAGAGACGAAGTTGAGCGCTACGGCCATTATTCCTTGGCGGCGGAGTCCATGTATGACCATCCGTTCCAATGGGGCTCGAAACGTACCGGGCCCGACCTTGCCCGGGTGGGCGGAAAATACTCTGCTGAGTGGCAAGTCGATCACTTGATCGATCCACGTGCCTTGGTGCCAGAGAGCATCATGCCGCCTTACGCATTCTTGATGGACAAGAAGCTCAAATATGACGGCATCGAGGATCGGTTGCGGACCGAGCGCCTGGTCGGCGTACCTTATTCAGATGAGATGATCGAGAACGCGAAAGGCCATATCCTGGCCCAAGCAGATCCGAATGATAAAGGATTCGATTATTATGACAGCCTGATGGGCCTGTACGAAGCCGAAGCTGGCCGCGAAGGCACGGTCGAGGCGCGGGACTGGGACGGCAATCCTGACGAGATCACAGAGATGGATGCGCTTGTCGCTTACTTGCAGATGACGGGCACGCTGGTCGATTTCTCAACCTACCAAGCTGATGATCTCAGCAACCGGCGATAGGGGACGTGACCATGTATGAAATGCTCGCAAGCTTCGCACAGACCGGTGGCCTGGTTTACTTCGTTTTGATGTTTCTCGGCGCGCTGACTTACGCGCTCTGGCCCCGCAATCAGAAAACCTTTGATGCTGCGGCGCGGATGCCGCTCGAAGATGGAGGTCCGAAACATGACCGATAAGCAGACAGACATTGACGATCATAGCGGTGTTGAGACGACCGGGCATAGCTGGGACGGTATCAAGGAATTGAACAATCCATTGCCGCGCTGGTGGTTATACATTTGGTACGGGACGATTGTCTGGGCTGTGGTCTATATGATCCTCATGCCCGCTATCCCAGCACTGCCCGGGCTCGGCACCAATACGCCAGGCTTACGCAACCATTCCGATCGAGACTTGGTCGCGGCAGCTGTTCAAGATCTGAAAGATGCGCGGGTCGAGCAATCTGTGACCTTGCTTGAGGCATCGCTGGACGAAATCGAAACAGACCGGGAGCTGCAGCAATTTGCTCTGGCCATGGGGGAGAGTCTGTTCGGCGACAATTGCGCAACCTGTCATGGCGCAGGCGGACGCGGCGCTGTGGGCTATCCGATCTTGGCCGACGATGTCTGGCTTTGGGACGGCACTTTGGATGGGATCGAATATACGCTTCGTCATGGCATTCGCCATGATGGTGATGATGCGACGCGCTTCTCTCTTATGCCATCCTTCGGACGCGACGGCCTTTTGAGTGACACGCAAATCGACGGACTGACTCATTATGTGTTGCGGGTTTCTGGGCAGGATTTTGACGCAGACTTGGCGGGCAGCGTTGAGACTCTGTATCAGCAGCAATGCGCCACCTGCCATGGCGTGGACGCGCAGGGCGACCGAACCCAAGGCGCTCCAAATCTGACCGACCAGGAATGGCTTTATGGCAGCACCGAAGCAGCGATCTACAATACGATCTATAATGCACGCAATTCGCACATGCCGGCCTGGCAGAATCGTTTGGATGATGCTTCAATCAAAGCCTTGGCGGTCTATGTCCACACATTGGGCGGGGGCGAGTAAGGCGACCCGCTATGGGACAGACAACGCTCAACATTCATCCCGGCGCCGGGCAGGGTGGGCCAACGCCACCGCCGCCAAAGGACCTTTATGCCAAGCGCGAGCAAATCTATCCAAAGCTCGCGCATGGCAAGTTTCGAAGCGTAAAATGGCTGGTGATGGCGGCGACGCTGAGTGTCTATTATCTGTTGCCTTGGCTGCGCTGGGATCGCGGCGAAGGCATCCCCAATCAAGCTGTCTTGGCCGATTTTGAGAGTGAGAAATTCTACTTCTTCTTCATCGAGATTTGGCCGCAAGACATTCACTTCCTCGCTGGGCTATTGATCTTATCCGCGCTGGGCCTGTTCCTGGTAACCTCCCTATTGGGACGGGTCTGGTGCGGATATACCTGCCCACAAACCGTTTGGACGGATCTCTATATCTGGGTCGAGCGCGCCTTCGAAGGCGATCGCGCAGCGCGGATGCGGCTCGACAAAGCGCCGTGGAGCTTCAACAAAGCCTGGCGCAAACTTGGCAAACACTTGATTTGGATGGTCATCGCGTTTTGGACGGGCGGGGCGTTCATTCTTTACTGGCATGATGCGCCAACCGTCGCGCAGGGCTGGTTCACGGGCGAAGCGCCCCTCTCTGCCTATTGGTTCGCGGGCATACTGACCATGACCACATACTTCCTCGCCGGTTGGATGCGTGAGCAAGTCTGTACTTATATGTGCCCATGGCCACGGATCCAGGGTGCGCTCACCGATGAGCACGCGCTGAACGTGACGTATCGCTATGATCGCGGCGAACCCCGCGGACCAAAACGTAAGTCGCAAAGCTGGGACGAACGCGGTGATTGCATTGATTGTGATCAATGCGTGCAAGTCTGTCCGGTTGGCATCGACATTCGCAACGGTTCGCAGTTGGAATGCATCCATTGCGCGCTCTGTATCGATGCTTGTGATGAGATGATGAAGAAGATCGGGCGCCCGACCGGCCTCATCGCTTATGACACAGACACCGCCGTCGCCGCGCGCGCCGCGAAACAGACACCGCCTAAGTATCGCGTCTTGCGAACCCGGACGATGCTTTATGTGATTTTGATCGCTGCGATTGGCGGTCTGATGGTTTGGGGCTTGGCCACCAAAGCGACGATTGAAGCCAATGTTCTGAAAGACCGCTCACCGCCATTTGTGCAGCTGTCTGGTGGTGAGATTCAGAACGGTTACACGCTGAAACTGGTCAATAAGATCTCAGAGCCGCGGACCATGCGCGTCAGCGTATCTGGGATTGAAGGCCTCTCGTTCAGCGTCATCGGCATGGAACATGAAGGCAGTGCGGATATCGAGCTGCCCGTAGAGTCCCATGGCGTGGATCGTTACCGCATACTTGTCCGCGCGCCTGCTGGCGTCGCGCAACGCCAAATCACTATATCTGTTGAGGATGTCGAAAGCGGCGAAACAGATACCAATCGCGCTTCGTTTAGAGGACCCGCTCAATGACTCAGGTTCACACACAAATGATCGATGAAAATGACGGCAAGGGTCCGCTTAAAGGATGGCATGTCTTGCTGATGATGTTGGCCTTTTTTGGCGTGATGTTTTCCGTCAATGGTGTGTTCCTGTACCACGCGATTACCAGCTTCCCGGGCGAAGATATCAAGAAGTCCTATGTGCAGGGCCTGAACTATAATGACACGTTGGCGGCCCGCGCCAATCAAGCCGCTTTGGGCTGGCGCGCCGAGGCTGGGGTGCAAGGGGAGGAGATCATTGTCCGTCTCTGGGACGCCGAGGATCAGCCGCTGACTCATCGCTCAATGGTGGGTGAGTTGCGCCGCATGGCGACGCGTGAGGATGACCGCGCAATTGTTTTTCGGACTCGGACCAAGGGCGAATATGCAAGCTCTGTCGGGGCGCTCGCGCCAGGTCAATGGTTGTTGCGGGTCAGCATTATTGATGGTGAAACAGACCAGATCATTTTCAATTTTGACAAGACGCTGATTGTCTCATGACCGCATTCACCTCATCCGCAGAAACAGGCTGTCCGTCCGGACTGGCGCCGCCTTCGCGTGCGGTGACGGCTGATTTTTCACCCTTTGTCCGCAAAAAGAACGGGTTGAACACGCTCACGCTCTCAGTCCGCGGCGCCAAGTGCGGGGGGTGTTTGTCGAAAATTGAAACGGCAGTTTCCGCGCAACCCGGCGTGCAGCAAGCGCGGCTCAATCTGTCCAATGGCAAACTCTTCGTCGCTTGGACAGGTGAAACGACCGCAGAAGAAATTGCCGGTCGCATAAGTGGATTAGGCTATGGCGTGTCAGCTTTTTCTGAGGACACCTCGGCCAAGGTCGCAAAATCCGAAGAGCGCGGCTTGCTCATCTCCATGGGGGTCGCAGCATTCGCGCTGGCCAATATCATGTTGCTGTCTGTCTCGGTCTGGGGTGGGCATGGCGAAATGGGAGAGGCGACACGCAATGTTCTGCACGGCATTTCAGGTCTGATTGCCTTTCCCGTGCTGATCTTTAGCGGACGTCATTTCTTCCAATCCGCGTATGCCGTTCTCAAACACGGCCAAACCAATATGGATGTGCCAATCTCTCTGGCACTCATCTTGGCTTTTGGGGTCAGCACATGGGAAACCATGACGGGCGGTCGGCATGCCTATTTTGATGCCAGCGTCATGTTGCTCTTCTTCTTACTTATCGGTCGCTTTCTAGACGCGAGACTCAGACGACAAGCCCATGCGGCGGCGCATGATTTGGCGGCCCTGCAAAACCGTTCGATCAATCGTCTCTCACCATCCGGTCGCGTCGAAGCGGTTCGCGCTGAGCAAGTTGAGGCTGGGGATATGATCATGCTCGCGGCCGGCGAACGCGCCGTGATCGACTTAAAAATCACCAAAGGCGAAAGCGGGATTGATGAAAGCCTGGTCACAGGTGAGAGCTTGCCGCGCAATGTAGGCGTTGGCGAAACGCTTTATGCGGGCAGTCTCAATCTTGATCATCCAATCCAAGGAAAAGCGCTTAGCGCCGCATCAGATTCTCTGCTCTCGCAAATCGCAGACATGCTTGAAGCGGGCGAGCAGAAACGGGCCCGTTATCGGCAAATCGCAGACAAAGCGGTGACGCTCTATGTTCCATTTGTGCATACGACGGCCGCGCTGGCTTTCCTCGCCTGGTTGATGATTGGGGCAAGCGTGCACCAGGCCATTTTGGTCGCTGTCTCTACTCTGATCATTACCTGTCCGTGCGCCCTCGCGCTCGCGGCGCCAGTCGCGCAAGTGGTTGCCTCTGGTCATTTGTTTAAGCGCGGCGTCTTCCTGCGCTCAGGCGATGCGCTTGAACGGTTGGCGGAGATTGATCACGTGGTCTTAGACAAGACCGGCACCCTAACGCTTGGGACGCCCCGATTGAGTTCAGAGCATGGATCGGAACTCGCGCAAGCGGCGCAATTGGCCCGCGCCAGTCGCCATCCCTTGTCGCGCGCCATTGTCGACGCAGCGGGCGCCGGGCCGATCGCTGAACAGATCACAGAGCATGCGGGGCTAGGTGTCGAAGGATGGATTGACGGGGAACGGTTTCGCTTAGGCTCTGCTGAATGGGTCGGGCAACCCGAAACTTCGGATACGAACACGGCCTCACTCTGGCTGGCCGGACAGCAGGGCGCACCCATTTCCTTTAAGTTCGAGGACCAGTTACAGTCTGACGCGCGCGACACGATCGATCTGCTCAAGCAGCAAGGCTTCGCCATCGAGATTCTATCTGGCGACACCCCTGAAGCGGTCGCCCGCGTTGCCGAGCGATTATCGATTGAAACTTGGCACGGTCGCGTGACGCCGACGGGCAAAGCCGACCGTTTGGCCGCGCTGCAGGATGAGGGCAAAAAAGTCCTTATGGTGGGCGATGGTCTGAATGATGCCGGAGCGTTGGCGCTCGCGCATGCCTCATTGGCGCCCGGCGGCGCCATGGACGTGTCCCAGTCGGCTTCTGATGCGGTCTATTCCGGTGGCTTAAGTGCTATTCGGACCGTGCTAGCAGTGGCCAAGCGGACGAAATGGGTGATGCTCCAGAATTTTGGGTTGGCCGCGGCGTATAATTGCATTGCCGTACCGATCGCAGTGACCGGCCATGTGACCCCGCTGATCGCCGCCATCGCCATGTCGGCCTCGTCGCTTATCGTTACATTGAATGCATTACGGCTTAATCGAGGGACACCATGAACATTATTGTCTATCTTATCCCCGTTGCCATTGCCCTGGGTCTCTTAGGCTTGGTTGGCTTTTTATGGTCGGTCTTGTCCAACCAATATGATGATCTGGACGGGGCCGCCCATCGCATTCTCATCGATGAAGATGCGCCATTGAAAACAGGGCCCAAGGTTTCAGAATAGACCATGATTGCGGGTCCAGGACACTAAGGGACGTTCCTAATACTTCCGACAAACCGAGCTTCCTAAATTTGAATCATATCGAAATTAGGAGGGCATTTCCATGTCAGTGACCGTTATGTTGGGGGGGAATATCGATGCGATTGGTCCCGCCATTGAAACCGCAACACATTTGACCAAAAAGTTTGGGTCGACCTTGACGGGCCTCTGCGCCATGCCCGATCCAGCCACCGCTTCCGTCTATATTGCGGGCGCCGAAACCGTCATCTTGGGCGGCGCGGCCATCGCGTCCATGACCGAGGCGCAAGATACGCTCGCGGAGAAGCTCAAACAGAACTTCAACGCTAAAACAGACGCGGCTGGATCATGGCTAAAGGCCAGTTTCGAGCGGCGCGTCGGCTCGGTCGCTTTGCATGGCGCCGTTCGGGCTTCCCTCGCCGATGCGTTTGTGATGCCGAAGGAAGCCACGGAATCCAACCATGCTTTGAACCCCGCTTTCGAACATGTCCTCATGGAAGCCAATCTGCCTTTGGTGCTCGCGCCAAAAACCGCCAAAGACAGCGATACCTGTATGATTGCTTGGGATGGGAGTCCAATCGCAGCGCGCGCCGTAAAAATGCACCTGCCGCTTATCGCAACTTATAAGCACGCCATCATTGCCGAACATCCCGGCAAAGTCCGCCACCAATGGTCGCCAGAATGCGAGGATTCAAAAGCCCGTCTGACCGAGATTTTGCAGGAGCAGCGCCTTGACGTGAAATCCATAGAATTGGAGGGCGCGATTTCCGAAGGCCTGCTGGAGGCGAGCGCAGCGCATAATGTCTCAATGCTCGTCATGGGCGCCTATGGTCATGCCAGAATTGGCCAAATGTTATTCGGTGGAACGACCAGCAAAATGTTGCACAGCGCAGACTCGCCAGCATTGGCCCTTTGCCACTAAGCCCACACAGGCGCATTCGCAGCCTCTCTAATCGACAAGCCTCTGCGTTGCGTTATGGTCGCCCGCATGACGCGGAGTTTTGGTCCAGGTATACTCGTCGCGGCGGCCTTCATTGGGCCGGGCACCGTCACGGCGTGTACCTTGGCCGGCAGTAATTTTGGCTATGCGCTGATCTGGGCGTTGGTCTTCGCCACTGTCGCGACAATCCTGTTGCAAGATATGGCCGCGCGATTGGGCGCGGGCGCGCAGCTAGGTCTGGGCGAAGCCTTGATGCAAGGAACATCCTCAGACTGGCAGAAATGGCTTATGGGCGGCTTAGTGTTTGCCGCGCTTCTGGTCGGCAATTGCGCTTATGAAGGCGGCAATCTCAGCGGCGGCGCCCTCGGCTTGGACGCGTTGATGAAAGACCAATCCCCAGGGCAGTCTTGGTTGGTCGCAGGCTTGGCTCTGATCGCGGCAGCCGCGGTGCTCGTCGGGCGGTATGCGCTGCTAGAAAAGCTCCTCATCGCTTTGGTCATGGTGATGAGCGCCGCCTTTGTCGTCAGCGTGTTTTTGGTCGGGATCGATTGGAGTGAATGGCTGAACGGCTTGGTCCCGCGCATTCCGGATGGCGGAACCCTGATGGCGGTCGCGCTGATCGGCACAACGATTGTGCCTTACAATCTGTTTCTTCATGCGGCTGCGGCTAAGCGAAAATGGTCGAGCGGCGAAGACCCCAAACAGGCTCGCACGGACTCTGCGCTCTCCATTGGTCTCGGCGGGCTTATTTCTATTCTCATCATGTCGACCGCGGCGAGCGCTCTGTTCAGGTCAGGGCTGGAGATTAATAGTGCTGCTGATATGGCACTTGCGATTGAGCCCGCTTTTGGAGATGCCGCACGTTATGTGGTCGGCATTGGCTTGTTCGCGGCGGGGCTGACCTCAGCCATCACAGCGCCTATGGCGACGGCTTATGCCTTAAGCGAAATCCTAGGCGGAGACGAAAAGCGCAAATCTCAATTGTTTCGCGGCACCGCATTGTTGGTTGTGCTGGTCGGCGCTGCGATCAGCCTGTCCGGTATTCGACCTGTTTCACTGATTTTGATCGCGCAATATGCCAATGGCTTGCTCCTGCCAATTATCGCCGTGTTCTTACTCTACATTATGAACCGCCGGGATTTGCTGGGCGCTCAGACGAATTCTTTTGCCGCAAACATTGCAGGCGGTATGATCGTGCTAATAACAGTCGGATTGGGACTGCGTTTAATCTTACGCGCAGCGGGCGTGATGGCATGAGCAAACGGATCGACCTCAATGCAGACCTAGGCGAAGGCTGTGCCTATGATGCCGAACTCATGGCTGTGGTCACCAGCTGCAATATTGCCTGTGGGGGACATGCTGGAGACGCCGCCTCCATGCGGACGGCGCTGAAACTCGCACATGAAAATGGTGTGGCGGCTGGCGCGCATCCTTCATTTCCGGATCGCGAAAATTTTGGCCGCACGGCGTCAGATTTGTCCGGCGCGGCATTAGAAGACGCGCTCACGGAACAAGTTTCGGACCTCAAGGCATTGGCGCATGAGATGGGCGTATCGCTCACGCATTTGAAGCCGCATGGCGCGCTCTACAATATGGCTGCGAAAGACGCGAATTTGGCGCAGAGCATTGTGAGCGTATTGGCGGAGCAATTACCCGAGGCTGCATTGTTCGGACCGCCGGAGTCTGAGTTACAAAACGCCGCCAATGCGCGGGAAATCCCCTTTGTCGCGGAAGGGTTTGCAGACCGGGCCTATGAAACAGATGGACGGTTGCGCGATCGCAAACTTGATGGGGCTGTGATCCACGCGCCGGAAGATCAGACCCGTCAGGCTATCAAGATCGCAACCACGCAAATGGTTGAAACCTTTGATGGCGAGACTTTAGCGCTTCCTGTGGCAACGATTTGTGTTCATGGTGATACACCGGCTGCGCTGGACGCGGCCATGGCCATCAAGGCGGCGTTGGAAGACCATGGGATCGCTCTATGTCCGCCAAATTGAGCCCCAATCGCATCGCCGATGATGTCTTTGAAATTCGTGTGGGCAGCTCGCGACAGGCGCAGTGGATTGCGCGGACATTGCGTAAGGCGGAATTGGCTGAAGATATTGTCGCGGGGCTCGAGACGGTATGCGTAAAGTTTGCGCCGGCGAGAGCGCAGCAAGTCTCAAATTGGTTGCAGGGGATAGACTTTGCCATTGATGAGGCATTGCCCGACGCGCCAATCATTTCGCTCGATATTCACTATGGCGGTGAAATGGGGCCAGACTTCGCATGGGTCTGTGAGGCTTTAAATCTGTCACCCGAGGCTTTCATCGAGATGCATACCGGGCAAACTCATACTGTTGAGATGATCGGTTTTACACCTGGATTTGCCTATATCTCTGGCCTGCCTGAGGATTTCAAAATTCCCAGATTGAGCGACCCAAGACCGCGGGTTGCCGCTGGTTCGGTTGGCATCAGCGCTGCTTATACTGGGATTTACGCACTGGCAGGGCCTGGCGGTTGGCCGCTGATTGGGCGCGTATCAAAGCCGCTCTTCAATCCAAACTCAGACGTCCCATTTTTGCTTCAACCGGGACAGCGTCTCAAGTTTAAGGCGGCATAGATGCTGCGCATTCGAAAAGCTGGATTACAGACAACCCTGCAAGGACAAGCACGAATAGGGCAGCGGTTCGTTGGTATGCCCTATGCTGGACCGGCGGATCCTCTGTCTATGGCGCTGGCCAATCGGCTGGTTGGCAATCCTGCAGACGCGACCTGTCTGGAAATCACTTATGGTGGGTTTGAAGCCGAGATTGAGCTTGCGTGTTCGATGGCCTTCGCGGGTGCGCCTTCGGACGTCTCCGTTTCTGGGCGGCTGCACCCGTTCCACACGACGCTACATTTGCAGCCAGGCGATACACTGACCCTGGCGCCGCCGCTCCTTGGCACGCGGTCATATCTCGCCATACATTCCGGCTTTGAAGCGGCGATGCAATTTGGATCAACATCCACCTACTTAACAGCAGAGATTGGCGGCTTAGAGGGACGGGCGCTGCGGGCTGACGATACTATCCGCGCGAGAGGCTCTACCACGTTCGGCGATACGCTCGAAACACCGGAGGCTTTGCGTCCCGTTTTCACCCATCAATTCGCGCTCAGAGCCACTCGGTCTTCGGAAACGGATTTGCTCACCGCTGAGTCTGAGCGGGCTCTATTCTCTGAAATGTTCACCATCGGGCGCCAGGCGACGCGAATGGGGTTGGCGCTGACAGGGCATACGCTCTCGGTCGAAAGCGATGGCATGATGAAGAGCGCTCCGGTGTTTCCAGGAACCATACAGTGTCCACCGTCGGGACTTCCAATTGTCCTCTCTTGCGATGCTCAGACCACGGGCGGATACCCTCGCATTGCCAGCATTGCGCGTTGCGATCGGCACCTTCTTGGACAAATGCGTCCGGGCGATCAGGTGCGATTGCTACGCCGCGAACCGGATGCGGCGCTGGAAGATGACCAGCGCAAACAAAACTTCTTTTCCGACTGGCTCGAGGACGGGTTTTAGCACCGCGCTCGCTCACGAACGCGGTGAATTGAACGGCGCTTCGGCGCGCCGTCGCATGAGCGGGACTTGCATGCCTTTATCTGGGTCTGAATCGCCGCTCTCATAACGATTGACGAGACGATAGGCGAGCCAGAACCCAACAATCCCGAACAGGACGCCGCCAATGGACTGCCCAATCAGAACGCCAGGCGCGCCGCCCATGGCCGCACCAACCGCAATGAACGGCACCACGCCGATCGTGTTCTTTCCCCAGTTCAAAAAGGTCGAGAAGAGGGGGCGTCGCAAATTGTTGAAAGCCGCGTTTGAGACGAACAGGGTCCCATTGAACAGGAAGAGGGGCGCGACGACGAGCGCGAACCAGAAGATGATGTTTGCCCCTTCTTCGCTCAGTTTGAAACTGTCTGAAATGAAGCCATGCGTCAGCATCAAAACGGCCCACATCGCGGCGACATAGATCGCCGTGAATTGCACCGCCTTGATCAAAGTGCCTCTCACACGAGAGAATTGCTTGGCGCCAAAATTTTGACCGATAATCGGTCCGACCGCGCCAGAGAGGGCAAAGATCACACAAAACGCCAAAGGCGTTAGGCGGCCCGCAACCGCCATGGCGGCGACGGCGCTGTCGCCAAAGTCCGAGATTGCGCGGGTCACGAATCCATTGCCGATCGGCGTTGCAACATTGGTCAGCATGGCGGGCGCCGCGATGGCGACAATCGGGGCGAGGTCGCGCTTAAACCGGGCAGCGTCAATCTTCGCGAAGCCACCATAGTGTTTGAAAATCGGGTATAGCGCGGTGGCCAGGGTCGCGAACCGCGCGGCCACGGAGGCATAGGCGGCGCCATCCAAACCAAGGCCAAATCCAAAGATCAGGATCGGATCTAGAATCGCGTTTACGGCGCCAGCGGTCAGGGTGACGGTCATCGCCCGCCGGGCATCGCCGCGGGCTCGGAGAATCCCCGTTGCCATCATGCCAATCGCAGCAATCGGCATGGCGGTGACGACAATCCGGAAATAGCGCACAGCCAAGTCGAGCGTCGTGCCTTTGGCGCCAATGATGCCAAGCAGATTGGGCGCAAAGATCCAGCATGTTGCGGCAAGGATAATGCTCACCAGACCGCCAAAGACCATCACGCTGGAGGCGATTTTGCGAGCCTCCAATGGTTCACCTTGCCCAAGCCGTTGCGCCACTAAAGCGCTGGTCGCGATGGTCAGGCCAATCGACACTGAAAAGGTCAAAAACAGAACGGTTCCGGCAAAGCCAACAGCGGCGGCCAGCTCCGCTTCTCCGAGCATTGAAATGAAAAGAAGGTCGGCAAAATCGACCAGGAAAATGGAGACCAGCCCTATGCTGGCTGATGATGCCATGATGATAATATGGCGCAGCAGATTGCCTTCTAAAAAGATCGCCTGCTTGTTTGCCATGCTCGGGTCCTTTGCCTTGCGTGCCCCAAAGTCAGCCTCGCGCTGCGCTCGAAACCCTGCTTCTATACAGGCACATATAGGAGGAGACCCCGGGATGAGCCAGGTGCAAGGTCATTGCGATCCACAATTTGCCCGCGTGAAAGAAGAATTTGAGCGCAATTTTGCTGAACGCGGCGAAGTCGGCGCGTCGGTTTGCTTAAGCGTGGACGGCGAAACCAAAGTCGATCTGTGGGGCGGTATGGCCAATCCAGACACGGGTGAGGCCTGGCAAGAAGACACCGTCTCTATCGTTTTTTCATGTACCAAAGCGGCGACGGCGCTGTGCGCGCATATCTTGATCGATCGCGGTTTGCTCGACCCGGCTGCGCCCGTTTCAACCTATTGGCCAGGCTTCGCCAAAAACGGAAAAGAAGCCACCACGGTTCAAATGATGCTCAACCATGAAAGTGCCGTCCCGACCAATCGCGATCCCATCCGCGAGGGCGGTTATCTCGATTGGGACTATATGATTTCGCGCATGGAGGATGAAGAAGCTTGGTGGGAACCAGGTACGCGCAATGGCTATCACATGGTCAATTTTGGTTGGACGGTTGGCGAATTGGTGCGCCGGGTTTCCGGGAAATCACTTGGGCAATTCTTTGCGGATGAAGTTGCTGCGCCAATCGGTGCAGATTTCTGGATCGGCGTGCCCGATGATTTCTCCAAACCCATCGCCCCAATCCGATTGTATGAACCCAAAGAGGGCGACGTTCCGACGGCCTTCACCATGAAACTCTTCACAGAGCCAGACTCGCTGCAAGCCAAGTCCTTCTTGAACAATGGCGGCTGGGACATGAATGATCCTGAAGCGCATAAGGCGGAGATTGGCGGCGCTGGCGGCATCTCCAATGCGCGCGGGCAAGTGGCTTGGTACACACCGCTGGCCACGAATGATGGCTCATTGGTCTCGGCCGATCGTTTGGCTGCCATGTCGCGCGTCACCACAGCCACGGGGATAGATGCGACGCTCTTGGCGCCAACGCGATTTGCCTCTGGCTTTATGAAGTCGATGGACAACCGCGCTTATCCGCAAGGCGATCAAATGAGCGCGATTATTGGCGAGAGCGCGTTTGGTCATGTCGGCGCGGGTGGATCGATCGGGTTTGCCGATCCTGAATGCGGTCTCGCGTTCAGCTATACGATGAATCAAATGGGATCTGGTCTCTTGCTCAATGCGCGGGGGCAGAGTGTTGTTGATGCTGCCTATCAGTCGCTTGGCTATCGCACCAATGCGCCGGGAGCTTGGGTAAGATAGGCAAGAGTTGCGAAGCGAGTAGCGGCGAACGCGCTGGAGTTGTTTGAGCTCGAAACAAAGCATGAACCTGTTATGTGCGCTGGATGAGTTCAACGCCCGCTTTGCAAATTGTCTGGTTCAAGCGCGACCTGCGTGTTCACGACCATCGCGCTCTGGTGCGAGCGGCGCAAGCGGGTCCGGTCCTGCCGCTTTTCATTGCTGAGCCGGAGCTTTGGCAACAGGCTGATATGTCCGGCCGACAATGGGCGTTCGTGGCCGAAAGTCTGTTGGAGCTGCGCGCAGAGCTAGGACATCTTGGCCAACCCCTCATTGTTCGCTGCGGTGACGCTGTTCGGATCTTTGAACGCGCCCGGCAAAAATTCGGCGATGTCGCGTTGTGGTCACATGAAGAGACTGGCAATGGCTGGACTTATGCCCGCGACTTACGCGTGGCTGCTTGGGCGAAAGCGGCTGGGGTCGCGTGGACTGAAGTACGACAGGCGGGAGTCATTCGCCGACTTAAATCGCGCAATGGATGGGCCAAAAAGTGGGATGCCTTCATGGCGGAGCCCGAATGCCCAGCGCCGTGTGCGCTCACGCCCATTTCAGATATTCCGATAGGTGACATTCCTTCGGCGAAAGACCTTGGGATGCGACCTGATCCTTGTCCGCAAAGACAGATTGGTGGACGAGAAAATGGCCTCCAAACGCTGCACAGCTTTCTGCATGTCCGAGGCGCACCCTATCGCCGCGCGATGTCGAGCCCTGGGCCGGGTGCAGAGCATTGCTCGCGCCTCTCGCCACATTTGGCTTGGGGAACCGTGTCGATGCGGGAAGTGGCGCAGGCCGGATGGGCGAGGCAGGCCCAGTTAAGGGTGGCAGGCGTGAAGGGTGGATGGCGCGGAGCCATGTCTTCTTTTCAAGGGCGCTTGCATTGGCGGGATCATTTCACACAGAAACTAGAAGACGAACCCGATCTCGAGTTTAGAAATTTGCACCGTGCTTGCGACTCTCTTCGACCGTCAGAGCCGGACCAAATACGTCTGGACGCTTGGTCGAAGGGCGAAACCGGCTTGCCCTTCGTCGATGCCTGTATGCGCGCCCTGCAGCAGACGGGGTGGATGAATTTTCGTATGCGGGCCATGTTGATGGCGGTGGCAAGCTATCATCTCTGGTTGGATTGGCGACAGCCCGGCGAGCACATGGCGCGTCTATTCACCGATTACGAGCCCGGTATTCACTGGCCGCAAGTACAAATGCAATCGGGCACCACGGGGATCAATACGATCCGGATCTATAACCCTGTGAAACAAGGGCTTGATCAGGATCCTGAAGGGGCGTTTATCCGAAAGTGGCTGCCCGAGCTTGCGGGCGTGCCGGACGAACATATCCATGAGCCTTGGACCTGGGATCAATCAGATACGCTTTTAGGAAAATCCTATCCTGCGCCGATCATCGATCATCGCCAGGCCGCGCGATCGGCGCGAGAGAAAGTGTGGTCTATCCGCAAGGGGACCGACTTTCGCAAACGGGCGAATGCGATCCAGGACAAGCATGGCAGTCGCAAATCGGGCATTCCAATGCGGGGGCGAAGAGAAGCCTCGAAACCCACGACCGATCAGCTATCGCTGCCGCTTTAAAATGCTCGCGGCATAGATGACACGATTATTTGTCTTGATGCGGCTTGAGATCGGGACAAATGTGGAGATGAAACAATCAAAGCAGAGAGGGTGCCACTATGTGTGATGAAACGACCGAGCGTGAGCTAGATACTTGGTTGGAACGCAAGAAAATGACGCGTCGCGGGTTTTCACTCGGGGCGACCGCTGCCGTCACGGTCTCAGGCCTCGCACTCGCAGGCTGCGCCACAGCAACGGACGCCCCAAGCGAGGGGATAACTGAAGCAGACGTGCGTGTGCCGACCCCGGCGGGCGAAGCTGACGGGATATTTATCCACCCCGCTTCCGGTGCGCATGCCGCCGTTATTATGTGGCCTGACATTCATGGCGTCCGTCCGGCTTTCTTTGATATGGCCCGACGCCTGGCTGGTTCTGGCTATGCGGTGCTCGCGATGAATCCTTATTATCGCACGCACACGGGGCGCCTGTTTCAGGATGGTGAGACCATCCGGGATCCGGGTGGCCGCGAAAAGGTTGGTCCGCACTATGGTGCTTTGTCGCCTGATACCGTTAGGGTCGACACGACGGCCTATGTGACCTGGCTTGATCAACAAGATGCAGTGGACACAGATCGCGGGATTGGCGCGATTGGGTTTTGCATGACTGGCTCTTGGACGCTGCGCGCCGCCGCCGCGGCCCCCGGTCGTGTTCGGGCACCCGCATCCTTCCATGGCGGAGGGCTGGTCTCCGATGACGAGAATAGCCCGCATCGTCTAGCGCAAAAAATTGATGGAGGTGTCCTGATTGCGATTGCCGAGAATGATCACGAACGTGACCCGGAGGCGCAAGGGGCATTGATTGCCGCGTTCGAAACCGCAGGCGTGCCGGCGGAAATCGAAGTCTATGCTGATGCGATGCATGGCTGGGTTCCAACCGATTCCAGGGCGCATAATCCAGAACAGTCGGAACGCGCCTGGGGCCGTATGTTGGCTCTGTTCGAGCGTGAGCTGTCTTAGTCGCGCGCGATTAAGTCCGCGCCCTTGGCGGCAATCATGATGGTGGGTGTGTTTGTATTGCCGGACGTGATCGTCGGCATCACGGACGCATCGATCACGCGAAGGGCGTCGATCCCTCGAACTTGCAACCTGTCATTGACCACGGCATTGGGATCGCTCTTGAGTCCCATTTTTGCCGTTCCGACGGGATGGAAAATGGTCGTCCCAATATCCCCCGCGGCGCGCGCTAAATCATCGTCGGGATAGTCGGGACCAGGAAGATATTCATCAGGCTCGAACGGCGCGAGCGCGGCCTGCTGCATCAATTGTCGGGTCACCCGAATAGCATCCGCGGCAACCTGGCGATCTTCTTCCGTATCGAGATAATTGGGATCAATCACGGGCGCGGCTTCAATGCTGGGTCCGCTAATGCGGATGTGCCCGCGCGAGCTGGGGCGCAAGTTGCATGCGGCCACTGTGATCGCCGGGAAGCGATGCAATGGATCCCCGAATTTATCCAGCGAAAGCGGCTGCACATGAAACTGAATGTTGGGCCGCTCATGCGCGGCCGAGGAGCGTGTGAATATGCCAAGCTGCGAGGGCGCCATGGTCAAGGGCCCGCGCCGCCTGAACAGATAGTCGAGGCCCATTTTGGCCTTGCCGAACAGGGAGTAATAGGTCTGATTTAACGTCACCGTATTCGAGACTTTGTAAATCGCGCGTTGCTGCAAATGGTCTTGCAGATTCCCGCCGACCCCTGGCAAATCGTGTACGGGTTGAACACCCGCGGCCTTTAGAACCTCAGCAGGTCCGATCCCGGATCGCTGCAAGATCTGGACGCTGCCAATCGACCCGGCACTTAAGATCGTCTCCGCTTCAGCCTTAACCTGAAAGCGTTGCCCGTTCTGGTGAAACACCAATCCCTTTGCAAGCGCGCCCTCGAGCGAAACCGACTCGATGAGGGCGCCGGTTTCAATCCGCAAGTTTGGACGATCGGAGGCAGGCTTCAGAAACCCCCGCGCGGCCGACCATCGACGGCCAGCTTTTTGATTGATGTGGAAATAGCCCGCCCCCTCATTGTCTCCAGTATTGAAATCGGGCGTGCTGGGAATACCCATTTCGACCGCGGCGGCCCGCACCGCGTCGAGAATGTCCCAACGGACCCGCGGGGCTTCAACGCGCCAATCTCCGCCAGTGCCATGATCGGCGCTCTCGCCGAGAAAGTGATCCTCCAAATCACGAAAGACCGGCTGGACATCTTCCCAACCCCATCCCGAGAGGCCGAGGTCGCGCCAGGCATCATAATCAGCGGCCTGACCGCGCATCGTGATCATAGCATTGATCGCAGACGAGCCGCCCAGCACTTTGCCGCGCGGATAGTTGAGCGCCCGGCCATTCAATCCGGCTTGTGACACGGTTTCGAACATCCAGTCGGACCGCGGGTTGCCAATGGCAAACAGATACCCGACGGGTATGTGGAACCAAATCCAATTGTCGCGCCCACCCGCTTCTAACAGGAGAACCCGGTTGCTCGGATTGGCAGAAAGGCGATTGGCAATCACGCAACCCGCTGACCCCGCACCCGCAATGACATAATCATATGTGCCAGCGAAGGGGGTAGGGGCGTCAGGCATTAGCCAGGTTCGACTTCGGTAAACCGGCCGCCTTCTGATGCGAGGCGCTTCAGAGTTGCGCATGGCGCGAAACGCTCGTCATCATCGCCAAGTTTTTCCATGGTCGCGAGAACCGCTTCTGCGCCGACCATATCGCCGTACAGCATGGGGCCGCCTTTGTCGGCCGGCCAGCCATAGCCATTCAACCAAACAATATCGATGTCCGAGGCGCGCTGGGCCTTTTTCTCTTCCAGGATTTTCAAGCCTTCATTGATCATCGGGTAGATACAGGTCGCGATGATTTCATCTTGATCTGGCGCGCCGCCTGGTTCGACGCCGGTAATCTCGGTGATGATTTTCGCGGTGACCTCGGATGGGATTGGGCGTCGGTTCTCGTCATAATCGTAATAGCCCGCGCCGGTTTTTTGACCGCGGCGATCAAGCTCACAAAGCGCGTCACGAATTGGGTTTGCTGTTTTCGCGCCCTTTTTCCAGCCAATATCTAAGCCCGCAAGGTCGGACATTTGGTAAGGCCCCATGCGGAACCCGAACGCATTCAGCGCGGCGTCGACATCCCAAGGCATTGCACCTTTTCCGACCAGTTTCTGTGCTTGGGCCTGGCGCGCGAATAGGATGCGATTGCCAACAAATCCTGGGCATACCCCAACCAGGGTCGCGACTTTATTGATTGTTTTGGCTAGATCCATGCTGGTGGCGATGACATCGTCAGCGGTATGATCCGCCCGTACGATTTCCAGCAGTTTCATAACATTCGCGGGCGAGAAGAAGTGGAGACCAATCACGTCTTCAGGCCGCTTGGTCACGCTGGCAATTTCATCAATATCTAAGGCCGATGTATTGGTCGCCAGAATTGCTCCCGGTTTTGCGATCCGATCAAGGTCGGCGAAGATTTGTTTTTTCAAATCCATATCTTCAAACACGGCTTCGATGATTAGGTCACAATCTGCGAAATCATCCATGGTTAGCGTGCCGGTCAGGCGACCCATCCGCTCGTCGACTTCTTCAACGGGGAACCGCCCTTTATCCGCGCTTCGCTGATAATGCCCGCGGACCACGCCCAGGCCGCGGTCGAGTGCCTCTTGCTGCCGCTCCAGGATCGTTACAGGAATGCCCGCCGTCGCGAAATTCATCGAAATGCCGCCGCCCATGGTGCCGGCACCAATTACCCCGACTTTTTCAATCGGGCGGCGGGGTGTTGTTTCTGGAATACCAGGAACGACCCAAGCGTCGCGTCCGGCTTGGGCGATATAGTCAGAAACTTGTTGTGGGGTCATGGCAATTGCGGGCATAGCGTCATCTCTTCACATCTGAATGATCTTAAGCCCCAGTTTAGGCCGAGATGATGGTAAATTAAAAGCGCTTGCGAGACCTGCCGTCGCGGCGCTTGGTGTTGGTTTTGCAGTGCCTGATCTAAGGTTCGCCCGCTGTACCGAGCGGTTTGATTGTCCATAACAGGAACCCATCTTCGCGATACTTATGCCACGTCGAGTAGCGCCACTTGTCGGGATGGGAGACCAATCCATGCCGGACGGGGTTGCCGTGCATATAGCCAATATGGCGCTCGAGATCGACTAAGTCGCGGACCTGATAGTCCCAATAGCGTTGTTGCCAGATTGGGCCTTTTTGCTTTTTCGCGTCCACGATGCCTTGGTCTACGACCCGCCGACTGAACCCAGATCGCAAATGCGAAATCCGCTGATCATAGTCGAGATCATCTTCCGGCAGTGTCCATATCAGGTGCATATGGTTGGGGAGAATAACCACCGCCAAAGCATCGAACGGGTATAGGCCTTCTACATCGCGGGAGCTTTCGGCCAGCAAACCCGAATGCCGGGTCAGAAGCTGGCTATTTTCATCCGCCAGATTCAAAGTGAAATACCAGGTTCTTCCTGGCTGAAATCGAGTCTCGTGAGGGCGCATACGGTTTATACAAGCAAGCTATGGACCGATTGTTCAAGTTGCAGATTATTCATTTGGTATCAAGGTTTAACGGCGCGCCTATTCGCCATCGCACCAAGTTGGTTTGACGCTTTCTGTTGGCCACGGCTTAGACAAACCCTCTTTGGCCAATAGCCAGCCTATATGGCTGCCATCGAGATAGACATGCGCGCGGGTGCGGCCAAAGCGGTCGGTTCCTTCGGGTTTGAACGTCAGGGTCTGACCTTCGTCGAAGAGTGCTTTGGCGCGCACTTCCACTTGCTGACCTAATCGATCTTCGGCAGCGCAGGCGGCGCTATTGCCAGATTCGGGGCTATCCCAACCGATCAACCGCAAGCGAATGCGTTCCGTTCCACGATCGGTCAGACGCTGCAGCTCAAATGTATCGCCATCGACCGCGGCGACATCTCTCGCTGGCGCGCTAACGCATCTCGTACCTGGGGCGGCGCAGAGATTTTCGGGTTGGGGAGGAGTCCCCCCGCTACCGCAGGCAGCTATGAGGACGGCGATCGGTAGAGCAAAAAGCGGACGCATGCCGCGACCTAGGCGGATGCAGGGCGTTCGGTCAAGCGTGCCCAGCTGTCGCGTTCAATGCGCGGTCACAAAGTGTCTTTTAGCTTTTTAGGACGCGACACGCTGCGCAAAATCATCATTGTTTGCGCCGTCATCGTGAACTTCATGGTGACGTCGTCAGGCCGCTCTTGATCGCGCACGGCGCAGCTACCACCGGTGCCAGAGCGATTGACGCGGCAGTCGGTTTCATCGCTCGCTATGCCGAAATGGGTTTGCATCGCGCCAATCTCGGCGGCAACATCAATCCCTGGTTTGTTCAAAGATTGGGTCAGAAAGACCAGCATGCCATCTGCGCGTCCAAGGGTAATTGACGATAGTCCGTCTGGTCCACCATAAGATCCGCGAACAAATTCGATTGTACCATATTCCCAATCCTCAAATTCTTCGATTGGGCCGGCTTGGTATCCGGCGGCGATTAAGGCGTTGAACGCATCTTCCGGCGTGGTTGCCAGGTTGACCCCTTCAATCGTCACGGTTTCGAAGCTCGCTGCATCCCGGATCAATGGAGCAGCGTTTGCTGTATGGGCGAGCGAGAGGCTCAAGCCAGCCAATGCGGTTATTGCCAGAATACGGGCCATCTCTTCCTCCATATGATTGCCTTTACGTAAGGGTAGCGGAAAAGTAGGGCGAGTTTTTGTCGATGGGACGATTGGGCAAAAGGAAAACCCCAGCCGGGTCTCGGCTGGGGTCCGTGAGCCGGATGGCTCTTGAATCCTTGGCTGCGTTCAACTCTGCGTCAGAGGTTTCCCTCATGCAGGCAGCCTCAAGACTGTGCTATTGGGTACCCAGAGGCTGCTCCATGAAACCCTTAACACAAACGGATCCAATCACCGTTCCTGGTTTCTCACTTGACATTGGATCACCTCCTTTCAGCTGTTGAACGACTATGTCCGGACCTGAAATCTTTTTGCCGGACGATTCGAATTAAGCATGAGTCATACCTAATGAAAGGTGAATGTTGGCCAGAAGACATAAAAAATTGATCTTTGCCCAAAAAAACACCCACTGAGCGAACTCAGTGGGTGTTCCCAGAGCGCGCGAGAAGGGCGCGCTGGTCGGGGGACTCTAATCGGCGAGGGCGCCGATCACCAGGCCGATAATGGCGCCGGTCGCGATAGAGGCGAGAATGGCATCGCCGCTATCATAGTCATGGACCCAGTGATAACCGTGCGGAGGATCATAAAGGCCCCAATAATCATAGTCTCCTATGATGATCGTATTGGTGTGGTACCCATAATGACCACCGATCCGGTAACGCGGGATATAGCGGCTGTCATAGACAAAGCTAAAGGTCGGGCGCGAGTAATAATAGAACGGACGGTGTCCACCCCAATAATAGGCGCGTGGCGAATAATGCCGGAAATTGTGCCGACGATAATGATGGCGATAGTGATAGCCATTATTGTGGCGGCGATAGTACCGGTTGAAATTGCGGTGATGGCGATAGTGCCGATCATGCCGATAATCGCGGTGACGGTAATGGCGATCGGCATGCCGATTGCGATTATTGTGATAGCGATCATGATTGCGCGAGCGAATGTCTCGGCGCGCTTGGCTGTAGCCGCGATCGTATGAGTTACGACGGATTTGTCGATTCTCGCGGCGATTATCCGCGCGTCTTTCGGCACGACGGTCCTGACGTTGTTCAAACCGGCGATCGTCGCGGCGTTCGGCACGACGGTCTTGACGTTGCTCGAACCGGCGATCATCGCGCCGCTCAGCACGTCGCTCTTGGCGCTGCTCGAACCTGCGATCATCACGACGCTCAGTGCGGCGTTCCTGACGTTGTTCAAACCGACGATCGTCACGACGCTCGGCACGCCGTTCCTGGCGCTGTTCGAAGCGACGGTCTTGTCGCTGTTCCGCGCGTCGCTCTTGTCGACGTTCGGTGCGTCTTTCTTGACGTTGCTCGAATTGGCGATTGTCGCGTCGCTCAGTCCGTCTTTCCTGGCGCCGAGTCTCGTTGCGATCTCGGCTCATGCTGCGTTCACCGCGAATGGTATCGCGCGGCGTACGCACATTGCTGCGTCCGTCACGGCGATCAATCCTGGCTTGGCGATTGCGTTCAGACCGGGCCTGGTCGCGCCCATTTTGAATGCGGTCTTGTGATGAAAATTGTGGTCGTCGATCACGGTCGCGATCAGCGAAAGCCACAGGCGCGAGTGTCCCAGCCATCAATGCGATGGCCGCAACGCTTGCGGATAATTTTGAGAGGATGGACATAGGTCGCCTCCCTTTCTGTGTTTCGGCGCCCCTCTGGCACCCGCAGTTTCGGCTGTTCGTGACAAGCCTTGTATCCCACCCTAAAAGGGCCGCCTGAATTGACCCTGAACGGAGCTTTCATGTCCGATCGCGATCACGTCTTTGTGACCGAAACCATCCGAGTGCCCGAATGGGAACTCTCGGAACGGTTTATCCGTGCGTCCGGGCCGGGTGGGCAGAATGTCAATAAAGTCTCTACGGCGGTCCAGCTGCGGTGGAATGTGGAGTCCAGTTCCATTCCAGCACCGGTCAAAGCGCGATTCCGTCGCCGTTTTGGGGCGCGTTTAACCCAAAATGGCGACATTCTGATTGAGGCGAAGGATCATCGCAGTCAGGGGCTGAACCGGGAAGCCGCGCGTAAACGCCTTGCCGAGATGATCCGCGGGGTTGCCGAACCGCCGCGCAAACGGGTCAAAACCAAGCCAACGCGCGCGTCGATCCGGCGACGGTTGACGACTAAAAAGCAACGCGGGGCCGTGAAGGCCTTGCGCGGCAAAGTCTCTGACGAAGACTAGGCTTTGTGGGTCTATTCTGGGCGAGCAATCGTGCCGGCGCGATAGGCGATAATACAGTCGACTGCGTCGCGCTTCACATGGCTATCCGTCTGAAGAATAGAGCGTCCTTCGCCGGTAAACCGGTTATCATCGCATGTATCATCATTGGCATATTCACCTGAATTGTCGCCAAAATCGAGATACAATGTGAGCTCGCCCGAGGCATACAGTGAGCGGCAGTCCGAGGCATCGCGCAGCACATGATTGCGCTGATAGGTCCAATCGTCTCCATCCTCAGAAAAACGGGCATCATCACAGGCGCCGTCTAGCGCGTAATCGCCTGCGTCCTCGCCAAAATCGATATCATCAATCGAGGCTCGGACGTCTTCTGCGGCCTCTTCAATGGCGGCCGTTTGCTCATTTTGCACCAGTTCAGCGATCGCCAGAGTGTTGCGGATATTTGTGCGGATATTGCCCATGCTCTGACCATCGTCGAGGATGAGATAGCGCGAGAGATAGAGGTTTTCGTCCCGTTCGGTTGCTTTAATCGCGGCCCAGCGCGTGTTGATGTCGTTCGCGTCCGCTGGCGTAAAACTGCCAGAAAAGATAACTGTTGCCTCCAATCCGAGGCAGCTGACCTCGTCCTGACAGGCTTTGCCTTGCAGCGCGTAGAGCAATTCTTCATTGGTCTCTTCGTCTTCATAGACGGCGAGGACGCCAATGCTCTCATCGAGGTCGCGGCGAACCGTGTGACCCAGTGATTCTGCCACAAATCGAATGTCTGTTTGATTGAGTGACGTCACCAATTCGCTATCGCGGCTATCATCCTGTGCTGTCGCAGTTAGAGTGAATCCCAACGCTAAGGCGCTGATTGTAAACAGTTTCATTTTCATCCCCAAGGTCAAATTTGCGCACCGATCCGCGCATCCCTGATTCCGCTAACCTGACCTTGATCGATCATGATGGCAATGTTCGGGCAGCGATTTGTCGACATGAATGCTGGCCAAACGGCGCGCTCAGGCTGGGTTGCAACGGCCTGTGTAGAGCTGCACTCATGATAAATCGTATCATGCAACCTCGAGCAGCCGCGCTTGCCCTTGCGGCGCCTCTGCTCTTCGCCGCTCCCGCGCTGGCTGACCATGGCAAGTCGAACAAACGCGTCTCGGGCAGCATCACGGTGCAAACCGGCAATGGCGCCTTGCATTTCGGCTATGGTGACCGCGGCTACGGCCATGTCGGCTATTCGAATGGTCGGTATTATGGCTATTCAGATCGGCGCACCAATCGCCAGATTAAGCGCCGCGCGATACGCGCGTGCCGACAGGCGATTAAAAGCGAGGCCTATCATCTCGGCTTCCGTGATGTCGATTTTGATGATGGTCGCTATGCCGAGCAGATTGGTCCACGCGGGTTCCGCGTCACCTTTAACGAGGTCGAGTTTGAAGGCCGTCGCCGTGACTTTGAACGCCCGGTGACCTGCATCGTCCGACGTGGCGATCAGGTGCGCGAGATTTACGGCATCCCACAGCGTGGCCAACGGTATCGCAATCGTGGCCATCATGGCGGCTATTATAAGTAATCGCCAATACTTTCAGAATGAAAGGACGGACGGGCTTCCCCTTGGGGAGGCCCGTTTTGCATTGGTGGGCACCTTGCTCTTCGCATTGGCACCATTAAAACCCGTCACCAGTGCGACATGTCAGAGGACGGATCAAAATGCAGGACGTAATCGAAGCGCTCGAGGCGCGACGCGAGAAAGCCCGGCTCGGGGGCGGCAAAGCCCGCATTGAACGCCAGCACGAAAAAGGCAAACTCACGGCGCGCGAGCGTGTGGCCCTGCTGCTGGACGAGGAGAGTTTCGAAGAAACCGATATGTTCGTCGAACATCGCAGCCATGATTTCGGCATGGAAAAACAGCGCATCCCTGGCGATGGCGTGGTCACCGGATCGGGCACGATTAATGGGCGTTTGGTCTATGTGTTTTCAAAAGACTTTACGGTTTTCGGGGGCTCCTTGTCGCTGGCCCAATCTGAGAAAATCGTCAAAGTCCAGAAAGCCGCGGCAAAAGTCGGTGCGCCCGTGATCGGTATTTTCGATGCCGGCGGCGCTCGCATTCAAGAAGGCGTCGATAGCCTGGCGGGCTATGCAGATATCTTCATGGAGAACGTCCTGTCTTCTGGGGTCATTCCGCAAATCTCAGTGATTATGGGGCCATGTGCCGGGGGAGACGTGTATTCGCCCGCGCTGACAGATTTCATCTTTATGGTGAAAGACACCTCTTACATGTACGTGACCGGCCCGGACGTGGTGAAGACGGTGACAAATGAAGAAGTGACCCACGAGACCCTTGGCGGCGCCAGTGTGCATGCGGCCAAATCGGGTGTCGTCGATGGCGCGTTTGAGAATGATATTGAAGCGCTGACGCAAATGCGTCGCTTGATTGATTTCCTACCCGGCTCCAATCGTGAAGAGCCGCCTGTGCGGCCAACTTATGATACAATTGAGCGGGCCGATAATAGCCTCGACACTCTTATCCCGGACAATCCGAACCAGCCTTATGATATGAAGGAATTGATCGAGAAGACCGTGGACGAAGGCGACTTTTTCGAAATCAGTCCCGCCTTTGGCGCCAATATCATTTGCGGCTTTGGTCGGATGGAAGGCTCGACCGTCGGTTTTGTCGCCAACCAGCCCATGACTTTGGCCGGCGTGCTCGACATTGATGCTTCGCGCAAAGGCGCTCGCTTTGTGCGCTTCTGTGACTGTTTCAACATTCCGATCGTTACTTTTGTCGACGTGCCCGGCTTCATGCCTGGGACCAAGCAAGAATATGGCGGCCTGATCAAACACGGCGCCAAATTGCTCTTCGCTTATGCTGAAGCGACGGTGCCGAAAGTCACTGTGATTACCCGCAAAGCCTATGGCGGCGCGTATGATGTGATGAGCTCCAAACACCTGCGCGGCGACGTGAATTATGCTTGGCCGACCGCAGAAATTGCTGTGATGGGCGCGAAAGGCGCGGTGGAGATTATCTTCCGCAAAGATATTGGCGACGAGGCGAAAATTGCCGAGCATACCAAGAATTACGAAGACAATTTCGCCAATCCCTATGTCGCGGCTCGCAAAGGCTATATTGACGATATCATCATGCCACACTCAACCCGCCGGCGCGTGGCAAAAGCGTTGCGCCAGCTGCAAGGCAAAGAGTTGAGCAATCCATGGAAGAAGCACGACAATATTCCGCTTTAAATGGATGGTTTGATCTTGGAATGAGACTCATCCTGAGCGAAGTCGAAGGATGAAACGGCACGTTCTGGAAGTTCGGCGCTAATCCTTCGACTTCGCTCAGGATGAGCGCCCCAGAGGCTGCGCGCGAAAGGTCCAATTGATCGATGCGCTGAGCTCGCTCTAAACAGAGCGCATGTGTTCGCTCACCGCCCACCACCGTCTCGCCGTTTACGGCACGCTCGCGCCTGGGCGGAGCAATCATCAAGAACTCGACGGCATTAAAGGCACCTGGCGACAAGGCGTGGTTCGCGGCCACTTAGTCGCCTCGGGCTGGGGTGCCGCAGAAGGCTACCCTGGGATACGGCTTAACCCGGAAGGGCCGCGCGTGGACGTCCAGGTTTTGGAGTCCCCCGATCTGCCAGAGCATTGGCCGCGTCTCGATGAATTTGAAGGCGAGGAATATGAGCGCGTGATTGTCACCGTCGTTTGCGATGGCGAGATACTTGAAGCGTGTATCTATGCGTTACGCCCGGAGCCGACATCTCCTTGATTCTAATGCTTGGAGGTCCAAATCGCGAAAAGTAACCGGTTCAAGGCGAACACCGTAAACCATCCAAGAGGCAGCAAAAAAACCGCCACGAGATTAAAGGTAAGTTGCGCATAATCTGAATCAGACATGGATGAGCTCGGATCCATTTGGAGCCAAGTAGCTTTTATATAGTTTTTGAGGCTAACTATCTGTCTCATGAAAAAATCGGGCTCTGGTAATGCCGTAGCATCGAATCTCGCGCGCATTTGATCGAGTTCTGCCTGCAGTGAAGCCCGCTGGGTTTCTAGTTCCTGAATGCGTCTTTGGCTCTGTTCAATCGCTAGATAATTGTTGGATTTTCGCAAGTTTTCGGGATCCAGACTGTCAATTTCGCGCCTCAATCGTTCTATGTCTTGAGTTAGTGTAAGATTATGGTCGACGATCCTTTGTATGTTGAGACGCTCGTCGGGTCCCAATTGTTCATCGAGAACAAGCATGTTTTGAATTTTTGCCTCGTAGGCTGATTTTACCTCAAAGAGGTGCTCTTCAGCTAACTCATCTCGAGACCGATAATCATCTATCCATCGTTCGTATTTCGCTATGAGTTGTTGACTTCTGTCGGTTTCCAGGGTGGCATCAAACAATAAGGAAAGAGACGCAAAAATGCTCCATGCGACCAGAGAAGCTGACGCGACAGTAAGCACGATCTGCTGAATCGAAGAGATATTGAAATATCGAATTGTTCCACCAGATCTATGATACACCTGCCTTTCTGGAAAATATCGTTCCAATAATTGCTGAATTTCAGATATCATCTTGCGGTTGCCCCCACCCGTATCTCGGAAACTATTCTAAGTGTTGGAATAAAGCGTAATTCAATTTTAGTTGAGAGATCTCAATATTAGTATGCTCGCAAAAACGAGTATAGCAATGCAAATCAAATCCAGCCGCTGCCATATGTGAAAGGTTTTTTTTGAGTATGGCACCTTATTATCCCAACACCATGACCCATCTCGCCGCCTTCAATGCCAGTCTCGAAGCGGTCGCAGAGCGTTGCGACGATGTCGTGCCGCCGGTCTATGCGGCGCTGTTCCAACGCTTTCCTGAATTTGAGCCGCTCTTCGTCCTCGACACCGATCTCGGCGCGCGGGGGCATATGCTGAATGAGGCGCTGACCATGGCCGAAGGCTTGTTGCAAGATGATCCCGTGGCGGTCAGCTTTGTTTCAGCCGAGCGGATGAATCATGAAGGCTATGGCATTGGCGATGATGTGTTTGAAGGCTTCTATCAAGTCATGGCCGATGTGTTCGAAACGCTCGCGGCAGACGCGTGGTCTCCGGCAATGAGCGCCGCTTGGGCGGAAGTCTCGCGCGCGGCGTCGAATGCAAAATTGTAACCGGCCTGCATCCAAACCGTCCTTTGATTGCATCTATGTCTGTGAGCCCGCAAAAAGGGTGCAATGATAAGGATACAAAGCGATGGAAGAGATTTTCGTCCCGATTTCAATTTTTGCGGCCGGTGTCGCGATTGTCTGGCTGTTCAGCCATTATAATTACAAAAAGCGGCTGACGGCGCATGAAACGCTGCGGCTGACCTTAGAGAAAGGCCAAGAAGTTTCGCCGGAACTGATCGAGCGCATGTCGTTCCTGAATGACCCGGTCAAATCAGATCTGCGCCGCGGCGTCTTACTGATTGCCTTTGGGGTCGCCTTTATCATTCTTGGTGCGATCATGCCGCATGATGAACCTGAAGCGATGCGCGGGATTATTGGGGTATCCTCATTCCCGGTCGTGCTCGGATTGGCCTATCTCGGCCTGTGGAAGTTCAGCCACGACTAAGCAAGATCGGCGATTTTGGGATGAAACCAGATATCGATCTTGCCCGCGACGCAGCCTCTGGCCAAGAGGCTGCGTTCGAGGCCTTGGTCCGGCGCCATCAAGGCGCTGTGCGGGGTGTGGCGCGACGCCTGGCAAGACATGTGGCTGAGGCGGACGATATCGCCCAAGCGGCGTTTCTGACGGCCTGGCGGAAGATCGGGTCCTATCGTGGCGGATCATTCAAGGCTTGGATTTGCACGATTGCTTATCGCGAGTTCTTGCAAGCCAAGCGCAAACGTAAAACCGAAGTCGAGTTTGATGAAGGCGCCCATATCGTCGCCTTTGACAGCTCCGCGGCTCGATTGCCCGAACAGCTCGACTTAGAGCGCGCCTTGAAGACGCTGCCTGAAAACCAACGCATTTGCGTCGTCCTTTGTGTGGCGTCAGGGCTCAGCCATGGCGAGGCGGCGACGGCAACGGGTTTCCCGCTCGGCACGGTGAAATCGCACGTGAATCGCGGCGTGGCCGCGCTCCGAAAACAGCTTGCAGCAGAAGACGTGGCGTGATGGAGTAGAGAAGATGCAAAGCGAAGAGAAATATGACGACCTGACCGCTCTGTTCGAAGCGCAAGATGCGGCGCTTGAGAGCGAAGCTTTTGTGGATCGCGTGATGCAACCCATCCGCAAACGGTCGCGTTGGCGCGGCCCGCTCCTGTTTGGGGCTGGCGGTGTTGGCGTCGGCGCAGCTGTGTCGCAAATAGGCGGCTTGTTTGACATTGTCAGTGTGCGAGCCGCCTCGCTCACCCATTCGCTCGACGAGGTCCGCCCCGGCACGTTTGATGTCGCCAGCCTTGATCCGCTTTGGATTGGCGCCGTGGTGGTGATGTTGACGAGCTGCGTGGCGATTGTCGCCACTGAGCGAAACTAAGGCGCAGACCAGCGTGCACAGATAGATGTCGGCAGCAACCGCGTGTCATTGAGATGCGGTAGGGCCATTTCACCCATTTCAATATGCCCGCCCAATCCTTCCAAATGACCCGCAAGGGCTTGCGCCAAAGCAATATGCGACAAGCGCACCGCATAGGCCGTCAGGATCACAAAAAGAGGCTCATCGGATAAGAGCGCCCGAACATTGGCAAGCAGGCCCGGCAGGTCTTCTTCAAAGCGCCAAGTTTCATTCTTCGTGCCGCGCCCGAATTTTGGCGGATCCAGGACGATCGCATCATAGCGATTGCCGCGGCGGATTTCCCGGGCGGTGAACTTCATGGCATCATCTGCGATCCAGCGGATCGGGGCATCGGCGAGGTCGCTCATCGCCGCATGATCTTTGCCATAGCCGTTTGACTTCGGGCTGGCATCAAGATGAGTGACCTCCGCACCGGCCTGCGCGGCGGCGAGACTCATCATCCCAGTATAACCAAACAGATTCAAAAGTTTGACTTTGCGTCCGGCGCTGCGAATGCGCGTTTGGGCAAAATCCCAGTGCACGCTGTGTTCTTGGAAAAGACCGAGATGCCGAAACGGTGTGCGTCGGGCTTGAAACTGGATGCCGCGCCAAGACATCTGCCAGCTTTCAGGCGCCGATCGGTCGATCAACTCCCATTGGCCGCGATCATCATCGCCTGCTTTAGCGTTAAACCGTGCATCCGCCTGCCAATCCTCGATGGGTGTGGCGGGGGGCCAAAATGCTTGCGGGTCAGGCCGGATGACGGTTTGGGTGCCAAACCGCTCAAGCTTATGCCCGTCACCGCTGTCGAGAAGCGCATATTGATCCTCCGCCCATTGGTCGGCGAGGAAGAGGGTGGAGGTCACATCCATCAAACGAATCCTCTTTGGCGCCAGCCTTCATAAAGCATGATGGCCGTGGCTTGGGCCAAGTTTAGACTGTCGGCGCCGCCCCGCATGGGAATAAGGCACAGCGTGTCACATTGGGCTTCGATCTCGGTGGGCAAACCGGCTTGCTCATTGCCCATAAGGATCAGGCTGGGCTGTTCGAAATCGACGCCCGTATGCGCGGTTTGCCCGTTCACACTGGCCGCGATCATGTTCAAGCTGGCCGATCTCCGCCAAGCATTAAAGGCAGCGAAGTCAGCGCGCGCGAGGCGCACATCAAATAGCGACCCCATGGACGCGCGGACCGCTTCGACACTGTACGGGTCGCAGCAATTCTCGATCAAGATGACCCCGGCCGCGCCGGCGCAATCGGCGGTTCGCAAAATGGTGCCGAGATTGCCAGGGTCGCGGCATTCATAGAGTCCGATCCACAAACCGGGATCGTCTGCGGGGAGCTCATCCAGGGACAGATCGCGCTGTTTGATCGCGGCGATCACGGCTTGCGGATTGTCCTTTCGCGCAATCGAGCCAGCGAGGCGATCCGGCACTTGGATCAGTCGCGCGCCTTGTCGGCCCGCGCGCGTCGCGAGATCTTGGACGAAATCTCGCTCGGCCCCGGAGTTTGATGCAATCAGGGTCTCAACCTGCCAACCCTGGGCCAATGCCTGCTCGATCAGGCGCGCGCCTTCTGCGAGGAATAAGCCGGTCTCATTGCGGCCTTTTTTACGCTCCAGGCTGCGCAACTGTTTGACCAGTGGATTGCTTGCCGAGGTGATGTGATCAAAATTAGCTTTCATTGCCGCCCTGTAACACGCACTTGCCTGATTCCAAGGGATAAGGCAGACCTGAGAGGGTTAATGCAGTCTTTACTACGGGGGATTGCAACATGAGTGCCTATGACATCCTGACCGCCGGCCTCAGTGGCGTGGGTCTGGTATTGTTGGGCCTCGTGACCGTACAAGGCTCATCGGACTACCATTTAAATGCCGCTCAAATGCAGGAAAGCCTGCAGCAATCGGCCAGTACTGCATTGGCAGAGTCGGGGCAGACCTGGGCGACTGTAACCCTGAAAGGGCAGCGGGCTTTATTGGTGGGGGCACCACCGTCGATTGAGGCCGCCGAAATCGCCAAGCAAGCGGTGTTTACCTCTGCCGGGCCGGGCGGCGCTCTGCGCGGCGGGATCTGGTCTGTCGAAACCGATTTCGAGGAGATTCGCGATTTACCAACCGCGTCACCTTATGTCTGGCGTGCGATTAAAACGCCTGAAGGCGGGTTGATTTTGGTCGGTGGCGTGCCGGATTTTCAAACCAAAGGTGTGTTGACTGAGCATGTCCGCGGATTAACCGACGCAGTGATCGATGATCGAACGCAATTGACCTTAGGGGTACCAGACGGCGACTGGGTGGGCACCGCAATGTTTGGTCTGGATCAGCTTCAATTGCTCGACAGTGGCGAGGCGCGCCTGACTGATCATGAATTGCGTCTCAGTGGCATTGCGATGCAAGATGAGGCGCGCATTCAGACGACGGCCGCGGTCTCTAATCTTGCTGCGCCTTGGACCGGGATCGCCAATGTCGACGGACCAAGCCATTGGAAAGCCGAACACATTGACGGAACTTTGGTCCTATCCGGCAGCTGCGAAACCTCCGAAGACCGGGCCGAGATCGCATCGATCGCGGAAGCCTATTTTGATGGCCCTGTTATCGATGAAATGACGGTGGAAGTCTCTGAGTATGAGCCTTGGATCGAAGGGGTTCGTTTAGGACTGCCACATTTCTCGAATTTCCAGTCTGGTGAGATGGAGTTTGTGCCCGAGTCAGAAGGATTTAGCTTTGAGGGCGAGGCGACCAGCTCCACCTTGCTATTCTTGCGGGAGGATATGGCGCAATTAGACGGGGCGTATGCCGTGGAGATTGCTGCCGAGACGGTGACGGTCGAATTGGAGGAAATCTCCGGCATCGATCTTGGCCAAGACCCATTGCAAGCGTGCCAAACCTCATTTGATCTGATTATGGATGCGAATGCGGTCGCGTTCCAATCTGCGAGTGCGGCGATATCTCGAGACAGTGGCGAAACACTCGACAAAATCATGGCAGTTTCTGCGTCATGCGCAGAGTCCTTGGTGTTCGAAGTCGGCGGGCATACTGACAATGTCGGTTCTCGTGACAGCAATATCGCGTTAAGCGAAGCACGCGCGCAAGCGGTGGCGGACTATATGGAAAATACAGGATTTGATACGACACGTTTGGTTGTCGCCGGTTATGGGCCGGATCAGCCAAAAGCGAACAATGCGACGCCGGAGGGGCGCGCGGTCAATCGTCGGATTGAGTTCAAGGTTGAGGAACGGAGTGAGTAGATGCAGTGGTTGATTGCCAATATGTGGATGGCCTTGGCTGCGGCCACCGTTCTCGGTCTGCTATTCGGCTTCTCGTTTCGGGGTATTCTGGCCGGTAGCAAAATCCGCAAAGCCGAAGTTGAGCGAGAAATCGCGAAAACCGAACTGACCCAATCCAAGGCTGAAGTTGAGGCGCTTTATGCGGCGCAGCGCAAGTATAAGGAATCGGTGGACCAAGGCCCGAGCAGCATTCCTGCAGCTGAGCTTCAAGAGCGCGAAGGACGTATTGCGGTCTTAAGCGACGAGCTGGCATCGGCGCGGTCGGAGCTTGAACAGCTGAAATCGGAAAACGCCTCTGATGGTAATATGCTTGAAACGGCTGGTGCTGCTGTTGCGGGTGCCGTCGCTGGTGCGGTTTTGTCGGACGATGAGCAAACCGAACTCACGGCCTTGCGGGATCGCAATGCTTGGTTGGAAGAACGGGTTGGCGCGCTTGAAACAGAGATAAGTGCTGCAGCGGTCGCACCGGCGGCGCCAATTGAAGCCCCAGTGTCGACAGCAACCGATCCAACGCACGAAAAAACCCGCTGGCAAGCTGCGTATTTGCGCACGCGCGTGGATGCCTTGGAGGCGAAACTGCTTTCCCATCCGACACCGACTGGGGACACTGAAGCCTCTGAAACGGTACCAGAGGCCATTGTCGCGGCGACGCCCGCAGAGGTCGTCGCAAATCCAGCCGATGAGAAAGTGCGTTGGCAGGCGGCGTATTTGCGTACGCGGGTTGATGCGCTTGAGGCAAAATTACTCGCACAGGCAGCGGCGACCCTAGACGACGCAGAGACTGCGCCTGTGCCAGAACCAGAGCCCGAGCCGACGCCTCAGGCGGACACGCAGGCTGTCGACGAGGAATTGGCACAGCTGCGTTGGCGCAATCGCTATTTAGAAGGCCGTTTGGCCTATTTTGAGCAGTCTCCGGAAGAGGGGGTTGAAACGGTTGAAGAGAGCGTCGACGCGGACCCGACCGAGGCATCAGAACCAGAGCCCGCACCGGAGCCTGAGGCGGAGCTTGTGGAAGAGGACACGGCGAACGAAGCGGAAGATACGATAGCAGAATCAGAACCCGCGCCCGAACTTGAGTCCGAACCTGAAGTAGAAATCGTTGCCGCGACCGAAGAAACACAAGAGGTCCACCCATCGGAAGCCATGCTGGCGGAACTAGATGGCAAACAGCCTTTGCAAATTGACCGTCCCAGCGATGGTGGCGACGATCTCACCAAAATCACCGGAATTGGCCCTCGCATTGCCGAGGTACTGAACGGGCTGGGCATTTATACGTTTGCGCAAATCGCAGATTGGAAACCGGAAAACGCCACGTGGATCGAGAATCATCTCTCTTTCAAAGGCCGTGTGAGTCGCGAAAATTGGGTCCAACAATCAAAAGACCTATTGGTCGAGGCCTGAACCCGAGACCCGATCTCGCTTCATCGGACATTCACGTGACCCGTGGCAGAAAATGTGTAAGCATTCGATGGTCCACGCGTTTTGCACCTAACGCCAATTGGGGGTAAACTCGTGACCAATTGGGAGACAGGCAGATGAGCAAATTGCTGATTACAGAAGAAATGATTGAAACCGGCGACCGGATCGATGCGCCAAGCGACTTTCTCGAGACGGCGCCGCGTAAGCGCATGTCGCGGCGTGCGATTATTCGCGGCTTGGCGTGCGGGACCATTATCCCAATCGTGACCGGCTGCTCGACCAATCCCGTCACGGGTGAACAGCAATTGATCCTGCCCGGCTTCGACAATGCTTCACTTGCGGCCATGTCGACGACGGCATGGACCGAGATGAAAAAGCAAACACCACAAACGGGCGATAGCCGCCTGCGTAGCCGGGTTTTGACGACGTGGGATCGTACGGCGAGAGGCCGGACGACAGCGCTTAAAGAAAAATACAATCAGGACGTCGCCTATGTGCCCAATGAATGGGAAGTTGCGGTGTTCGACACCGATGACGTCAACGCCTTCGTCATGCCTGGCCAACAAGTCGGAGTGTATCGCGGGATCACTGAATTGACAGAAAACGACGACCAATTGGCGTCCATCCTAGGTCATGAAGCAGGTCACATTGATGGCCGTCATTCGGCGGCACGTGCATCAGCAACGGTTGCGGCTCAAGCGGCTATGGTTGCCGGCCAAGTGGCGATTGCGCAGTCGGATGAGCTGAGTGAGTATGGCGGCGCTTTGGCGGCTCTGGGCGGTGCGGCTATCCAATTCGGGGTCCTATTGCCGTATAGCCGAAATCACGAGCTTCAAGCGGATAAGCTTGGCGTCGATTATATGTATCAAGCCGGCTATGACGTCACCCAAGCCCCACGTTTGTGGGAATTGATGGACAAGAAAAGCGCAGGCAATCGACCGCCAGAATTCATGTCGACCCACCCGGATCCGGGCCGTCGTCGCAATGAGCTGATCAATTATATCAATGCGAACGGATATGCGTTTATTTGATCAAGCATGCATCTGAAGAAAAAAGCCCGCTGGAATTCACCCGCGGGCTTTTTTTCTGAGTTGGGCTTAAACTGCTGGACGACAGCGGACGCCCTCAAGGGCAATTTCCGCATCATCGCCGCGACGCATGGCGAAACAATCATCCCCGCGTATGTACAGGTCGAACATAGTCGGCATTGCGGGGCTTTGCGTTTCAAATGTGGTCGGCTTGGGCGGTAAAACAGCAACTGACGGTGTGACCGTGGGATCGCCCGCGCCTAGCTCGATTGTAGCGCGATCCATAGATTGCGCGAGCGCCGCGCGGAGTGCGGTCATCGTGTCTATATCCTTGTCCTGTAGAACGGCCGGTGTCGCGGACGGCGCATGCTGACACGCCGCCATAGCGAAAACGCTAAGCATAGAGGCCAGACCGCGTCTTACCATGGCATTGTCATATCACGGTTGGTCGCGATGAAATCATCCTGTTCGGTCAAAGCTGTCGTGGCCACCTCGGTTTGACCAAGCTTGCTGAACGTCACTTCTGGAGAAACTTTCGGCGTGATCGCAGGACAGGTCCCATTGGCGCGATAATCAAGCGCAGCCGCGAACAGCCCCTCGGTGGGGTCGCCGAGTTCCGTGTTGAAATCATCCGAGACAACGCAGCCCGAGACCCGTTCGCCAAAGGTGAAGGAGGAGTTGTTTGGCACAAAGCCATCCGAATAGTCGCCAAAGCCCTTATCATTCACGCCTCTGAACTGGATCGTGTAATAGGTCTCACCGCAATTATCCGTTGGATAGAAGCCGTAAGGCTTTCCGCACGTCACAGCTCCGATCAGGACAATTTCGACATCAATGCCGCGCAAGCCATTGATGACGGCTTCGCTGGCGCTGCAGGTCCCGGCCGTAGACAGAATGAAGACCCGATTGAGATCAAGATTGTCCAGTGGCGTGCCATTGGCGAGGGAAAAGCCCAGCCCGGTATTGTAGAACGGGATCGGACCATTGACTTCGCCCGTAACGGGGTTTCGATTGCCCGCATTATCGTTGAATTGCAACAGTTCGAACGTCCGACCATTGGTCCGAGATGGCCCCGCAATCATATAGCCGAGCTGACCAGCCACAGCGAGCAATCCGCCGCCATTATAGCGCAGGTCCAAAACCAGATCATCGACGCCTTCATTGCTCATCTGTGTGATCGCATTGGCGATGTCGGCCTCAGAAGAGAACGGGCTAAACGTGTTGAACAGGATATATCCAACCTTCCCCGTGGGCGTGTCGACGACATTGGTCCGATTGACGGGCTGTTGGGCAACATCGGCAGATGTGATCGTGAACGTCCGTGAGGTTGCCGCGCCTGGGTCTTGTACTTCGAATGTATGCGTTTCCCCAGCTGTCGCAGGAAATAGACCGTCATTTAGAGTATCGAGCTCTGCTTGTGTGGCGCCACCATTCACCAAGTCGACGCCATCAATTGAAAGAATGCGAGACCCGCGCACAAAATTGGCCTGTCCATTCACGACATCAGAAGCCGGAGAATTCGGCTCTGTGTAACGAACGCGATAGTCCCGAGGTGGGCTTGTTCGGAACGCGACAATGCTCACGCCATAGCCAGACCGCGCGGTTGAATTGCGACGTTCCAAGAACTCGTCTGTCGGCTCGCTAAAATGGAAATCGTCTAAGTCTTCGCCTGAAGGCGTGACGGCATTGGTCTTAAGCTGACCAAAATAGGTCAGGCGATTGGAGAAGCCGGCAGGATCTTGATCGGCGACTTGGTCATTCCAAAGATAGGTCTCTTCAGTCCAAGACCGGAGCCAAAATAGCTCTTCTAAGAGTGAGCCATCCTCGTCAGGAAATGCGTTGCCTTCAATGTCCACGCCTGAGCGCGGGGACTCGCATTGGTCTTTAAACGTGCTGGCCGCTTCAAACACACCCTGCGTCCAGGTCGGTGCCGATGAGGTTGGCGGCGGCGGTGGAGGAGGTGGCGGGGGCGGGGGAGACACAGAGATGGGGGTCGTCGTTCCACCACCTCCGCCGCCACCCCCGCATGCTGCGAGGACGGCACCGCCCGCAATCAAAGCCGTTGCCGTTGCTAATTTCGTCCAATTCGACTTCGCCATTCGTTCCACACTCCAAAGGCAAATGATTTTATAACTTGAGTTCTAGCATTTATACGCCCCAAAAACCTCAACACACGCAAGACGATTTTACATGAATTGTCGGAAAAGTGATCTGGCTGAGATGTCTGGAATACTTGACCAGGCCATGATGAAGTGCTTTACGCCCGTCTTCGCGCGCAAGCGTGATAAAAATCCGTTTGTGGGAGGGGCTGCCAGCCCGAACCACGAACCCTCTAAACCCTGGCGTCTGGATCGAAAGACCACCAGACACCGCTAAATGCCAGAGAGGCTATCATGGCTAAGAAACTGCTGGGGCAGCTTAAGCTCCAGATTCCTGCCGGTGCAGCAAACCCATCGCCCCCAGTTGGTCCGGCGCTCGGTCAGCGCGGCATCAATATTATGGAATTCTGTAAGGCGTTTAACGCCAAAACAGAGAAGATGGAAAAAGGCCTGCCGCTGCCGGTCGTCATCGACTATTATCAAGACAAGTCATTCACGTTCATCGTGAAGACGGCGCCTGCTTCTGTTTTGCTGCGTAAAGCTGCGAAACTGAAAAAAGGCAGCCAAGAACCAGGTCGTTCGGTTGCTGGTAAAGTGACCCGGGCGCAGTGCCGCGAAATCGCTGAAGCGAAGATGGCGGACCTGAACGCGAACGATCTTGATCAAGCAACTAAGATCATCGAGGGCTCTGCCCGTTCGATGGGTCTCGAAGTGGTGGAGTAAGAGCATGGCTGGAAAACGTTATCGCGCTGCTGCCGAAACCGTCGATGCAGATACCGCATACAGCGTCGCGGATGCTGTAAAGCTGGTCAAATCAAACGCGACCTCGAAGTTCGACGAAACCGTCGAGATTGCTGTAAACCTGGGTGTTGACCCAAAATATGCTGACCAAATGGTGCGCGGCGTTGTTTCGCTGCCATCTGGCACAGGTAAAGACGTTCGCGTGGCCGTGTTTGCACGCGACGCGAAAGCCGAGGAAGCCAAAGAAGCTGGCGCGGAAATCGTCGGCGCAGAAGACCTCATGGAAGAGATCCAAAACGGAAAGTCTGACTTTGACCGTGTGATTGCCTCCCCAGACATGATGTCTGTCGTTGGCCGTCTGGGTAAGATTCTTGGCCCACGTGGCCTGATGCCAAACCCTAAGGTTGGCACTGTGACGCCAAATGTTGGCCAAGCGGTGAAAGACGCCAAAGGCGGCTCGGTTGAGTTCCGGGTTGAAAAGCTCGGCATCATCCATGCGGGCATCGGCAAAGCCTCATTCACGGAAGACGCGATCGAGAAAAACGTACGCGCCTTCATCGACGCTTTGATGAAAGCCAAGCCGTCTGGCGCCAAAGGCACCTATGTCAAAAAGATTGCACTGAGCTCAACCATGGGCCCAGGTGTTGCTGTCGACACAGGCGACGCGATCGCAAGCTAAGCGCGCGCGAAGAATAGATGAAAGCCCGCCAGAGTGATCTGGCGGGCTTTTTTTTGGTTGAATGTCTTGGGCTCAATCAGCCACTTGTGGGCCATTAAACTGGCGCGCGAAGAAATCATCCTTGACCCAGAGAGGACGCTCATCTCGATTGGCCAGTTCGAGCGCGATGCGGGCATTCACTTCAGCGAAACGCGCCGCGGCATCAAAATCGAGATTGTTGTTCAAATCGTCTGAAGGACGATGATAATTCTTGGCGAAATGCTCGGCCCAGGCGGCGTCGCCGCCATTCGCCATGCCCGTTGCCAGGAAGACCGCAGGCACACCAATCTCAACCATTCGGAAATGGTCAGAGCGGGTAAACAAGCCTTGGTCAGGGAATGGATCAGGGCTGAGCGCCATATCCATATCCTCGGCCGCAGCAATCACTGCAGACTCAATCGTTGATCGATCCGAACCGAAAGCAACAACGTCTTCGAATGAATAGGTGAGCACAGGCATGTCCAGATTGACATTGCCAACCAGACGAGAGGCGTCGACGGTTGGGTTCTGGGCGAAATATTGCGCACCAAGCAGTCCTTTTTCTTCCGCCGTCACGATCAGCAACATTACCGATCGTCGTGGGCGTTCGCCTTCCAACATCATGCGCGCGACTTCTAATAGCGTGGCCACGCCTGCGGCATTATCCAGCGCGCCATTATTGATTTTGTCATCTTCGAAGGATTGGGAAATCCCAATATGGTCGAGGTGTGCCGTGAGCACGATAATCTCGTCTTTGAGCTCAGGATCGCTGCCTTCGATCAAGCCAATAACATTATCCGACTCGACCACATCTAATGTTGAGGATTGCGAGATAGAGATCGTGTACGGCAGCGCAAAGCCTTGAACGGCGCCGCCCTCAGCGTCTGCGGCTTCCATGATCGCGTCGAAATCTTGTCCCGCGCCTTCAATCAGCTTGCGTCCGCCGTCCAAAGAGAGGCCCGCGGCTGCTTGGAGGTTCGGGGCGAGCGTATAGGTTTCTCCGTCCGGTTGTAACCAGCCCATGCTTGCGGATTCCAACCGTCCTTCGCCAACCAGGCGCGCGAAGGAATAGATTTGCTCCCGCGTCGGGGTGGTCAGTGAGACGCTGCCAATCGCGCCCCGCTTAGAGGCTTCGGCGCTTTTACGAGAGCCATAATAAGCGCGTTCTTCTGTTTGAATGCCCTTCGGTGTGCCGCTCAGAGTCACAACGATTTTGCCGTCCACGTCGAGGCCCGCATAATCATCGCGTCCAAGATCTGGCGCGACAACACCAAAGCCGACAAAGACGGCTTCGGCGGTGATCGCGGATTCAGCGCGACGCGTTGAACCAAACACGACGTGATCCACATTCTCTTCGAAGGTCAGGGTTTCTCCGGTGTCGGTTCGGGTCACCGAAAAAGCGAGATCATCCGAATTCCGGTAGCTGCGCTGCAAGGGCACCGTCTGAAAATAGGTGCCGTCATCGCCGGCTGGAAGCACGCCGAGCGCTTCCATTTGAGAGGCGACATAGGCGGCGGCGGCATCATAGCCTTCCGTTCCAGCTTCGCGACCTTGTAAATCATCATCTGCCAGAAAACGAATGTGCGCTTCGATGCTCGCCGCGTTCGCCGCGGGCATCGTCGTCTCCGTGGCGATTGCGGTTGTGGTCTCGATAGCAACATCAGCGGGTTCGCTTGCTGGGGTGCAGGCACCCGCGAGCAAGACCGTGCTGAGTACCAGTCCGGTCGAATAGTTCATATCTTTTAGTCCCAAGTTTTTTTTATAGCCGCATCCAGACCGCGCCTGGCTGTGTTTGTCCAGTGTGCGGCGCAGGTTTGGCGTTCGCGGAAGAATGCGGCAGACTGGCTTTGGGAGAAACAAATCATGAGACAAAAAGTGATCGGATTGGCTGTCCTGGGATGGCTGGTGGCTTGTGGTCCACAAACGAGCGACATCAATCAGACGCCGGCGAATGGCGAAGGCGTGACCATCTATCCAGCTGAAACGGTGGTCACAATGACGGCGAACGAACCTGGCAATGCCGTGGCCGTGCGGGACGGGCGAATTCTGGCGATTGGCGGCCGCGATGGCCTGGAAGCGGAATACGCTGGCGCTGTTGTGGATGAGGTTTTCATTGAAAAGACCATCATTCCGGGCCTGATCGATCCACACGTGCATATGGGATTGTCATCTCTGCAATATGCGACGCCGCTGACCCCGCCCTGGCCGATGGCAACGCCGGACGGAATGGTTCGAGGCTTACCAACACGTGCGGCTTTCTTTGAGCGCCTAACCGAAATTGTCGCTGACAAACCCGAGGGCGAACCGCTGATCGTTTATGGGTTTCACAATTTGGTGCATGGCGATCTCGTGCGCGCCGATTTGGATGCGGTCACCACGGATCGACCGTTGGTGATCTGGCACTATTCCAGTCATGATTTCTATCTCAACTCTGCGGCGCTCGACTGGGCGGGAATTGAGGCCAGCCTGCACGAACAATTTGAAGGTGTGGATCTGGACGCCGACGGCAATCTAACGGGTCGTATATATGAAGACGCCATACCGGCGCTGATGCATTCCATTGGCCCCATTTTGTTAGCCCCAGACCGATTGGCGGAGGGGTTGGAAGGGTTTTCCGAACTGCTTCGCGCTGGCGGTGTGACGACGGTGGCGGACCTGGGCTATGGAATTTTCACGCTACCGCTTGAGAATGCGAACATAAGCAACAATTGGCGGTCGATCGACCATGCTGGCTATCGTCTTTATTTGGTGCCTGAGCACAGAGCCTTCACCGCAGCGTTCGAGGCTGAGCGGGTCGAGACAGTTTTGAAAATGGTTTCAGGCGAAATCGAAACACCGGCACCGGTGCTGCCGCAGGTTAAGTTCTTTACCGATGCCGCTTTCTACTCGCAGACCATGCGTGTCTCAGAACCGGGCTATCTCAGCGGACAATCGGCAGGCACCCAAGGGCTATGGGTGCTTAAGCCCGACGAGATCGCGCCGACCATTCAACCTTATTGGGATGCCGGACTGGCGGTGCGCATTCACTCCAATGGTGATGCCGCCCAGACAGCCACTTTGGATGCGCTTGCGCAATTGCGGCCTTCCGCTCCTGAGCGAAAGTTTGTGTTCGAGCACGCTGGATTATTCTCACCGGAGCAGGTCGCCCGTGCCGCTGAACTTGGGGCGGGGGTATCCGCCGCCAGCCATTATGTTTTCTATCTCGGGCAAGCCTATCAATCGCCATTGGGGCCGGAGCGCGGAGATTGGATCCTGCCTTTGGCCAGTTTGAGTGCGGCGGACGTTCCGGTCACGCTGCACTCGGATGCACCGCTCGCTCCGCCTCTGCCATTGCGCGCGGCGAGTGTGCATATGCTGCGTTCAACGCGAGAAGGCGTGTCGCTGACCCCATCAGAGAAACTCTCTGCCTATGAGGCGTTGGAATCGATCACAATTGATGCGGCTTATGCACTCGGTCTTGAGACAGAGCTTGGCAGCCTCGCACCAGGTAAATTGGCGGATTTCACCATTCTTGATGCCAATCCGTTGGACACCGCCGCAGAAGACTGGCCCGAGATTGGAATATGGGGCGTGGTGATTGAAGGAGAAAAGCGACCATTGTGAGGTTTAAGCCCGCGCTGAAAACGCTGATCTTGCTTATGGGACGCCCCTGAAAAGGGAGGAATATGAAATACCCTTGACTTTTCTGAATTTAGGGCTTGCGCCCCTGTGGATGAAAGGTTAAGGAACGCGGCTTGCGGGAGATTGGCGATTCGTCGGTCTCCCGTTTCCTGTCCGAGACCATGGGTGGCTTCGATAGAAGTGTAAATCCCCTGATAGACGGGGTGATGCAGGTTGGTCTGTGGTTCGCCACAGATGAGACTGGTCTGCTGAGGCCCTGGGCAGGCGCTTGCGAAAGCGTCGAACGCTTTCAACGGCAACCCCAGGTGTCCGGATGGTCCGGTCGCCTTGTTTGAAGGAGATCCGTAATGGATAGAGCCGGAAAAGCCGAAGCCATCAAAACGCTCGAAGGCGTTATTGCTGACTCAGGCAGTGTCATCGTGGCACGTTATACCGGTCTTTCAGTTGCGGAGATGACTGAGTTCCGTGGCAAACTGCGTGAGCAGGGCGCTTCAGCGAAAGTGGTCAAGAACCGTCTCTTTAAGAAAGCTCTGGATGGGAAAGGCGGCGACGCAGCTAGCGCGATGTTCGTTGACCAAACCATTATCGCTTTCGCAGATGATCCTGTTGCGGCAGCAAAAGGCGCATCTGAGTTCGCTAAGGATAACGAAAAGCTCGTTATTGTTGGCGGTCTCATGGGAGATGAAATTCTTGATGCGGCGGGCGTAACTGCGCTCTCCAAAATGCCATCTCGCGAGGAACAAATTGCAACTGTTGTTGCCCGTCTTTTGGGACAGGCAAGCCAACTGGGTCAGCGCCTCAACGCGCCTGGCCAAGGACTCGCTGGCGCGATCAACGCCATTGGCGAGCAGGCAGCGGCATAAGGTCAATTCCACAACAAAGACCAGCAAACACACATCAACCCGTAACAGGAAATCAGAAAAATGGCTGATATCGCAAAACTTGGTGAAGAGCTTCTCGGCCTCACCATTCTGGAAGCAAAAGAACTCAACGACTTTCTCGAAGAGCGTGGCATTAAAGCAGCGGCTGCAGTAGCCGTAGCGGGTCCAGCAGCAGGTGGCGGCGACGCCGGTGCAGCAGCAGAAGAGAAAGACGAGTTTGACGTCATCCTCACCGATGCCGGTGCGAAGAAAATCAACGTGATTAAAGTTGTCCGCGAAGTCGTGGGCGGCCTTGGTCTGAAAGAAGCTAAAGAGCTCGTAGAAGGTGCTCCGAAGCCAATCAAAGAAGGCGTCGCAAAAGACGAAGCCGAAGAAATCAAGAAGAAGTTCGAAGAAGCTGGCGCGACCGTCGAGCTCAAGTAAGACTTCTGCCCTCGCATGAGGGTTGTAAAGTAAAGCGATCCGGTGTTTGCGCGAGGCGCCGTTTCGTCAAAATTAAGCGCGGCAAAGTCGTTCTGGCTTTGCCGCGTGCGCGCGTTCTAGGCGACACGCAGCTTCGGGCCCCGGCTCAAGCCGCACAAAACGGAAGACAAGATGGCACTCTCTTTCACTGAAAAGAAACGCATCCGCAAATCCTTCGGCAAAATTCCCGAAGCCATCGATATGCCAAACCTCATCGAGGTTCAGCGCTCCTCATATGAACACTTTCTGCAAATGCACACGCCGCAACACGAGCGGACCGACGATGGCCTCGGTGGTGTGTTCAAGTCTGTGTTCCCAATCATTGACTTTAACGAGCGCGCATCGCTCGAATATGTCTCTTATGAGTTTGAGCCGCCGAAATTCGATACTGAAGAATGTATGCAGCGTGACCTGACATATGCGGCGCCTTTGAAAGTGCGCCTGCAACTGGTCGTGTTTGATATTGACGAAGACACTGGCGCCAAGTCGGTGAAGGAAGTCAAAGAACAAGAGGTCTATCTCGGCGATATCCCGCTGATGACCAATAAGGGTACGTTCATCGTGAACGGCACCGAGCGTGTAATCGTAAGCCAAATGCACCGGTCGCCTGGTGTGTTCTTCGATCACGATAAGGGCAAGACCCACTCGTCTGGCAAATTGCTGTTCGCAGCCCGGATCATTCCGTACCGCGGCTCGTGGCTCGATTTCGAATTCGATGCGAAAGACATCCTGAACGTTCGGATCGACCGTAAGCGTAAACTGCCAGCAACCACGCTGCTTATGGCGCTCGGCTATGATGCCGATCAGATCCTCGACATGTTCTATACCCATTCGATCTACCGGATGGATAAAAAGGGTTGGATTACCGGCTTCAATCCAGATGCCTGGAAAGGCATGAAGCCAGCTTTCGATCTGGTCGATGCCAAGTCGGGCAAAGTGGTCGCGCCGGCTGACCGTAAAATCACTGCGCTGGCTCTGAAGCGGATTGCAGAAGGTGGCACAGAAGAACTGTTGCTGCCGACGACTGCGCTCGAAAACAAATTCCTCGCACGCGACATCGTCAATCGTAAGACGGGTGAGATTTACGGTGAATCCGGCGATCTGCTTGATGAAGAATTGCTTGCTGAACTGCGCGAGCAGAAAATCAAAGCGATCGAAGTTCTCGACGTCGATGGCGGTGGTCGTGGCCCATGGCTGCGCAATACGCTGAAAGCGGACAAGAATGATACCCGCTTCGAGGCGCTGTCTGATATCTACCGCGTTATGCGTCCTGGTGAGCCACCAACCCAGGAAGCCGCTGATGCCTTGTTCAACCAGCTCTTCTTCGACGCCGAACGTTATGACCTGTCGGCTGTTGGCCGTGTAAAAATGAACACGCGCCTGAAAGTGGCTGTGCCCGGCTATGAGCCTGCTGAAGACACTGAGCGCACCTTGCGCCAGGACGACATTACCGGCGTCATGAAGGTCATTCTCGACCTCAAGGACGGCAAAGGCGAAGTCGATGATATCGACAATCTCGGCAACCGCCGGGTTCGCTCTGTCGGTGAGTTGATGGAGAATAATTACCGCATCGGTCTGGTCCGTATGGAGCGGGCGATCAAAGAGCGCATGAGCTCTGTTGATATTGATACGGTGATGCCGAACGATCTGATCAATGCCAAGCCAGTGGTCGCGTCTGTGCGCGAATTCTTCGGTTCGTCGCAGCTGTCTCAGTTCATGGACCAAACCAACCCACTTTCAGAGATCACGCACAAGCGTCGTCTCTCAGCGCTTGGCCCAGGTGGTCTGACGCGTGAACGGGCTGGCTTTGAAGTGCGCGACGTGCACCCGACCCATTATGGTCGGATTTGCCCGATTGAGACGCCAGAAGGACCAAACATTGGTCTGATTAACTCGCTCGCTACCCATGCGCGCGTGAACAAGTATGGCTTTATTGAAAGCCCATATCGGAAAGTCGAGAATGGTAAGCTGACCGATGAGGTCGTCTATCTTTCTGCGATGGAAGAGCAGCTCTATAAGATTGCTCAGGCGAACACTCAGGTCACCGATAAGGGTGAGCTGGTCAATGAATTCGCGAACGCGCGTGTGAATGGCGAAGCGATGCTGGTGCTCAAAGAAGACGTGCAGTATATGGACGTTTCGCCGAAACAAGTTGTTTCGGTTGCGGCGGCTTTGATCCCATTCCTCGAAAATGATGACGCGAACCGCGCGCTAATGGGCTCGAACATGCAACGTCAGGCCGTGCCGCTGGTGCAGACCGATGCGCCATTGGTCGGAACCGGTATGGAATCTGTCGTGGCCCGCGATAGCCGCGCTGCGGTCGTGGCGTCTCGCGCCGGTGTCATCGAGCAAGTCGACGGTGTCCGCATCGTTGTGCGTGCGACAGAGGATCTCGAAGGCAAATCGGGCGTCGATATCTATCGTCTGTCGAAATTCCGCCGTTCGAACCAAAATAGCTGCATCAACCAGCGCCCGATCGTGAAAGTGGGCGATGTGGTCAAGAAAGGCGACATTATTGCGGATGGTCCATCGACGGACCTCGGTGAGCTCGCGCTCGGCCGGAACGTGCTCGTCGCGTTTATGCCTTGGAACGGCTATAACTTTGAGGACTCGATCCTGATCTCAGAGCGTATCGTGCGCGATGACGTCTATACATCGATCCACTTGGAAGAGTTTGAAATCGCTGCGCGCGACACCAAGCTTGGCCCAGAAGAAATCACCCGAGACATTCCGAATGTCGGTGAAGAAGCGCTACGGAACCTGGACGAAGCCGGGATCGTTGCGGTTGGTGCTGAAGTCAAAGCTGGCGATATTCTGGTCGGCAAAGTGACTCCAAAGGGCGAAAGTCCAATGACGCCGGAGGAAAAACTCCTCCGCGCGATCTTTGGTGAGAAAGCCTCTGACGTTCGTGACACCTCTAAGCGTGTGCCTCCGGGCGATGCCGGTACGGTTGTTGAAGTTCGTGTGTTTAACCGCCACGGCATCGATAAAGACCAACGTGCGCTGCAGATCGAGCGTGAGCAGATTGAACAGTTGCAAGAAGATAAGGATGACGAACAGTCTATTCTTGAGCGCAACACCTATAATCGTCTGCGCGATGTTCTGACCGGCAAAGAGGCTGCGGCAGGGCCGAAAGGCTTCAAGACTGGCAAGATCACTGCAGCGTCTCTGGAAGAGCTAAGTGATCGCGACCTGTGGGAAATCGCTCTCAAGTCTGAGAAAGCACAAGCTGAGATTGATAGCCTTCGCGAGCAATTCGACGAAGCGATCCGCGAGCTCGAAGCCCGCTTCAACGACAAGGTCGACAAGGTTCAGCAGGGCGATGACTTGCCACCAGGCGTGATGAAAGTCGTCAAAGTCTTCCTCGCTGTGAAGCGTAAGCTGCAGCCCGGCGACAAGATGGCCGGACGTCACGGCAACAAAGGTGTTATCTCTAAGATCAATCCGATCGAAGACATGCCATTCCTGGAAGACGGAACGCCAGTCGATATCGTGCTTAACCCGCTCGGGGTGCCGTCACGAATGAATGTCGGACAGATTCTCGAGACTCACTTAGGGTGGGCGGCTGCCGGTCTCGGCAAGCTGGTCACAGAGTCGCTTGAAGAGTGGCATGCCAATAATGACGTGAAGGAGCTGAAGAAGACGCTCCAGACCGTTTATGGCAAGGATGAGCCGCTGCCCGAGAGCGAAGAAGAACTGGTCGAACTCGCAGGCAACCTCAAGAAAGGTGTTCCATTTGCGACGCCGGTCTTTGATGGTGCGCGTGAGCCGGATATTGTCGAGATGCTCGAGCGTGCCGGCCTGGATGGTTCAGGTCAGTCGGTCGTGTTTGACGGTCGCACCGGTGAACAGTTCAAGCGTCCGGTCACGGTGGGCTATAAGTATCTTCTCAAACTGCACCACTTGGTCGACGAGAAGATCCACGCCCGTTCAACCGGACCATACTCTCTGGTCACGCAGCAGCCGCTGGGCGGTAAAGCTCAATTCGGTGGTCAGCGCTTCGGTGAGATGGAAGTCTGGGCCCTCGAGGCCTATGGTGCGGCGTACACGCTGCAAGAAATGCTCACCGTTAAGTCGGATGACACGGCCGGTCGTGCCAAAGTGTACGAAGCCATTGTCCGCGGCGACGACACATTTGAAGCGGGTATCCCAGAAAGCTTCAACGTGTTGATCAAAGAGATGCGTTCACTCGGCCTCAATGTCGAGCTGATCGGAGATAATGACGGAGACTCAGTGGCGGCTGAATAGCCGTCACGCCTTGAATTAGGGCAGTAGAGTAAACAGGTTCAAAAGGTCGGTTTTTCGGCGGGGAAATCGACCAAACCCTCCCAAGGAGTGGAAACATATGCGCCAAGATGTAGCCAGCATTTACAGACAAAAAGAAGAAGTCCCAAGCTTCGACGCGATCCGGATTACGATTGCGAGCCCGGAGAAAATCCGTGGCTGGTCCTCCGGTGAGATTAAGAAGCCTGAGACCATCAATTACCGGACGTTCAAGCCTGAGCGTGACGGCTTGTTCTGTGCCAGGATCTTCGGTCCGATCAAAGACTATGAGTGTCTTTGCGGTAAATATAAGCGGATTAAATATCGCGGCATTATCTGTGAGAAATGCGGCGTTGAAGTCACGCTTGCAAAAGTCCGTCGCGAGCGGATGGGACACATTGAGCTGGCCTCGCCGGTGGCTCATATCTGGTTCCTGAAATCTCTGCCATCTCGGATCGCAACACTGCTCGACATGACGTTGAAAGACGTTGAGCGCGTGCTGTACTTTGAAAGCTATGTCGTCACTGAACCTGGACTGACACCGCTTGAGCCAAAGCAGCTGCTGACTGAAGAAGAATATATGGATCTTCAGGACGAGCATGGTGAAGACGCTTTCACCGCGATGATCGGTGCTGAAGCTGTGAAAGAAATCCTGGAAGGTCTGGACCTGGACCTTCTGGCTGACCAATTGCGCGAAGACCTCGCAGAGTCGACTTCAGAACTGAAGACGAAAAAATACTCTAAGCGTCTGAAAGTGGTCGAAGCCTTCCTCGCTTCTGGTGCCAAGCCTGAATGGATGATCCTGAACGTTGTTCCGGTTATTCCGCCAGATCTGCGCCCATTGGTGCCATTGGACGGTGGCCGGTTTGCGACCTCCGACCTGAACGACTTGTATCGCCGCGTGATCAACCGGAACAACCGTTTGAAGCGCCTGATGGAGCTGCGTGCGCCGGACATCATCATCCGCAACGAGAAGCGGATGCTGCAAGAATCTGTCGATGCATTGTTCGACAATGGTCGCCGCGGCCGTACGATTACCGGCACCAATAAGCGTCCTCTGAAATCGCTTTCAGACATGCTGAAAGGTAAGCACGGTCGTTTCCGTCAGAACCTCCTCGGTAAGCGCGTCGACTATTCTGGTCGCTCGGTCATCGTGGTTGGTCCGAACATGAAACTGCACGAGTGTGGTCTTCCAAAGAAGATGGCGCTGGAGCTGTTCAAGCCGTTCATCTATGCCCGCCTCGATGCAAAAGGCCTGGCCGGTACGGTCAAAGCTGCGAAGAAACTGGTCGAGAAAGAAAAGCCAGAAGTCTGGGATATCCTGGAAGAAGTTATCCGTGAGCACCCAGTTCTGTTGAACCGTGCGCCGACGCTTCACCGTCTTGGTATCCAGGCCTTCGAACCGAAACTGATCGAAGGTAAAGCGATCCAGCTTCACCCGCTGGTTTGTGCGGCGTTCAACGCTGACTTTGACGGTGACCAAATGGCGGTCCACGTGCCGCTGAGCCTCGAGGCTCAGCTTGAAGCGCGCGTGTTGATGATGTCGACCAATAACATCCTCTCACCTGCCAATGGTAAGCCAATCATCGTGCCGTCTCAGGACATCGTTCTGGGGCTTTACTACCTGTCGCTCGATAAGCCGAACGAGCAGGGCGAAGGCATGCTGATTTCGGATATGGCCGAACTGGAACACGCTTTGGCGTCTGGCAAATTGGCCATGCACGCGAAAATCAAGGCCATGTTCCACACTAAGGACGAAAATGGCGACGATATCTCGAAAGTCATCGACACGACTCCAGGTCGTTTCATGATTTCAGACATCTTCCCACGCCATCACAAAATCGACCCTGAGATTCTGCTCAGCGATGTGATGGTGAAGAAGAATATCGGGAAACTGATCGACGAAGTATATCGTCACTGCGGTCAGAAAGCGACGGTGATCTTTGCGGACCGCCTGATGGCGCTTGGTTTCAAAGAAGCTGCGAAAGCCGGTATTTCGTTCGGTAAGGACGATATGAAGATCCCGGCGGCGAAAGTGAAGCTGGTTGAGCAAACCAAAGAGCAAGTCTCTGAGTATGAGCGTCAATATGCTGACGGTTTGATCACGCGTGGCGAGAAGTACAATAAAGTCGTCGACGCCTGGTCGACCTGTACGGACAAAGTCGCGGATGCGATGATGGATGCTGCTGGTGAAGCCGCAACGGACAAGAAGACGGGCCGCCAAGAAGAGACCAACTCGGTCTTTATGATGGCTCACTCGGGTGCGCGTGGTTCGAAAAACCAGATGAAGCAGCTAGCCGGTATGCGCGGTCTGATGGCACGTCCGGATGGCTCAATCATCGAAACGCCGATCATCTCGAACTTCAAAGAAGGTTTGACGGTTCAGGAATACTTCAACTCCACGCACGGTGCGCGTAAGGGTCTGGCCGATACAGCTCTGAAAACGGCGAACTCAGGTTATCTGACGCGTCGTCTCGTCGACGTGGCACAGGACTGTATCGTCACCGAAGACGATTGCGGTACGGACCAAGGCATCGAGCTTTCAGCTGTGATGGAAGGTGCGGACGTGGTCGTCTCTTTGAGCGAGCGAATTCTCGGTCGTGTGACCGGCGAAGACGTCAAAACACCGAAGACAGATGAGCTGATCGCGCCAGCAAACACGTATATCGATGAAGTCTTGGCGCGGACGATTGAAGATGCCGGTGTTGATCGCATCAAAGTCCGGTCTCCGCTGACCTGTGAAACCAAAATCGGCGTCTGTGTGGCCTGTTATGGCCGCGACTTGGCGCGCGGTACGGTCGTCAATAAGGGCGAAGCTGTAGGTGTTATTGCGGCTCAGTCGATTGGTGAGCCAGGCACGCAGCTGACCATGCGGACCTTCCACATTGGTGGCGCTGCATCTGTGGCTGAAGAAAGCTCTGCCGAAGCGCAAGTTGAGGGTAAGATTAAGTTCGAAAACCCAACTTTCGTGAAGCGCGAAGATGGCGCCTTGATCGTCACCGGCCGTCACATGGTGGTTTCGATTGAAGATGCTGATGGACGGACTCGTCAAACCTTCAAGCCAACGTATGGCACGGCTCTGTCGGTCAAAGACAAGAAGAAAGTGAAGCCTGGTGACAAGATCGCGGACTGGGATCCATTTGCCCAGCCAATGATCTCTGAAGTCGAAGGGACGATTCGTCTGGTCGACATCGTTGACGGTCTGACCGCGCGCGAAGAGACAGATGAAGCCACAGGTATTTCATCTCGCGTCATCATTGATGGTCGCGGATCGAAAGGTGCGGATCTGCGTCCGTCGATCATGATCGTGAATGCTAAAGGCGAAGCCATGTCACTGCCAAATGGCAATGAGGCGCGCTATATGCTGTCACCCGGCGCGATCCTCTCGGTCGAAGAAGGCGACACGGTCAAAGTCGGTGAGTCGATGGCACGTATCGCTACGGGCGGTGCCAAGACGAAAGACATTACCGGTGGTCTGCCGCGCGTGGCCGAATTGTTCGAAGCCCGCCGTCCGAAAGATCATGCTGTGATCGCCGAGATGGATGGACGTATCCAGTTCGTTCGCGAATATAAGCAGAAGCGTAAGATCGCGATTGTGCCGGAAGAAGACGGCAAGGATCCGATTGAATTCCTGGTGCCGAAAGCGCGTCGCCTGGACGTTCAAGACGGCGACTATGTCAAGCGTGGTGATTACATCATCGACGGCAACCCAGCGCCGCAAGATATCCTTGCAACGCTTGGTATCGAAGCGCTGGCGGACTATCTCGTCGACGAAGTCCAGAAGGTCTATCGTCTGCAGGGCGTGCCAATCAACGATAAGCATATCGAAGTGATTGTGCGTCAGATGCTGCAAAAGTTCGAAATCACCGATGCCGGGACCACGACCCTGATCAAAGGTGAGCATGTTGATGCGCTCGAGCTTGAAGAAGCCAATGCGGCGGTCCGCAAGTCGAAGAAAGCCGATCAACGCGAAGCGGTCGGGGTTCCGGTCCTGCTCGGGATCACCAAAGCCTCGCTGCAAACCCGCAGCTTTATCTCAGCCGCCTCGTTCCAAGAGACGACCCGCGTGCTGACCGAAGCGGCGCTGCAAGGCAAAGTCGATACGCTGGAAGGGCTGAAAGAGAACGTCATTGTTGGCCGACTCATCCCAGCCGGTACCGGTGGCGGCATGCGTGAAATGCGCAAAGTTGCAGCCCAACGCGACCAGCAGCTGCGCAATAAGCGTGAAGCGGCCGCGAAAGAGGCAGCGGCCTCTCTGCCAGCGCCAGAAGCGGCGGAATAAACCAATTTAGCCGGGGCGGTGGAGCTTGAATGTTGAAAGCTCTGCCGCCAAGGCTTGACGTGGCAAGCGCGGGGCCTTAACACGCGCGACATGCTGGCTGGGCAGGTCCATTTGGGTCTGCCCGGTAATCCTTTTGGGGATTACTGGTTTGGCAAACACATTGAATTTGAGCGGATGCAGGGCAGGGAACTCACGGCCCGTCTTGTGTCTCACCTAGAACTGGTCCGACAGGGGCCACGAAACAAGAGAGTATCAAGGCCCCTATGCCGACGATTCAACAGCTGATCCGGAAGCCGCGCAAGCCTAAGCCGCAGCGGTCCAAAACGCCCGCCCTTAAGGGTAACCCACAACGTCGCGGTGTTTGTACCCGCGTGTACACGACCACACCTAAGAAGCCGAACTCGGCGCTTCGGAAAGTGGCGAAAGTCCGCCTGACGACTGGGTTTGAGTCGCTTTGCTATATTCCGGGTGAGGGTCACAACCTGCAAGAGCACTCTGTTGTGCTGATCCGTGGTGGTCGTGTGAAAGACCTTCCAGGTGTGCGTTACCACATTCTTCGCGGCGTTCTGGATACCCAGGGCGTGAAAGATCGTAAGCAGCGTCGTTCGCATTACGGCGTTAAGAAGCCGAAATAAGGGAGGGCTAAACCATGTCTCGTCGTCACCGTGCTGAGAAACGTCAGGTCCTGCCTGATCCAAAGTTTAAGGACGTTGTCCTTTCAAAATTCATGAACCAGATCATGCAGGACGGCAAAAAGTCGACTGCTGAGCGTATCGTCTATGGTGCGTTGGACCTGGTTGAGTCTCGTGCCAAAAAAGACCCTGTTGAGGTTTTCCACGAGGCGCTTGAAGCCATTTCACCTGCGGTTGAGGTTCGCTCTCGCCGTGTTGGTGGTGCGACTTACCAAGTGCCGGTCGAAGTTCGTCCGGATCGTCGCCAAGCCCTCGCCATTCGTTGGCTGGCGGCCGCGGCGGGTAGCCGTAACGAGAATACGATGCGCGAACGTTTGGCTGGAGAGCTGATGGACGCGTCTCAGGGCCGCGGTGCTGCGGTCAAAAAGCGCGAAGATACGCACAAGATGGCGGAAGCCAACCGTGCCTTCTCGCACTATCGTTGGTAATTTTTTCTAAGCTTCCGTTTCCTCCTGGAACATAACTACGAAGGTAAAGCCCATGGCCCGCGAATATCCGCTGGAGCGCTATCGTAACTTTGGCATCATGGCGCACATTGATGCCGGCAAGACGACCACGTCTGAACGTATCCTGTATTATACAGGCAAGTCGCACAAAATCGGCGAAGTGCATGATGGTGCTGCAACCATGGACCACATGGAGCAGGAGCAAGAGCGCGGTATCACGATTACGTCTGCTGCGACGACCACGTTCTGGGAACGCACTGAGGATGGTCAGTCAGCTCAAACAGAGAAGCACCGTCTGAACATTATTGATACGCCCGGACACGTGGACTTCACAATTGAAGTTGAGCGCTCGCTCGCGGTTCTCGACGGCGCGGTCTGCGTGCTGGATGCGAATGCTGGTGTCGAGCCGCAAACGGAAACAGTTTGGCGTCAAGCTGACCGCTACAAGGTGCCGCGCATCGTGTTCGTCAATAAGATGGACAAGATCGGTGCTGACTTCTTTAACTGTGTTGAAATGATCAAAGATCGCACAGGAACAACGCCTTGCCCGATCCAGTGCCCAATCGGCTCAGAGAACGAGCTTGAAGGTCATGTTGATCTGATCACCATGCAGGAATGGGTCTGGGCCGGTGAAGACCTGGGCGCGACCTGGGAACTGCGCGATATTCGCCCTGAACTGGCTGACAAGTGCGCCGAGATGCGCGCGACGATGGTCGAGCTTGCGGTTGAGCAAGACGAAGACGCGATGATGGCTTACCTTGAAGGGGAAGAGCCTTCGGTTGAACAATTGCGGGCGCTGATCCGTAAGGGAACACTGAGCATGGCTTTCGTGCCGGTTCTCGGTGGTTCTGCGTTTAAGAACAAAGGCGTCCAGCCAATGCTGAACGCGGTGCTTGATTACCTTCCGAGCCCGCTGGATGTGCCAGCATATATGGGCTTTAAGCCGGGTGATGAGACTGAGACGCGCGACATTGCCCGTTCAGCTTCTGATGATGAGCCTTTCTCTGGCCTCGCTTTCAAAATCTGGAACGACAAATATTTCGGGTCTCTGACCTTCGTTCGGATTTACTCTGGCGTTCTGACCAAGGGCGGCTCTGTCTTGAACTCGACAAAAGGTAAGCCCGAGCGTGTGGGTCGTATGATGATCATGCACTCAAACGATCATGATGATATTGAAGAAGCCTATGCTGGCGACATTATCGCGATTGCGGGTCTGAAAGGCACGACCACTGGCGATACGCTGGCTGACAAGGGACAACCGGTTGTTCTGGAAACGATGAACTTCCCTGATCCGGTGATCGAGATTGCGGTTGAGCCGAAATCGAAAGCTGACCAGGAGAAGATGTCTGTCGGGCTGCAGCGTTTGGCTGCCGAAGACCCAAGCTTCCAAGTCGAGTCAGACCATGAAAGTGGCCAGACGATCATGAAAGGCATGGGTGAACTTCACCTCGACATCCTGGTCGACCGTCTGAAGCGTGAGTTCAAGGTTGAAGCGAATATCGGTCAGCCTCAAGTGGCGTATCGTGAAGCGATTGGCCAGGCGGCTGAAATCACTTATACGCACAAGAAGCAGTCAGGTGGTTCAGGTCAGTTCGCTGAGGTGAAAATCCAGTTCGAGCCGCTTGAGCCGGGTGAAGGCTTTATTTTCGAGAGCGAAATTGTTGGCGGTAGCGTCCCTAAGGAATACATCCCAGGTGTTGAAAAGGGCCTCGGCATGGCGAAGGAAAACGGTCTGCTGGCCGGCTTCCCGGTCACCGATTTCAAGGCGACCTTGATTGATGGGAAGTTCCATGATGTCGACTCCAGCGTTCTGGCGTTCGAAATCGCAGCGCGTGCTGCATTCCGTGAGCTAAAGGGCCAAGGCGATCCCCGCCTGATGGAGCCAATCATGAAGGTTGAGGTGGTCACACCTGAAGACTATATGGGCGACATTATCGGTGACCTGAACTCTCGCCGTGGACAGATCCAGGGCAGCGAGCCTCGCGGAAACGCAACAGCGATCAATGCCTATGTCCCACTGGTGAATATGTTTGGATATGTCTCTAACCTTCGCGGCATGTCGCAAGGCCGGGCGCAATTCACCATGCAATTTGAACACTATGCAGAAGTGCCGAAAGCTGAGGCGCAGAAGCTGGTTTCAGAACTGGCTGGATAAGCCGAAACAATATTAGAAGATTTGGTATTAGGAGTATCCCATGGCCAAAGAGAAGTTTGAGCGTAATAAGCCGCACGTGAACATCGGTACGATTGGACACGTGGACCATGGTAAGACGACGCTGACGGCAGCGATCACGATGGTGCTGGCAGATGTCACGGGTGCTG
>Ga0207422_1000729_pt1 | contig 90847 bp, 86 predicted proteins | sample MarCyaLeptolynsp_FD_187757 | JGI IMG/M metagenome (GOLD analysis project Ga0207422, IMG submission 187757) | Marine cyanobacterial communities from Panama - species 1 Leptolyngbya sp. (SPAdes) | ecosystem: Environmental > Aquatic > Marine > Unclassified | place: Panama: Panama City | collected...
CTCTGAGGGCTTTTCGCACGGCGATATCTTATCGTTTTGTCGGTTGGCTGACGGAGAATCAGGACGTATTTAGACAGTATATAGAGAGTCGAGGCTATATTTGGGCTTGATTTTCGCTAAAGTACCATTAGAGGAGGTCAAAGTAAGCTCGGTAAAGCAATCAAGTAAAGGGTTTTAGGGTAAAGTTGGGGATGACAACTTATATTTAAATTTCCAGAAAACCCACTCTTATGCAATCTGCTCCAGAAACACCTCCAATTTCTATCGCTCGTCTTGCTCGACTTAGCGATCTCATTTTTGCGGTTGCCATGACATTAATGGCATTGACATTTGAACTACCTTCGTCTGGAGAGCTAACTTCCAAAGACATTACCCAGTTTCTTATCGCTCAATTCCCCTCACTGGGGATTTATGTAATTACCTTTGTGGTCATTGCATTTTATTGGATAACCCATCTCCATCAGTTCAGATACTACGAGCGGACGGATGCCACCCACGTTTGGCTTACGCTTTTGTCTTTGCTATTTGTTGTGCTAATGCCCTATGCCAACGATTTGATTAGCTATTACAACACCACAGTTGCGATCCAAATTTTCTATAGCTTGGTTGCGGCTGGTGTGGGTTTATTTTCCACAGCAGCTTGGATCTATGCCACTCAAAATCGGCGGCTAGTCGGTGATGATTTGAGCGATCGGCTCATTCGCCAAATTCGTCAGGAAAGTTATATAGAGCCATTGGTGACGCTGTTAGCGATTGTGGGAGCTTGGATTCATCCCTGGATGTGGGATGCCACCTTTCTTTTAATTCCCATTCTCCTCTTTGTCCAAAGTAAGTTATCGTTCAAAGTGGGTTCGGATTGATGTTGTCAGAACCCGTTAAAATTGCTGCCACCAATATAGAGTCACGATTTCAGTATTTCCCTAACTCGCTTCGGTTTCTTCCTTTTCTCTTGGCTAAGTACAGTGCCTTGTCTGCTCTCTTAAGTAAGCGGTCCGCAGAATCTGATAATTGTAATGAAGCTACTCCTATGCTGATCGTGCAAGTGCCAATTGGCTCAATTTCCAAATCAGCGATATATTGGCGTATTCTTTCTGCAACTTGAACGGCACGGGTTTCAGTTGTTTCGGGAAGCAAGATTGCAAATTCTTCACCTCCATAGCGTCCTAAGACATCAACATCACGGAGATTTTTGGCAAGGGCTGAGGCAATTTTCCTGAGTGCAAGATCTCCAACATCGTGGCCATAGGTATCATTGATTTTTTTGAAAAAATCGATGTCGATAAAAAGGAGTGACATTGGCATTCCATCTCTCTTACAGCGCTCAATTTCTTTGTCAAGACATTCATTGAGTTTTCGGCGGTTGTAGAGTTGAGTTAAGGAATCTCGTTCTGCCACATTTTTAAGTCTATAAACCATGGATTGGATTGTATTCTCTAGCCCTATAGTCATATAAGTTGTGTAAGCAGAAGCGATAATTGCACAGACAAGAATCTCGATTTTTATAGGAAGTTCTCCGTAGGAAGAGTAGTATTTGGCTAAAAATAAAATGAGCAGACTAGCATAAATGGCAATCCAGTTTAGACCTCTTCTCGTACCCGATAAAGTAATGAGCATTAAGGGGGTTACGGGAAAAAAAAAAGATAGATCGCAGGGTTGTTTATATCAGTAAATGCAAGTCTTACACCTGTCAAAAAATAATAGATGAGAATGATATTAGCAAGGCGATCTATTCTACGTCGATAATACTTCGTCAACCCCAAAAATATAAAAATAGAAGGGAGAGAAATTGCAGCATATAGAAAGTCTCTGCGGAGCGTCACGATAATTGATTCCAGACTGGCAACCAAGATCATGAAATAGCCCATGATGATGATTACAGAGATGCGATATTCGTCATACTCTTGTTCAAGGTTTCCTAGAAAAAGCCATCGATAATAAAACCTCATCCTTGTCAAAAAATTCCAAATATTTGAGAGAGTATATCGGATAAATTGGGTTCACTCTTCTGTCTGAATATTACCGCAGAGTTTTATCTCCGATGGCAATACTGACAAGACTTGAAGGCGACACCACAAGATTCTTAACTTTACCTGTTTCCACTCGCTCTCCCTATCCCCTCACCTTCGCGGGTCTACCCACTCTCATCTCACTCACTCTCTGAAGTCCAAGGATTGGTAACCTTCACGCCTAAAAATGAACTGAAGAGACATCTTTCTGTTGGGCTTCATAATATTCAGGCGGGCACAGATCGCCCCCAGCATTCAGATGTTCGGACATTTGTTGAATGCTATAGCCATATCGTTGCCAAATTTCGACTATCTCCCAGTCAATGCTCAGACCTGACAAAATTTGGGCTTCTTGCGGGTCGCTAATCCCGTAATCATCTTGCCATCCCAGTGCCGTGGCAATACTAAAACCGACCGCTTGCCAGGGAGTATACCAATCCTGGAATTGCTCCGGTGTCATCTTCTTGCTGTCGCGCCATAAGCGGGCTTCTCCGGGTGTCTTTAAACCCACTGCGCTCCAATCGTTAACACTGTTAACATCGAAACCGGCTTTGCACCATTCCCTAGCTTGTCGTGTGTCAATGCCAGCCTGAATCCAGGGTTGTGCGTCGGCATAATGTATCCCCAGTTTCAGCCACGGATTGTTGTTAGGGTCTATATAACCCTCTTCAATCCATTGCCCCGCTTCGATCGCATCGCAGCGTTTTCTTACCCACGGCCCGTGTTCCTCATAACTCATCCCCAATGCCTGCCAGGGCGCAGCTTGTTCGGGCTTGCGACCACGATGCTTCCAGGGCAATGCTTGCTCAATTGAAAAACCCAGTTGTTCCCATTCTGGCTCAAGATTGAAATAGAGAATTGAGAAAAATTTGAGATTTCGGTGAGCGGGAAAATCGTCAAGATTAATGATTTGCTCTGGTTCAAAGGTCTGGGCATAAACTTCGCCAGGGATGGGCGGGAAAAAATATCCCAGCGGTTGGTCTGTATCGGCATCAATAACCCAGATGTCGTCAGGCCCATTTTGTAAGCGAAAGCGTTGCATACCTAGCCTCACCTCATAGCCCGATATTACCGCAGGTTTTTATCTTCAGCCTCAGCACAACCTTGAGTTCTGGGTGTTGTCAATTTGTTGTCATTACTCTCATTGCTCTCAACCCCAAACTCTGAAAGCCACTCTCTGAGTTCCTTCCTTGTGCAAGCCGAGACAGAATACGGTAACCCTGCTGAGTTTGAAAATTTGCGACAAACTTGACTTCAAAAAATACGGAGTTATTCTGTCCGGAAACTCATCGGTGTGTCAAGGACTAGATCTTACAGGTAGATGCACCTCGATCCTTTCCTCAGCAAAAAGTCTGGGGATTTTTTCTCTTGGCTCAAAGGGCTAATACGGATTTGATTTGTTCGCACAGGAAAAAGTCATGATGAAATTATTGATGTTCCCTGCTGTCACTACCCTGTCCCTGTTCGCAACGGCCGCGATCGCTCAGCCGCGAGGTCTGGAAGGTCACTACGTTGGGGTCAGCGGTCAGCCGATGGATGTTGTCCGACAACTGCTGGATGCAGACAGCTACAATCCTTTAAGCGGTTTGCTGGAGAGCATATCCCCAGGTCAGCGCAGTCATGGCGCTTCTGAGGAGAATGCAACTACAGTTGATACTCGCTACGATCTTCCTAACTTGCCTATTTCGGTTCGCAGCGCGCTGTCGATTGGTGGGGAAGTTCGTGCCATCGAACCCACTCTGTCTTGGGATGTTCCTATTGCGGAGAGAACCAATGTTTATGTCGGAGGCGGCTACACTCTAACAGACAATCCTGGCGTTGTGACTCCCTTGGGCGATCGCAACTCTCCCGTGGTGACTGCTGGAGTCGAAACCGGACTGGTTGGCGATGCAATTGTCTACGGTACCGCAAAATGGCGGCTCAACCGCGATCGCGACGCTTCTGCAATCAACCTACAAATGGGCGCAGGCTATCGCTTTTAAAAAGGAATGTCTCAACGCAAAAACCCTGTTATCAAAGAGTTAAACAGGGTTTTCTCAAAACTTCTGGAAAATCAGTTTAAGAGGTATTCTTCGCCCTCACAGCTTAAAATCTGACGACTGGAAAGCGTTCGTTGGTATTGCGGAAATCTCGTTCTACCGTGTTGGACGTATTCTCCCAATCTTGATTGAGTTTTTCAAATTGCACTTGCAGTTTCTCCCAAGTGCTGTGGTTGCCATAAGCAGAATGCAAATCTCCTTCTGAGGAAGCATTAGGGTACTGCCCGCCAACACTCCAATCCGTTAGCGTTCTCCCTTCTGTGCCTTGTAAGGGGGAACTTTGAGCGATCGCATCGAAACGAATCGCCTGTTGAGCTTGCTGCCACTCAGTCTCTTGGGCGGCGAGCAACTCCCAAGGACGCACAAAGCGAGCATTACCAGAACTTTCTGAAGCGGTGGCTGAGTGCTGAGTTGGATGGGGTGTTTCCGCTCGTGCTGAATTTGCCAAGAAAAGCGGTACGAGTAACGCGATAGATGCGATGTGTGTGAGTTTCACGATGGTTGGCCTCCTGAATCGTGTATTGGCCCTTTGTCCTATTTTTATTGTACACTGGTAAGTTATCTCTTTCCTCCCTCTCCAGAGCGAAAGCAGCGCGATCGCCCCTTCCAAAACAATAAAGCGTGCTTGACGGTGAAGGAGCTACTTCAGCTATCAGATAGGGAGTTGGGGAGATGGGGAATTGGGGAGAAATTCATAACTCTGAACCCATAACCCTGAACTCTGAACTCATAACTCCGAACTCTCAGTCAATCGCTGCTAAAATACAAGGCGATCAAGCCTTCTGTTGGGTTAAGAATGGGCAATACTTTCGGGCATTTATTTCGCATTACCACCTTTGGCGAGTCCCACGGAGGCGGAGTTGGGGTTTCGATTGATGGCTGTCCGCCTCAACTTGAAATTTCCCAGGCAGAAATCCAGTTTGAACTCGATCGCCGCCGTCCCGGACAGAGCAAAATTACAACACCTCGCAAAGAAACCGATACCTGCGAGATTCTTTCCGGTGTTTTTGAAGGCAAAACCCTCGGAACCCCAATTGCCATATTGGTGAGGAACAAAGATACTCGCCCGCAAGACTACAGCGACATGGCGAAGAAGTACCGCCCCTCCCACGCTGATGCGACCTACGATGCCAAATATGGAATTCGCAACTGGCAAGGAGGAGGGCGTTCTTCCGCACGAGAAACCATCGGTCGGGTTGCCGCTGGCGCGATCGCAAAAAAAATCCTCAAACAGGTGGCTGGCGTTGAAATCGTCGGCTACGTTAAGCGCATCGGCGATCTCGAAGCGACGGTAGACTCCAATACCGTTACCCTCGAACAAGTTGAGAAAAATATCGTTCGCTGTCCCGATAGCGCCACAGCCAAGCGAATGATAGAAAAGATCGAGCGGGCGCGCAATGATAAAGACTCCCTTGGCGGTCTTGTTGAATGCGTTGCTCGCAATGTCCCCAAAGGTTTAGGAGAACCCGTGTTTGATAAACTAGAAGCCGATTTAGCTAAAGGAATCATGTCTCTCCCCGCCACCAAAGGGTTTGAGATTGGCTCTGGTTTTGCGGGAACCTTGCTGACGGGGAGGGAGCACAACGATGAATTTTATCGGGACGAACGAGGGGAAATTCGGACCGTTACCAATCGTTCTGGCGGGGTGCAGGGAGGAATTAGCAATGGAGAGCATATTATTTTACGCGCAGCCTTTAAACCCACTGCTACCATAGGCCAAGAACAACGGACTGTTACTCGCACGGGGGAGGAAACAACCTTAGCAGCAAAAGGAAGACACGATCCTTGCGTGTTGCCGAGGGCCGTACCAATGGTAGAAGCAATGGTTGCGTTAACTCTCTGCGATCATCTGTTGCGCGATCGCGGTCAATGTAGTGTTTTAGCGCCTTGAGTATCAAATGGAAACTAACCTTTCGTCCGATCGATTTATGGTTCGATTTTGGGGAGTGCGCGGCAGCATTCCCACACCCGGCCCCTCGACAGTTCGCTATGGCGGTAATACCTCCTGTGTCGAGATGCACGTCGGTGGCAAGCGCCTTATTTTTGATGGTGGGACGGGGTTGCGGGTCTTAGGTAAGCACCTACAGCCGAAGGTTCATCAAGACGTGTATATGTTCTTCACCCACTACCATTGGGATCACATTCAAGGCGTACCGTTCTTTTTTCCGGCATTTAGCGAAGACAGTTGCTTCTATATTCACGGGCAAGTCCCGCCGGATGGAGAACCGATGAAAATGGCCCAACACTTCCGCGATCGCGTTCTCCACGTCAACTCTCCCGTTCCCGTTGCCAAAATCAAAGCCCAGATGAAATTTCACGATATCGTTTGCGGTGAAGCCTTTAACTTAGACGATATTGCCATTGAAACCGCCCCCCTCAACCACCCCAATGGAGCTATGGGCTATCGGATCGCCTGGAGAGAACACTCCGTTGTCTACTGTACTGACACAGAACACTTCCCCGATCGCCTAGACGACAACATTTTGTACCTAGCTCGCGATGCAGACATCCTCATCTACGACGCGATGTACACCGATGAGGAATACCACAGCCCCAAATCTCCGAAAGTCGGTTGGGGTCACTCCACCTGGCAAGAGGGGGTAAAAGCCGCGAAAGCAGCAGGTGTCAAGCAACTTGTCGTCTTCCACCACGAACCCAACCATAGCGATGACTTTCTCGACGGCGTGGCCCGAGAAGTTCAAGACGTGATGCCCGGTAGCGTTCTCGCTCGCGAAGGAATGACGCTCGACGTTGCTGAAGCGGCTACGTGCGCCTAGATAGCTCTCCCAGAATTCTCCGCCCTATCCAAGTCGTTTCAGATTATCCCTCCGATCTGGACAGGGCAAAAGTGTCAATTTCTGATAAAATCTTATAGAAACTTTAAATTTAGTCACACAATTATTAAATGAATTTATTGGTGGTTGGGGCAACAGGCACTTTAGGCAGGCAAATCGTGCGTCGCGCCCTTGACGAAGGACATCAGGTGCGGTGTTTGGTGAGAAGTCCGAGAAAAGCAGCTTTCTTGAAAGAGTGGGGAGCTGAACTGTGCCAAGGCGATATCTGCAAACCCAAAACCCTCCCCCCAGCCCTCAATGGCGTTGAGGCCGTCATTGATGCTGCAACCGCCAGAGCCAGAGACTCATCGAGTATTCGGAAAATTGACTGGGACGGCAAAGTTGCCTTGATTCAAGCAGTTCGCAGTGCCGAGATCGAGCGCTATATTTTCTTCTCTATTCTCAATGCCGAGAAGTTTCCCGATGTTCCCTTAATGGACATTAAGCACTGCACCGAACGTTTCCTTGCAGAATCAGGATTGAAGTACACCATTTTGCGGCCCTGCGGCTTTATGCAAGGTTTAATCGGTCAATATGCCATTCCCATTCTCGACAATCAAGCGGTTTGGGTCGCTGGGGAAAGTACGCCCGTGGCCTATATGGATACTATTGATATTGCTAAATTTGCCGTTCGCGCTCTAGAGATTCCAGAAACCGAAAACCAAACCTTCCCAATTGTGGGAACTCGCGCCTGGAGTGCTGATGAAATTGTCCGTTTGTGCGAAAACCTTTCCGGACAGCCCGCTAAAATTTCTCGCCTTCCCCTGGGAATTTTGCGCGTCGTGCGGAAGTTTGTGAGCTTTTTCCAGTGGGGTTGGAATGTTGCCGATCGCCTCGCATTTGCCGAAGTTCTTGCCAGCGGGAAGCCTTTAGCTGCAAACATGACAGAGGTTTATGAGGTGTTTGGTCTCGATGCCAAAGAAACCACAACCCTGGAAGCTTACCTACAAGATTATTTCCGTCGCATTGTCAAAAAACTCAGAGAAATCGGTTACGAGAAAGAAAAGCAGAAGAAAAAGAAAAAAACGCCTTTTAAATCTTAAGTCCCAAGGCGTTGCGGGAGATGAGCGATCGCGCTTCTGCGAGCAACCGCCCCTGCATTCTATCCGTTTTACCATTGAGGATCAGTCACAGTGCCGAAAGTAGGCATTCTCTACAACGACACCAAACCCGTAGCTTGTCGCGTGGCCGATGAGTTGAAGAAACAGCTTTCCACGCGAGGATGCAAGGTGTCTATGGCGACCAGTTTTGGGGGGATCCTCAGCTACTCTACCCCAGAGCGTCCGACCTGCCGAACCCACATTGACACCTTAATTCCTGCTGGCTTTGACAAAGATATTGCCTTTGGAATTGTCTTAGGGGGAGATGGCACCGTTCTCGCGGCTTTTCGACAAGTCGCTCCTTGTGGAATCCCTCTGCTTGCCGTTAATACGGGGCATATGGGTTTTTTGACCGAATCCTACGTCAACCAACTCCCTCACGCTGTAGAACAGCTTCTCGCGGGAGAATACGAGATTGAAGAGCGCTCGATGCTGGTGGTGCGAGTGCTGCGGAAAGAGGAATTGCTGTGGGAAGCCCTTTGTCTAAATGAGATGGTTTTGCATCGGGAACCGCTCACGAGCATGTGTCATTTTGAAATTAAAATCGGCCAGCACGCCCCAGTCGATATTGCCGCCGATGGCGTAATTGTTTCAACTCCGACGGGATCGACAGCTTACTCTCTCAGCGCTGGCGGTCCCGTGGTTGCGCCGGGCGTTCCCGTCCTACAGTTAGTTCCGATTTGCCCCCACTCTCTGGCCTCGCGAGCGCTCGTTTTTTCCGACGCAGATCCGGTCGCGATTTTTCCTGCCACTCCAAACCCGATGGTGATGGTTGTGGATGGGAATGGCGGGTGTTCGGTACTCCCAGAAGATCGAGTTCAGATCGAGCGATCGCCTTACGCTGCGCGTTTTATTCGCTTGCAGCACCCTGAATTTTTCCGCATTCTTCGCGAAAAGCTCGGTTGGGGACTCCCCCACATTGCCAAGCCGACTTCAGTAGAACTCCCCTAAACCCCCCATATAATGAGACGTTGTTTAAGCTCTGAGTTGCGAGTTCTTTATGTCTGCTACTATTACTCTCACCCGTATCACCGATCGCCAAGATTTAACCATCCGTCCCGCCACCGACCTTTCTCTGCGAGGAACTATCCGCGTTCCAGGAGATAAATCCATTTCCCATCGGGCCCTGATGTTGGGCGCGATCGCAGAGGGAGAGACAACCATTGAAGGGTTATTGCTGGGCGAAGATCCTCGCAGGACGGCGAGTTGCTTTCGGGCTATGGGGGCAGAAATTTCGGAGTTGAACGCCGAGAAAGTCACCGTTCGCGGCGTGGGGTTGGGGCAACTGCAAGAACCCGCTGACATCCTCAATGCCGGCAACTCCGGGACGACGTTGCGCTTGATGTTGGGATTGCTCGCCTCTCACCCCGGATGCTTCTTTGGCGTCACTGGCGACAGTTCGCTGCGATCGCGCCCGATGTCCCGCGTGGTCAAGCCGTTGGAGCAAATGGGAGCAATGATTTGGGGACGCAAAGATAGCGCCCTCGCTCCCCTGGCAGTGCGAGGACAGCAGCTTAAGGGCATCCATTACAACTCCCCCATCGCCTCCGCCCAAGTCAAGTCCTGTATCCTTCTGGCTGGGTTATCTGCTACTGGGAAAACAACCGTCACCGAACCCTCCTTGTCCCGCGATCACAGCGAGCGTATGTTGCAAGCATTTGGTGCAGACTTGAGCGTCGATCCCGCCACCAACAGCGTTACAGTGACCGGCAATGCAGCGGTTTTGAAGGGACAAACGGTCATCGTTCCAGGCGATATCAGTTCGGCGGCCTTTTGGTTGGTGGCGGCGGCCGTCGTCCCCGGTTCGGAATTGGTGGTGGCAAATGTGGGCGTTAACCCGACCCGCACCGGGATTTTAGAAGCGCTGGCGATGATGGAAGCAGATATTACTTTAGAAAATCAACGGGTGGTGACAGGGGAACCCGTTGCCGATTTGCGGGTACGTCACAGCAAGCTCAAGAGCTGTAAAATCGCTGGGAGCATGATTCCACGTTTAATCGACGAAATCCCCATTTTGGCAGTTGCCGCCACCTTTGCCGAAGGCACAACCGTCATTCAGGATGCGGCTGAGTTGCGGGTGAAGGAAAGCGATCGCCTGGCCGTAACGGCTTCGGAATTAAATCGCATGGGTGCAAAGATTACTGAGTTACCCGACGGGTTAGAAATTACCGGCGGAACCTCGCTGGTGGGAACGGAGGCGGACAGCTACACCGACCACCGTATCGCTATGAGTTTGGCGATCGCGGCCCTCAACGCTCGCGGAACAACCACCATTCGCCGCGCAGAAGCGGCCGCGATTTCTTACCCCAACTTTGTCAGTACCTTGCGGCAAGTCTGTGCGCCAACAAACTAAGGCTGTTTTGTCTGCGAAAACCTGAAACGGTAGTCATGTAGGGTAATGGAAAATAGAGCACCCAACGCAATCTTTCCTTTTCGCTTGCTCTAGACTCCCTTTTTTCTTTCTGTTTCAACCGGTTCCCAGCTCGCTACGGAGGCGGTAGAGAATCGCGTTCGGCTCAATTTGCGAGAGGATTTCTTGGATAGCAGTACTCGGCCCGAGGGGCCCCCAGGTGCAACCCCGTTCGAGATAGTTTTGGGCGACTTTGCCAACGGCGTAGGCTCCGTAACCGGCGATCGCGCCTTGGGTTGCGGCTGCTGTCGCATAGGTGGCGATCGCGGCGGGACTTTCTAACACACCCGCGACAGCCGACGTACTTTTTCCAAAACCCACCAACAAGCTGCTCCCCAACTCGCTCAACAATACGCTACCGGAACTCACCAAGATCTTGCGCCACAGTTTTCCTGCCGCAAAACCCGTCATCGGCAGTCCATACAGTCGAGCTAAGGCGCGGATGAGGGCGAGATCGGCGATCGCTCCGCCCAGAACATCCAGGAAGGCGATGGGGTTGAGGGCCACGGCGATTGCCTTGTAGCGAGCAAACTTCCAAATCAAGTCTTCTGCTTCGCTTTGGCGCAACTCCACCGTTTTTTTTGCCAAATTTGCCGCAGCCTCCCGGCCTTGAAACAAAGCATTGAGAGCTAAGAGCGATCGCCCTTCGCGGTTGAGCAAATCCAGAATTGCCCGTCTCAACTCATCAATTTGAGGAGCCGGCGTTTCCCACTCATAGCGGACGCTGCCATCAAGATCTTCAACACGCACTTGTAGGGGAGTGGGTTCGGCCGCAACCCTCACGATTTCCTGAGGCGAGAGCAGGTCTTGCAACCCTAAATCGGCAGGTTTTCCGGTTCCCAGTTGTTGCAGTTGCCGATAAATTGCCTCGCGATCGCGATCGGGGTAGAGGTCGATTTTGTTAAACACCAGCATCAAAGGTTTATGACGCTCTCGCAGCTCGCACAGCGCCTCGTACTCGCCGCGCGTAATATCTCCCGCCACCACAAACAAAATTAAATCCGACTGACCCGACACCTCTCGAGCCATTTCCGCCCTGACTTGTCCTTCAATTTCATCCAATCCTGGCGTATCGATTAGCTCCACCTGCACTTTACCGCTCGGCGGTATCCATCGCACCGAGCGAGGATATTGGGTAACCCCATGCAACGGGCCGGTTTGCAGAATTTTTTGCCCCAACAAAGCATTGACCACCGCAGACTTGCCGCGACTCACCAAACCAAAAGTGGCAATGCGAATAACTTTATGGTCGAGTTTATCGAGAGCGGCTTTCAGCGCCTGCAGCTCTTGGCGTATGGCAACCTGCAAGTCTTCATCAGGAGAATAGCGTCCGTGGCGGCGGAAACTTGAATACCAGGATAAAGACTGTTGCAAGCTGGCGCGCGCTCGGTTGAGGTGTGTTTCTTGTCGAGAGTGAGTGGAGTCTGAGTTCAAGGTCAGTGGCTGCGGAAGGATTTAACCCCATTTTATTTCGGGCGTGGCATGATTTTGGGATATACCCTGTCCAGATTGAAAAGGCGTTGCTGAATTAAGAGATGATTTTGGGCAACGTGGAGGTGAGAAGACAGCGATCGCTACGAAGAACAATGACCCAAGATTTCATAAATCTGGCGTTGCTCGAATAAGTCCACCAGATCGGGGTTGAGTTTGTTCTTCGCAGCCTCTTCTCGCAAAATTTTGAGGACAATTTCTAGGGGAAGGGGACGCTTATACGGGCGATCGGCAGCAGTCAGCGCATCGTAGATATCGGCAACGGTCATCATTTGGCTTTGTAGGGGAATTTCATCGCCCATCAAACCGAGGGGATAGCCGCTGCCATCGAGCTTTTCGTGGTGTCCGTAGGCAATAACAGGGACATGTTCGAGGTGCTTGGTCCAGGGAATGCGCTTGAGAAATTCGTAGGACTGGGTAACATGCGCTTCGATCGCCAAGCGTTCTTGCTGGTTTAAGTTTCCCCTCGGTAGTAAAAGTTGCTCCATCTCTTCGGGAGAGATTAAGGGTTTGAGCTGGCCGTCTATATCGCGATAGGTGTATTCGGCTAGGGTGCTGAGTTCGTGTAACGTCTCTTCCGAGAAAGCTTGAAAGGTTTTATTTTCTATCGCTTCGGGTTCGTTGATATATTCGACCATTTGGCGGTAATAGGCTAGGGTATCAAGCTGTTTTTGGAGCCGTAGGTCGAAGGCTTGAAGCGCTCGGCAATGAGGACAAGACGACTCTGAGGAGGAGTGGAGAGCTGTATGGCTGGGGTGTTCGACTAAATATCGAAATTTGTCCCTCGCGCATTCCATCTCTAAGGTTCGATGCGCGAGGGAAAAACGCTGGCGCAGCACTTCGAGTTGCTCTGGGTAGAGTTTTTTGCGCTTGTTTAAAATGGCTTCAGGAACGCCAATTTTGCCGAAGTCGTGTAGGAGAGCGGCATAGCGAATTTCTTGGATTTGGCGATCGCTAAAGCTTATCGGCCGCAATGGCCCGGTCGCGACTGTATTCACTTCTTCCCCCAAGCGCACAGTCAGTGCGGCAACGCGCTCTGAATGTCCCGACGTGGTGGGATCGCGGGCTTCAATGACTTGTACCGACGCTCGAACAAAGCCTTCAAATAGGTTTTCAATGTTTTCCTGGAGCAAGTTGCGTTCGATGGAAATCGCTGCCTGAGACGCAAGCGATCGCACCACCCGCTCTTCCCAGTCGAGATAGGGTCGAGTGACTTCTTGGGCATTCTCCGGCGTAACTTTGATATCCGGCCGAATCTTGCGATTGATCAGTTGCAGCACGCCAATAACTTCTCCGTGAGCATCCTGCATAGGCAAGACTAAAATCGAACGGGTGCGATAGTCAAAGTCTCGGTCGAAATTTGCATCGATTTTGCACGGAAGGTCGAGGGGAACGTCATAGGCATCGATTAAGTTTAAACTTTGCTTTGTGAGCGCCACATACCCAGCCAAACTTTCTGGAGTGAGATGAACGGCAAACTCTTGAAAAGAAGCGCGAGGAAGCGAATCATTTTGCGCAACTTTAAAAATTAATTTGGGAATTTTATCCGTACGGTCGAGGAGATAAACACTTCCCGCATCGCTCCAGGTAATTTCTCGGCTTTTCGACAAAATCAGATCGAGCAGTTCCCCTAAATCCTGACTTCCTGATAGAGCAGTTCCAATCGATAATAGTTTTTCGATTAATGCGGCTCGTTCGGCAGAGGCAACAATTAAATCGTCGCTCTCTAAGGTGAGATCGGAGGCATTAAAAGGAGTCATAACTTCGCGCTATTGTTTTGGCTAGTTCGGCACGAGTAGTAGATGCGATTGGTTACAGATCAATTATGCAAGTTTTTACGGGTGTTGTTTCGCACAATACAGCAGTTCGGCAGTCAGGAGGCGAGATTTGGCATTCAGTCTGGACGAGCTAGTGTTTTGTCAATTTTCAATTCAGGTCGGGGGACGGGTAAAGAACACCTGTTGGCGCTGACCGACAATCTCTCGTTTCTTCCTTGACAGATCGCTAGACTTGTTGTGCGTCTCGCTTAAGGCATGTCTCGCTCAACTCAATGCGATCCACAAGCTGACAAGGACGATCGCCAACAAAATCAACGCTCCTCGATGGCGAATACACCAAAATCTCAACCTCGCGAGTCCGCTGGGACTGGGGTAGGCAGTAGAGTTTACCGAACCTGGAGGTGGTTGGGAGCGATCGCAATACATCGTACAGGTTTGAGCGCGAGGTCGCTGGGGATAGGTACAGGAATCATCCTCATGGTAGAGGCAACTGTTGCACAGAAAGGTTGCTTCTGCTGCCTGGTAGAGCGGAATGCCGGGATGGCCGTAAGCTTTGAGCGTGGCGTAACAATGGGGACAGCGAAGGGCTGATTCGTCAATTGAATTGTTGCACTGGGGACATTGGGGCATGGTTCAAAACCGGGGAATTAACGATGGCTTCGCCGACCTAACGGTACGCGGTGCTGACCTGATGGCGGACGAGCTGGAAACTTCCGAACTTGGTACTCTCCGACTTCTAACATTTCGTAGGTATGGCCCATCGCGCGAGCAAACTGCGCCTCTGTTGCTGCTAGCGCGTCTGAGGGAACGGCTTTCCAGCGCTCCAGACTATCCGAGCGAACAATCAGAATGAGTTGAGCGCGATCGCGAGGATCGAGCCACACTTCTTTCTCCAGAAAACCGGGATACGTTTCCAGAAAAGCCATCCAGATTTCTGCATCTGCTTGAATAAATCGTTCTCGAACTTGAGGATCGACGCAAAATTTGAGCCACTCAATGACCATGCTGACAATTAACTGAGAGGATAGGGCGGTATCTACGACCAAGGGCGCACAACCGAGCAGCTCTATTGTGCCATTATGTAAAGGAGCTTAATTATTTTCTGTTGCTTTCGCGACGCGCGATCGCCAAATCTTTAAAAAGCAAGATGGATAATAACAACTGGATTCAGCAACTCTTATTGGTGGGTGTCGGGACAACCTCCCTCGTCACCGAAAGACTCAAAGAAATGGGCGATAAGTTGGTGCAAGAAGGCAAAATCGATCCCGACCAAGCCAAAGAGATGGTTGAGGATGTGATGGCACAGGTCAAGTCCGAACAAAGCAACTTTGAGGACAATATGCAGCGACAAATTCGCAATATTATGCAAGATTTGGGCGTTCCGCGTCAGTCAGAAATGGATGAGTTACGAGGGCGTATCGATCGCTTAGAGCGACAAGTGCGCGACTTAGAAAATAAGCTCTGGCGTTAGAGTGAAGCAATGGTGAGGAGGAAAGTGATGAAAGAAATTTTGTTCAGTTTGGGGGCGATCGCGATTTGTGCGGCGGTGTTGGTGTTGGGTTTAGTCTTGGGAGGAAACGGCCGGCAAGAGGCGATCGCAGCCGAAGCCAATTCGTCCCCCTCGACCGCTACAATTGAAACGGCCGAACCGTCAGACGCAAAACCCACAGCGACGCTGCAAGAAACACCCAAGCAAGAGGACGCAGAACCCATGGCAGATACCGTTACCACCGACTCTGGACTGCAATACGAAGAGATTAAAGAAGGGGTGGGGGCAACACCCCAGAAGGGTCAAACCGTTGTCGTTCACTACACTGGGACTTTAGAAGATGGCACAAAATTTGATAGTTCCCGCGATCGCGGCCAGCCCTTCTCTTTCAAAATTGGCGTTGGACAAGTCATTCCAGGTTGGGACGAAGGCGTGGGTTCGATGAAAGTTGGCGGACGACGCAAGCTCATTATCCCGCCCGACCTAGGCTACGGGGCGCGAGGAGCGGGTGGTGTTATTCCTCCCAACGCAACCCTCATCTTTGATGTTGAGTTACTGCGAATTTCCGGTTAATCTTCCCAAGCTCGATTCTGTGAATTGACTAAGGTGCGCTCTCCGAGGAGATCGCACTTCTCGTTATGCCAGAAAATCTATCTCTTCCTTTCCCGATCTCGAGCGACAGAAGGTCAAATCAACCCATTCCCCAATCTCCCAATTCTTGCTCCCCCATTTCCAAACCATCCCCAATAGTGAGAAACTCCGCGCTCTCATCTACATCGGTTGCAAATTCCGAGGGCTGAACGATAAATGGCAAAGCTGCTCCAGCTAATCCCCGTTGAATGCGTTCGGGAGTTTCCTCAAAAACAATGAATAGTGGGTAAACGCGTTCCGAACCTTGACTGAGAATGTGTTGGTGGCGGGGAGGCATCAACCACTCATAATCTTTATCTAAACAGACCTGCGTCTTCCGCCAGCGCATCAACAGATCCGAAAAATCTTCTTGAGGGCGATGGATGTAGACTAAAATCTCTACTCCCATTTTGATCTTCCATTCCGGATCGCACATGAGAATCGCTAAATCGCAAGGAAGACAAGCCACGGAAGTCGAAATTGACCCGCGAACACCAGCGGCCTCGAGCGCTTGAGAGTGGCGAAGGCGAACAACAGGTAACGGAATTACCAGCACGCTCTCGTAGGGACGGCGCATACTTGGAATCATCTCCAAATAAGGGCGATATTGCTTGAGCAGCGCGATCGCTGCATCGCGATTGCTATACTCCGAGAGCAATACTTCGTAATGAGACTGTTTTACCGGCACGATCTTGTCCTTACCCTAGCTCGTCAAACACGGCAAACATAGGCAAATACATTGACAGCAAAATCACACCCACCATCGCTGCCACAATCACCATCATGATCGGTTCAATAATACTCGTCAGAGCTTTCACCGTTTGCTCAACTTCATCTTCATAGAAGTCCGCAACTTTGAGCATCATCGCATCCAATTCCCCCGTTTCTTCCCCCACGCTCATCATTTGAACGGCAAGAACGGGGAATACCCCTTCTTTATCGAGGGCAATGCTAATCATTCCCCCTTGCTGAATATCAGCCTTGGCTCGCCCAATTGCATCGGAAATGACCTGGTTGCCAACGGTATCTCCCACAATATCCATACAGTTAAGGATGGGAACTCCTGAACGAGTTAAGGTTCCAAAAATGCGGCAAAAACGGGCAACAGCAGTTTTTTGGTTGAGATCGCCTAATAAGGGTAATTTCAGAAACAAACCATCAATAACTCGCAATCCCTGAGGAGTACTGTAATACCACTTATAGAGTATGACTGCGCCAACAACCGCTGGAATGCCAATTGCCCAAAACTGCCACGTTCTAAACTGTTTGCTCAAAAACAGCATGAATTGAGTCAGGGCGGGTAGGGTGGTTCCTAAGTCCTCGAAAATTCCGGCAAAGACGGGAATCAAGAAGATCGTCATGGCGAAGAAAACGACAACGGCTAAAAAACCGACAGCAACGGGGTAAGCCATGGCCGATTTCACTTGGTTGGCCAGCCGCTGCATATTTTCGAGCAAGATTGCCAGTCGATCGAGCACTTGGTCGAGAACCCCCCCTGTTTCGCCAGCTTCCACCATACTCACATACAACTTATCGAAGCAGTCAGGGTGTTTGCGCATTGACTCGGACAAACTCACCCCCTGTTGAACGTCATCGCTAATGGCGACGAGGGATTTTTTGAGTCTTGGATTCGGACACTGATCGGAGAGAATGCCCAAACACCTCACCATTGCCACGCCCGCATTAACCATGACGGAAAATTGGCGGGAAAAAATGGCTTTGTCTTTAACTTTGACCGTCGATAGTTTAGCTTCAATCTCGCTGAGATCGATATCGAACGGATCTTTTTTGACTCCGACAATTTTCGGGTATTTATTAACCAGTACGCCGCGCGCTTGAGCGGCATCAATCGCTTTGACTTTCTCTTTTGAAGTTTTGCCAGTCGCGTCTTGAACTTCAACAATAAAAGTAGGCATGACTTGTCTTTAATGTTTTGCGATCGTGTCTTTGCAATTAGATAGAATTAAGGAGCATTGGGGCGTGGCGATCGGCCACAGTCTGTAATGACCGATCGCCGGCAGCTAACGCCGTTTCGCACCGGCTGGAGCGCCGCCAATCAGACGTTGAAGTTCGTCCGGTTTGCCGCTCTTCGACATCCCCGCTTCATAGCTAATCGTGCCTTTTTGCACCAATGAAGCTAGAGCTTGCTCCATGGTCATCATCCCCATCTTCATCCCTGTTTGAATGGCAGAGTAAATCTGACTGGTTTTTCCTTCGCGAACGAGGTTGGCGATCGCCGGCGTAACTACCATAATTTCCTGGGCCATGCATCGTCCAAACTCTCCGGGTTTCGGATTAGCCTTCGGAACCAAACACTGACTGAATACGGCCAAGAGAGACTGGGAGAGTTGGGCGCGAATCTGGGGTTGTTGGTCGGACGGAAACACATCCAAGATTCGGTCGATCGTTCCCGCTGCTGAGTTGGTGTGCAGCGTCCCAAACACCAAGTGTCCCGTTTCGGCTGCTGAAACAGCCAGACCAATCGTTTCCATATCCCGCATTTCCCCCACCAGAATAATGTCGGGGTCTTGCCGCAGCGCGCCCTTGAGAGCATTGGCAAAGCTGCGCGTATCTTCTCCCTTTTGGCGCTGGTGAAACAAGCTCTTGATATTGGGGAAAACATATTCAATTGGGTCTTCAACTGTGAGAATGTGTTCTGCTCGCGTGCGATTCACCAAATCCAACATGGCCGCCATCGTGGTGGTTTTACCCGAACCCGTTTGTCCGGTCACTAACACCATTCCCCTCGGCCGTCCTGCCATATCTCGAACCACATCTGGCAGTCCTAAAGCCTCGAAGTTGGGGATTTTAGAAGACAGCGCTCGCATACAAGCTGCCCAGCAACCCCGCTCTTTATAAACGTTGAGCCGGAAGCGAGCCAGACCCTTCACCCCATAGGATGAATCGAGTTCCCAGTTTTGCTCTAGATCTTTGCGCTGCTTGTTATTGAGCATGCTAAAGATCAGCTTCTGACATTCTTGAGGGGTTAGCGGTTCGTCGCCAATCGGCGTTAATTTGCCGCTGATACGAAAATAAATGGGAGCGCCTGCTTGAATATGAACATCCGAACCGCCCATCTCCACGAGCTGCTCTAGCACATCCTCAATCATCAATTCCATTGCCATGTCTTTAAGTCTCCTTCAATTGAGATTTGGGGTTATTCGCAATCGCAAGCGCGATCTCCTGACACAAGCCCTCCGGCCATCACTTCAAATTAGTCTTCCCAATTCCGTTCGCCAGACGATCTCCTAGTCTTGAAAGCGAGGGGTCATACAATAGGGGCAGTCCGACCACTCTTGATGTAATTGGGCACCGCAGGTACGGCAGGTTAAAACACTCTTGCGTTTGGCCTTCATTTCCGCCTCCAATCCAGAGTCGGTAAAGGTCACGCGCTCGACTTCTTCGAGGGTTGTGTAGCCCTGCTTCACAAGCATCAGGCTATAGGCAAGCAGCGTCTTCATTCCTTCATCAACGGCGGCCTCTTTGATCCGCTCGGTTGAAGCTCCTTCGTTAATTAAGGCTTGCAGGCGCTCGGAATTCCTCATCACTTCGTAAACCCCGACTCGGCCTTTGTAGCCAACACCGTTGCATTTTTGACAAAGCGTTCCGTTGTTTCGAGCAGCTTCTCGCTGGTCGGGAGGTATGGTATTGGCTTGATAGAATGTGACTTCTCCCTCTGTGGCTGCTGCCATCCCAAAGCGCTCTAGTTCGTCGGCCGATGGCTCGTAGGCAATTCGGCACTCGTCGCAGACCTTCCGCATTAAGCGCTGTGCCAGCACGCCTAAGAGCGCGCCGGAGATCATGAAAGGATCGACTCCCATTTCATCCAATCGCGCGATCGCGCCCGCCGCATCATTGGTGTGCAAGGTTGTTAATACCAAGTGTCCGGTCAGTGCTGCTTCAATTGCTGTTTTGGCTGTTTCCTTGTCCCGAGTCTCGCCAACGAGGATGACATCGGGATCTTGACGCAAAAATGACCGCAGAATAGACGCAAAGTCCATCCCTTTTTCTCGGATGACTTGCACCTGGGTAATTCCCGGCAGAGAGTATTCAATGGGATCTTCCGCCGTGCTGATATTCACCCCCGGATCGTTGCGTTCTGCCAGAACGGAATACAAACTCGTTGATTTTCCCGAACCCGTCGGCCCCGTCACGAGAATCAGGCCAAAAGGACGAATGGCCATCTCTCGGACAATCTCTAAGGTGGGTGGGTCGGTAATTAATTTGTCTAAACCCAGTTGTGTAGAAGTGTTATCTAGAATCCGGAGAACGATTTTCTCGCCATAGCGACTGGGCAAGCTACTGACCCGGAAATCGATATTACGCCCCTGAAATTTGCGTCGAATTTTTCCGTCTTGGGGCATCCGCCGTTCGGCGATATCTAACTCCGCCATGATTTTGAAACGTGCTGCTACCGCTGGAGCAATTTTTTTGGGAAGTTCCCCAAACACTTGAGCGAGTACGCCGTCCTTGCGGAAGCGAACCCGCAAATGGGTTTCTTGGGGTTCGATATGAATATCGGAAATGCCTTCTTGCAGGGCTTTGGCCAGAATTTTGTTGACCAGGTTGATAATCGGAGCGCCTTGAGCGTCGTTGGCCGCACCTAAATCGTCTTCAACCTCGGCATCGGCTTCTTCTAGATTAAACTCTTCTAAGTTTTCTAAATCGCTGGAAACATCAACAGCTTTGTCCGCTGCTATTTGCTGCGTCTTTCTGACTTGTTCGTCCAAATATTGGTCGAGCAATTGCTGGTAATCTTCGATGGTGATGACCATCCGCTGCAGGGCAATTCCTTGGGGACGAAGAATGCGCTTCAGGTCGTCTTGAGCATCGAGGTTGTCGGGGTCCACCATTGCCACCAAAACTGAGGGGGGTTCGGTGTCTTTCCGATAGAGGGGAGCTAGCTTATAGCGGCGGCAAATGTCGATGGGAATTAGGCTGTCGATCAGACTGCCCATTTGATTTTGAGTAATTGGATTAATTTCCGGATCGAGAGACTCAACGCCGTAGAGAATTTTAAGTTCAAAAAGTTGCTGTTTCTTGTACTGGCGCAGCAGATCGGGAGAAAGTTGCCGTCCGGTGATTGACTCAAGCACATCTGTCAAAGGACGGCGAGTTTTGCGAGTTTCTGCGAGGGCCTGTTGCATTTGATCGCTGTCAACATAACCCGACTGAATGAGTTTATTTCCAAAGGGCGAAAAATCGTTGCGAACAGTCAGCGCGCGCGATCGCCGTGATGAAGATTGAGTCATAGGTTTAATGAAAATATCTCCTTAATTACCCAAAAAAGGGACATTATGCATAAGTTTCCCGCCGCCAATGTTGCTGGTGTTGGGGGAGTCCCCTGGGAATAACGTTCTGGAAAAATCGCGATTTTTGGGGATGGCAGGTGTTATGTTGCCTGAGCTTCAGATTCCCGGCAATCGAGATCGCATCGCAGAAAGCTAGACATCGCGTTGGGGTTTGTTCACGATCATAACCGTTAAACTGAAGACGGAGAGCAAGCGATCGCCGAGATATCGATAATTTTTCTCCACGCAATGTTAATTTTGTTTGCAACGGCCGATCCGGAAGCAATGTCGCGTAAAGTTTTGTAAATAACAAGTGCCGACAATCCTCGATTTAATCTGGGTATTGTGTTGCGAAAAAGCCAGGGGAAAGGAAAAGTAGCGGTATAATCCGAAAGATAGGCTAAAACCATTCGAGTTTGCGAGCAACGCTTGTAAATCGCGAGAATCTGAAAAAAGCCCTAGGTGCTAGAAAACATCCGCGAGCTAGCGCCTCCTCTTATTTTTTGAGAGCAGCACTATGATTGACGAGCAAAACCAACCAGAGAACGCATTGGAGCATTCAGAAAATTCTTCAGACCCCATTGAGTTGGCTGGAAACAAGCCTTCCCAAGACCCAGTCGAGAGTGAAGCGCTGCCCAATCGGGAAGAGGAAAGAAGTGATGAGGTCGAGCAAAACTCGCGAAAGGAGTTGGAACTCATTATTGAGACGCTCCAGCTTGAAAATGAAGGGTTAAAGAAACAGCTTGAGGAGATGACCCCGCAAGTTGATACTTATAAAACCCAGTACGTGAGGATCGCTGCAGACTTCGACAACTTTCGCAAGCGCACGAGTAAGGAAAAGGAAGACCTCGAACATAAGGTTAAGCGGGAAACGATTGCCGAATTACTGCCCGTTGTCGATAACTTTGAACGGGCGCGATCGCAAATAAAACCCGCTAACGATGGCGAAATGGCAATCCATAAAAGCTATCAAGGCGTTTATAAAAACTTAGTCGATGGACTGAAGCGCATTGGCGTGTCAGCAATGCGACCGGAGGGACAGCCCTTCGATCCCAACTATCACGAAGCCATGTTGCGAGAGCCAACCAACGACTACCCCGAAGATACGGTAATCGAGCAACTCGTGCGGGGGTATTTGATTGGCGAGCGAGTGTTGCGCCATGCCATGGTCAAAGTTGCTGCGCCTCAGGAGCCCGTGGTAACCTCAGAAGAGGGAACTTCAGCCGAAGATAATCCCTAAAATCCGTAGGTCTAGCGACCTGAAATTTCTAGAAGCGGCTGCATCAAACAAAAGCTGCAATTGTTGGCTTAAAAAGCGAAATCTTTGCCAGTCTGCCCTGAGAGACGCTTGTGGTGCGGGACAGTCTCTAAAACTTTAAGCCTCTTGCAAACCTTACATATTGCCGAAGCGCTATGGGAAAAGTCATCGGTATCGATCTAGGGACAACCAATAGTTGTGTTGCTGTTCTAGAAGGCGGCAAGCCTATTGTAATTCAAAACACGGAAGGCGGTCGAACCACACCGAGTATGGTTGGGTTCGGCAAATCGGACGAGCGTCTTGTCGGACAGCTTGCCAAGCGACAAGCCGTAACGAATGCGGAAAACACTGTTTATAGTATTAAGCGGTTTATCGGCCGGCGGTGGGACGATACCGTTGAAGAGCGATCGCGCGTTCCCTATAACTGCGTTAAAGGTCGCGACGATACGGTGGATGTGCAAATTCGCGATCGCAACTACACCCCCCAAGAAATCTCGGCAATGATCTTGCAAAAACTCAAAACCGATGCCGAGCAGTTCTTAGGCGAACCCGTCACCCAAGCTGTCATTACCGTTCCCGCCTACTTTACCGACGCTCAGCGCCAAGCAACCAAAGATTCAGGAACGATTGCCGGACTTGAAGTTTTGCGAATTATCAACGAACCCACCGCAGCCGCTCTCGCCTACGGTCTAGAAAAACAAGATGAAGAGCAAAATATCCTGGTCTTCGACTTAGGCGGCGGCACCTTTGATGTTTCCATACTGCAATTAGGCGATGGCGTGTTCGAGGTTAGAGCAACTTCCGGCAACAATCACCTCGGCGGCGATGACTTTGACAACGTTATCGTTCGCTGGATGATTGGGAATTTTCAAGAACAAGAAGGAATCGACCTCGGAGCTGACAAGATGGCTCTGCAACGCTTGCGAGAAGCCGCAGAAAAAGCCAAAATCGAACTCTCCAGCGTTGGAACCACTTCGCTAAACTTGCCCTTTATCACAGCTGATGAAACTGGCCCCAAGCATCTCGAAGCCGAACTGACGAGAGCTAAATTTGAGGAACTCGCCAGCGACTTGATCGAGGGAACCATTCAACCGGTAACGCAAGCACTCAAAGACTCCGATTTAACGCCCGACGACCTCGATCGCATTATTTTTGTGGGCGGTTCGACGCGCATTCCCTCTGTTGGCAACGCCATCAAAAACTTTTTTGGCGGTAAAGAACCCGATCGCTCCGTCAACCCCGACGAAGCCGTTGCCCTAGGCGCAGCCATTCAAGGTGGAGTCTTAGGCGGCGAAGTCGAAGATTTGCTCCTGCTAGACGTTACGCCCCTATCTCTGGGAATTGAAACCCTAGGAGAAGTCTCAACTAAAATTATCGAGCGCAACACCACCATTCCCACCAGTAAATCTCAAGTCTTTTCCACCGCCATCGACGGTCAAACGTCCGTAGAAATTCACGTTCTTCAGGGCGAGCGGGCCATGGCAAAAGACAATAAAAGTTTGGGTAAATTCTTACTGGCTGGAATTCCCGCCGCACCGCGAGGCGTTCCTCAAATTGAAGTCAGCTTTGAAATTGATGTCAACGGCATCCTCAAAGTCTCCGCCCAAGATAAAGGAACCGGCAAAGAACAAAGCATTCGCATTACCAATACTGGCGGATTAAGTTCCTCCGAAGTCGAGCGAATGCGTCAAGAAGCCGAAAAATATGCCGAGCAAGACCGCCGCCGCATTGAGATCGTCGAGCTGAAAAACCAAGCAGACAGCATCACCTACACCTACGAATCAACCCTGAAGGACAACAGCGAGCTGATTCGCGAAGATCTCAAAACCGCTGCCGACGAGAAACGTCAAGACCTTGCTGCTGCCCTCGAAGATTCCTCTGTGAGCCTCGATGCAGTGAAAGCCAAGCTCGAAGACTTTAAGCAGTCCGTGCTTGCGGTGGGTTCCGATCTATACAATCGAGCAGAGCAAGGAACTCATGAAGAATTTGAAACAGTAGAGGAGCAAATTTTCCCGGAGGCTAGCGAAACGACCCAAGAAACTGCGGTTGCCCAAGAAGAGGAAGAAGAAGAATTTAGCTTTTCCTTTGATGAAGATGAAGGCGACACCGTCGCGGCTGACTACGAGCCAGTTGATTAACGATCGTGCTTTCCTCAACCTTTCCCCCCCCGATAACCTACAAGTAACGGACAACGGACAATATGGCAGGCGACTATTACGACATTCTCGGTATTTCTCGCAGTGCTTCTCAAGATGAAATTAAGCGCGCTTACCGTCGCCTCGCTCGGAAATACCATCCAGATGTCAACAAAGAAGCGGGAGCAGAGGATCGCTTCAAAGAAGTCAATCGCGCCAACGAAATTCTGTCTAACCCGGAGACGCGCGCGCGGTACGATCGCTTTGGCGAGCAGGGAGTCCAAACCGGAGTCGGTGCTGGCGCTCCCGATTTCGGCGATATGGGCGGTTTTGCCGATATTTTTGAAACCATCTTCAGCGGCTTTGGGGGCATGGGAGGAGGAACGGCAACCCGACAGCGTACGGGGCCGACCCGGGGAGACGATCTTCGCCTCGATTTAAAGCTAGAATTCCAGGAAGCCGTGTTTGGTGGGGAGAAAGAGATTCGCATTCCCCACTTGGAAAACTGCAAAGTCTGTAACGGCAGTGGAGCCAAACCCGGTACGGGAGCGCAAACCTGTCCGACGTGTAACGGTTCTGGGCAAATTCGCCGTTCGACCCGAACGCCTTTTGGCAGTTTTGCACAGGTATCCGCTTGCCCGACGTGTAATGGCGAAGGACAAATCATTGAGGAAAAATGCGAGACTTGTGGGGGGGCCGGGCGCAAGCAGGAAACGAAAAAGCTAAAAATTACAATTCCGCCTGGCGTGGATAATGGCACGCGCTTGAGAGTTGCCAAGGAAGGAGATGCGGGACAGCGCGGTGGAACGCCCGGAGATTTATACGTTTACCTTTTTGTTGAAGAAGATAAAGAGTTTCAGCGAGAGGGGATTAATATCCTGTCGGAGATAACGATTAGCTACTTGCAAGCCATTTTAGGCTGTCGTTTGGAGGTCAATACGGTAGACGGCCCGGTCGAGATGTCGATTCCGGCGGGAACCCAACCCAATACCGAACTGAAATTAGACGATCGCGGTGTTCCTCGCTTGGGAAATCCTGTCAGTCGAGGCGATCATCTCATTACCGTCCGGGTTAATATTCCCACGCGCATCAATGCTGAAGAGCGAGAACTCTTGGAGCAACTGGCAAAAATTAAAGGCGATAGTATTGGGAAAGGTGGAATAGAAGGATTTTTGGGGAAAATGTTTGGCGGTTGACATCCTCACCACCCTAAAAGCGCGGTGATTCCTAAACCTCACGATTTAGGTTTCTGCTTCATTCACCGTCGCAGACCACAGCTAAAAAACCATGTACTGTCTTACACAGAGTCCACAGACTTTTGCCCCATTTCAGAAGCCCGATTCCGATAGCCCATCGGTACGGTTTGAGCGAGAGCTTTGTCGTACTTGTTGCTTGGATATTTTACCCGTACAAGCTTTTCCGGTACAGAACCCCATATATCCAGTTCTTGGTGAGCGTTCCCTTGCGCCTGTCGGCGGCGCGGGGTCTCACCGCTTGCCAAGGTGCATGTACCGGATGCTTGATTTTCGCGAACAGTACTTATGTATCTTAGCAAAATTTCAAGCCGTCTTTCTTCCTTCTAGGACGGGGTTTGAGACCCAATTTTTCTGATGAATCATCCAGCAACCCAACAACATTCAAAGCCGGGGGAACCCGATGCTCGGTTGGATTTACGCGGTACGCCCTGTCCGATCAATTTCGTGCGTGCCAAACTGCGCTTAGAGCAAATGTCGCCCGGCGCTTTGTTAGAAGTGTGGTTGGATGCGGGAGAGCCGATCGAGCAAGTTCCCGATAGTTTGGTCATGGCTGGGTATCAACTCGAAGCAATTGAAGACCGTGCGGGCTTTTTTGTCCTCCAAGTCCGCCGTCCGACAGACTCGTGATGCTACCGCGATCGGGGGGCGCGAGTAAAGCGATCGCCCCTCAAGGCAAGAGTCGCTCTTCTGAGGCTGAGTCGGTTCCAGCACAAGTCCCTAGCGAATGGGTGGGAACGGCGGTTGCCGTGCAGGCCAACTTTTATCGCATTCGTCTGGACTGCGAATTGCCCAACGAGCTAGAATCTAGCGATCGCGCCCCGGATTTTTTATGCACATGCCGATCGCGCCTCAAAAAGATCGGACAGACCGCGATCGTGGGCGATCGCGTCCTCATCTCAGAACTCGATTGGGTTGAAAGGCGGGGAGTCATTACTCGCGTCTTTCCTCGTCACAGCGAACTCCAACGCCCTCCCATTGCTAACGCCGCGCAGATTCTCCTGATGTTTGCTCTCGAAGAACCGACGCTGGATGTGTGGCAGTTAAGTCGTTTTCTGGTGACTGCAGAAGCAACTTCTTTAACTCCCCGTTTGTGTTTGAACAAGCAAGATCTGATTGCACCAAAGCAACAGCAGCAGTGGCAAAAGCGCTTGCAGCAGTGGGGCTACGATCCGATATTCGTCAGCGTTGCAACCCAGCAAGGAATTTCTCAAGTCGCCCAGCAGCTCGATCGCAAGATTTCGGTTGTTGCCGGGCCATCCGGCGTTGGCAAATCAAGTTTAATTAATCTTCTCATCCCCAATGTCGAACTGCGGACGGGAGGCGTATCGGGCAAGTTGCAGCGCGGCTGTCACACAACGCGCCACGTCGAACTGTTTGAGTTGCCCGCCGGGGGGTTGCTTGCCGACTCGCCCGGTTTTAACAAACCCGACCTATCCTGCGATCCGGAGGATTTAGCGGCCTATTTCCCAGAGGCCCGACAGCGATTGGCGCGAGGGCAATGTCAGTTTAGCAATTGCCTGCATCGAGACGAGCCACATTGTGCCGTTCGGGGAGATTGGGAGCGCTACGAACACTATCTTAAGTTTCTGGAGGAGGCGATCGCGCGTCAAGAAGCTCGCCAGAAAATGCCCGATGAAGAGTCCAGTCTAAAGCTAAAAATTAAAGGTTCGGGGCGGCAGAGTTACGAACCCAAATTGGAGAGCAAAAAATACCGCCGTCGCTCCCGCCGCTTGCGCCATCAACATCTTCAGCAGTTTTATGAGGAGGAAGATTGGGAGTAGTGCATCTCGACTCGATATCAATGACTCCGGGGAAAGAGCGATCGCGCGGATTTGCGGAATTGGAGAAATCGCTGTTGAAGAGGAGGGTAGACCTCAAGCTGTTCGGCATGTCAGCGGTAATATTGAGATTGCGGTTAAAGATTGAGGGCGAGAAATACTCAAATCAAACAGCTCCGAGCTGAGAATTCAGCCGATGATTCGCGCCAATCCTATAAAAGTTTAATTAAGTTTTCCAAGCCGCACTGTAAAATTTCAATGAAGTCTCCGTATAAACTCGGTTATTTTGACCCCTGGCCTTCATTTTTTTGCTAGAACTTAATCGGACTAGTTGGCCGACAGATTATACAAGACCATAAATGTTCAGGAAAGTACCCCCATGAATCCTCAAACGCTATTGGATACTAACATTGAATCTTCGCAACTGTTAATCGCGCCTCAGCAGCTTAAAGAAAAGCTGCCCTTAAGTCTATCTGCTGCTCGGACGGTTGCGCTGGGTCGGCGAGAAATAAAAAATATTCTCGATGGCAAAGATCCAAGAAAGTTTGCCATCGTCGGTCCCTGCTCCATTCATGATGTCGCCGCAGCAGAAGATTACGCCCAAAAACTCAAAAAACTGGCCGATCGCGTCAGCGATCGCCTCCTGATTGTCATGCGAGTTTATTTCGAGAAACCGCGGACAACTGTGGGGTGGAAAGGCTTAATTAACGATCCTGATTTAGACGATTCTTTTAAGATTGAAAAAGGCCTCTTCATTGCTCGCCAACTGCTACTGGATATTGCCGAGTTGGGGCTGCCAACAGCTACAGAAACGCTCGACCCAATTACGCCGCGATACATTGCCGAACTGATTTCTTGGTCGGCGATTGGCGCTCGAACCATTGAGTCTCAAACCCACCGAGAAATGACTAGCGGCCTGTCTATGCCGGTCGGCTTGAAGAACAGCACGGATGGCAATATTAAAGTGGCGTTAGATGCGCTGCAATCATCGAGAAGTTGTCATAATTTTCTGGGGATTGACGAACAAGGTCAGGTCAGCGTTTTCAAAACGAAAGGTAATGAATACGGCCACATTATTTTGAGAGGCGGTGGCGGTCGCCCCAACTACGATGCGGAAACGATTGCTAGCGTTGAAAAGCAGCTCAAAGATCGCAATTTGTCAAGTAAAATTGTGATTGATTGCAGCCACGGCAACTCTCACAAAAACCACAAGCTGCAAGCTTCAGTTCTTGAAGATATTGTCGGTCAAATGACGTGCGGCAATCAATCGATTGCTGGGGTCATGTTGGAGTCCAATTTATACGAAGGCAATCAAAAGATTCCCTGCGATTTCGGACAACTGACCTATGGTGTTTCTGTGATGGATAAATTAGCTTATGGTGTTTCTGTCACCGATAAGTGCATGGGTTGGGAAGAGACAGAGCAGCTTCTTTTAGAAATGCACGATAAGTTGGGTGCGTTCGAGCGACAAGCTTGTTTGGTGTAGAACGGTTTTTTCGATTGCGATCGCAATTCCCGGCGAAGTGTCGCATTGCGATCGCAGCAGTTTAGCCGAGCATGGCAAAAAAATCGTCATCGAGTTCGTATCCCAGGGTTTGCGCGATCGCCTTAAGCTTCGATTGACCCTGTACGCCTTCCTGTTTGAGCCAATCGGCCAGCACAAACATTTTATTCATGACAAAAATTTCTAAGGCTTCTGGATTGTACTGAATTCCCTCAGAGCGATGGAACTGATGGGGAACGAGCATGGCGACGTAGCGATAGAGTTCTCCAGATTGGCCGTCTAACAGGAGTAATAACCAGGGATAGCGAGTATCGAGGCGGACGAACCACAGGCGAACTTCGGGAATTTCTGAGAGTTCGCGCGGGTCGTTGGGGTCGCGAGGATAATCGATGTTAAATTGGATTTTTTCTTCCCTTGCACAGAGCGCCTCCTCCACCAACCGTTTATCTAGAATTTGACTAATGGGCGATAGATCTAAGGTTTGAATTTGTTGGGAGTTCAGGGGAATAGAAGTTGACATTACCAAATCTGCGGGTTGCTGGGTACTATCGTAACGATATTTCTTAACGGAGTCTTCCTGGTCAGCACCGACTTACCAGTACGCACCTCTTCGTTTCAAATTGTTAATCAATATTAAAATGTAACCTATTATACTGAAATTCTGACTAGGCTAGTAAATAGATACGTGTTCCTGGAAAGCGACCCGAAAAACTGCCCATATTCTCTCGCTTTATTGTCCCGATCTTCGACTTTCCATAGGTGAATTATGACCGCTGCAACTTTAGCTCCAGAACAATCAATTGCGCTGTTAGCCGATGCGCGAAAACGACTTGATAAAGCCCTACAATACATCTCCATTTCTGATGATGCGCTGCGACGCTTAAAGTACCCTAAATCGAGCTTAAGCGTCTCCATTCCCGTTCGCATGGATAATGGTTCTCTCAAGATTTTTCAAGGGTATCGCGTCCGCTACGACGATACGAGAGGACCAGGGAAAGGAGGGGTTCGCTATCACCCCAACGTGTCAATTGATGAGGTACAATCCTTAGCCTTTTGGATGACCTTTAAAGCGGCGTTGCTTAACCTTCCTTTTGGCGGTGCGAAAGGCGGAATCACCCTCAATCCTAAGGAATTATCGAGACAAGAATTAGAGCGATTGAGTCGAGGATATATTGACGCGATCGCAGACTTTATCGGCCCGGATGTGGATATTTTAGCCCCCGATGTTTACACCAACTCCACCATTATGGGGTGGATGATGGATCAATACAGCATCATCACGCGGCGAGTCAGTCAGGCGGTCGTGACCGGGAAACCCTTGATGTTAGGCGGGAGTCAGGGACGAGATACCGCCACCGCCACAGGGGCCTTTTTCGCCATGAGTGCTATTTTGCCCAAATTCAACTTAGTTCCCGCCCAAACAACCGTTGCCGTGCAAGGCTTTGGTAAGGTGGGTGCAGTTTTGGCAGAGTTGCTGTTTAAAGCCGGATACAAAGTCGTTGCTGTTAGCGACTCCCAAGGCGGAATTTACGCAGAACAAGGGCTAGATATTCCCAGCATTCGCTACCACAAACGCGAAAGCCGCAGCATCAAAGCCGTTTATTGCGAAGACACGGTATGCAGTATTGTCGATCATCAAGCAATTCGTAACGAAGAGCTATTAACCCTCGATGTTGATATCTTGATTCCCGCTGCTTTGGAAAATCAAATTACCGCCGCCAACGCCGCAGATATTAAAGCGAAATACATCTTTGAGGTCGCCAATGGCCCGATTACCTCCAGTGCGGATGAAATTTTAGAGGAACAGGGTGTTTGCGTTTTCCCCGACATTTTAATCAATGCGGGTGGGGTGACGGTGAGTTATTTTGAATGGGTGCAAAATCGCAGCGGCCTCTATTGGACCTTAGAGGAAGTCCAGCAACGTCTCAAGCAAAAAATGGTGGAAGAGACGCAATATACCTGGCAAATTTCCCAAGATTTAAGGGTATCAATGCGAACGGCTGCTTATATTCACGCCTTAAATCGTTTGGGCGAAGCATTAGATGCGAAAGGAACGCGAGATTATTATCTTAATGGGAAAGGCTGACGGAGACAATTTCAATTCCCGATAATAAGAAGGTGCTTGAATCCCTTGGTTTTGGTGGGTTACGGCGAAGACAAAAGTCAACAAGGAGATCTCCATCGAATTGCCGCCGAACCCACCCTACATGAGCGTTTAATCTTTACTTTAGGAATTAGCTCTAAGTGGGATAGTTGCTCATAAGGCTGGTAAAAATGTAATGCAGTTGTCCCTGACACGGTTTAATCCAAGGCATTCGAGGTTTCGTTTCAAACAAGCAGCGATCGGCAACTTTTGCTTGCCAAGGGGTTGTCTCTTGCCGTTCTGGGGGCGATTGCGAAGCAATTTTGCGCTCTCCTGCGTGCAAAACTTGCAACCAAGTTCCCAGGGTCGAGGGCAGTTTTTCAGTTAAACGGATGGGAATTGAGGTGGTTGAGAGAGATTGAGCGTAACTGGGAGTCAAAAATGGCTGGTAGAGTTCGGCTTGAGGCGTAAGCTGTCGGATAAAGGCTAAGCTGACTCCTTGAATGAGTTGGCGTACGGGTTCTGCGTCTTGTCCCATCAACTCTTTGACCAAAGTACTCTGGGCGATCGCGCTGTTGCGATCGCCCAGATCGGTAGCGCTCATGTGAGTCCCGCCAATGACGACGGCGAGATACTTTTCGCCTGGGAGTTGCGAAAAAGGGCGGAGTTGATGGTCTAGGGGAGGCGTAATGGAGTCTTCGCTACCGCTCAAGACAAACAGAGGAACGGCAACTCGCTCCAATCCCTTCTCGCCAAACAACTTCCCAACCAAGGGATTGAGGGCGATCGCTCGTGCCACTCGCTCATCCCTTAAACTCAACTTGCTGTAGGGCAACTCCGCCGCCGCGCATTGCAGCCAGTCTGCGGGAGAGCGTCCGAGGGGGATGCGATTTTGACAAAAAGCTCGCAAGTCCTTTAAATCTAGTTCTGCTCCCGCTAAAGCTAATGCCGTGTAGCCGCCGAGGGAGTGGCCGATAATCGCCGCTTCCTCAGTATTGAACTTGCGACTGACGTAGCCTCCTCTCCTTTTCCGCCTTTCCAGTTCGTCTAACAAAAAGCTAATATCTTTCGGACGCTCGATAAACTCGGCCGCAGGGAGCAAGTCGCTCGGATCGAGATCGAGAGACAGTTCGGCCAGGGTATTGATGTTGCTCCCCGGATGTTCGATCGCTGCGACGCTAAAGCCGTGGGAGGCAAGATGATGGGCCAAATAGTTTAAAAAGCGGCGGTCGGCCGCAAAACCGTGGGAGAGAATAACGGTGGGGCCGTGAGGGTTAGCCGTGTAGAAGAGATCGACCAGAATTTCTCGCTGGCGATCGCGGTCGTACAAAGAGAGCGATCGCTCGCGAACTTTATATTCCCCTGCTTTTCTGGGGTCTAACGTGGCGGGGACGGAAAGTTCTGAAACAGCCACTTTGAGTTCTCGTTCGAGGATGGGACTCAACAATTGACTTTGCAAATTAGACGCATTGAGCTGTACAATAGCTCCCACCGCTGCTGTCGCATCGATCGTCAGCGTGTCTCCGGGATAGGCGCGCAAAAACCCCAACACGCTCAGGCCGTCGGCTTGTTGCAGCGCTAAATAGAGCGCTGCTTCCAATTGCTCGATCGAACTTTCGGGAAGGGCCAAGCTTAGTTGCTTGAGGAGTTGCTCGCCAGCCGCTTGTTCAAAAAGTTGTTTAAGAAAGGTATCGGCAACGCTTGGATCGACGGCTAAACGCTGGGCAAGGATTTGTTGGACGCTAGGGGAGAGCAGGGGACTGAAAAACCTCAGCGCGTTCCGCAGTTCGCCCGTTTCGGCGAAATGTTCGAGATCGCTCACCTCAACGGTTTGCTCCAGCGGGCCAAAGCGCAATTTCAGCCGTTCTGCGGCCAAGACGGGTTCGGCGATCGCAGCGACCGCGATCGCCACGCACGCAGCCAATAGACTGTTGGCAACTCCCCCCCAAGATCTGGGCGGGAAGCATCGGAGCGATCGCCGGTTGTTTTGTTTTGGGGCTTGCGGGTTCGGCAAGGGTTGCGATGCGATACAGTGCTGTTGAGCTAGCGGAAAGATTCTGCGTCTCAAGTCGTCTAGTCCAAACTTCATGATTTTTGATTGAATTGCCGAGATCGAGCCTTAATTGCCGTGACGAATAAAAGATTTGTCCAGTTCCACTTGGCAACTCTCCTCCAACAGAGGCGCGCTGTTTATTTGCGTTCAAGGGGGGCGATCGCCTGATGTGCCGACGCCCCCATCTCGCCTAGTAGAACTCAAAAGGTTTCGAGCGATGTGCCAGTCCGCGCTTCTCAATTTCGCGTCGCGATACTAAATCCTAGTTTACAAAAGATCGCAGCCAGCGATGAATTCCGTTCGAGAGCAAGGTTGTTGGGACCGCTTCACCCTCAGGCAACCCTCAGAAAATTAATTTACCCTAGAGGAAGTCGATTTTACAGAACTTTACACTGTTTTTGTTCGCACCAAACTCCCATGAAATGTATTGTTAGCCGTCGGGCGAAATTTTCTGCGAGCCACCGCTATTGGCTGCCAGAACTCACGGAGGCAGAAAATCGAGCAAAATTTGGCGCGGGGAGTCGCTTTCCCGGACACGGGCACAATTATGTCCTCTATGTCTCCCTCGAAGGCGAGTTAGATCGGTACGGAATGGTTCAAAACTTGTCCGAGGTCAAGAAAGCGATCGCGCAACACATCACCTCCGCGCTCGACTATGCTTACCTCAACGAAGTCTGGCCCGAATTCCAACAGACACTCCCCACCACCGAAAATATAGCCCGGATCGTCTGGCAGCGCCTTGCCACTCATCTCCCCCTCGCCAAAATTAAACTGTTTGAACACCCCGAACTGTGGGCAGAATACCACGGAAAAAAGATGGAAGCCTCCCTCACCCTCAAAACTCACTTCAGCGCGGCACACCGCTTGGCCCTCGATAGCCTGAGTTATGCCGAAAATCTAGAAATCTACGGCAAGTGCGCTCGTCCCAATGGCCACGGACACAACTACCATCTCGAAGTTAGCGTTGTCGGCGAAATCGACTCGCGCACGGGAATGATTGTCGATTTAGGTGAGTTTCAGCGCGTTGTTGATGAGTTAGCGGTCGAGCCGCTAGATCATACTTTTCTCAACAAAGATATTCCTTATTTTGCCAAGGTTGTGCCAACCGCGGAAAATATTGCTTTGTACATCAGCCAATGCTTGCAGGCTCCGCTGCGAGAATTGGGAGTCAAACTGGATAAAATTAAGTTAATTGAGAGTCCCAATAATTCCTGCGAAATCTACTGTCGACAGTCCGTTGAAACGGCTTCAGAATTCAGAGTACTACTATCGCAGAAGCAAGCTACAGAATTCAGAGTTCAGAATTAAACTGATTACTGGTCGCTGATTACGGGTTACCGAACTTTTATGTACGACAACAGACCGCCCCCACAACGCTTTCCGAGAGTTCCTTTCGATCGCAGAATTTATGCATTTGCGATTGATTTTGTGGCGGTTTGGCTGGTGAGCGCGATCGCCGCAGGGAATTGGTTCGTGCAAGGGGTCTTCTTCCTCGCCGCTTGGTTTGGCTTGCGCGTTGTCGCGGTGGCGCGGAATCAGGGGCAAAGTCTTGGGAGTTGGGCGATGGACATGAAAGTCCTCGATTTGCGCTTTCGCCGAACGCCCGATCTGGTAACGTTGGGGAAGCGAGAAGCGATCGCGGGAGGCAGTGCAGTTCTGGCAATGTTGGGGCTAAATGTTGCCTTTGTCAACGCCTTCAGCACGCTGCTATTAGTCTCTCCTCTCCTCGCCAACTGCGGTACGGCCTTCGCCGACGAACTCTACAACCAAGCCTTTCACGATCGCTTTGCCGAAACCGCCGTCATCCAAACCAAACGAGGTTTCTCCCTCGACCTCAGAGTCAGACGACTACTTGATGATGTCATCTATCGTGTGCGAGGATGGTAAATTGTGTTTTAAATTCAATAGACTCATCTCTGGCTCGGAATTATGGCAAGTAAAAAGGGCGTAAGAATCACCATTACTCTCGAATGCACCGAATGTCGCAGCAACCCCAGCAAGCGATCGCGGGGAGTATCTCGCTACACGACGACCAAAAATCGTCGCAACACCACCGGACGCATGGAACTGAAAAAGTTCTGCACCCACTGCAACAAGCACACCGTTCACAAAGAAATTAAGTAATCCCCCATTCAGGATCTCTTATTCCTTTCGCCTCCATCTGTACCGCTCAACCCTAACAATACAATTGAAATTATGGCTTACTATCGCAAACGTCTCTCCCCGATCAAACCTGGCGACCCGATTGACTACAAAGACATCGAACTTCTGCGGAAATTTGTGACCGAACGGGGAAAAATCCTCCCTCGCCGGATCACAAACTTAACGTCGCAGCAGCAAAAAGACTTAACCACTGCAATTAAGCGCGCTCGCTATCTCGCTTTACTTCCCTACGTAAATGCTGAGGGATAAGAGAGTTCGGAGTGTAGAGTTTAGAGTTCAGAATTCAGAGTTATGAGTTCAGAATTTCTCCCCAATTCCCCAATTTCCCAACTCCCTACTCCCTCGCCGTCAGGCGCTGATTAGAGCCTGAAAAGTCATAATCAAACGCCTCGCTCTCTTCCCGGAAAGAAGAACGCACCCGTTCGAGATCGCGATCGTCTTGATAGAAATCCCGATAGGGACGAGCATTTGGGGTGAAATTAAGACGAGGCAATTGAGCTGTGAGTTCGAGTTGCGCGCAGAGGGTTTGGAACTCCTACTTCAGCGTCTCGAAACGGTGGTGTATGCACGCTCAGGAGGTTTATCTTCTCCTCCTGCAATTCGGAGCTGCGAAATGTTAACTTAACAAGTAACGTCTTGTGTAACTTTTTCCGATCTCTGGAATTGACGGCGTTTGAGAAACACAAAATCCGAACAATTCAGTCAAGCATCCGGCAAATCAAGTGTTTGAGCCTTTAAGTTGCACATCGCGTAAGTAGATGAAGATTACAGGGGAAGCGCAAAGCTCGTGGACAAAGGAACCCTGATTGAATTCCGAGTACAAGGAGAGCGCCATCTTGCGGTGGCAGAACGCCCGGAAGGCAAAAAAAATTGGATTTTTACTGACGAACGCGGCCAGTCTCATTCCCTTCGCCCTCAGCGCATCGAATATCAAGTTCCCGGTAGCGGTTATAAGGCTTCTGACATTCCGAACTTTCTAGCGGAAATTCAATCCTACCTCGATCCTTCCAGCCTAGAAATTGCGTGGGAATTGCTCGTCGAAGAGGGTACGGGGGTCGCGCCAGCAGATCTCGCCCAACTGCTGTTTTCCGAGCAAACCCCGCTCTTGTGCTACGCTGCCCACCGACTGCTGGCGGAAGATAAGATTTATTTCAAGAAAAAAGCCGAGACTTACGAACCGCGTTCGGCAAGTCAGGTTGCTGAAATCAAGCACCAGCTTGAAGTTGAGCTCCAGCGACAGCAAGAGAAAAATGCTTTTTTTTCTCGCGTGCGTTTGGCCCTTGCTGGGGAAACTGTTGTTTGGCAAGAAAGCGATCGCCCTCGGTTAGAAGCTTTGAAAAAAATGGTGCTTTACCCCGAACGCAACCATCATGGAGCGGAGGACATCCTATCCGTTCTGGAGCGCCCCAAAAACGAGCGTTCTGCCTTTGAGTTGCTGGTGGCTTTGGGGCAATGGAGCATTCACGAGAACCTCGATTTGCTCCGAGCTTCATACCCTATTCACTTTCCCAAAAAGGTGCTTGATGTGGCGCAGCGTTATTTGGAATCTTCCCATCTCGATCCCGACCCCAACCGCTTAGACCTGACCCATCTCAAGGTCTACACCATTGACGATGAAAGTACCCAGGAAATTGACGATGGGTTGAGTGTCGAGGTGTTGGAGGATGAGAGCGAAATTCGACTTTGGATTCATATCGCCGACCCGACGCGACTGATTGCACTGGGAGATGAATTAGAACTTGAAGCTCGCCGTCGCAGTACCAGTCTCTATTTACCCACGGGAACAATTTCGATGTTCCCCGCCGAACTGGCGACCGGGCCGATGAGTCTGGTGCAGGGTCGGATTTGTCCGGCGTTGAGTTTTGGCGTGGTTCTCGACGAAACTGGAGCAGTCCGAGACTACCGCATTCATCCCACCTTAATTAAACCCACCTACCGCCTGACCTACGACGATGTTGATGAGATGTTGGAGTTGGGCGTGCGAGCCGAGCCGGAAATCGAGCAGTTAGCCGTGGCGGCGAACTTGCGTCAGGCTTGGCGAAGTTCTCAAGGCTCGATTGACATTCGGATGCCGGAGTCTTCGATTAAGGTGAAAAAAGATGATGAGATTGCGATCGCGGTGTTAGATGATTCGCGATCGCGCCAACTGGTGGCTGAAATGATGATTCTCACCGGAGAAGTCGCCGGTCGCTACGCCCGCCATCACAACATTCCCCTTCCTTTCCGCGGTCAGCCACAGCCCGAACTTCCTACCGAAGAAGAGTTATTGCAGTTTCCTCCGGGATTGGTGCGCTTTTGCGCCTTGCGCCAGCGAATGTCTCGCAGCGAAATGGGCATCACTCCCTCGCGTCACGCCGGACTGGGACTCGAAATTTACACCCAGGTGACCTCTCCCATTCGTCGCTATACGGACTTACTCGCCCACTTCCAGCTCAAAGCTCACTTGCGGGGCGACCCCCTTCCCTTCTCGGCGATAGAACTGCAAGAACTCATCTACAGCGTCACCGAATCAGTCCGAGAAGCCATTCAAGTCGAGCGCCGCACCAACCGCTACTGGAGCTTAGAATATCTCCGTCGCCACGGCGATCGCTCCTGGCAGGGCTTAGTCTTAGGTTGGGTGCGCGAAGAAGATAACTTAGGCATTATCTTGCTAGAGGATTTGGGGCTAGAATTGCGCCATCGATTCCACCGCTCCGTGACCTTAGGCGATCGTCTTGAAGTCCAGGTCAGCAACATTGACCCCCGTCAGGATGTCCTGCATTTGCGCGAGTTGTTGCCCTCGGAAGCCGAACCCGCAGCCAGTTATCCCTAAATTAAGCCGTTCGACTGTGAAACGGCGATCGCGAAGTTGAGCAAACAAGGGGGTCGGGAAAAGGAAATACAGGAAGATGAATTGAACTGTCCGCTTCCCCGACCGTCAGACTCCCGATCGCTGTTGGCCATCCTTTTGCCAGTCCGCACGAGTTCAGAGTTCATGCACCCTCGTCACAACACGATTGAAATTTTTTCAACCTTTTTGCAATTGGCAGAAGATAACTTCCGCTGCTGGATGGTTGACCCCAAATTGCGGCGCAGCATGGAACGGCTCTCCGAGAAGGTGTCGGGGTCGAAAGCGGGGGAAAACTTTTGGGTTCTTTATTGGTACAAGATTTGGCAAGATTGCTCCGATCGCCTAGCACAAGCGCATTTGTCAGCTTATTTGCAGGAAGTGTGTTATTGGTCGGCGAGTAAAACAGCGCTTCGTTTTTCGATCGCGCAATACAAGCTATCAGACTGCTTTCAAATGGCGATCGCAGCCGTTCCCAAGGTCTTGAAAGGGTACAATCCCAGCCAAAACTCCCGCTTAAAAGATTACGCCAGTGCGGTCTTTAACTCCGCCATTCGCGATACGCTCCGCCGCCGCCGAGAGATTGATATTTGTACGGATTGGGCCCTGCTGCGTCGGTTGAGCCAAAAGCGGTTGGTGGAATCCCTTGAAAATGCGGGTTTGACCCCAGAAAACATCAGTCGCTACCAACTCGCCTGGAACTGCTTCAAAACGCTTTACGTTCCCTCTCAAGCCACGGGAACGCGCCAACTGTCGCGCCCCGATCGCGAAACCTGGGACGCAATCGCTCAACAGTACGTTCGCGATCGCCGCCCCTCTCTCAGTTCCTCCGAACCCCCAGCCTCTCCCGAAACCCTGGAACGGTGGCTCAAAGACTGCGCCCAAGCCGCGCGTTCTTATCTTTATCCTGCCGTGTCTTCCCTGAATGTGCCAACGTCCGGAGGGACAACTCGCGAACTTCAAGATTATTTGCCCGCCACTGACGACGAGTCGCTCGTCGCTCAACTCATCGACCAAGAAAACAGTCAAGTCCGCAAAAGCCAACAAGCTCAAATTGATGGCGTTCTCAACGACGCGATCGCCAAACTCTCATCCGAAGCGCGAGAATTCCTCCATCTTTACTATCGCGAAGGACTGACCCAGCAAAAAATTGCCGCTCGGTTTGAGATGAAGCAGTATAAGGTTTCTCGGCGGCTCAATCGTGCGAGAGAATCTCTCCTGAAAGCCCTTGCTCAATGGAGCCAACAAACCTTAAACATTTCTCTCAATTCAACCGCCATTCAAGGAGCAAGCACCGTGTTAGAAGAGTGGTTGCAGCAGCACTATTCTTCCCAATCGAACGCCTGAAACGCTAGCTAGGGAGTAGGGAATTGTTCCCAAGCGGGTCTTGGGAAACCGACCTAAAACACCTCAACGCGACCATCATCGCGCAGATAGACTGCATTGTGTCCTCCCGTTTGACCGCCGGGATGCACCTCCACTCGCAGAACCCGAGCGCTAGGCTGGCTAATGCGGGCAATGAGGGCACCTCGATAGTCGTTCCAGAACAAGAGGGAGAAGTTGTGTCGGGTTGTTTCCCCGCGCAAAAATGCCACCTTTTCTCCCGGTTGCAAGCTGGTGGGGTTCATCATTCCCACTTGCTGAATTTCCAAGCGTCTGGTGGTGGCGTTAATGACCTCAACAGAAATTTTCTGTCCGGGGGTGAAGCGAATGGGTTGGGGCGGACAGCTACTGTTGGCGACGCAGGTTCCCGCAGTGGCGTTGGGGGGAACGACAACGAGGGGCGCGATCGCGAGTAAAATTGGAAGAAGTTTAAACATGGTAGAAACCCTTGCTTGCATCAGTTTGAGTTGAGAAGAGGACAGGATGTGAGTTACCATCGGAATCGGTGTTTGGGGAAAAGAGGGCTAGCCCGAACTCACCTCAACTGCGGCCAAAATACTAATTTTACGCGATCGCGCAAGGAGATAGCGACACAATGAGCGCCAACGAACTTCTGTTTAACTCAACAATCTTATCCTTCAGTCTTATTCTTGTGGGCTTGGCTTTAGGGTTTTTGATTCTCAAAATCCAAGGTGGCGGAGCGGAATAATTTTTTAAAAACTGTATTTTTAACGCTGGAGCGCACGAATGTGCGCTCTCGCTGTAGGAAGTTTGGGAAATCGAGAAGAGAGAAAAGATATTGGATCGAACATCAAAACATAATGACTCCTTCAATTGAATTTTTTAAGGGTTTATCAGAAGAATTAAGTAACGTTCGGTTGCGACGAAATAAAGCGACTGGCGTTCGCAGTGTTGTCATGATTTTTGAGAAATTGCAGGCAATCGAAGCGTTCAATAGCTACAGAAAAGAGTTTGCGGGCGATTTATGTCTTGCCGACTCTGAGGGCGAAATTCGCGTCACGCCTTCCTCAACAAAATTCATTTTTGGTGGCGATGAGGGTGACGAGTTACGGGGCGTTCGGTGCCAGTTTGAAATTGACAAGGACGAACATTGGCAGCGCTTTATGCGCTTTATGAACCGCTACGCCGAAGCCAATGGGATGGAATATGGCGAAGCGAAACAGTAAGCTGTTTGGTCTTTGAGCTATAACTATCGAGATTGAGAAAAAGGGCCTGGAAAATTCCAATTTAAATGTACGACCGCTTAAAACATAGAACCGAGTTATAGGATTGAACCATGATGAAAATTGCAATTACGGGTGCAACGGGATTTGTTGGCAGTCGTCTGGTGGAAAAGTTGCACCAGAATGGCGATCGCGTCGTGGTTCTCACCCGCAACCCCAACCAAGCGACCAAAATTTTTCCAGCTTCTGCGTTTCCAAACCTGGAGGTGGTGTCGTACACCCCAACGGAGTCGGGAGCGTGGCAAAGCGCGATCGCGGGGTGTGATGGCGTGGTGAACCTCGCCGGCCAGCCGATCGCCGAGGAACGCTGGACGCTTGAAATGAAGGAAAAAATTCTCAAAAGCCGTCAGTTGGGAACGCAAAAGGTGGTCGAAGCGATCGCCAACGCTAACCCCAAACCTCAAGTTCTGGTCAATGCGTCCGCGATCGGCTACTACGGAACCAGCGAAACCGCCACCTTCGACGAAACCAGTTCCTCTGGCGATGACTTCCTCGCCGAAGTTTGCAAAAAGTGGGAAGCCGAAGCGGAAAAAGTCGCAGCAACGGGCACTCGCCTGGTCATCTTGCGCTTTGGCATTGTCCTCGGAGATGGCGGTGCATTGGGAAAAATGCTGACCCCCTTTAAACTCTATGCTGGCGGCCCCATAGGGACGGGGAAACAGTGGTTCTCGTGGATTCATCTCGACGATCTCGTCACCCTGATTATTGCTGTCTTAAATCGCACCGACCTCAGTGGCACGTTCAACGCCACGGCCCCCAACCCCGTCCGCATGAACGAACTGTGTCAAACCCTCGGAGACATCCTCCAGCGACCCTCCTGGCTTCCCGTTCCCAGCTTTGCCCTAGAACTCCTCCTCGGCGATGGGGCCAAGGTTGTCCTCGAAGGACAGCAGGTGCTTCCAAAAGCGACTCAAGCGGCGGGATTTCAGTATCAATACTCCACCCTCAAACCCGCCTTGCAAAATATTGTGGCTCGCTCTTAAAGCCTTGCTTTTCTCAAACAAATCGAATTCATCGCACCGACCTCCTCTGTCCGTCCACCTCCCTCTTAGCGCTAACAGAACATGACAATTTGGGTTAACGAACAACTCGATCCTTCTGGTTTAGTTTATGCTTGCATTGCTTGCTGTAATGAAGAAATGGCACAATCTTGCCATCAATCTTTTGAAGCGAATTTAACGGAGGAGCAGCGACAACAGGGGTGGACTGCGAAGCTGCGCGTGGTGAAGTCGTGGGACGAGGTTCCGGTCAATTCGTTGAAGTTGAGCTAGCGCTTAGGGAAGTTCAACTTCGGTTTTGGCCGATTCGATGAGGGTGATAATCCGATCGCACTGGAAGTTATAAACCCATTTGGCGAGGACTTGCGCGATCGCGCTCTGAGATTCGGGAATTTCCTCAATCAACACTTCAATCCTCTCCGTGTCGGCCTCTAAGGCGGCCTGATGCAGAGAGGCAATCCATTCCACAGACATTGCGAATAAATCCGCAGGCGCGATCGCTTCAGGGTCTTGTCGTGCAGAAGCTTCGGACAATGGCTCGGCATAAATATAGTGCAGCCCTAAATACTCCTCCATCTTGGCGAACAGCGTCGCTTCTTGGAAGGGTTTGCTCAAAAAGTCATCGCACCCCGCGGCCAAAATTTCGGCTTTTTCTTCGCTAAAAGCGCTCGCCGTCAGGGCAATAATTGCGACGGGGACTTCTGTTTTTTCCCTCGCTCTAATCTGTCGCGTTGCCTCGCAGCCATCCATTTCCGGCATTTGAATATCCATCCAAATCAGGTGGGGTTGCCAGCTTTCCCACAGCACGATCGCCTCCCGGCCATTCACCGCTTCCTTTACCTCAAAACCCACCGCCAGCAGCAGTTTCCTTAACAGCGTGCGGCTGTCGGGGGTATCTTCGACCACCAAAATGCGGTAGGTTGGCTGTCCCGCTGCCAGCGCGATCGGCTTGGCGGCTAACTTTTGGTGCGCCTCCCGACCCAATAAGTTCTCCTCAATGCCAAACTCATCGAACGGTTGCGCCGGTATGGAAAATCGAACAATTGTTCCCCGACCCACAACGCTGCGAACCTGAATTTCTCCCCCCATCAATGCGACAAATCGCTGGCAAATCGGCAGACCTAACCCCGTCCCCTGGCCGGAATTCCGTCCTGTCTCGGTTTGGGTAAACGCTTCAAACAAGCTCCCTATTTCTTCTGCAGTAATACCGGGCCCGGTGTCTTCGACCTCGAAATAGAGGGAGTGGGGAGTGGGGAGTGGGGAGTCGGGGTATGGGGAATTGGGGAGATGGGGAATTGGGGAGATAGGGAGATTGGGGGACTGGGGAGATTCTTCATTGAGCATTGAACATTGAGCATTTATCAATTCAGAATTCTGAACTCTGAATTCTGAATTCTTAACTCTCAAGATGACTTGCCCTTTTTTCGTAAACTTAATCCCATTCCCCAGCAAATTAATTAAGACCTGGCGCAATTTTCCTTCATCCGCCTTCACATATTGAGGAAGAGAGCGATCGCGCTCGAAATTTAATTGCAACCCCTTAGAACTTGCCTTCAGCCCTAACATTTCTTCGAGGGTATCGAGCAAGCGATGCAGATCGAAAAGATGTTCGTTGAGACTTGCGCGACCCGCCTCGATTTTAGACATATCTAAAATGTCGTTAATCAGTTCGAGCAAATGCTCGCCACTGCGTTGAATAATGCCCAAATGTTCCTCCTGTTCGGGCGCTAAAGACAACTCTCGACCCATCAATTGGGCAAAACCCAAGATTGCATTGAGCGGCGTTCGCAGTTCGTGACTCATACTCGCTAGAAACTGCGATTTGGCTCGATTTGCGGCCTCTGCATTTTCCCGTTCTCGCTCAATTGTGGCAATCTGTGTTTGAATTTGGGACGACATCGCTAGAAAATTTTCGGCGAGTACGCCAACTTCATCTCCCCCTTGCGGAAGCGCAACGATCTCCGCTGCGAGATCTTTCCCCGTTGCACCTTCAAATTTTCCCGCCGCAATTTCGCGCATTCCTTCCGCCAGCTTTTGCAAGCGCGCAATTAATGTTTGGGCGCTGCGAATTTGAAAGAACATGAGGATTAGGAGAATGGCGATCGCGCTACTAAAAATAAAAATCGCTTGTAAGGCTGAGTTCCGCTGTTGCTTCCGCAACGTTTGGGTACTTAAACTTAACAAACGATCGACTTTCTTTTGATTTTCAGCGAGATTCGGAGCAATTCGGTTGTAGTGCAGCGTACTTTCTGCAATAACCAATTCGAGTTCGAGCGTATTTTCAAGTAATTTAGAAACTAAGTAACGATAGCGCTCGATTTCTGAGAGCAAACTTTCTTCAAGCTGTGGCGGCAAATTTTCCTTCTGTATCGCCTTTCTCAGCTCGGTCGTTTGAGACAGCAGCTTTGCCGACAAGCGCATATCGAGCGTACTGCTAAAATCCTTTTCGTAAAGCTGCATATGAGCAAACTCAAATTTTAAAACTGGATTATTCACTTGCTCTAACTTAACTTGCAGACTCTCTTTGACTCGCTGAAGTTCGGATAAAATTCCTGTTGTTTTTCCCAACCCCATCTTTTTCTGAAGAGCAAAAATATTACGAGCGGAAGCTCGATACTTCTCCTGGATTTGCAAACCGATTTCCATTGTTTTTGTCACCTCTGGATCTTTTTGCTTGTAAGTCAAAATAAGATCGGTTGACAGTGTATGGATCGATTGCATCCGAGTTTCAAAGTTTTGAAAATAAGATGATTTTCGCGAAGCGATCGCCTGCGACTCTTCTAAACGAGCAAGCAGTGTTTCTAGTTCGATGTTGGCCAGCTTCTTTTTGAGCAGTAATAATTGTTCTTGTTCTTTCATAATCGCGTTACTGCGCGATCGATCCCAAAAATCCAGAAATGCTAAAGCCATAATTGTTGCTAAGGCAACAATTGCAAGCCAAGAAAATTGATGTAAAAGCTTTGGTTTTTGCTTTCGCATTGTTGAGAAATGGCTTCGCCAATCTGACAAAACGGAGTGAAAACGCCTGAAACTCTTTTCCCGACACCCGCGATGCTCCACGCTTCGCTTGTCCGCGTCGGTCACCTATTTCTCAGATATTTGTGTGACAACCCAAATCAGATTGCTATAACTGAAGACTAAGAGACCATTTATAAAGCCAAAATAAAACCCTTGTTTAGGGTGGGTTAGGCAGTCATGCGATCGAGAACAGACCCCTTTATTTGCCAGCTTCCGTAACTCACCAAAGCCAAGACTGACCAATCCTTAAGATCCACTTTATAAATTGTTTATAATGGCTGAATGCTTGCAGACAGAAAAGAAGTTAAAGCTCTTCGGGTGGTTTATCCTCGATCTTTGGCCAATTCGTTTTAATTGTTTCTAGATTACCGCTCACATCTTGCAAAAACTTTTCTTTCACCTCTTCATTGAGGAAAACATAAAGGCGATCGCTCAGCAGCGACCACACTTCGGGATCTCCATCTAACTTTTTCGCAAGAACGATGCCGAAAGTACAAAAACCTCCATTGGCAGGTGCGTATTTCTCTGGGTCTTCTGCAAACTTATCGCGATTTTCAACACTGGCAAAATGCCATTGAGCATTATTCCAGGAAAAATTAAATTCTTCTTGGCCTTTGACAGCTTTTTTCTCAACAAAATAGGTGACGGGATCGTAGCCGCGCAAGGCAACACCTTTTTCGTCTACATTGATGCGAATTCGTTTTATTTTCGGATCGACACTTGCTGCTTCTGATTCGGTTGTTGGCTGGGTCGTTGACTCGCTACTAGATTGGATAACAGTTGCACTTTCTTGAGGCATACAACCAAGCGCGATCGCGCTCAAAAAAATGATAGCTAAAATGATTGTATTTTTCCGCAGCATCATGTCCTCCTAGGTTTAGATACAGTTTCATTTTGTTTGCATTTATGTCAATCGAAAATCTTGAGTTAAGGTTGGGAGAGACCCTCAAAAAGTACGTTGTTTTGTGTTTGAAGCTTAAGAGCTTAATCTCGCGAGAATAACTCGTTCGGATCGCAGGTGGCGAGTAGATGCAGAAGGGCGAAGAGCGGGGCGATCGCCTAATGACGAATTCAATTATATCCGATCCCTCTTCCCAGACCTTTCCGTGTTGATTCAACGCACTCAGCCATCAGACCAAAAGACCTGATGTTATGAATTCGGCGAGAGAGGCATTTCAGCAATTTGTCTCTACATTTCTCGCTGGCGACCTCCTTATTTCCGGAATAAGAATTGAGATATTTTTCTTAAGAAGATCGGTCAAATTTTCCGCTTGGCGATCGCGCTCTTTCCCTAGTCGCGAATCGAAGCAAGACAGATGACAAGAGTCAACTTTTTGTCAAAAAAAATAATGTTTTATTTCTCTTTACAAAGAAAATTTCAACGGGATCTCACCTTGCCGAAAGTAAAGTGATAGGATATGTGAATCAAGCTAGGGGTGCTTGGAGAATCCAGGCTGAGATAGACCCTTAGAACCTGAGACTGGCTAATACCAGCGGAGGGAAGCTGTTAATTGAGGAAACAAAATATGCGGACAGAATGGGTTGCTAAGCGGCGCGGACAGAGTAACGTCTCTCAAATGTACTACGCCCGCCAAGGACTGCTAACAGAGGAGATGCACTATGTTGCTCGGCGGGAGAATTTGCCCGCTGAGTTAATTCGAGAGGAAGTGGCCAGGGGACGCATGATTATCCCGGCCAATATCAATCACCTGAACCTCGAACCGATGTGCATTGGCATTGCCTCGAAATGTAAAGTCAACGCCAATATTGGCGCGTCTCCGAACTCTTCTAACCTGGACGAAGAGGTCGGGAAGCTCAACCTCGCGGTGAAATACGGTGCGGATACGGTCATGGACTTATCCACGGGTGGAGGCAATTTAGACGAAATTCGCACGGCAATTATTAACGCCTCTCCCGTTCCGATCGGTACTGTTCCCATTTACCAAGCACTCGAAAGCGTCCATGGCAATATCGAAGATTTGACTCCAGAAGACTTCTTGCAGGTCATTGAGAAGCACGCGAAACAAGGGGTGGACTACATGACCATCCATGCAGGTATCCTCATTGAGCATTTGCCTTTGGTTCGCAGTCGCCTCACTGGAATTGTGTCGCGTGGCGGCGGGATTATTGCCAAGTGGATGCTACACCACCACAAGCAAAATCCGCTCTACACTCACTTCAATGAGATTATTGAAATTTTCAAAAAATACGATGTCTCCTTCAGTTTGGGCGATTCTCTGCGGCCGGGTTGCACTCACGATGCTTCGGATGAAGCGCAGTTGGCAGAGTTGAAAACCCTCGGTCAGCTTACTCGCCGGGCCTGGGAACAGGATGTACAGGTGATGGTGGAAGGGCCGGGACACGTCCCAATGGATCAAATTGAGTTTAATGTCAAAAAGCAGATGGAAGAGTGTTCGGAAGCGCCCTTCTACGTGCTGGGGCCGCTGGTGACGGATATTGCGCCAGGGTACGACCATATTACCTCGGCGATCGGGGCCGCGATCGCGGGCTGGCAGGGAACGGCGATGTTGTGCTACGTCACCCCAAAAGAACACTTGGGACTGCCCGATGCCGAAGACGTTCGGAATGGCTTAATTGCCTATAAAATTGCGGCTCATGCTGCCGATATTGCCCGCCATCGTCCGGGAGCACGCGATCGCGACGACGAACTCTCTCGCGCTCGCTATAACTTCGACTGGAATCGTCAATTTGAACTGTCTCTCGACCCCGATCGCGCCAGGGAGTACCACGATGAAACGCTCCCCGCAGATATCTACAAAACGGCTGAATTTTGTTCGATGTGCGGGCCGAAGTTCTGCCCCATGCAAACGAAAGTGGATGCGGAAGCGCTGACTGAGTTAGAGAAGTTCTTGGCAAAAGAACCGGTTAAAAATAGCTAAACCGTTCTCTGTTCGGGAAATCGCCAGAATCTTGGATGGGAATTGAACGGGACGCGATCGCCGAAAATTAAGCGATCGCGTTTTTGGGTTCTAACGAGATTGTCGCGAAAATTAAGCAGGGCGGGTTTTGAGCGACAGTTCGGAGTAAAATCCAAGAGCCTATCAAGGAAACCCGCCCCTACAGCGTCCCAAAAGGTGTTTCTTTGAATCCTTTTCTGTAATTCTGAATTCTGAACTCACAACCCCCACACCCCCGCCGCCAGGCGCTGATGACAGGCCCGGCGTTGTACATCGCCTGTTATATATCGATAAAGGCTACTCTCAAAAGTTTTACCAACAAGAAAGAATCATGTCCAACCTCCATCCCCAAGAAGTAACGGGCGATTCGCCGCTGATGGAACGGGTTTATAAAGAGTTGCGCTTGACCGCTTGGCGCGAGCAACCTCGCATGGTTGAAGCCCTTTCCTACTGGAGAGATGAAATCGATTCGACGGCTCGGCACTGGGTTATTGTGGATGCGGGAATTGCGATCGCGTCGGCCCGACTCTCGTTCCACAATTCGCTTGAAGACTTGCCAGACGCGGAAATTTTCGTGGGTTTTTGCCCAACACTTCCCACTCCCATTGCCTCAATAAACCGGCTGGTCGTGCATCCCGATTATCGCCGACGCGGTTATGGAACCCGCCTTGACAACATCCGCCTGAAAGCAGCAGAAGAATGGGGGTGCCAGTGCGCGATCGCCTCTTCCACAGAACCCAAACGGATAAAACAGTTGGCAGATCGAGGGTTCAAAGTTGTCGGAACCGGCCGAGAGCATCCCCATCCGATGTATGCTAAACGCGGCCGTCAAAAAATCCTGGTGTGTCTCTTGCCCAGAGATTAAAGTATCGATCCTTACAAACAATGGTTATGAGCGAATTTGAACCCGATCGCTATGAAGATGTGATTCACCTCAAAAGCAATGCTGCTTTCAACAAAAAAACCTTCATTGTCGAAGAATTTGTCCAGCATATCGTTGAATCCGCCGGTTTGAGAGGCACTGAATGGTTTGCTCAGGGCGTTCAATGCCGCTATCTAGCTGCCGATGGTGGAGGATGGCAAGAGGGCCGGATGCGAATTTCCATTGACTTTGTTCCCCAGTCCCCCACAGAAGAAGTCAATGACGGCGAACTTGTCCTCCCGCCAGGCGAAGACGGGAATGAGGTCGATTTGTCCGATCGCAAATCCAAACTCAAAACGCGCAAGTAATCGTGTCCGTCCTCGTGCAACGGCCCCCTCGTCAGTTTGAGAGTATTCGCATTAGAATTGGGTTGATTGCTGAGAGCCTAGCTGTTGCGGCAACTTAACGGTAGGCACAACGATCGCTAACCAACCTCTAAACCCTAAAAATAATGACCTTTCAACTCCGCAAATTTTCTCTGGTAACTGCTTATTCCGCGACTCTGTTGGCCGTAACAGCCAGTCCCGTACTCAAAGCCAATGCTCAGCAACCCGGTAATGTTTATCCCAATGAAATTGTTCAACAGTTTGTGAGCAGTTGTTCGAGTTCTGCAATTGGCAGCGGCCTGCCAGAAAATTTGGCACAAAATACCTGTCAGTGCATGATTGGGGAACTTCAGAAGCGATATTCCTTAGAAGAGTTTGCCGCGCTTCCCCAGCAGGTACAACAAAATCAACAAGCTGCAGCAACGCTGGCAAGGATCGCGCAAAGCTGCGCGCCTCAATTACCAGGAAACTAAGGAGCGATCGCCCCTCAAAGCTTGATAATCTCTAAAAGAGCGAGTTTCAATTAGGGCAATTTGTGGCTAGCCAGCGAGAACCCAAGATTAGTTTAGTCCTCTACCACCTCTTCAAGTGGTCGGTTGTCAGTCCGTTACTGCACGGATACTTTCGGGGACGCATTTATGGCGCGCAGAACGTTCCCCAACAGGGGCCGTTAGTCGTCGCCAGCAATCACGGCAGTAACTTCGATCCGCCCATTCTCTCCAACTGTGTTGGTCGTCCCGTGTCCTTTATGGCCAAGGAAGAGCTATTTCGAGTTCCCTTGTTCAAGCAGGGAATTCAACTGTATGGCGCTTATCCAGTCAAGCGAGGATCGGCGGATCGAAGTGCCATTCGGGCCGCGATCGCGGCCCTAGAGGCTGGTTGGGCCGCCGGAATTTTTTTGCAAGGAACGCGCACCTGCGACGGTACGATTACCAACCCCAAACTCGGTGCGGCGATGATTGCAGCAAAAACTGGGGCCCCGTTACTTCCCGTCAGCTTGTGGGGAACTGAGAAAATTGAGCGCAAAGGCAAAATTTTGCCCGTTCCCGTCACCGTCCGCATTGGCGAAGCGATCGCGCCGCCGCAGTCTACGAAAAGAGAAGCATTGCAAGCCGTTACAGATCGATGTGCCGCAGCAATTAATGCCATGCACGCCTTGGGACGGTAATCAGCAGTTGGCGGTATTACTCAATTATCCCGATCTCTCACTTCTTGCGATCGCAACCACGTCAGGCGGAATCGAGATTTGGGGACTTTAAACGAGCATTGAACCTTTCTCATTCCGCTTTCTCGCCGATCGCGCTTTTTTCCTCGACAAAGCTTTGAAGGAAGAGAATAATTTCTGGAGGGATTTCGTGGCCACCGTCGAACTCGCGGTAGTCAACCGAGACTCCCAAAGCAGTTAGCATCTCTCTTGTTTGCCGTGCGGCATCGAGAGGAACCACGAGGTCTTCTCTACCGTGCGCGATCGCGACTGGGGGAGGATTATCTCGTGCGGGGATATTCGGGTGTAAATAGCCGCTCAAGCAGCACAACCCCGCCAAAGGCAAGCGCAACCCCACATCCAGCGTCATTGCCCCGCCTTGAGAAAAACCCGCCAGCACCGTATTGGAGAGGGGAATCTCCATCGAACGGGTCAGGTTTTGCAGCCAGTCCCCCACCTGTTGCACCGAGTCAGACAGTCCCAGGCGATCTTCTCGTTCCAAGGCGTACCAGGCCCTATAAGGGCCGCCTTGAGGGTGGGAGAAGGGAGCATCGGGAAAGACCATCTGACAACCCGGTAAGTTGAGAAAGGGGGCAAGGGAAGCTAAATCTTGGGCATTTGCACCCCACCCGTGCAGGACAGCTAGAAGGCGAGTGGGTTTTTCTCCGTTTTTCGGGGCAATTGAGATAGCGTTGAGGGGGTCGGCCATAATTGATTGGGGAAACAGCAAGGATGGGACACCTTACCAAGATAGGGATGAAAACATCATTCGGCAATGGGCAAAGGCCACAGCAAATTAGCGTTGGGTTGTGGCTTTAATTCAATCGGCGGTATCGGGAATGGTGCGAGCAACTTTCACGTGCAAACTCGATTTTTTCGGCGAGGATGATGGCGATCTCCGGGAACGCGATCGCTCTCCCCTCCCCTCCCTACCTCTGGGGAGCGAGCAAATTGACACTTTTGCCTCGGTTGCGTCAAGATGAGAGGAGTGGTAAACCTTTGTAAAGTCACGACTGGATGTCTTTTGAGCTTTTGTCCCTGGAGTACATTCAGGAAATCGCCCGTCAATATGGCTATTGGGCCGTTTTTCTGGGTATTGCCCTAGAAAACACCGGAATTCCCCTTCCTGGCGAAACAATTACGGTTGTTGGCGGTTTTCTAGCCGGTAGCGGCGAACTCAGATATTGGTGGGTTTTGATTAGCGCGATCGCGGGGGCAGTGATTGGCGATAACCTAGGCTATTGGCTGGGTAAAATTGGCGGTTGGTCGGTCTTGGTTCGAGTTGGCAACTTCTTTCGCGTTCCAGAAAAGCAACTCGAAGAAGTCAGAACGCAATTTAGCAAAAACGCTCCGAGAGCGGTCTTTTTTGGTCGCTTTGTGGCCCTGTTGCGGATTTTCGCCGGGCCGATGGCAGGAATTGCCGAAATGCCCTACCCTCAATTTTTAGCGTGCAACTTTGGCGGTGCAACCGTGTGGGCCTCCATTACAGTCACCGTCGCCTTCTTTCTCGGACGCTTAATCCCCCTGCAAGAAGTTGTAAGTTGGATGGCAAAATTAGGGTTAATTGCTCTGATCCTGATTCTTCCGATTTTGATCGTGCCAATCTGGTGGGAATTTCGCTCTAAGCGAGAAGTTGAAGGACAGTCTTCAGAGATCGGCCATCAATCCTCAAATTAACGCGGCAGAACTATTGAAACGGAACTTAAGGCACAATTAACACCGGACAAGGAGAAAGATTAATCACTCGGTTGGTCACGCTTTCCGCTGCACCTTCTTCTGTCAAACCCACGCCGCGACATCCCATCACAATCAGATTGGCATCAATTTCATCCGCCACATCGCAAATCGTAAACGACGGCATTCCCTCTCGCTCGATTGTTTCCGCTTCAATTCCTTTTTGAGTAAAGAGCGATTTAGCACCTTGAAGTAGCTTTTCCACCACTTCAGTCGAACTCATCACATCCGCCGCAGAGGCTTCCTGTTCTGGGGGAGGTGCTTCCACCACCGACAAAAGAACGAGGCGACTGCTGTACTTTTGCACAATCTCGGCAACCGTATCCACAGCATTGCGAGATTCTCGACTTTGGTCAATAGAAAACAAAACGGTTTTAAACATAAGGCATATCTGTCGGTACGCGCACTCCGGTACAATCTGCAAGGAAGGGTTCTTCTTAGGGGCTGAAACTCAGCTCTTGGGGAGAACTCGGTAGCAAGTAGCGGCACGCAAGTTTAATTGTTGAACAGAACGCAATTTAGGAGGTTACTGTGTCCAAGAAAACTGTAGCAAATTTATCAGAAAGCGATCTATCCGGAAAACGAGTTTTAGTTCGAGCCGATTTTAACGTGCCGCTGGACGATAATGGCAATATCACGGATGATACCCGGATTCGGGCAGCTCTGCCGACGATTCAAGATTTAATTAAGAAGGGAGCGAAGGTTTTGCTCTCCAGCCACATGGGCCGTCCGAAAGGAGAGGTCAAAGAGGGGTTGCGTCTGAACCCGGTGACAAAGCGACTATCCGAACTGTTAGGCAAAGAAGTCAAAAAATGCGATGACTGCATTGGCGATGCTGTTGCCTCGGTCGTTAGCGGTATGAGCAATGGCGATGTTGCCCTCCTGGAAAATGTTCGTTTTTACAGCGAAGAAACGAAGAACGATCCGGAATTTGCTCAGAAGTTAGCAGCGAACGCAGACTTATACGTGAATGATGCTTTCGGAACGGCACACCGGGCCCACGCTTCCACAGAAGGGGTGACCAAGTATCTGAGTCCTAGCGTCGCCGGACTGTTGATTGAGAAAGAACTTCAGTACCTTCAGAGTGCTATTGACAATCCCCAACGGCCGCTGGCAGCAATTATTGGCGGATCGAAGGTGTCGAGCAAAATTGGCGTGATTGAAACGCTGTTGGAGAAGTGCGACAAGCTGTTGATTGGCGGTGGGATGATTTTCACGTTCTATAAAGCACGCGGTTTGAGCGTCGGTAAGTCTTTGGTGGAAGAAGACAAGCTAGAGTTGGCGAAGTCTTTGGAAGCAAAGGCGAAGGAAAAAGGAGTCGATCTCCTGCTTCCGACCGATGTGGTCGTTGCCGATAATTTTGCTCCCGATGCGAATTCTCAAACTGTCGGGATCGACAGCATTCCCGATGGTTGGATGGGTCTGGATATTGGCCCCGACTCTGTGAAGACCTTCCAAGCGGCACTCGCTGATTGCAAGTGCGTGATTTGGAACGGGCCGATGGGAGTGTTTGAGTTTGACAAGTTTGCAGCGGGAACGGAGGCGATCGCGCACTCCCTTGCCGATCTGACCAAAAAGAACGCCATTACCATCATCGGCGGCGGTGACTCGGTTGCAGCGGTCGAGAAAGTTGGTGTCGCTTCGCAAATGAGCCACATCTCCACTGGTGGCGGTGCCAGTCTGGAGTTACTCGAAGGGAAAGAATTACCCGGAATTGTGGCGCTAGACGATGCATAAGAGATTATAGGCTTGCTTAAGCCTCTTGGAAAATTCGTTGAATCAGGCGGACGCAAGTTCGCCTTTTTTGTTTGTAGAAATTTTGCAACATTGAAGCGACACGAACCGCAATTCAGGCTAGAATCGCGTCTTAATGAAACCTGAGAATTTATTGCCAATGTCCTTTGACTTCCCCAAAAAAACAGAAGATTCGGCCTTCAATCGCGACAAATTTTTGCTGCGCCAAAAGCACTTAGCGATTTCCGAAAAATACTATGTTTGGGACGAACAGCAGAATAATATCCTTTACATTGAGCGTCCCGCACATTTCCTCAGAAATCTATTCGCTAGCTTGGTTGGAATCGTTGCCGGTTTGATTGCCGCTGGAATTTTTACAACTCTTTTAATTTCGATTGCTGAGTCCAGCCAAGATGAAGCAGTTCGAGATTTCTTGACCGCCGTCGGGGTCTTGGGGTTTATCGTTGTTTTGTGTTTGGTTGCGATTCCTCTCTCTCTTTTCCTCAGTGCAAAACGTCATGTCACAATTTATCGCGATGACAGCAAGCAACAGCCGTTAGTCGAAATTTTACAAGAGGAAAAGTTTCAATTTCCCTACGCTAACTACAGTATTAAAGGTTCTCAGGGGCAGCTCTTAGCCAAGCTGCGGAAAAATTATCTCTACGATTTATTTCGCAAGCAATGGCGCTGTACGGCAGCCGATGGCACAATTCTCTGTACGATTAAGGAAGATGAGCTGATCTTGGCACTCTTGCGACGCTTGTTCGGCCCTTTTTTCGGAATTTTACGCACTAACTTTGTCATTTATTCGGGTAAAACGGAGCGCGTGATGGTTGGCGAGTTTAATCGTAAGTTCACGCTTCTCGATCGCTACGTTCTCGATATGACGGCCGACACAAATCGCTTAATCGATCGCAGAATTGCAGTGGCGATTGGGGTCATGTTAGATACTGGCGAACGACGGTAAGGCGCGATCGCGACTCAACGAGAGAGCAAAGAACGGCTTGTCTTTCAAACGTGAATTAAAGCAGGGCCAGACGCGATCGCACCCCGAACGATTTCAACTGCCGGCCAATTGTGCCGGCGATCGCCTCAAGGACAGTTGAAAGTCTTCTTGCACTGGGTTGCGTAAATTTCAAAAAGTTACAATAAAGCTACACAATCGAGAAATTTCCTCGTTCAATCGAACTTTCAGGAGGTGCAGATCGTGAAATCGATCCTTTCTGCGGCCGCGATCGCGGCCGCAACCCTTTCACTCACTCTGACAATTTCCGTGCCAGCTCGCGCTGAAAACTATACCTACTGTGCCGATGTCGAGCAAGTCCGCGTTATCAAGGACGATGGCAATCATCCCAATGCTTATGACGATGGCTATCGCGAAGGAACCCAAAGCGCTCAAAACGGGGATGAGTACGAACCGCGATCGGTTGGCGGCGAGTTTGCGCGAGGGTTTGAGGAAGGTTATTACGGCCGTCCTTACGCAGGCCAGCAAAACGTCGTTCCCACTCGCCAAGAACGCTACACAAACCATCAATGCCGCACCTACCACTACAGTACAGACGAGAATTTTAACCATGTCGCATCCCGGATTGTCGGAGAAATCAATCGAGATTTCTGCTACTCTGTCGAGAAAGTCCGCGTTATCAAGGACGATGGCAATCATCCCAATGCTTACGACGATGGCTATCGCGAAGGAACCCGAAGCGCTCAAAACGGGGACGAGTACGAACCGCGATCGGCGGGTGGCGAGTTTGCGCGCGGGTTCGAGGACGGTTATTACGGCCGTCCCTCTGCGGGCCAGCAAAACGTCGTTCCCAACCGCAGCGAAACGTATTCGGAACAGCGATGTCCGACGACTTTTGGGGTGCGCGAGGAATTACGTCGGGATTGGAATAATCGTCATAATTCTCATTGATATAGTTGGGCCAGAGCTTCTGAGGAAACGCGATCGCTCCGCCGGTCGAAAACAAGTCTCCCATCGCGCAACCCAATGAGGCGATCGCAGCGATCGCGAGCCAAATCCACCGAGTGAAGGCTAGCCACTAAAGTTTTCCCGCGTTGTTCGGTCATTCGGTGCAGCAAATCCATCACCTCTCGACCCAAGTGAGGATCGAGGCTAGAAATGGGTTCGTCAGCCAGAATGGCGAGGGGATCTTGGACTAAAACTCTGGCCAAGGCGACTCGCTGCTGCTGTCCCCCAGAAAGGCGATCGGTTCTCGCGTAGAGCTTTTCGGGAATTCCCACGTTTGTCAGTGCTTGGCGTGCTGTTTCCACAGCCAGCGGCCGCACTAGAGAAACCGCAGCTTTCCACAACGGCCACCGTCCCAAATGTCCTGCATTCACATTATGAATGACGCGCAAGTTCTCGACGAGATGCAACTGTTGATACACCGTACCAATTTGTCGTTGGATCTGGCGCAACTTTCGCGGCGACAAGCGTGCCAAATTTTGGCCCAAGACCCAAACATCTCCTTGGGTGGGTAACTGAGTGCCATTAAGCAGTTTCAGCAGCGTTGTTTTTCCCGCACCGCTGGGGCCGATGAGGGCAACTCGCTCGCCGGGATAAATGTGCAGGTCGATCTCTGCGAGAGCAAGCAAGGAACCGAATTGTTGGCTGACTCCTTGGAGCGAGAAGATGGGCTGATGATATGCGCTCACTCGATCTTGCCAATGGTGCGGCCAACTTCCTCGATCTCCGCGTAGTTCTCGTTTTGGGTGGGAATGAAGCGATTTGCGCCAAATAACTCTAAGATTTCCTGGTGGTCGGGGTTATCGGGGTTGAGTTTGAGCAACGCAAGCTGGACTTTTTGAGGAAAGTCTTCGCCATATCGCTCTTGAACCTGGGGGTGAATAACCCAGTGATAGTCGTAGTAGGTTGGCGTTTCCCAAATGACTCGAACTTTGTCGCCATCGACTTCCCCGGCTTCTAGGCGACTCTTCCAAACCTGCGAGTTTAAAGCACCCACCTCATAAGTCCCGGCTTCGACCAGTTGAATAGTGGCATCGTGGGAACCCGAAAACCCGACTGCACCTTTGAAGTCTTCGAGGTTTACCCCAGCTTCCTTCAGGAAGAATTGAGGCATTAAGCGTCCGGAAGTGGAGGATTCGCTCCCGAAGGTGAGGGTACGTCCTTTCAAGTTTTCCAGCTCTTTGAGGTCGTTGAGGGGGTCGATCCCGCTTCGGGTGCTGGCAATAAAAACGCTGGTAAATTCGGCATCGATCTCTCGCTGCGCGATCGCTTCAGCATTTTCCACTTGCAGTCTGGCCTGAACCCCCGTCAAACCGCCAAACCACACTAACTCTAGATCTCCCACCCGAAATGCTGTCACGGCAGCGGTATAGTCTTGTACGGGTTTGTACTCCACCGCGACCCCCAGTTCGGCTTCGAGATAGTCCGCCAGCTTGCCGTACAACCGCTGCAATTTTTCCGGATCTTGGTCGGGAATGGCACCGGCAATCAGGGGTTGCGGGGTTTGTCCCCGGTCGGAATTGCTAGGGTTGCACGCGGCGATCGCGGACAGCAGCAGGAGAAGGGAACCCGAAATAAAGACTTTTCTAGCGAGAGATATTGGCATCATTTTTTGCAGAACTTTCAACACCCTTGGGGAATTAGCAGGACTGTGGGGCATGATACACCAGAGCTACACTTTGCCAGAAAAGAGTCTGAAGGGGGACGCAAACACCTCTCATTGGGTTTGTCCTCATCACTTGAAAAATGGTGTGGCAGATGAGTTTGATAGAGCGGGGCAGTTTCGTCATTTTTTTCAATAGACTTGTCTTGTTGATAATTAACAGCAGTGTTTTTAGGATCTCTTCTTGTCTGGCATTGTTTTCCACCCTCTGGTCGGCCTTGAAAGTGAGTTGTGTTTTTGCTACGAAGCCGGTAAATATTGCTTCTCTGACAGTATTTGACAACATTGACATCCTTTTAATGTGCTTTATGCATGACGATTTTGTTTTTTGTAAAAATCAGTACTTTTTCTAAATTGCATTTTCTCTATTCTGCTCCACTAGAATACCGTTCAAAATTTAATACTTTATCCACCAATTTTGCTTCTCGCAGACAGAAACTTGTTGGGGGTAAAAGTATGCGACTAATTGTCATGAATTTAATTCTTTGGCATTAGTTAAATTTGCCTGTGTTTTTTTGTTTGTGTCGAATCCACATAGCAATTTTTCAGCTTTATGTCATTACAAGTAGAACTGCTAGAAAATAGTTTCGAGAAAGTCAAGCCTCAATCTGATAGCTTTGCTTCGAGTTTCTATGAAAATCTCTTCACCGACTATCCCGCTGCCAAACCGTTGTTTGACAATGTGGACTTAGAAGCTCAAAAAAATAAGTTATTGGCATCTTTAGTTCTGGTTGTCGAAAACTTGCGAATGCCCGATGTCCTCACCAGTACTCTCGCGGGTTTGGGAGCGCGTCATGTTAAATACGGAGCCTTGCCAGAACATTACCCCTTAGTCGGAAATTCGCTCTTAAAAACCTTTGAGCAATATCTCAAAGATGATTGGACTCCAGAGACAAAACAAGCTTGGGTCGATGCTTACGGAGCGATTACAGAACTGATGCTTCAAGGGGCTGACTATTCCACCAAAGAAGTCGCTTTAGAGTCCGACCCCACGCCTCCAAAATCTCCTGCTGCTCCTCCAGCAACTAATGCCGTTCTTGCTTTGATTGCAGGATTTGGGAGTTTGAGCATTTTCGGCGTTCTCGCGGCAATTTTGTTGCTGTAAGCGATGGCCACTGGTTTGGGAAAAATTCAATCTTGGTTTCAACTGAAAACGGCCGCGATTGGGATCGTTTTGCTCTTAGCGATTTGGGTTGGATCCGCTTTTGTTCTCGATCGACGTTCTATTTTTCTTCCCGGAGAAACGTCAGAGGGACACCTTTTATTTGAAGCCTCTTGTAGCTCTTGTCACGAGGGATTTAAGCCCGTTACAAATGAAACTTGCAACCGCTGTCACGAAGCAGAATTAGTAAAAGATGCTCATGGAGAAAAAAAGTTTCGAGATCCTCGCTGGGCCGAATTATTAGGCAACCTTGATGTTTTAACTTGCACTGCTTGCCATCAAGAACATGTTCATATATTTGGCCGGGGCGTTCATCTTAAACCCGATCTGTGTATGAGCTGTCACCAGGGAATTATTGAGGGAGATTTAGCCAGTCATGAGGGATTTGCCGCCGACGGTTGTTGGACGGCTGGATGTCACAATTTCCACGATCATCGCTCAATTTCAACCGGGTTTTTGCGAGAGAATCTCGACCAACCGCCAATGTTACCAAAACCAGAATTACCGTCGCGAACGATAACCGAAACGGTCAGTCGGCCACCGCCACCCGATCTCGACCAAGAATTTTTGCAAAGCCAGTCATGAAGGGAATACACAGTTTAGCTTTCAAAATTCAAATCGAGCGGATTGTTGTCTCGTCTTTCCTCGGCTTCATTTGGCTCTATTTCAGTCTCTTTTTCTGTACTTTCGCTGCAACAGCAGAAGTTATTTCTCCGGAGCATTTACAGGAAATTAATCAGTTGTGGCGAGAGAGTTCTCATGCTTTCGCAGAAGTGAACTGTTCGAGTTGCCATCAAGCTGAGGAAACGAAGGCATTAGTGGTTCAACCGAATTACGAGAGTTGTCGCAGTTGTCACGAACAGCAGGTTGAAACTTTTTTGATTGGGAAGCATGGCATTCGTTTGGTGGAAGGGTTATCTCCCCTAGAACCAAGTATGGCACAGTTACCGATGAAAGTGTCCGCCGCGAGCCAACAAATGACTTGCAATACTTGTCACAATGTGCATTCAGTTAATACTTATGAGGCTGCGGTGGATTCTTGCTTAAGCTGTCACAATGATACGCATTCTTTGAATTACAAAAAGTCTAAACATGGCGAACTTTTTTTAGCGGAAGGCAAGCTACCGCGTCCTTCCGTTGAGTCAGTCACCTGTGCCACTTGTCATCTTCCTCGACAGCACGATGATAGGAGAGATACCGTGTTTGTCAATCACAACAATACTTACAATCTTTTGCCGCGCGATCGCATGGTTGCGGATGTTTGTATGCATTGTCACGGAATGGAATATTCCTACAACAGTATCTTTGATGATGAGTTGATTACCAATAATTTCGCTCGTCCTCCGGATCTAGATTTAGACACCCTAAAAATGGTTCGGAAGCTGAAGACGAAGCGATCGGGTTCGTAGAGAACCCAGTTTGTTGAAGATCCCGAAATGAATCCCGAAGGAGAACGCATCTGATGAAAATATTCAAGTATTTGAGAGCAAAAACTTTAGTGTTATTTGCCCTCGCGACGACGATTTGTTTGTACGCGATCGCCTGTGGTGGAACTGCACCGCAAGCGAGCAATAGTCCGGCCGCAAGCGAGGCTGTTGGCGGGATTCCGCCGGAGGTTGTGGTTGACTACATCCACGCTGTTGCAGAGTCCGATCGCACGGCTTACACTAAGCACGTTGTTAACCGCTTGCAGAAGTTGGAAGGTCAGGAAAAACCCAAAGGAGTGGTTCCCGCCGAAGCAACAGAAGCTTGGGAAGAAACAGATGGAATTCCTCTCCCGGCTCAAATGTTCCGACTGGGAGCCGAATTAGCTTCCGATAAAGGAGATTTTACGATTGGGTTAATTTCGCCTTGGAATATTAACGATAACCAAGCTCCAAAGGGAGAGTTTGAAGAGGAAGGAATGGCACAAGTTATCAAAACAGGAGAGCCATACAAAGCCGAACGCGAGATTAATGGGAAGAAGTATTTCGCTGCAATTTACCCAGACAAAGCTGTTGCTGAAGCTTGCGTCAGTTGCCACAATAATCACCCCATTCACAAAGAACGCTACCCCGACAAGGTGTTTAATCTTGACGATGTAATGGGAGGTGTTGTGATTAATTTACCTCTCGAAGGTGCTTAATTCCGAGTTTTGAGTGAGGGATGTTCCGCGGAACATCCCTCTAGAGAGATACAACAATGAAACCCAATTTTTTGACCTTAACGCTTCTGACCTTCGCGACAGCTCTTTTGCTGGCTCCTTTTGCCTTGAGTCCGTTTTATTTACCTATTATCAGGGACAATAACTTCCAGTTTTATCAACTACTACATGGGGAAATTTACAAGCAAGTGACAGGATATCTATCTTTACTCTTTGTTGTTTTAGAAATGGTTTTAACGGCGAGGAAGCGCGGTCGAGGGTGGAAAATTCAGATTAAGCTACCGGGTTCAATTCGCTTCTGGCGAAGTTTGCATATTTTTCTGGGACTTGGTTTGTTGGTGACAACTTTAGTTCACACGATCGGCGCTCAGGGATTGAACTTTAATGCCATTTTTCTTTGGGTCTTTTTTGGCGTAATTGTCTCGGCACTGGTTGGGGCCGTTGCGGAGACGGGAATTTTAGAGTCGCCTCAGAAGTTTTTTGGTTTTGTTCCAAATAACTTGGAAAGTAAGAGTCAATCGCGGTTTTGGCTGCCGAAGGGGGTTTTGATTCGCAAGTTACGTTTGATTTGGCTGAATACTCATATTTTCCTGGTGAATGCTTTTATCGTGATGTTAGCGATTCATATTTTTATTGCTTATTACTATCAGTGATGGGAAGTAGGGAGTAGGGAATAGGCAACAGGGAATAGGGGAGAGCAATACAGGTGTTATTTAAGGAGTACGAGAAAGGAGTATTGGGTTTCGTTTTTCGTTTAGTCCCGCTATATATAAAAATGTAATAAATTTATGAAGTTTTTCAAGATGCAGTTTCTGATATGTTTTCTTCTCTCTTTCTTGGCTCTTGAAACAGCTTTTGTTTTGCCTGCACATGCGATGGAATATCCTGAGAGTTTAAGCGGTTTAGTCGCATTGAAAGGGATGCAGCAGCAGTCTAAAGATTATGAAATAGCAATGCAGAATAATCGGCCGAGTTTGATTGAATTTTATGCTGATTGGTGTGCGAGTTGCCAGCATTTTGCGCCGAAACTGAAGGCAATTCGCGATCGCTTCCCCACAGAAATCAATTGGGTTGCAATCGATATTGATGATGTGAGGTGGAACTCTTTGATCCGGGAATATCGAGTCGTTGGGGTTCCCCATCTGGCGTTGTTGAACCGCGATCGTGCCGTTCGAGAAAGCTGGACGGGGGAAGTTCCCGAAGCAGTTCTGGAGTCGGCGATCGCAGAAGTTTTGAATTAACTGTCTTGAAAATATGAAATTAAATCCCACGCTGCGTTTCCTCGGTTCGATTAAACTTGCGGTTCCCTTACTTAGCGCGATCGCGCTCATTTTAATCGGCGCAACATTTTACGAGTCGCACGCAGGTTCGACCGCAGTCCAACAAACCATTTATAAGAGTCCTTGGTTTGGGATGTTGATGTCTTTCTTGGCTGTCAACTTGGGAGTTTCCGCAGTCTCTCGTTACCCCTGGCGAGGCGCGAGGAAAATTGGTTTTGCCCTCACCCATTTTGGTTTAATTGTCATCATCGCAGGGTCGGCCGCTGTTATTCATTTGGGAATGGAAGGGATGTTGTTGCTGCGAACGGACGGCCCCAGTAACAGTCAAATTCGCGTGGAGGGGAATGTCTTGGAGACGATCGACCCCCAAGGAAACGCGCACCGAGGAAGAATTGCAGTGAGGGAGGATGGTTCTGTGAGTCCCTCATCGCTGGGAGATTTAGAAATCCTCGGATACAGCGATCGCGCCGTTAAATCCATCTCTTTTGTTGAGGATGCAACGGTCAACAATCCTGCTGTGCGCCTGCGGTTGCACAGTTCTCGGATGGGACAGACCTTAGAACAATGGTTGGCGATCGCGCCGCAAGATTACGATCGCGCAACGGTGGGTTTGGCGGAGTTGGAACTGCTGGCCGTGGAAGACGAGGCGGAATTGCAGTCCTTGCTTTCTCCTCCCTCAGATTCTTCCCATCGCTTCGGCGTTCTGGAAATTAATGCGGGGGGACAGTTGCACAGCGTTGATGTGGAAGACCAACTTTCCAAAACAGTTGCGGTGGGAGAGATGACCGTCAAAATTGTCAATTTCTGGTCGGATTTCCGCCTCGATCGCAACAACCAACCCATTTCCACTACATCTGCATTCAACAATCCCGCCGTTCAATTGGAAGTTGCAACTCCCACAGGAGTCGAACGGTGGTTTGTTTTTGGGAAGGAAGCGTTAGATCCGGTACGAACGGTTATTTCTGGAGAAAGAGATGCTGAGATTGCGATCGCCTACGCGATTCAATCACCTCGACCCCAGAACGCATTCCGCATCCTCGTCACCCCAGCAGCAAAGTTGTTCTACACCGCGACCTCTCGCAATGGGTTTAAATCGGGTTCCCTCGCAGTGGGAGAAACGGTCACCCCTGGATGGACCGATTTTGAGATTGAATTAGAAACCTATCTTCCCCACGCACAATTGCAAAGAACGGTGATTCCCGCAGAAAATCCCAACGGGTCGGGAACTCCCGCCTTATTCGTCCAAGCTCCCGATGGCGTTCGATCGGGGTTGTTGTGGGGAGAACCGACGGCGATCGCGGGGGACTATTTCGCCGCGTTTAGTCCGCAGTTCTTTCAACTTCCCTTCGCAGTCAAACTCGAAGATTTCATTGTCGAACGCAATGAGGGATCGGAATCCGTTGCGATGTGGACGAGTCAGATCGAAATTCGCGATCGCCAGCAGGGAGTGACAGAAGAACGCAAAGTGTGGATGAATCACCCCACTTGGTATCGCGGTTGGAAAATCGCACAAGCGTCTTGGAATCCGGGAGATTTGCGCCAATCTACTTTACAGGTGAAGCGAGAACCGCTGTGGGTCACCGCACTCACTTGGAGTGGTTCGGCGTTGGTCGTGTTGGGGATTGCAACCATGTTCTATGGCCCCGCGATCGCGAAACAGTTTCGCACAAAGAAAGCGCAAGCAATCGAAAGCGAATCAGTTCTTGTTCCCCAGAAGGAGGAGGCGCGATCGCGGATTTAAATTGTGTTGATATAGCAGTAAGCATACTGCTACGCAGAAGCAAGCTACAACTATCAGCCAACGTCTTGCGATGTCTAGCTTGTGGCTTTTTGAGATGTCCTAACCTAAATACGTAGTGCTATAAATTTCTTCTCGTCTCGCTTCCTTAATTTCTCTACCAAACTCGGCAATAAATCCGCAAACATGAAAAAACAATTTACCTTTGCGATCGGCGTTCTCTTAGGATTAATCATCCTGTTGTTTCCCCTAACTCAATTTCAAGCAACCCCCCTCAACCCCATTCAAACCCTCGCAGTGCAATTGGACGGACGCAAGAAGCCGCTGGATACGGTGGCGAGGGAAGCGATCGCGCAAATTCACGGCCGCAGCACCTATCGCACCAATACGGGGGAATCCCTAGATTACTTACAAGCCTACCTCTCCCTGCACTTCAATACTCGCGACTGGAACGAAGAACCCTTCATCCTCTTCAGCTATCGTCCCCTCAAAGTAGCAGCGGGACTGAACCCAGAACGGAAATATTTTAGTTTCGCCGAGTTAATGCGATCGCGCCTCAGTTCCTTTGTTTTGCAAGCCAGACAAGCAGAGAATGAGGGTCGGGATCTCAGCCGCGAGAATCGGGAAGCCTTAACCCTTGAAAATCGACTGGCGTTGATGCTAGAGACGGTCGGACAAGATCGCTTACCCCTGATTCCCCACCCCAGCGATCGCCAAGGAACCTGGACAACCATTGCAGAAGCCTCCCCACTGTATCCCCCCTCGCAACTCGACCCCATTCGAGACAGCTACGCAGACTGGAAACAAACCTATCAACGCCATCCCGAAGCACTCAACTCCCTTGGAGAAAGCGCGCAACACCTGCAAGATCGCCTGCGGAATCTCAGTCCTCAAGTTTACCCCAACACAGAAACATTACAGCGAGAAACGAACTTCTATCGCCTCAAACCCTTCCGCAAAGCGTGGATGTTGTACGCGATCGCCTTCGCCATTCTCCTCCTCGTCACCCTCCTTCCCTCACTCAACTTCTACTGGGGAAGTCTGGGAATTTTCGCCGTCGGCCTATTCGTCCAAGGCGTTGGCTTCTGGGAGAGGATGCAAATCGCCGGCCGTCCTCCTGTCACCAATATGTACGAGTCCGTCGTCTGGGTTGGGTTTGGGATCGCCGCGATCGCCTTCCTTTTTGAACTCCTCTCTCGCGCAAAATATCCCCTTCTCGCCGCATCTCCTCTCGCGATCGCCTGTCTCCTCCTCGCTGACAGCCTTCCCGCCGTTCTCGACCCCAGCATCAAACCCCTCGTCCCCGTCCTGCGAGACAATTTCTGGTTGAGCATTCACGTCCCCACCATTACCCTCGGTTATGCCAGTTTTGCCTTAGCCTTGGGATTGGGACATCTCTTTCTCGGATTCTACCTCTTTGCCCCCGAAGGCAAAGAACGCATTCGTTCCCTGGCCAAATGGAATTACGGCGTTCTCCAAGTCGGCGTATTGCTGTTAGCCACCGGAATTATTCTCGGCGGAATCTGGGCCCACTTTTCCTGGGGACGTTTCTGGGGTTGGGACCCCAAAGAAACCTGGGCCCTCATTGCTTTAATATGTTACGTCGTTCCCCTCCACGGTCGCCTCATCGGTTGGCTAAAAGACTTCGGTTTAGCTGTTACCAGTATTGTCAGCTTCAACGCCGTCTTAATGGCGTGGTATGGAGTCAACTTCGTCCTCGGAACCGGCTTGCATAGCTACGGTTTTAGTACGGGAGGATCGGAAGCAATCGTTTTCAGTTTAGTGGGGTTGGATTTGCTCTTTGTCCTCGTCGCTGCTAGGATTTATCGACAGCGGTTGGGAGTCCAAGAAAGGGAGTGCGATCGCGCTTTTTCTCTTCCGCAAGAGTCATGAAAATAAACTGACATTTCGCTAAAGCATTTAGAGAGTATTTATAAGGTCAAAATTAAACTCTTATGTAGGGGTGGATTAAGCGGTCGCTGAATAGAGAATTCACTCTCTCGTTCGAGAACCGCCGCAACCCACAAAGCCAAAGTCTTTGAGTCCTTAAGATTCACTTTATAAATGGTGTCTTACTCCTTGTGGAATTTAAAAAATTTAGATCGCTTATCTTCCTATAAAAATGACTTTAATGACTCGCGAACAAGTTGTGACTAAACTTCAGCAACAACAGTCTTTTTTTCAAGCAGAACTGAGTCGGATCGATCTCAGCAATACAACTCTGGATTGTGGCAAGTTTGTCGAAGCTTATTTGAAAGGAGCGAACCTTACCAATGCTTCTTGTAAAGAAACAGATTTCACTAAAGCAAATCTCGTTTTTGCGAATTTATCTCGTGCTAATTTTTCTCAAGCCACACTACATCGCACCGAACTCAATAGCGCTTGCTTGGCAGCAGCAAACCTTCAAAAAATCAATGCCAAAAAAATCAAATTATACAGTGCAGATCTAGACAATTTGGATGCAGCTTTTGCCGACTTTGAAGGTGCCGACTTCAGAGAGACAAAAGGAAGTTTTGCCAACTTTACAGGCGCAAACTTGAGGAAGGCAAAATTAGATTTCTCTCGATTCTCTGAGACAAATTTTAGTCACGCCAGGCTGTGTAAAGTAAATGGAACTGCCGCTCAATTCAAGAACGCAATCTGGCGCAATGCGGTTTTAGAGCAAGCCAAGCTTAGCAATAGTCTTTTTATTGAATCTGATTTTACTGAAACGAATTTGCTCGCAGCAAATTTTAATTCCAGCGACTTCCAAGATTCTGTTTTCTATAAAGCCGAACTATTAGAAGCAACTTTTAAACAAGCTCAACTAAAAGCTATCAACTTTACTGAAGCCTCTTTATTTTCGGCAAATCTAGAAGAGTCAACTTTATCAACTATTGATTTTACAGGTGCTAATTTACAGGATGCCAATTTTGAAAACACTACTTTAGACAATGTAGATTTCAGGAATTGTAATGTCCTGGGAGCTATTTTCACTAATGCTCAAGGGTTAACTCAAGAACAACAGCAATGGCTGCGACACAATGGCGCTTTAAATGTTCCATTATCATAGAGTCAGATCGGAAATAAGGACATAAAGAGAAGAGACTCACGGGGTGACAAGGGAGTGAAAGCCCACAGAGTCGGCGTAAGACGCAAGGGAATGCTCGGCAAGACCGGTAATATATAGCTGTACCTCATGAGTTTGAAAATCGCTACAATACAAGTCTCGCAGTTACGCTGTTATATCTTTAAATTGGATTTTGTCACACCCCACACCCTTGACAAGAATTTGAATGTTACAGTTTAAATGTCGAACAGCTTACTCAATCGCTCACGTTTTCTTGCTGGAGATATTGCTGTTCTTCTCGCCAATCTTCGACAAATTCTAGCCAAGGTAACAGAAAGATAAAGCTACTAAAAAACCAGTAGTAAATTGAGAAAGTATGGTGAAAAACCATGTGGCTGATAAATAAAATAGTTTGCACCAAGCAAGCAGACAACGCTAAATCCTGAAAAAAGAGTCGCTTCGAGTTTAAGAACGTCCTGAATAAACCGATGATTAAAGCCACTCGCAGCCCATACCAAAACATAAATCCAATCGGACCAATTTCCAAAGCCACTTTTCCCATCTCTGGCTCAATTTCAATGGGAATATAAGTGCCTTGAGGAAGCTTTAAAATTCGTCGCAAAGCCGCCGTTCCTGCGTGAGTTGCACCCGTTCCATAGCCATCTAGAGCTGTATATTCGCTCAACTCAAAAGGACCAATCATTGCTCGCATAATTCGATCTGGCACATCTTCGTTGCTTGAAACTCGCTTAGCAAAAGCTTCAATAACGGGTTGAAAAATAACGAGGGCCGCACTGCCGCCAACAGCAGCAAAAGGGAGCAAGCGTCCCAACCAAACCAGCGTTTTTTCTGGCTGTCGAAACGCACGAATAACAAAGAACCCCAAGAAACATAAAATCTCGACAATGACGGGAGTCCGCGAACCAGTCATGAAACTGTTTAAAAAAACGAGGAAAAGTTCTACAAATGTTGCCAGTCGCCACCACCGCGTTTGTTTGATCGACAGCATCGGGAGCAGCAAACCAAAACAAGCAGTAAGATAGCCTTGATAGCTATTAATGTATGAAAAACTACCTGTAATCCTCACGTTAGTTGAGCCAGCAAAGCCAAAGGTTTCAATCTTGACTGGCGTTCCCGGTGCATATTGATTAATCGGGCTATAAATCGGGCTAAAAAATTGTACAATTCCTAGGATTCCTACAGGAATTAAGAGCAAGAGATGAGAGCGTAAAAACTTATAAAACTCTTCTTCCGAACGAAAAAGACTGGGAGTCATCCAAATAATTGGGATGTAAAATAAATAAGCTTTTATTCCTAGAATTCCGACAACTGGAGAGCCAAGATTTGGATTGAAACTTTGAAATAACACCCATCCTGCAGCCACAAAAACCATCAAGTTGATGATATTGTTTTGAATGGGAAAGCGAGGCTCTTTTTTTTGAGGAAAAATGAAATAACGAACGTAAGATCCTAGCAAAACGAGATCTTTTAAGAAATAAATTGCTTCGCTCGCTTGCGGCAAAACCCATTTTCTTAATGCACCGTCAATCACTAAAATGAAAAAGATAGCTTTTAGCGATCGTCGCCAATCTTGATAAGACCAGTAAAAGATAGCCAGAACAATGAAGAGGGCTAGAACAAGTTTCATAAAACTGAAGACTCAATAGCGTGTAAGTAGGATTGGATAACGGCTGTTGGCTGGTGCTTTGTTAAATGATCTCGAGCATCTGTTCGATAATTCTTGAGGTTCTGCGAATTTTGTAAAAGCTCAAATAGAACCTCAGTTAAAGCGCCACTATTGTTATTCGGAAAAGTCACGCCACAGGGGCCAATACAGTCTTTCAGTCCTCCTCCTTCAGACCCGACAACAACGCAGCCGCAAGCTATCCCTTCTAGCGCAACCAAACCAAAGGGTTCTTGCCAGCGAGAGGGAACGACTAAAATTTGATGAGAATTTAAGATTTGGGTGAGTTCGCTACCGACTTTTACACCAATAAAATTAACTTGACTGTTTAATTTTAGTTGCTTGACTTGTTGCTTTAAATGGGTCTTTTCCGGCCCGGTTCCGATAATGGTAAGTTCAGGCGTGAGTCCTTTTTGTTTTAAATGGTACAGCGCTTCAATTAATAAGTCTGCACCTTTATCTGAAACTAAGCGTCCGAGAAAAACGAGTTCGCGATCGCGCCGCCGACCTGACGGGTTTGGAATTTCATAAAAATTTCGATCGTCGTAGGGATTGGGAATAATTGTCGAAGGAGCGGGTATATTTTGCGCGATCGCCGAGCTAATAGCAATGTTGGTCGCAAAATAAGTGACCCAACGTTTGGCGCGATCGCGGATGCTCAAACTTCCATCAGTACGGCGATACCACGTATGGTGAGTCACGACCAACGGTCGCGGAACAAACAAGAGGGGCCACAGTCCTTTCAGACTCACACAACCTTGAAAATAAACTTGACACCAATGGGTTAATTTTAGCAATTCTAGCGGACTGGGATTGCGAATGACTTCAAAGGGAAATGTTGTCTCCTCAACAGCAGCGGTTTGACAAACAACTTTAACCTCTTGACCTGCTTGAGTGAGGTACTGTGCGAGCAACTGTGTGACCGTTTCAACCCCGCCAACACTGGGATGAAAAAGAGGGGAGTAGATGAGAATTTTCATAGATCGAGCTGCATGAAAAATATCACTGAAGCGTTTTATTTTTCCCTTGTAAAAGACTCCAGCCTCGCTTCTTAAAGCGTAAAAATGCACGATCGGGGTCGATCGTTGCTAAATAGTTGGGTGGCTCCCAAGGGTGAATGACCGTGTAATTTGGCGGTTTAAGTTTTGGCTGCCAAAACCCTTTCCAAATTCTAAAAATTGTATATCCTTGTTGTTCTAAAAAATTGCTTACATCACTAGGATAGTAGTCGTGATTTTCAAACAAAATATCTCGAATTTGATGGCGGCCGAGCAACTGACTGGCTCCTTGAAAGACTGCTAGTTCGTGTCCTTCCACATCAATTTTTAACACGCCAATCTTATCTTTTTCTGTCAAGAAACGATCGAGAGTTGTGAGTTCAACAGGATAAGTTTTGGCGATATTTTCCGCGCGATCGCCTGTTTCCAACAGTGTTGCTTCGCCGCGATTGCGAGGGGGAATGCTTAACACTCCCTCTCCCGCGCGATCGGAAAGTGCTAAGGGAGAAAGCGAGATCGGCGACCCCGCAGTGATTTCTCGCCACATTCGCACATTTTCTGAGAGTTCTTCGTAGACTTCCGGGTTGGGTTCAAAACAGAGAACGCGACCTTGCGTTCCCACCCGTTGCGCGAGGAGACTGGCCGTGTAACCAATATTTGCCCCAATATCGAGGGCCGTCTCGCCGCGATCGCTCAACCGCCAAATCGCCTCGGACAAGCTGAGATCGTAAATCCCCATCACCCACAGCGACCATTCAATCGGTTCGGCGGGATGGGGACGAAGTTTGAGAGGAAGGCCCCACGGAAGCGAAATTGTTGCAAACTCATCGGGAAGTTGGCGAGACGGACGTAAAAGGCGGCGATAAATTTGAATCGGTTGTAAGAAATATTCCGGCCGATTGAGGTAATGAATCAATGACATGAGTGAGGGGAGAGAAACGATACCAAATCCGCTCGTTTGTGGTGCGTTTTGGAATGAAAATGGATTGCTTTTTTGAGAGACGAAGATTCAGCACTACGCACTATTGTAACTCTCTGCGCGATCGCTCAAAAGATGTAGAACTCCAAACTCTATTACCTTTTTCCTTACAAAGTTATGAGAAAACCTGTAATGAACAACTACCGCGATAATTTATTCTTCACCTTTTTGGTTATTTTTCCCAACCAACTTTCCGGTTGTTGTTGGGGAATCGAGACTTTTGGAGGAGGCGTTTCACCCCAGTAGCGGTAGTACTCCCACAGTTCTCGATAGTGGCCGCCAGGAACCATTGGCGTTCCAGCCCAGTGCAAATATCTCAACGGTTTGTCGCCATCAAAAAGAACCCCATCTCGCTCCTGAAAATGAGTCGAACCGGCCCAACTTCCTGGTTCTTGAAACTGTTTAACAAGATTAATTCGCTGGGTCGTAGATTTGAGAATTAAATAGTTCATAATTGGCTGATCGGTGGTTCCGCAAGAGAAGTCAAAATATTCTCGATGAGCAGCACACTCTCGCAGCAATACTTCCATCTTTTCAACCGTTAGAATATTCTTTCTCGCACCCCAAAAACCGCTGTTAAAAACATCATTTAATTGCGCTTCTGTAAAAATTCCTTTTTTGCGGACGTAAGGTGAGAAAACATCTTCCAAACCGCGACCGGAAAAGTGGTAGTCGCAGCACAAAAATTCGTAGTCCGAGAGATAGTTTAAAAGCTCGGAGATTGGCTGAAAAACAATAATATCAGTGTCAATGTAGAGAAATTCATCGAGCGGGCCAAACCACTGGATAATTTTTCGCATTTTATTGGGAAGTTTGAGAAAGTCGCGGTCAAAAATATCGGCAACTTTCTGCGTCCAATGTTCTACCAAATCCAGATCTGGAAAGAGTTGAACGTTGTGTTTTTCGCGTAGAATTTCGGCAACCGTTTGGTATTGGTTGTTGAAGGGAATGAGGAAAATGGGAAGGTCGCGATCGCGCAATCGGATGCTGTTGAGGAGGGCAATTGCGTTATCTTTGACTTTATCGTTAGCAATAATATAAATTCCGCGCACGATCTTCGATTCTCCTTACGAATTTAAGCCTAATTTTTTCATCACCCTCGCCGCCAAACTGGGAGGTGCATTATAGGGTTTGGGTTTTCCTTTCAATTGAGGGCATTCCGAGGGTTCGTGAAGGTAGCGGTAGTGTAAAAAGAACTCCCGATAGGGAAAAACAATATTTTCTCCCGCACAGAGTTTGGCAAAAAGTTGCGACGAAAGACCGATGTAGTGCAAGTATGTGAGGCGATTTCCCTTGTCGTAAAGTAGACGATCTTTCGCTTGAAAATGAGGAGAAGTAATGCAGCACCCCGTTTGCTTGTCTGGCGGCAGTTGCAAGGCAAAATTGTATATTTTTTGCGACGATCGCATCATCATATAGTTAAGGAGAGGCTGATCGACCGCCATTGGATAAACAATTTCAGCTTCTCCTGCTACCAATTTTTCAATAAGCCAATCTTGCCGTTCGGCTGAAAATAAGTCTTTTTTAGAAGCGTAGAAACCCGAACAAAAAATTTCCGTGTCAATTCGTTCTTGAGGGAAAATTTGCGTTAGCTTTGGCGATGTTAGTTCGTAGATATGAGCGGGATCTTTGTGCTGAAAGTCGTAGACAATGCAATCATTCTCGTCTAAACGGTCGAAGATGAAGTCTGTAGGGCCGAGGAGGAGGGTGTCGGCATCCATGTACAGGAAGCGGTCGAAAGGCCCGTCAAAGGCACAGTAGCGGCGATGCGTGCCAAATCGATGGTATCCAGTGCTACCGACTTGTTGCCAGCGCTGGCGGGCGGTAGGATGGTTATCCCAGGCAGCTCGCGCAAAGCGATCCCATCGCTCCATTGACTCGCGATCGCGGTAGAGTTGGACGTTGGGCCGTCGGTCAATTTCGCGAGCAATGCGTTCGGTGTTGTCGTCGTAGGGATAGACGCAAATCGGCATTTTGGAACCCGCGATCGCTTCGATGCTGTTAAGCAGAGCAACAAGTTGATCGAAAACGCGATCGTTGGCTAGGGTACAAATTCCATCCATGCAAGTTGTGGGGGTGAATTATTTTTTTACCGCAGAGACACAGAGGCGCAGAGGGAGGGGAGTAGCTAAGCTTTCGCGGCAAAATCGGAGAGCCAAGCGAGGAGGTTGAGTTTGTGTAAGATAATCTGTCGGGCCTCTGCGATCGCGTCTTTGGCAGCGTGCCAAGCATCTAGGGTGGAGGTCACCTCTTTTATATAGGCTAACCCCTTTTCATCCTGGCTGGGCAACCGGAGGAAGCTACCGGGAGGCAACAATTTATCCGCCGCACCGCCACCGTAGTAAATGGGCAAACTCCAGCCTAGCAGCGCATCCCACAACTTCTCGCTGGCGTACCAATCGTTGTCAATATAGTTCTCAATTGCCAGATTGTAATAGTACGGCGCGATCGCGCCAGCTTTCACTTTCAATTCTCCTCCACCCCGCGCCCAATCGGGAAGTCCCCGGCCGTAAATATCTAACGCCAAATCGCTCTCCCGCAGCAGTCGCAAAAAAGCCAGTCGCCGGCGGTGGTTTTTCGTGCGTGAAATACCAGAGGTAATCCAAGAACAGCGGCGCGTTTTCGGGGGAACTCCCAACTCGTTCAGCTCGCGAAAGGAGCTGCCATAGTACCAAATTGCGGGCATATACTCGGAAATTGGCGCAAAGTTGTCCGGGCCAGAAATATAGCCGCAATATTGCTTTGCCGCTTGATAATTAGCCTTATTTTTATGTGCAATTTCCTTCAACGGCGGCTCGCGCATCAAATAAATAATTCGCTCTTGGGGAACGCCGCGCAACAGGGAGGGAATATCGGGGGGGGTCGGGGGTTTTCGGCCGCGCAAGCGATCCTTCCAGGTAGGTTGTGGAGGCGGGCCGGGAAAGTCGTACTGATACATTAGCAAAAAATCAGGTTTTTCGGCTTTAGCCAGCATTTGAATATTGCCCCAAACCCCGAAAGGGTGAGGCGTTTGCTGCCACAACCAGTCACCGTGTTTCATTCCCGGATAGCTGCTGAGCATTCCAACAATTTTTTGGGTCATCGAGTTTCAAGACAAAGCAATCTAGCATTTCCAGTTTGCCATTCTCTCCCGCCAACTGCCACGCAGCATTCCCATCCGAACTCTCGCGCTACAATCTCCTTAACGCTGAATTCTCGCAAGCCGAGAGCCATTATGACCTCTCAACTGACTCCCACAACCGAAACAACCGACTCAGAGGACTGGGTTCCCTCCCCACCTCCCACTGACTTGATTTTTGACGACGGAGAACCCTTGGAAAGCAACCGCCACCGCATCGCCATGAATGTCCTCATTTCCTCCGTTCACGAGGCTCTTTCCCCTCGCGAAGACTACTTTAGCGGCGGAAATATGTTTGTCTACTACAGCACCGAACAGCTCCGCAACCGAGACTTTCGCGGCCCCGACTTCTTTGCAGTGTTGGATGTAGATGGAGAGAAAGAACGTCAAGGCTGGGTGGTGTGGGAAGAAGGGGGGAGATATCCCGATGTCATCGTTGAGTTGATGTCCCCTTCTACCGCAGCGGTGGATGTGGGAGCAAAAAAAGGGATTTACGAGCAAATCTTCCGAACGAGCAATTACTTCGTTTATGACCCCTTTGACGCGAACTCTCTGAGGGGGTGGGAGTTAAATAGGCGGGGATATGAGGAGTTGGAAGCGAGCGATCGCGGCTGGCTGTGGTGCGAAACGTTGGGGTTGTGGCTGGGAATTTGGGAGGGAACAATTCTGCGAGAGACGGCGCAGTGGCTGCGCTTCTACGATCGCGAGGGGAAGTTAGTTCCTTTACCGGAGGAACGGGAGCATCAAAGAGCCGAGCAAGCTATTCAGCAGGCCGAACAAGCCACTCAGCGGGCCGAGCAAGCCGAAGCTGCTTTAGAACAAGAGCGGCGGAAACAACAAGCTTTACTCGAAAAGCTCAAAGCGATGGGAATTGAGCCAGACGATTTATCTTAGTTAGAACCGACCCGCGAACTCGCCAACGGCTGCCACAAATTCGGCGGTAGACTCGTAGGGGGGAATGTTGCGGCCGGAAACAATTTTTCCCCGACAGTTAGGAATCTGCTGCTGATAAGCATCCAACCGCTGTTGCGCGGTTTCCGACGCTCCCGTGCGGCTGATGCTTGAGGTTTTCTCCCCAAAAATAGCAAGCGTGGGTTGCGCGATCGCGTTTATATCTTCGGCATAATTCCGCCGCCAAAAGCCAGCGAGAAACGAGAAAACAGCGTAGCGACTGTCTAGGTTCGCCGACCCTCGTTCCAGCATCGACAACCAGGGGTCGCCAACAGCGTCTGCTTCGGCGAAAAGCTGGCGAACGGAGAAAGACTGCAAAAATTGACGGCGACGCGCATAGCGGTAGAACAGGGTTCCTGCTGGCGTGTTGAAAAAGAGGTTCCAGGCGGGTTTCTGCTTGCGAGGAGATGTGGCTGTTGTCATCAGTTTCCACGCTGGCGGCCCGGACAGGACTAGGCCTTGAATTAAATTTGACTGTCTTTTAATCAGTTCGATACCAACGGGAAAAAGCGCGCCTTGGATGACGAGGATAACGGGTTTTTGAATTGCGGTTTGAATTAAATATTGGAGCTGTCTGGCCCAATCTTCGGGAGAGTAAGCGATGGGAGGGCGATCGCTTTCGCCACATCCTAAAAGGTCGGGATTATAGATAGGATTGGTGCGGCCGGAGTTATACCATTCCTGGCAAAAAGGATGCCAAAATTTTCGAGAGAGTCCAACGCCTATGGGGTGAATTAGGAGTAGGGGCGTTCCAGCAGTATTTTGCTTGGTTGGAAACTGGATTTCGCAAGCGCAGCGGTAGTTTTTCCAGGTGTAAAAAAAGGTATCGAGCATGATAGATAAAGTTTGGATTGAAAGTATACTTATTGCAGCACAATGCGTTGCAGCACAATGCGACATAGAGTGGGATTGAAACCTATATTGAGAAAAGTCTGGTCTCTCGTAGGAGAAAGACCCATAGCGGTAGTCGAACATCGTTATGAATGGAAAAAATCCATCTAACTTTATAGTTAGGCAAAAAAGTCATCAAGGAGTAGCAATGAAAGTTCACTATTTAGAAGTTGTTTCCCATGATGTGGATGCAGTATGCAAAGCATATGAGATAGCTCATTCCGTCAGTTTTAGCGAACCAGATGAATCTCTCGGCGGAGCGAGAACATGCGCCTTACCCGATGGTTCAATCGTCGGGATAAGAGGGCCATTACGGGATACTGAGAAGCCTGTGGTTCGTCCCTATTGGCTCGTAGATGACATCGAGCAAGCCGTAGCGAACATAGAGGCTGAGGGAGCAAAAATAGCCATACCACCAATGGAAATTCCAGGGAAAGGGAAATTTGCTATCTATCTTCTTGGGTCTAACGATCATGGTCTCTGGCAACTTTGAGTTGGCATCGCCTAACAAACGCATGCAGCCGGACAGCCAAACCGCCACGCGCTTTGTCTGCCGCTGATGCGAAGCGTTAGGTGTCCATTTTTAACTTATAGCAATCCTAAATAGGATGTGATACCAAATCCGCTTAATATAGATCCTTATTAGAGGGGATGCAGAGACGCGGTGAAAGGGAGACACAGTAAAAGTTTAAACCGTTTAAGTATAAAGTATCTCTAGAAACCGGATTTGGTATCAGACCTTTATTTTTGCAATGAGAAACTTTGTAAATTCAAGGAGAAAAAATATCCTTGGCAATCTTGTCCGAGTTGTGGAGAGACATTTCGGATACATGTCATCAAAATTTTGTAAGTATTAGGGTGCTTCATCAGTTTAATCTAGAAATCTTCCAGGGTAAGGATTAGAGGGCGATCGCTTTTGCCGCGTTTGATTCATTAACTGCTTCATTCGAGCTTGACAAAGCGATAAAACGCGATCGCGTACAATCAAAAAATATCGACCGTTTCTGCGCTGCCATGACTCCTAACGTTGCTCTCAATCTCCCGCCTTTGGAAAATGGAGATCGCCTGACGCGATCGCAATTTGAACGTCGTTACGCAGCATCCCCCACAATCCGCAAAGCTGAATTAATCGAAGGAGTCGTTTGCGTGGTATCCCCCGTTCGCGCCAATCAGCACGGTAGACCTCACGCAACTATCATGGCTTGGTTGGGTGTTTATTGGATCGCGACCCCAGGAGTTACGCTGTACGATAACGCTACCGTCCGCCTTGACGAAGATAACGAACCCCAACCCGATGCACTCTATTACGCATTGAACCGGAAGTGGGGGGAAACTCTTCCATTAGCGATGACGATTATATCGAAGGCGCACCCGAACTGATTGTGGAAGTGGCGGCCAGTAGTGCCTCCTACGAGGTTAACGACAAACTCAACGCCTATCGCCGCAATGGAGTTCGGGAATATATTGTCTGGCAACAGTATGACGATCGGGTCGATTGGTTTCAACTGCACGAAGGTCGCTACATTGCTTTCGTTCCAGACAAGCGAAAAATTATTCGTTCTGAAGTGTTTCCGGGGTTGTGGCTTTCAATCGATGCGCTGCGCCAGGGGAATCGAACCGAATTGATGGCAATTGTACGGAAAGGCTTGCAAAGTCCAGAACATAAGGCTTTTGTCGATCGCTTGGGTTAAACTCTACTCATCATCGTGCCACTCTGCGAATTCGTCCGACTGCAATCTTGCTAGCCTTGCCGATGCAAAAGTTATAACGCTATTCAGCCCAAAGTTGGGCAGTTTGCGGATTTTGGGACGGGTCAAGAGCAACGCCATCGCAGTCCGTCTGGCAATTTTGCTGCGGCAAATTCGATGTGGATAACCCGACGGCGACTGGGGGTTGTGACTCGACGCGAAGCATGAACGAGAAGAGGTTTCATCGCCAAGATTCCACCTCGAGGGACGGGGAGGGCGATCGCTTGTTCTTTATTACCTCGAACCTCCTGCGAAGACAAGATTCCAAAGCGATGGGAACCGGGAACGACCCAAAGACAGCCGCGATCGCGGTCGGTATCATCGAGGTGCAGGCGCAAGGTCAACATCTGCTCCAAAACCCTTGCTGGGGGTTGAACGTGGCGAACGCCTTCTTTGAGCGACCAGGCCTGAAAACCCGGACTCTCTCGACGCTGGCGCACTGCAATGGTTAGATCTTGATGCCAGTCTGTGGCCCAATTTGCCTGCGGGGTTTTATCGAGAAAGATCGCGCGTGCGGGAAAAGCACTTGCGCCGAGAATAGACTCAACCCACCGTCGCAGGAACGGTTCGCGGCAAAGCTCGTGTAAGATGGGGAGCTTTGAGAACAGGTGGCGGAGCGAGCGAATGGGAGTGTTGGGGTCGGGTTCGAGCGATCGCAACGCCTGCTGTAAAGCCGTTACCCAAGAAGGGTCGAGACCATTCGGCAAACAACAGAAACCCTCGCGCGCGATCGCCTGACGATAGAAATCCTCGGACATGGAAACCTCAAGAAGAATGACGGCGAGGGGTGGGACGCGAGCGCAACACCTGTTTGAGAAAATGATTGAGCTGACCGCGCGCGATCGGCCGAGCCGCGGGAGGATCGTCAGGAGCTTGCAGTTGAGCGAGGAGGGGAATCACCTCAGTATCCAAAGCCGGTTGAAACAGGTTTAAGTGCCACACCAAATCGGCACTTTGTCGCAAATCGTAAAATGCGTCCAGTCCGTTCGCACCCCAGCTCGCAAGCATCAAGGGACGAACCCAACAGCGCGATCGCGCGGAAATGACTTGAATCATTTCCCCGTACAGTCGCGTGGTTCCGCACTCCAAGAAAACAATCTGGCGGGGTTGAAATTGAGGGATAGCATCCATGAGAGAGTTCGAGGTTCAAGAGGTAACCGGGACAAACCGACGCGAACAGAGACGATGGAGCAACCGATGCTGTTCGCAGCGGACGCACTTCAGTCCGAGCGATCGTCGATTTTGGAGTTCGAGTCATTTCGTGGTCATCGTATAACTTCCGTCCCAGCTTTGGGGAGGAGGGGTTTGAAGATAGCGGCGCGATCGCGCCAGGTGCAGCGCCGTGGCCCGATCGTTGGGCCTCAAACGTTCGGCTTCCCGAAAGATCGCTTCGGCTTGTTTGAAATCTCGCTGCAAATAGGCCGTTCTTCCCCCTTGGTAGAGGTGCAAAAATTTCTCGAGTTCGGGGGTAATTTGAGCGGGTTGAGTGTCAATTAGCTCGTAAATGCTGACCGCTTGACTCTTCCCCTTGACGCGAGTCTTATCTAACTCGCGCGCAAACAGGCGATCGCTCCCCCCGCACAAGTTGTAGGTAAACTCGCTAATAATAATGTCGCAGCCGTACTCCTTCGTCAGTCCTTCCAGGCGAGAGCTTAAATTCACCCCATCGCCGATCACCGTGTAGTCCATCCGCCGTTGCGAACCAATATTTCCCGACACCACTTCTCCCGAACTAATACCAATACCAAAGCGAATCAGCGGTTGCTCTGCAAACAGGCGCGATTGATTGAACACCGCCAATCTGCGGCGCATATCCAGCGCTGACTTAACCGCCATCCAAGCGTGATTTTCCGGGAGGGGAAGGGGAGCGCCAAACACCGCCATCAGCGCATCGCCGATAAACTTGTCTAACGTCCCTTTGTAGTTGAAAACCGCTTCCACCATTGTTTCAAAATACTGGTTGAGCAGCGCCACCACTTCTGTTGCTTCCAAGTTTTCTGTCATGGTGGTGTAGCCTCGGATATCGGAAAAGAGAATCGTCACATCCTTGCGCTCTCCCACCATCAGCGCATCCTCCCCCAAATCCATCACCTGTTCCGCCACCTCTGGGGTCATGTAGCGGTAGAGGGTAGATTTGATGCGCTTCTCCGAGCTGATATCCTCCAATACAACCAGTCCTCCCTGTACCTTCCCTTCCGGGTTGGTGAGGGGGTTAACGGTCATATTGACGCTGCGCTCGATCTCCTCGACGCGATCGCGATCGAGAATCTGACCGGAGTCCGCCTCTAGCGGCATTTCGTTCCAAGGGAGGTACATCTCCGGACTGTGGGTGTGGGGAATGGCCAAGATATAGGTGGCAGGAAGTGCCAGTTTTGCCGTTTCTTCCCGGCTGTTGTGTTCGCTGACATAGGAACCAACTTTAAGCGTTTGTTCGGGAACGTAGTGTTTTGCCCCCGTTTTAAAGCTATCGCGCAATCGCCATTGCAAATTCTCCAAGGGAACCACATCCCAGACGAAACGGCCAATTAACTTACACTCCCACAAATTTCGCAGGGGTGCGTAGGGTTGTAGCTGTTCTTTCGGACAGCCAAGCAATTCCAAAGCCGCGTCATTAATGGTGACAATTTTCCCCTCTAAGTCGGTGGAAATGACCGCATCGGAGAGACTTTCTAAAATATCTTTCTGATACTGCTTCTCGGTAAGTACCGTCTCAAACAATTTTGCGTTTTCAAGCGCAATCCCCGCCTGGATATTAAAGGCCTGCATAAACTCTTCATCCGAACTCGTAAAGCTGCCTTGTGTTTTATTGATCAGTTGCGTCACGCCAATTAACTCTCCCGCTGAGTTAAACACTGGCATACAGAGAATGTTGCGAGTGCGATATCCCGTGCGGCGATCGGTGGTGGGGTCAAAGCGCGGATCTTGGTAAGCATCGGGAATATTGAGAGATTTCCCCGTCGAAGCCACGTAACCGGCAATGCCGCGATTCGAGGGAATGTTGATCGCAACCATATCCTTGCCATCGGCGGTCGCGACTTTACTCCACAACTCCCCCTTCTCTTTGCTCAACATAAACAAGGTGCTGCGATCGGCTTTCATCAGTCGGCGCGCCTGTTCCATCACCGACTGCAACGTTGCTTCTAGGTCTAAACTTTGGCCGAGACTGGAGGTTGCTTTGAGCAAGGCCGATGCGCCGCGTTGATTTCTCGCCGCCATATAAAACGATTGGCAGGTTTCGAGAATAATTCCGATCGAAGCGGCAAAGTCTCGGAAGCGTTCTTCGTCTTGAAGATCGAACGGTCGCTTTCCCGCTTTGTTGAGCAGTTGGACGACAGCAACCACCTGATTGTTGCTGCTCAGAATTGGCATGCAGAGCAGGGTTTGAGTTTGGTAGCCGGGACGCTCGTCGAGTTCTTTGTTAAACAGGGGATGGTTGTAAGCGTCGGGAATGTTGAGACTTTCTCCGGTGGCCGCGACGTGACCGGCGATTCCCACTTTGATGGGAATTCTCAAGTCTCTGGTTTCGCCACTACCGCCTTCGGGGTTGACTTTGGCCCACAGCATCCCTTTATCGGCATCGACGAGAAAGATGGTGGTGCGATCGGCTTTGAGAATTTGACCAATTTTGAGGGTAAAGGCCTCCATCACCTGCTCTAGCATTGTTTCTAGAGCTTCGTTATTGATCATGTCGATCGCTCGCAGAAACTGCTGAAACTCGGCGGTAATGAAGTCGAGCAGGCAGATAAATTCGTTGATGGAAAGGTCTTTGACCCGATTGGTGAGAGTGCTGGCTCGGTTAAACTGGGTGAGCTGGGTGAGGGTGGCGAGAATACTTCCGGTGTTGGAGAGTGTCATGAGGGCATCTGTTCGGAGTGAGCGATCGCACTTGCCGACCTGACGGGACGCGCCGAAGATCGATAGCCAAATTTTGGCACGAAACCTTCATTCATTGCCAACTCGTTCGAGTTCGGCGTTTGGGGTTCGGGAAATCGGGATTGCTAAAACCTTTGCCGCCGCGTCTGAATTTACCGAGGTTGCGATTCCATCCAGGTCATGCATTGTTGTAATTGTTGCGTCATCGTTTCCCGATCGGCATGGTAGCGCCGGCCGTGGCCGGGAAGCACCCACTCAAAGGTGTAGGAGGCGAGTTTGTGCATCGAGCGGATTTGTTCGGCCCAGGAGTAGAAGCAGTAGCGGCGAAAGGCGTGCAGTTGATTGAGATGGGACGACCAAGCGAGATGATCGCCGCTGAAGAGAAATTGCTGGCGGTAGAGCAAAACGGTGTGGCCTCGGGTGTGGCCGGGAACGGGAATGACCAGGAGATCGGGAGCGAATTCTACCGGATCTGCGCCGGAGAGTTGAATTTCGACGGTTTGAGTTTCCGCAGTAATGTCATCGCAGTGGAGAATGCGATCGCAGCCGAAATGGTCGCGGAATTTTTGATGATCGGCGACATCGTCTTGATGGGTCAGGTATAAGTAGCGCACGCCTCCCATCTCTTCCAATCGTTTGACGAGGGGTCGGGTAAAACGGGGGGAGTCTACGAGAATATTTCCTTGCGATCGCGCGATCGCATAGGTGGTCGCGCCGAAAGAATTTTCTGCATGATAGCCGCAGTGGTAAACGCTGTCGGCGATGGGAATGGGAAAGCTTTGTTGAACGGCTTTAATTTCTTTCGGCGGTTCTACCGTCCCAATGGAAGCGGTCGGACAGGAGAGAAGCGCTTGCAGCGCTTGCCGTTTCTCCGTTTCGCTTTCGGGTTGGCGATACACCGCCGATTGGGTTCCCGCACGGTTAAAAACGGTTGGAGCCATCCAACGGCAAGTATCGCAGTCGATACAAGTCCGATCGACGTAGAAGTTACCGCTCGTGTTTTCGGCTCGGCGTTGTTTGAGTTGGGCCATTGTTTCCTCGCTGGGTTAAATCCGGTTTGAGCGCGATCGCGCGGGTTGGTGAAGCGATCGCACTTTACTACATCATACTCATAACGAGTGCGAGTTAAACAAAAACAATCAACCTGCTGTGTAAGTCATGCCTAATGTGTATTGGACGCTCGAAGCCTGACTCTGCCGTTGCCTTCTCCCCCCTTGTATCTTGAAAGGCGATCGCTCTTAAGTTTCTAAAGATTGTTTGAGTTATATGTTCAAAACAATACAGAGATTGAGATGCTTTAAATTTACTCGATAAATGGTGAATTTTGTTGGCAAAAAGCAAGCGATCTCGCTCCAGTTTCTTAAGATGAAAGCATTCAATGAATCATTATTAGCATTCAGCAAGGAGAGTTCCATGAGTACTCAAACTTCGACCCCTAGGCATGATGAGACAGTTGTTGGTTTTATGCTTGGTGCGGTACTTGTTTTTTGTCTCCTCACCGCCGTTATTTTGATCGGGATTTTTTAGAGAAAAGGCAAGATAGCAGAGAGTCTTTCGATAAGGGGAATGATTGGGAAATGTGTCTGCAACGATCCCAATTATCAAGAGACATTTGGCAAATTGGGAGGTGCGATCGCATCTTCCAATTTTTGTGCGAAATGAGACTGTTTACTTGCTCGACATACCAGCAATTTCGTCCGTCATATCGCTTACACATCCGCCAAAACTTCTGCCTCAATTGGATATTTTAGCTTATAACAGTTGAAGATTGCTTTCGGGGGACAATGACCATTTATAACTACGAGCCACTCTACCAATTTCTATCCCAACAGTCTTGGAAGAATGCAGATATTGAAACCAGACGATTGATGCTAAAAATCGCTGAAGTCGAGGGAAGACAAGACCTTCTTCTGACTCAATCAGATATTGAAAAGTTTCCTTGTGTAGAATTGCAAAAGATCGATCGGCTTTGGGTCAAAACAAGTCGAGGCAAATTTGGTTTCAGTGTCATTCACAAAATTTATAGATCGGTCAATAGCGATTATTCGCAATTAGCGAGTCGCGTTGGCTGGAGAGATGAAGAGAACTGGTTCAACTACGAGCAACTGAATTTTACCAGCAATGCTCCAGTGGGACATCTGCCCTTGACGTGGCTAGTTCCCACGACATTTTGGAGGTATTGGTCTTCTCGATTTGCGAGTGCTGGCTGGAAGCTACTTCTCAATCGAATTGAAGACTGTAGTTTATAGAGAGTTTCTTCTAGAGTTAGACTGAAACAGTTTTAAGTATGCTACGCAAGACTGACACGCAAGATGAACCCTGGTGATAGCGATCGCTCCTCAAGAGCTGAGGGGGGGCAGCGAGTGTGTTTCGGTTGGGTGAAGTAGTGGTTTGCACAGTTGAAGCCGCTGGCGGCATTGTGTCGGTTTGGGAAGGATGCGGAGTATGTGGAGATTTTTCCGTATTATCGGCGGATTAAATAGTAGCTCTACTACTAAAATACTCAACTAGATAACTCATCAGGTAACTTGAAATTAAAGTTGAAATTTAGACTAAAATTTAACTTTAATAAGTTCAATGTACCAGTAATACCTATATTTATATCAGCTATACCTATATTTATACAAGCTCCCTTTAAACGGGGAAAGATTTTATTTTCAGGTTTCCCGTGGGTATCGATGGATGTCAACTTTCTCGCAGACTGACTCTACTTTCCTGGTAAACCACGGTATACCGAGAAAAGCTTCAATTAGCTAGAGAAATAGTTTTGATAGTGATGACACTATGTACCATTAAAGCGAGTCTTCTATAGATTTGTTTGTGCTATTATTAAATGCAGAATCGCCGAACTAGCTTTAGAGGAGCGGCAACTCCTCAATTCAAAAGCATCATCCGACGATCTAAAAATCCAACCTACAAAGGAGGTTCAAATTTTTTAATATGCTTCTTCATTTTAGCAAACTTAGGGCTGTGTTGCTCTGGATTGTCATTGCGCTCTTGCTGGGAACGATCCATTTAGAGATTGTCACCCAAAACTGGACGGTGAAACTTTTGATTCAACCAGCCCAACTAGAGCAGATTGTTTTGGAGTAAACCAATTGGGGGAAATTCCCCCTTTTCAGTTTCTCGGAGGAGCGATCCTCAAAAAACACATCGCTGATTTTCTCTCTCCGTAGTCATCGCGCTCATTCTCGCTCGCAAACGCAGACATTAAACCCCTCATCCTCGGTTGGCGGTTGAAAATAAGAATTGATGGCGTGAAATTCTGCCTTGGTGGTGAAAGCCGCCCTCGCCTCAAGATGGCGACTCCGCTGTTTAAGCTGCGCGATGCAGAGTTCATCGCTTGCCTTTATGTAATGCAACTCGTGAGGGATTCCGCGTTTGGCAAAAATCTCCTTAAACCAAGCTCTTTGCGCGATCGTATTGCCCGGAAAATCTAAGACGACGGATAAACCCGACTCAAGCAATTGCCGGACGTGCGATTGCAATACATCTTTCAAGCGGCGAGAATATTTGATGTAGTCATCAAAAACCTTAATTTCTTCTGGATAGATTTTGCTCAGCCATTCATCTTCGCAAAGAAGGACTGCATTGCATTCTTGAGCCAACCGCGCCGCTTGAGTCGATTTGCCAGAGGCCATCTTTCCGCAGAAAAAATACAGTTTGCCTTTTGTTTTCATCAGTACTCCTCCCATGATTGAAGCTGTCCGCGATGATGATTCGATTCGGCGCGTCGAGATTCTGGCCGCAACGATCTGGCGCGAACACTATCCTCCCATCATTGGAACACCGCAAGTGGACTATATGCTCGACAAGTTTCAGTCCTTTGAAGCCATTCGCGAGCAGATTCAGCAGGGGCGGAAATACTCGCTCATCGTTAAGGATGGTGTAGACGCTGGCTATTGTGCCATTGACGTTCGCGATGATGGAACGAGAAAAGAAGAAAGTTAGACTCATCAAAGCTGGAGGAGGAAATTATTCTAAATTATCCGAGGAAGAGCAAATTATTTTGACTCTGGTTTATTTGCGACAAAAGATCAACTTTCAAATTCTAGGATTACTCTTTCAAGTCAGTGAATCGACCGCACACAACGTCTTTACTTATTGGCAACAAATTTTGCAAGAGGGTCTCCCACCGAGTTTGCTAGAACACGTCAAAAAGTTTCCAGAAGAAGTCGAAAAGATTAGCGAATAACTCAGCTCATACGAGTTGCTAGTCGATAGCTCAGAACAGCCAATCGAAAGACCTTCAGTCTTATCAACGATTTGTGGTCTAGTCAGGTTAAGAATGGGTTCTCTAATTCTAGAAGTTGTAGAATCGCCCGAATTTGGAACAATCCTTGACGTTATAACCCGTCATCGTTTTACGGCAGAATGGGATTTAGAGACGTGAAAAGCTTATGAATTCGTTCTTAAGCCTCAAATTTAACATCGAGCTAAATTGCTATCTATTCATTGCTATGACTAGATTATAGATTATTGGAGATATCTATTTGCGCTGTGGAGATCGGCTTCTTGAAAATTCGCATAATCTGCACTTGTATTCTGCAATGAAGCGTGGCTGAGATCGGCTCTTTGCAAATTCGCACGATTTAAATGAGCGCCATCTAGATTGGCTTTGTGAAGATTAGCATCGCTCAAATCCGCATTATCGAAATACACACCTCGTAAATCGGAATGACTGAGATCGATCTCTCTTAAATTTGCCTTCTGCAAATTCGCACCGTTGAGACAAATGCCAGCAAAAGTCCGCTCTCCGACATCATATCGTTTAAGAAGTTCTTCTGCATTCACAATGATGCACCTGCTCTTTTGAGACTGCTAAAACAATAAGAACTGAAGCGGTATCCTTTATAATTAAACTAACAATAAAGTGACTCGTACCTCAACTTTATCTTTGAGTTTTTTTCTAACTTCTCTCGCTTCACAATTTCAGATAATCGTATGAGCAATTTAACAAGCTTTACTCTAACTCGCCTCTCTCAAGGACAACTCAATCTCCTCGAAACGTGTCCGCGCAAGTTTCAATATATTTACCTCGATCGATTGGGCGCTCCGACGAGTCTCGAACAGCAAGAAAGGATGGCTTGGGGGCATCAGTTTCACTTGCTCATGCAACAGCGAGAATTGGGTTTGCCGATCGCGCCTTTACTCGAAAAAGATCCGCAAGTGTGCCACGCCGTCCAAGCTTTAGTCCAAGCCACTCCCGATCTTTTGCCGGCTAGTCTTGAGGGGTGGCGAGAAGCAGAACATTGCCGAACGCTGGCAGTGCAAGAGTATTTATTGACGGCGATTTACGATTTAATTGTGGCGGAAGAGGGAAAAGCGAAAATACTCGATTGGAAAACGTATCCCCGGCCGAAAAATCGAACTCAATTGGCACGCAATTGGCAAACCCGACTGTATCTTTACATTCTGGCTGAAACCTCTGCTTACAAACCCGAACAAATCTCGATGACCTATTGGTTTGTGAAGCTTCCCGATCGCCCCCAAAGTTTGACCTTTCGTTACAATAGCCAACAACATGCCCAAACCCAGCACGATTTAAGTCGCCTGTTAGGGGAACTGCGAGAGCGGACGGAACAATATCGCCGAGATGGACTGGCATTCCCGCAAGTCCCCGAAGCAACAGGAGAGTGTCGCCATTGTCACTTTGCGAGTTCTTGCGGGCGATCGCCCCACGATGAAACCCCGATCGCTTCCCAAGACTGGCCGGCCGCGATCGCTGAAATTGAAGAATTTTCCCTGACAGATTTCTCTTGATGATTTTCTATGCTGATAGAAGGCTTCCCCTTTTGTCAGACAATTCAATCTCCAATGCTCGACAAAAACCAACAGGAGTTAAACATGGCGAGGAACTTGCTAGAACAATTGCGCGAGATGACAACCGTTGTCGCCGACACTGGTGATATCCAAGCAATCGAAACCTTTACGCCGCGAGATGCGACAACCAACCCCTCTCTGATTACCGCAGCCGCCCAAATGCCGCAATATCAGGAGATTGTGGATGAAACCCTCAAACAAGCTCGTCGGGACGCTGGGGAAGGTGCAGAAGCATCTGAGGTGGCCTCTTTGGCCTTCGATCGCCTTGCTGTTTCCTTCGGTCTGAAAATTCTCGAAATCATCCCCGGCCGCGTCTCCACCGAAGTGGATGCCAGACTCTCCTACGATACGGAAGGCACCTTGGCTAAAGCTCGTTACTTGATTTCCGAGTATGAAGCGGCCGGGGTTTCGCGCGATCGCGTCCTGATTAAAATTGCCTCCACTTGGGAAGGCATTCGCGCCGCCGAGATCCTGGAAAGGGAAGGCATTCACTGCAACCTCACTCTCCTGTTCGGCCTGCACCAAGCGATCGCTTGCGCTGAAGCTAAGGTCACTCTCATCTCCCCATTCGTCGGTCGCATCCTCGACTGGTATAAAAAAGAAACCGGCCGGGACTCCTATCCTCCCCACGAAGACCCCGGCGTGCAGTCCGTCACCCGCATCTACAACTACTACAAAAAATTTGGCTACAACACCGAAGTGATGGGAGCAAGCTTCCGCAACATCGGCGAGATTACCGAGTTGGCAGGTTGCGACCTTCTCACCATTTCCCCCAAACTTTTGGGAGAACTCCAGTCCTCCACGGCGGACTTGCCCCGCAAGCTCTCTCCGGAGAATGCTGCTAGTGCTGAGATTGAGAAGATGGCGATGGATCGAGCGACCTTCGAGAAAATGCATAACAGCGATCGCATGGCCTCCCAGAAACTTGAGGAGGGAATTAGCGGCTTTACCAAAGCCCTCGAAGCCCTGGAAAAACTGCTCGCCGAGCGCCTCCAACGCTTAGAGGGAGAAGAAACCGCCAGCCACGCGGCCAAAAACCTGTTCTGCGTTTACGATCTCGACGGCGATGGCTTTATCACCCGCGAAGAATGGGCGGGAACCGATGCGGTCTTTGATGCCCTCGATGTCAACGGCGACGGACAAATTTCCCCCGAAGAAATGGCTGCCGGACTGGGAGCGGCTTTCCATTTAACAGCGGCCCCGTGAGGTTGGCGGTACGCCCAAACAAGACAGCGTTGTGTTGAAGGGAGAAAACGCTGTTAAGCGCGGTCGGGCTAATCTAGAAAGGGCTGCAATCCCTCTATCCTGGCTTTGCCCCCTATGTTACCGATCGACCTGGCCAAGCAATTCCATCTCTGGGTTAAATCTCGGCATTTCGGGGAGCAATCGACCAAAACCTACTATGCGTTGCTCGAAGCCTGCTTAATCGGCGCAGTCTCTGCATTAGCAGCCCTTTTTCTCGAACAAGGGATTGGTTTTTTAGGGCGTACTCGCCTGGGTCTGGTGCAAAAGTTGGGCGCGATCGCGCTGCCGCTGTTTGGACTGGGTTTGGGCCTGAGTGCGGGTTGGCTCGTCGAGCAGTTCTCTCCCGCAACATCGGGTGGGGGCATCCCGCAGGTGAAGGCCGTGCTAGCGAAATTCCCCGTTCCCCTCTCCCTGCGCGTGGCGATCGTGAAATTAATCGGCACGTGTTTGGCGCTAGGCGCGGGTTTGGCACTGGGACGGCGCGGCCCTACCGTTCACATCGGCGCGGCCCTAGCCGCCCAACTGAGCAACTGGGTTCCTACCTCTCCCCAGCACCGCCGTCAAATGATAGCCGCCGGGGCCGCAGCGGGACTGGCCGCCGGATTTAATACGCCGATCGCGGGCGTTCTCTTTGTGGTCGAAGAACTGTCGCGCGATATGTCCGGCGTGACCCTCGAAATCGCCATTCTCGCCTCTTTCACCGGGTCAATTATTTCCCGCCTGCTCGGTTCGGCCGACTTCAACCTGACCCAAGACTTGCTCGAAGATGCGATCGCCAATGGGTTTTCACCTCGCGAAATTCCCTTCTATATTCTCCTCGGAATTTTAGCCGGAATTGTTGGAACGGCATTCAACCAGGGAGTGCTGGCCAGCCTGCGGTTCAACCGACGCTTGCAACTGCCTCTGTCTTGGCGCATTGGCGCGGCCGGCGCAATCTCCGGCGCGATCGTGGCTTTAGCCCCTCCCATGTTGCAGAACAACGCCGGCCTGCGCGAATTTTTCCTCTCTGGCACGGTGGACTGGCGGCAAACTGCGATCGCCTTCGTTCTCTACTTCGCCCTCACCCTCTTGGCTTACGGTTCCGGCGCGCCAGGAGGTCTGTTTTCCCCCGCCCTCATCCTTGGGGCTGCACTGGGCTATTTGGTCGGTCATGCAGAGGAATGGATGCTAGACACCGGTTCCGCCTCAACCTACGCCCTGGTGGGAATGGCCGCTTTCTTTACCGCCGTCGCCCGCGTCCCCATTACCGCCATTGTCATTATCTTTGAGATGACAACCGCGCTGAATTTGGTGCTGCCGCTGATGATTGGCGCGGCGATGGCCTATGGGGTCGCTTCCACTCTCTCCCCTGGCTCTCTCTATCAACGCCTGCTCGAATTTAGCGGCATCGAGTTGCAAGAAGAAGCAGGGGGAAACGATTTGCTCTCTGGGTTAAAGGCGGCAGATGTCATGCAGCGGCAGGTGGAAACCTTGCCGGTCGAGATGAGTCTCGATGAAGCAGTACGGGTCCTGTCGGATGCCCATCACGATAGCTTCCCGGCGATGGATGACGGTCGGCTGGCCGGAATTGTGACCGTGGCTGAGGTTAACCTGGCGAAGCGTCGAGGGATTGACGGGCAGACCGCGCTGGCTGACATTATGACTCCCCGGCCGGTGACGGTGCGAGCAGAAGCCCCCCTGAGCGACGTGCTGTATTTGATGGAGCGCTATCACCTCTCTCACTTACCCGTGATGGATGGGAAAAAGCTGGTGGGGATTATTACCCGCAGCGATATTATTCGGGCGGAAGCGAACAAACTCAGTACCTCGATCCGGCACGGGGATGCCAAACCCGACCCGTCCTATTTGGTCTATCAAACTCGCGCCCCCGCAGTGGGTCGAGGTCGCTTGTTGCTGCCCCTCTCGAATCCGGAGACAGCCCCCGCTTTGACCCGGCTGGCGATCGCGATCGCGCGCGCGCGTCAGTACGAACTCGAGTGCTTGCACATCATCCTCGTCCCCAAACACAGTCCCCCCGCACAAACTTTTGTCAAGCTAGAAGACAGCCACCAACTCCTCGAACGGGCCGGCAAGCTGGCGGAAGAATGGGAGATTCCGATCCATACCCAAGTTCGCGTCGCCCAAAGCACCTCGCAAACCATTCTCGAAACCATTAAAGAGCGACATATTGATTTGTTGTTAATGGGATGGAAGGGCAGCACTTCAACTCCCGGACGCATTATGGGCAATACGGTCGATATTTTGATTCAGCAAGTTCCCTGCGATGTGGTTTTGGTCAAGCTCGGTCGGCAGCCGAATGCGTTTCCCAAAAATCAATTGTTACCGACCACTTGGCTCGTTCCGATGGCTGGCGGCCCCAACGCCCAGCGAGCGATCCAACTGCTGCCCGCGTTTAAGCTCTTGACTCGCTCGCCTCGCATCTGGCTGTGTAAAGTTTACTCCCCCGACTCTTCCGCTCCCGACGTGAGCGATTTGTCCGCTGCCGCGCGATCGCTCGAAATGGTTCTCGATACTCCCGTGACGGCGGTTCCCATTCGCTCCCAATCGGTTGCCGAAGCGACGATCCGGCTGGCAACGGCGCAGCAGTGCGATGTGGTGATGCTGGGGGCAAGTCGAGAAGGGTTGTTGCAACAAGCCGTGCGCGGCAATATTCCCGAAGCGATCGCGCTGGGGGTTGATTGTACGACAATCCTCGTTCGAGGGGCGCTGGAGTAAGCGATCGCGATCGCACTAGCCTTGTGAGTCAGATCCTGTCAACACTTATTTACATTTTGTTATATTTATTTACATAAGACACCAACAACCCACACAAACATCATGCAAACCGCACAACTCGACAACGGAATCCTCAACAACTACGCCACCGAGCCGAACATGTACTACGCGCAGTATCCCTCTGAGACAGAGCAACAACGCTACAAGCTCCA
>Ga0207422_1000733_pt1 | contig 90737 bp, 97 predicted proteins | sample MarCyaLeptolynsp_FD_187757 | JGI IMG/M metagenome (GOLD analysis project Ga0207422, IMG submission 187757) | Marine cyanobacterial communities from Panama - species 1 Leptolyngbya sp. (SPAdes) | ecosystem: Environmental > Aquatic > Marine > Unclassified | place: Panama: Panama City | collected...
TGCATAATTATAGATTTTGATATCATCTATTTTGCCATCAAATAATATTTTCCTGGATGGATCGTCAGAGATTGACCGCGCTCCAATAATTAAAGGATTATCAGAGGCCTCTATGGAAGAGATAACTTCTTCCTGGGTTTCTCCGATTAAAAGCCCATCTCTGAAAAGCCTGAGATACTCACTTGGATTATAAACCAATACATAGTGGTACCATTGTTCTGAATCAGTTACAGACCCGAATAACTGTAAATTGGAGTTTAGAGTGTCATTTCGGACAAATCCGTAGATCGTATCTCCATCATCAATTCCGATGCCATATGGAAATATTCCCCCTTCTTTTCCGGAAACAAAATTTGATTTCCCCACGATAGCGGCTATCGATCCGGAGGAACTGGTTCCCTGTGCCCAAGCTGAAATGCTGAGTTCACCTGTAATGTTCAACGACTCAGAATTATCAATCTCTATGAAGCTGGTTACTCCATCAAAAGAATAGGCTGAATTCTCATTCCCAAATCGATCTTCCGTTAACATTGCTCCAAAAACTTCTCCATGGTTTTCAAACCCGCTCGAATCCATCGCATTCCCGCTAAATGGGTAATAAGCCACCAGGGTATCTTGGGGAACAATCACGGAATCTTCCGGCAATGGCCAACCTCCTAAGTTATACAAATCAAAAATCGCAGAATCGGTTAATGCATAATTATAGATTCTTACATCGTCAATCCTTCCATCAAACAATATTTTCCTGGATGGATTGTTTGAAATTGATCTTGCCCCGATAATTAAAGGATTATCAGACATCTCCATAGAAGAGATAACTTCTTCCTGGGTTTCTCCGATTAAAAGCCCATCCCTGAAAAGCCTGAGATACTCACTTGGATTATAAACCAATACATAGTGGTACCATTGTTCTGAATTAGTTACAGACCCGAATAACTGTAAATTAGAGTTTAGAGTGTCATTTCGGACAAATCCGTAGATCATATCTCCATCATCAATTCCAACACCATAGGGAAGCATGCCCCCTTCTTTCCCGGGAACAAAATTTGATTTCCCCACGATAGCAGCTACGGATCCGGAAGAGCTGGTTCCCTGTGCCCAAACTGAAATACTAAGTTCACCTGTAATATTTAAAGATTCAGAATTACTAATTTCTATGAAACTATTTACTCCATCAAATAGGTACGCTGAATTTTCATTCCCAAACCGGTCTGAGGTTAGGGTTGCTCCAAAAACTTCCCCATCATTGGCAAATCCACTCGAATCCGTTGCATTCCCGCTAAATGGGTAATAAGCCACCAGGGTATCTTGGGGAACAATCACAGAATCTTCCGGTAGTGGCCAACCTCCTTCGGTATACAAATCAAAAATCGCAGAATCGGTTAATGCATAATTATAGATTTTGATATCATCTATTTTGCCATCAAATAATATTTTCCTGGATGGATCGTCAGAGATTGACCGCGCTCCAATAATTAAAGGATTATCAGAGGCCTCTATGGAAGAGATAACTTCTTCCTGGGTTTCTCCGATTAAAAGCCCATCTCTGAAAAGCCTGAGATACTCACTTGGATTATAAACCAATACATAGTGGTACCATTGTTCTGAATCAGTTACAGACCCGAATAACTGTAAATTGGAGTTTAGAGTGTCATTTCGGACAAATCCGTAGATCGTATCTCCATCATCAATTCCGATGCCATATGGAAATATTCCCCCTTCTTTTCCGGAAACAAAATTTGATTTCCCCACGATAGCGGCTATCGATCCGGAGGAACTGGTTCCCTGTGCCCAAGCTGAAATGCTGAGTTCACCTGTAATGTTCAACGACTCAGAATTATCAATCTCTATGAAGCTGGTTACTCCATCAAAAGAATAGGCTGAATTCTCATTCCCAAATCGATCTTCCGTTAACGTTGCTCCAAAGACTTCTCCATCATTCGCAAAACCGCTCGAATCCATCGCATTCCCATTAAAAGGGTAATAGGCCACGAGGGTATCGGTTAAAAGGGAATCCTGAGCTTGAGAATAGATTGGGGAAAAAAAGATAAGAATAGTAAGTAATGTTCTCTTCATGACCTTGATTATTTTTCCTTTAACCTATAAAAAATATAATATTAACCCTAATAGAATTTTAAATCAAAGGCAAATTTCCCTCGAAAAGGTTGTCGAAGGCGCTCTCATCTTCCAGGTCAGATTCGATGAGCAAACTGATTACATCCCCCACTTTTGAACAGGCTATAAAACTATCCGGGTTTAAGTCCGGCGTGACTAATCCTCTTTCGATTACCTTTTTCACAATATTGCGGACAAGCTTGGACTCGTCGAACATCTCGAAACTATCTAAAAGCATTGCTGCAGAGAGAATCGTCGCGATTGGATTGGCGATGTCTTTTCCAGCCGCTTCCGGGTAGCTTCCGTGAATCGGTTCGAATAGAGAGGTTTGCTCTCCAACTGAAGCAGATGGCAATAACCCGATAGAGCCAGTAATAACACTGGTCTCGTCCGAGATAATATCACCAAACATATTTTCGGTAAGAATTACATCAAACTGGTTGGGACGTTGTATCACCTGCATCGCTGCATTATCCACATACAAATATTCGACTTCTACCAGTGGATAATTCTGCGCAATTTTCTGGACAGTTTCCCGCCAAAGCCTGGAGGTTTCCAGTACATTGGCTTTATCGACTAAGGTGACTTTTTTTCTGCGTCGAAGAGCTGCATCAAAAGCCATTTCGGCAATACGCTTGATTTCAAAATCAGAATATTCACAATGATCAAAAGCCGATTTTCCTCTATTTGTACGACCCTTCTCCCCAAAGTAGATACCACCCGTTAATTCCCGGTAAACGACTAAATCTGTCCCATAGATTCGGTCTTCTTTTAACGGAGATCGCTCAATCAACGAGCTGAATAATTGAACGGGTCGGATATTTGCAAACAGACCGAGGCTCTTTCTAAGCTTCAAGAGTCCTTGCTCAGGGCGCACCTTCGCTGTAGGGTCGTTGTCATATTTTGGATCGCCTATAGCCCCAAATAAAATTGCATCAGAAAGCCGACAAGCTTCGATAGTTTCATCCGGAAGCGGATCTCCGGTTGCATCGATTGCTGCAGCTCCGACCAAAGCCACATCATAAATGAAATTATGATGGTAGCGATGCGAAATTGCATCCAACACTTTGATGGCCTGCTTAACAACTTCAGGCCCTATTCCATCACCTGCTAAAACTGCAATGCGCTTATCCATACTCCTAATATTCGATATGCTGACGTTCGAACGTCTCGATTTCTGACTTCTTACTCAACAGAAAATCGATATCATCGTACCCATTAAGCAAGCACATTTTTTTATACTCATTGATCTCAAATTCCTGAGAAAGATCTCCGATCGAAATTGTTTGGTTTGGAAGATCAATGACAACTTCAGAGGACGGATCAGATTGGACAATTTCAAAAAGCTGATCCAAAAAATTGGGACTCACCTGGACTGGAAGCAAACCATTATTCAGGGCGTTTCCTTTAAAAATATCCGCAAAGTAACTGGAAATAACTGCTTTGAAACCGTAATCAACCAATGCCCACGCGGCATGCTCGCGACTGGATCCACATCCAAAATTCTCTCCGGCAAGCAATATAGAGCCCGAGAACTGTTCTGAATTCAGAACAAACTCTGATTTTGGCTTCCCTTCCCCGTCAAATCGCCAATCACGGAACAGGTTTTCTCCAAATCCTTCCCGGGATGTAGCTTTTAAAAACCGCGCAGGTATAATCTGATCGGTGTCTACGTCCTGAACCGACAAAGGAATCACAGTGGACTTCAATACATTGAACTTTTCCATCAGGCAGATACCTCCTCACCGATATAGTTACGGACATCCACAATTTTACCTTCTACTGCGATAACGGCTGCAGAAAGCGGACTCACCAGCATCGTTCTGGCTCCAGGCCCCTGCCTTCCTTCGAAATTTCGATTGGAGGTTGAAATGCAGTATTCACCCTTAGGAATTTTGTCTTCGTTCATACCGAGACAAGCTGAACAACCCGGCTCCCGAAGTTCAAATCCCGCTTCTTCTAACACCTGGTGAATTCCTTCAGAGCGAGCCTGAGCTTCAACCTGTTTCGATCCGGGTACAATCATCGCCTGAACATTCGGTGCTTTTTGTTTTCCTTTTACATAGTCGGCAACAATTCTTAAGTCCTCAATCCTACTGTTGGTACAACTTCCAATAAACACATGATCGATGGGCTTACCTAATAACAGTTCTCCTTCTTCAAGACCCATGTATTTAAGCGATTTTGATAAAGAGGCCGGGTTTTCAAAATCTTCCTTTGTTGGAATGTTCTGAGTCACTCCAATTCCCATTCCCGGATTTGTTCCGTACGTGATCATTGGCTCTATGTCAGCTGCGTTAAAATGATATTCTGTATCAAATTCGGCATTTTCATCGGAATACAGGGAACTCCAAAAACTGACCGCCTTATCCCACTCTTCACCTTCAGGTGCATGTTTTCGCCCTTTTATATACTCAAAAGTGGTTGTGTCGGGTGCAATCATCCCTCCTCGTGCTCCCATTTCAATGCTCATATTGCAAATCGTCATCCTTGCTTCCATTGAAAGCGATCGAATAGCTGAGCCCGCATATTCCACAAAATGCCCGGTCCCACCTGCAGTCCCCAGCTTTGAAATGATGTAGAGAATCAAATCCTTAGAAAAAACACCTGGTTGCAATTCACCGTCAATCGTAATCCGCATTGTTTTAGGACGCGGAAGTAATAAGCATTGGGTCGCCATAACTTGCTCTACCTGGGAAGTCCCTATCCCAAACGCAATGGTACCAAATGCACCATGTGTGGATGTATGGCTGTCTCCACAAACGATAGTCATACCAGGTTTTGTAATTCCGAGCTCAGGACCAATCACATGGACGATGCCCTGGAATGGATGACCCAAACCGTATAAATCGATTCCAAATTCATCGCAATTCCTGGTGAGAGTATCTACCTGGTGTTTCGATAAAAAATCCTTGATAGGAAGATGCTGATCTTTGGTTGGAACATTATGATCTGCAGTAGCCACAATCCGATCTTTCCGGAAAAGTCCGATTCCGCGATTTCGGATTCCATCAAAGGCCTGGGGACTTGTTACTTCGTGAATAAAATGACGATCGATGTATAGAATCTCCTGACCACCTTCAACTTTCGAAACAACGTGACGGTCCCAAACTTTTTCAAAGAGTGTTTTTCCCATAAGTTAGGCTGACTTTACCTCCGTTTTGGAAAATAGTGAAATCAAGTCTTTATCGTGAACTACTTTCTTTTCATCCGCAATTCTTAAAAACTCCTGATAGTAGCCTTCCATATCCTCTCTGGTCACATTGAATCCAAGCTTTTTAGCCCTGAAATTCAAGGCAGCACGTCCGCTACGGGCAGTTAAAACGATAGAAGATTCATTTACTCCAACTTCATTCGGATCGATGATTTCGTAGGTTTCTCTACATTTTATGACACCATCCTGATGAATTCCAGAGGAATGAGCAAAAGCATTGGAGCCAACAATCGCCTTATTGGGCTGAACTGGCATTCTCATTTTAGTTGAAACCAACTCACTCATTGCCTTTAGATAGCGTGTGTTGATATTGGTATCGTAATTTAAATCCTTGTGCTGGCGCATGATCATCACAACTTCTTCCAGAGATGCATTTCCGGCTCGCTCGCCGATTCCGTTGATCGTACACTCAATCTGCCCGGCTCCATTCATTACACCGGCAATTGAATTTGCCGTTGCCAATCCTAAATCGTTGTGACAATGTGTGGAAATGGTCGCCTTTTCGATTCCTTTCACGTTTTCTTTAAGGAATTTGATCTTCTCTCCATATTGAGATGGCAAACAATACCCCGTTGTGTCGGGGATATTTACCACAGTAGCTCCAGCAGCCACTACTGCTTCAATAACGTTAGCCAAAAATTCATTATCTGTTCTTCCGGCGTCTTCGGCGTAGAACTCCACATCCTCTACAAACTTTTTGGCATGTCTCACCGCAGCAACTCCCCGTTCAATTACCTTCTCGGGAGTTGTTTTCAATTTGTCGTAAATGTGGCTGTCTGAAGTTCCGATCCCGGTATGAATCCGGGGCCTGGCAGCTCCTTCTAATGCTTCAGCCGCTACTTCGATGTCTTTCTCCACAGCTCGGGAAAGAGCGCAAACAGTTGTATTTTTGATGATCTGTGCAATTTTGCTCACAGAATAAAAATCACCGGGACTAGAAATCGGAAACCCAACTTCCATCACATCCACACCCAGACTTTCCAGGGCCAATGCTACTTCGATTTTTTCATCAGTGTTTAACTGGCAACCGGGAACTTGCTCCCCGTCGCGCAAAGTAGTGTCGAATATTTGGACGCGATTGTTTGGCATTGGTCTTATCATTTCTAATTTTTAACCATCATCTTACTGTTCGCATGTAAGTGATTGTCGTAGAAATTATAGGCGCTCTTAAATTTTCTGAAACCGCAATCAGTATATATTACAACCTCCAACAAGATTTCAATTCAGCACAAAACCTCGTAACCTGCTCATTTTATTGCTGATGTCTATCATCGGCTTCGAAGTATCCTACAATGGCCAACCAACCAAATGATCACTTATATCAGCTGATAAAATCCTTAAGTAAGGCCGAAAAACGCAGTTTTAAGATTTATGCAACGAGGACGAGCCCTCCGGATGCCAAATTTATTCAGCTATTTGATGCCATTGATAAAGCACGTGAATACGATGAGGAAATTATTTTTTCCAAAATCAGTGATCTCAAGAAAGTTCAATTCTCAAATCTGAAAGCGCATTTATATAAACAAATTTTGACGAGTCTTCGCCTCAATTATGTGAATCACAACATCGACATTCAGCTTCGGGAACAAATTGATTATGCCCGGATTCTGTACGACAAAGGACTTTACAAGCAAAGTCTGAAAATCCTGGACAAAGCCAAGTTGATGTCAGCTCAAAATCACCGAATTACACTAACTACAGAAATTCTTGGTTTTGAAAAATTGATTGAGTCACAGTACATCACCCGAAGTCTTCGCAACCGGGCGGACCAGTTGATTGAGGAAACGGAACAAACCGTAAAATCGGTAGATCGTTATCATGCTTTGTCAAATTTATCGCTTCGATTGTATGGCATTTACATCAAAGCAGGGCATGTTCGGAGTGAACGGGATTTCGACATCACAAAAAAGTTCTTCGATAATGCTCTAAAGCAGATCGATCTGAGTGAAAAGGGTTTTTTTGATGAACTATATTTCAATGTTTCCCATGCCTGGTACAGCCTGATCGTACAGGATTTTTTGATGCAATACCGATATGCCCAAAAGTGGGTGGAATTATTCCGAAACAATCCGTCCATGTTGGAACTGGAACCTATCTGGTATCTGAAAGGACTTCATGTTCTGCTTGAAGCACTTTTCATCCTTGGCCATTTTGAAAAGCATCAGGAGGTGGTTAAGCAGCTGCAGGAATTTGTAGAGAATCCTCCAAGTCGGGCTAACGAGAATTTAGAGACTTTAGCTTTCCAGTATTATTTCACCAGCAGGATCAATGCTTATTTCCTGAGCGGTCGATTTACTGAAGGACTCTCTATTGTCCCGGAGCTGGAAAAGGAACTAGAGAAATTTGAGTACCGAATCGATCCTCACAGAATTTTAGTGTTCTATTACAAAATTGCTTGTTTGTACTTTGGTGCGGGTAAGATTAAAACAAGCATCAACTATCTGAACCGAATTATTAATTATCCGGATCCACGGCTTCGGGAAGACATTCATTGTTTTGCGCGGATTTTAAGCCTGATTGCACATTTCGAGTTAGGAAACCAGACATTGGTCGAATATCAGGCTCGATCCACCTATCGCTTTATAAGAAAAATGAATGATCTGAATTCCGTGCAGGAGGAAATTCTGAAGTTCCTCCGAAACCTGAATTCTGTAGAACCTGATTATCTCAAAAAAGAATTCACCAAACTGAGGGATAGTCTCATTGAAATTCAGAAAAAACCTTATCAGCGAAGAGCCTTTTTATACTTGGACATCATAGGATGGCTGGAATCCAAAATTGAAGAAAAACCGGTTCAAGATATCATAAAACGACGATTTCAAAGAAAAACAGCTCAATAACTGCCTGTTGGCCATCCCATTTTGGTTTAGATTTGATTCTCAATAGTGTTGCGATTCAACTCAAATCGCATTTTCTTTGCACACACAATAATTATTCACTCATGTTTAACTCTGTCATTCCTGTAGTCATTATTAGCGTGATTGGTAATCAAAACCGACCAGGGAATGCTTTATGTTAATGATCATAGAACTACAATTTAAGCCTTCCCTGAACGGAAGGCTTTTTTTTTGAGCATGATTTAATAGATGGCGGAACTAAATAAATACAGCAAACACATTACTCAAGATGGCTCCCAACCAGCGGCTCAAGCGATGCTTCATGCCCTGGGATTGAGCGACGAAGACCTTCAAAAACCATTAGTTGGGATAGCCAGCACAGGTTATGAAGGAAATCCCTGTAACATGCACCTCAACGATTTAGCGGTGCATGTAAAACGTGGTGTAAACGCAGCCCATCAAACCGGGCTCATTTTCAATACCATTGGAATTAGTGACGGGATTTCAATGGGCACTCCCGGCATGCGCTATTCACTCCCATCCCGTGACCTGATCGCAGACTCAATGGAGTCGGTAGTAGCCGGAATGAGCTACGATGCGATGGTCGCCATCGTGGGATGTGATAAAAATATGCCCGGAGCGCTAATGGCTATGCTTCGGTTAAACCGTCCTGCTATTATGGTTTATGGAGGGACTATTGCTCCCGGATTTCATAATGGGCATAAGCTGGATGTTGTTTCAGCCTTTGAGGCCTGGGGGCAAAAAGTTTCTGGTTCTATAGATGACCAGGAGTTCAAAGATATTGTAATGAATGCCTGTCCTGGTCCTGGCGCCTGTGGTGGGATGTACACGGCAAATACCATGGCTTCAGCAATAGAAGCAATGGGAATGACCCTTCCATACAACGCTTCAAATCCTGCGAATGCAGCAGAAAAAGTACTAGAGTGTGAGGCCGTGGGCGAATATCTGATCCGATTGCTTGATCATGATTTAAAACCCAGAGACATCCTTACCAAAAAATCTCTTGAAAATGCCTTCCGACTGGTTACCATTTTAGGTGGATCCACCAATGCCGTTCTGCATATGCTGGCTATTGCAAAGGCTGCTGAGATCGAATTCACTTTGAAAGACTTTCAGCGAATCAGTGACGAAACACCATTCCTGGGGGATTTAAAACCCAGTGGTAAATATGTGATGGAAGACCTCCACAATGTGGGTGGTATCCCGGCAGTGATGAAATTCCTGCTCGAAAATGATCAGCTATATGGTGATTGCATGACGGTAACCGGAAAGACTCTCGCTCAAAACCTTGAGGATGTAAAAGGATTGAATGCAGGTCAGGATGTAATCCTCCCATTCGAACGTCCCATCAAAGAGAATGGGCACATTCAAATCCTTTATGGAAACCTGGCTGAAGATGGCGCTGTAGCCAAAATCACCGGTAAAGAAGGAGTTCGATTCAGTGGTCCGGCACGGGTTTTTAATAGTGAGGAAGAAGCCAATGAAGGTATCCAAAGCGGAAAAGTTGAGAAAGGCGAGGTAATAATTATCCGTTATGTGGGACCAAAAGGTGGTCCTGGCATGCCTGAAATGCTAAAACCAACCTCTGCAATCATGGGAGCCGGACTTGGCAAGGATGTTGCTTTGATAACTGACGGACGCTTCTCAGGAGGTTCACACGGTTTCGTAGTAGGCCATGTGACTCCCGAAGCACAGGTAGGTGGAAATATCGCCTTAGTTAAAGATGGCGATATGATCCGCATCGATGCGGAAAGCAACGAAATTGAAATTGAAATAAGCGACGAAGAGTTGGCACGACGAAAATCAACATGGAATGAACCCAAACTGAAAGCAAAGAGTGGCACTTTATATAAATATGCCAAAACAGTGAGCTCTGCTTCGGAAGGGTGCGTAACCGATGAGTTTTAATTTAGGTACGGAAACATGGAAACAGTAGAAGCTCCGACATCAACCCAAGAGAAAAAAACAACCGAACGGATTAGCGGTGCAGAAGCTGTCGTTCGGATATTGCTTGAAGAAGGCGTCGATTTGGTTTTTGGATACCCTGGTGGTGCCATTATGCCGGTATATGATTCTTTATACGATTACCAGGAGAACATCCATCACGTGCTGGCCCGGCACGAGCAGGGAGCTACTCACGCTGCACAAGGCTATGCCCGGGCTTGCGGGAAGGTAGGAGTATGCCTGGCAACATCTGGACCTGGAGCCACGAACTTAATCACTGGATTGGCGGATGCTCAGATCGACTCCACCCCCATCGTTTGCATCACTGGTCAGGTGCCTTCTGCTTTATTAGGAAGCGATGCGTTCCAGGAAACGGATGTCATTGGTATCTCGATGCCGGTTACTAAATGGAATTTTCAGGTCACCCGAGCCGAAGAAATTCCTGAAGCCCTGGCCAAGGCATTTTACATTGCAAAATCAGGTCGCCCCGGCCCCGTTTTAGTGGATATTACCAAAGACGCCCAATTTGAGGAATTGGATTATGTATATGAGAAATGCACCGCACTTCGAAGCTATGTGCCTGTTCCAAAACTGGATCTTGAAAAAGTAGATCAAGCTGCCCAGCTCATTAACAATGCTGAGCGACCCTATATTTTATTTGGCCAGGGTGTGATTTTAGGCCACGCTGAAGCCGAATTCAAAGCTTTCATCGAGAAAACGGGCATTCCATCTGCCTGGACAATTATGGGACTATCTGCGCTGGAAACAGATCATCCACTGAATGTTGGAATGCTGGGCATGCATGGTAATTATGGACCGAATTTACTTACTAATGAGTGTGATGTACTGATCGCCGTTGGAATGCGATTTGATGATCGTGTAACTGGAAACCTTAGTAAATACGCGAAGCAGGCTAAAGTCATTCATCTGGAAATTGATCCCGCAGAAATCGATAAAAATGTAAAAACAGACGTTGCTGTTTTAGGGGATTGCAAGGAATCGCTTACTAAGCTCACTAAACGGGTAAAACCAAATGCTCATGAAGCCTGGTTGCAACGATTTCGTGATTGCGATGCGATGGAGCAGGAAAAAGTGATCCAGGAAGAACTTCATCCTAAAACAGATATCCTCTCCATGGGTGAAGTAATTCGGATTATTAATGAGAAAACAAAGGGTGATGCAATTCTGGTAACAGATGTAGGGCAACATCAGATGGTCGCCTGCCGATATACAAAATTCACTCAATCGAAGAGCAACATCACTTCTGGCGGACTTGGAACGATGGGTTTCGGGCTTCCCGCCGGACTTGGTGCTGCCCTCGGTGCCCCGGATCGAACGGTAATTGCTGTGATTGGAGATGGTGGCTTGCAAATGACAATCCAGGAATTTGCGACGATCTTCCAGACACAGGCCAAAGTAAAAGTGCTTTTACTGAATAATGAGTTTTTGGGGATGGTTCGCCAATGGCAGCAATTGTTTTTTGATAAGCGCTATTCGTCTACGGAAATGATCAATCCCGATTTCCAGACGATTGCAAAAGGGTACCACATCCCAACCAGCAAAGTAACGGAAAGGGATCAATTGGAATCAGCGATTTCAGAATTCATTGATTATGACGGTGCTTACTTTTTAGAAGTAATGGTCGGAAAAGAAAACAACGTATTCCCGATGGTACCAAGTGGTTCAGGAGTAGCAGAAATCAGGTTGGAGTGATTGTATGCACGTTATTTTGACCCCCTCTGTCTCCCCCTTGGATAAGGGGGAGGACTATTTTGTAAAAAGCCTCCTCTTGAAAGGTCTTTTTAGGGGTTTTCGTAAATTTGCTAAAAGGGTATAGGCATGGAAAAGCAGGAATTCACCATTATGGCGTACACGGAAGATCAGGTTGGATTGCTCCACCGCATTACCATCATCTTCACCAAGCGCAAAATTAATATAGAAAGTATCACGGCCTCAGAAAGTGAAATGGATGGTATTTATCGATTCACCATTGCACTGACCGAGACCGAGGAATTAGTCGAAAAAGTAGTGAAGCAAATCGAGAAACTGGTTGAGGTTCACAAAGCTGCCTACTTCAAAAAACCTCAGGTGGTTCAGCAGGAACTGGCTCTCTATAAAATGGCGACTGATTCACTTACGGACGGAGTGGAAGTCGAGCGGATCGTCAGAGAACATAGCGCCCGGTTTTTAACCATCGAGAAGGATTTCGTGGTGATTGAAAAAGCTGGGTATCGACGCGAAGCTTTCGCCCTTTTTGAGGAACTAAAACCCTTCGGAATCAAAGAATTTGTGCTCTCAGGTCGTGTTGCCGTTGCGAGGAATGGTTCCAGCATCGGCCAGAAAGTGCATCAGCTAATTGATGAATCCACGGCTTGATCCGATAAGTGCGCTATCAACTAAAGATTTTATATTAACACACACATTTAGAAAAAGAACATAGAATTATGGCAATTTTAAATTTTGGCGGGGTCGAAGAAGTAGTGGTAACACGTGAGGAATTTCCGCTCAAACGTGCTCAAAAAACCCTTGCAGACGAAACAATCGCAATCCTGGGATATGGAGTTCAGGGTCCTGGACAGGCATTGAACCTGCGGGACAATGGATTCAACGTGATTGTAGGTCAGCGCAAAGAATCAAAAACCTGGGATAAGGCGGTAGCCGATGGCTGGGTTCCCGGCGAGACACTCTTTGAACTAGAAGAAGCTTGTGAACGTGGAACTATTCTTCAGTTTTTGCTTTCGGATGCAGGTCAAATTACCCTTTGGCCAACCGTTAAAAAGCATCTTACTCCAGGTAAAGCGTTGTACTTTTCGCACGGATTTGGAATCACTTATAAAGAACGAACTGGCATTATTCCTCCGGATGATGTGGACGTGATCCTGGTTGCTCCAAAAGGTTCCGGAACTTCCCTCCGACGCATGTTTCTTGAAGGTCGTGGATTGAATTCCAGCTTTGCCATTTTCCAGGATGCCACCGGAAACGCATTGGATCGTGTGGTTTCTTTGGGGATTGGCGTTGGGTCCGGCTACCTGTTCGAGACCGATTTTAGGCGCGAAGTGTATTCTGATTTAACCGGGGAACGAGGTACGTTGATGGGTGCCATCCAGGGAATTTTTGCGGCTCAGTATGAGGTACTCCGTGCTAACGGTCATACTCCTTCCGAAGCTTTTAACGAAACCGTTGAAGAATTGACTCAGTCTTTAATGCCGTTGGTCGCCGAAAACGGAATGGACTGGATGTATGCCAACTGCTCCACAACTGCTCAACGCGGTGCACTGGACTGGTGGAAGAAATTCCGTGATGCCAGTAAACCGGTATTTGAAGAACTCTATTCGGAAGTAGCTGCAGGTAACGAAGCCCAACGCTCTATTGATTCCAACTCCCAGTCCGATTACCGCGAAAAGCTGGAAGCTGAGCTGGAGGAACTCCGCGAATCCGAAATGTGGCAGGCTGGTCAAACGGTTAGGACGCTTAGACCGGAGAATAACTAGCCTTAACACAAACACGCACTCTTATGGAATCCGAAGCAGGTTCCTTTTAAAAACCTTAGTCATCCTGAGGCTATCCCCAAGTAAATTCGGGAAAGGATCTAGTCGGATATTCGTTTAGATCCTTCTCCGCCAACTGGCGGGTCAGGATGACTTTTTGTTTTTGTTTATTCTTACTTTCTGAGAATAAAACCTGACCCAATCCGCTTCATTGAAAGGTACAGCATACTTACTACAAGCAACTCTTGTCTCATTATGGTGGCTTGGACTAGTACTTGATCCTGTTTTCTATGCTGCTTTTCAATTTCCGGGAATAAACTCTATTGCATTTGATGCTTTATTTCTTCCTGATATTGTTATAGTTGCTATTCTCTCTGTTTTTCGAGCTTATAAACCAATCAGAGAATTAGAATATATCATCCTCGGTGGCTTTGCTTTCGGTACACTTTACTGTATTAATGCCTCTATTCTTACACAAGGAGGATATTTAGCTACCACAATTATGACCCTTGGTCTATGCTTCAACTTATTTCTTGTATTTCAGGATCAGTTATTTCGAGAGTCGAAATCAAAAAACAATTCGATCAATGCGATCAAAACTCTCATCCAGATCATTTGTGTTTGGAGCATAACACTGATGCTCTTCCCTTTTCTGATATTATTCTATCAAGGAAAACCCATAGAACCCAGTACTGAGATTACACTGATATCTGGAATAATTGTATTAGTATCGTTTAGTCTTTTAGGGCTCTCCAGTGCTTATTTCATGGTTCGAGATGGCAATGGCACTCCGTTACCTTTAGATCAAACTAATAAACTAGTTGTATCAGGACCATATAGGTTCGTACGAAATCCGATGGCTATTGCCGGAGTGGGACAGGTAATCGCAATAAGCGCCATTTATCAGTCCCTCCCAATCTTCTTGTATGCTGTACTAGGTGGTATACTTTGGCATTTTACTGTTCGACCGGCTGAAGAAAAAAATATGGTCGATCGCTTTGGAGATAACTATCTAGAATACAAGTCTGAAGTTCGTTGCTGGCTTCCATCATTTAAATCAATGCCCCGGAACAATCAAAAGATTTAGCCCAACCCTTCTATAAGCCTCCACATCCGGATTGCTAGAATGCAACCTCTTCTCTCTTTCTCAGTACATCCATTCATGTTTCATTAACACGGAGGAAGTATGAGTATCGTAGCATCATCAGGTAAGACCAATAAAGTCAATCTTAGTATGCTTCGCGGTAAAACCTTCTTCCGGGAAGTGGCTCAGCCCAGAGCCATCCGAAAAGCTTCTAAGATTAATGGGAAAGTACTCAAGACAAAAGCTGTTATTCTGGCCAGAAGGAAGCTAAATCAGCGTTTGAGATTGGCATTGGTAATAAGTTTGATCTATTTAGTTTTTGTTGTTGGAGTTGCTTACGCGAATGGCGGGATTTAAGGTTTTTCAATTACGACCTAGCTTTCTTACAAAGACCTTAGTCACCCTGAGGCTATCCCGAAGTAAATTCGGGAAAGAATCCAGTTGGATATTCGTTCAGATCCTTCCCAAGTATACTCAGGATGACTGTTTTAGTAATTGTTATCTAATAACCGAGTTCTTTTTTGCAATCCTACTATCATAAGCATCATCATCCAAAGCGATAACTATCGGTTGGCAAAAACATAATTATATGTTAGGGAAAACATAAGCACTGCTCGGCGTGGTTATGCCTATTTCTTGCACATGCTAAAACGCTGTTATGTTTGTATACCTAAGTATCAACCCTCTCAATCAATAGCCAAATCAAAATACGTATCCGGGAATTCTTCCGGCTTAAAGGTAAAATGCCACCATTCTTTACTGTAATTCACAAAACCTTCCTCTTCCATCACCTTAACCAGCAGCGTTCTGTTTTTGATTATTTCCTCATTTACCAGTTCTGAAAATGTATGCGATTTCTCGTCAAAACAATCGTAGGCGGTTCCCATATCAAACTCACTACCCCGATACTGATTGCCATCATCCCGGGTACAGTTATAATCGAAGCTTGTAGGTGGTACATACGGAAGCCGGATGATGGTAAGATCCACCGTGGAACCGCGACTATGTCCCGAACGCTCTGCGATATATCCTTCCTCAAAAAGAGCCCCACCGTCTACCCTTGGAAAATAAATCTGTTTTGTTTGATCAACCTTCTCACTCTTCGCCCAGTTAACAAAGTGATCGACCGCCTGTTGTGGGCGATAGCAATCAAATACTTTCAGTGAATAAGATTGCTCTTCCAGTTTTTCCTGTACCCTGGCCAGAGCTTCGGCTGCATCCTTGGTTAAATAGCACTTTGGTTGGGCGTACCCATCTACTACAGTTCCCACAAAATTGTTTTCCCCGGCATAACGAATCTCTTTTATTATGGAAGAAGAAGCCTCACTAATCTCGATAAATGGAAAAGAAGACTGTGCAAGTGTCGCGCCAGCGGTTATAATTATTAAAAATGCCTTTAGGTATAAGAATCGCATGATCTCTTTTCTATACTACATGAATTAACGAATTCATTTCTCCAATCCAAAAACGCATTTTATTATCTACATTTTGTGCTTAAAGCAAACAAGTATTAGCAACTCATGAGCAACAGTGACTTACTCCAGGAATTTCTATGTTCTTTCCATCAAGTGTCGGAACGGGTAATGAAGGAATATCTATCCCACTGGTCGGAATACCAGTTGCCTAAAAAAACAATTATGACTGCGCCTGGTGAAACTGAGCGATACTGGTATTTTGTGTTAAATGGTATTCAAAAATCGTATTACCTGCATGATGACAAACAACATGTGATTGCCTTCACCTATGCTCCCTCCTTTTCGGGAATCCCTGAATCGGTGATTACTCAGACCCCATCCCGCTATTACCTGGAGACAATCACTGACAGTACGTTTCTAAGAATTCCCTATCAAAATCACGTCCAACTGATGGAAGAACATCGGGAGATAGAAACCTTATTCAGAAAGGCCATGGAGCTTTTCCTGATTGGGATGCTGGAGCGGTATTACCAGCTAATGGCTTATGATATCGAATCCCGGTTCAAGGCTTTTATGAAGCGAAGCCCCCATTTGCTGGATATGGTAGCTCAAAAGGATCTCGCCTCCTACCTCCGCATTGATGCCACTAATTTCAGCAAGCTGATGAATTCCGTTCGGCTTTAAAAAGTTGGTCTATACCAATTAGTATGTTGATTCTTTTCCTGAGCTTTCCTGTGAATTCAAATCACAAGAAAATCACTATGAATCACAATTGGAACCAAAGAATTGATCAGAACACAGCCTTGTACCTGGAGTATTTCGGCTCACTGAACTGGGAAACCCTTAATCAAAAACCAGATGAAAACAGCTGGAGCATCGGGCAGATCATTGATCACGTAATCAAATTGAATGAAGACTATTTCGAGATCTTCTCGAGTCTTGAGGCTGGTGAACTTAGCATCCCCTTTTTAATGCGGAGTCGATTTATCGCGGACTATTTTGGAGGTACATTACAAAATACCGTTGAACCAGAAAGGAAAAAAAGGACTAAAACCATGAAGATCTGGGAACCGACGAATACCATTTCGAATGATGTAATTGATCGGTTTGAAGAAAATCAGCAGAGGTTTGGCCTCCAACTCCGAAACCTGGAATCTCAAATAAGTGAAAACCCAATCATCCATTCTCCACTTAGTAAATGGATTGTTTTGCCATTAAACACGGCCATCGAGGTTTTGATTGAGCACGAGCTCCGACACTTTAACCAGGGTAAAGAACTTTTGGGGGTGATGGGAAAATCAAGCGTGACTGTTTGATTAATTTATTCCACTAGCGGGTGGATCTCTCACTCCCTATTAACATAGTCATAAATAATTCTACGGTCCGTTTTGTAACATCGACATCAAAATGGTGAGCGGGAAAAGTGAATCCAACGGTTCCATGTCCCGCTTTATCGGGAGAATAAATCCGCTCTGGTTGAACAGTGAATATGGATGATTAGTAAATGGACCTTCGGATTTATTCAAAGGAACCGTTGATGAACCCGCGAAATATTTTTAGTCGAGAGTTTTTGGTTCTTTTGTCGGTACAAAAGAACAAGAAAATTCATAATGCCATGAGAACTTCCTATCAAATTCTGCCTATAATACTAAATGAAAAAATATCTCTTACTCTCGCTTCTATTACTCCCAATATTTTCAAATGCTCAAAGTCTCCAAATTGGAGCTGAAGAAATCGTATCTGAAGACCTCAAAATCAAGCGCATTGCAGAACACACCTATCTGCATCTCTCCTATATGAATACCGAGCAGTATGGCCGAATTGAAAGTAACGGAGGAATAATCGTGCTTCAAGATGAAGCTATGATTTATGACACCCCGCATAATAACGAGATCACATTGCAGTTGGTGGAGTGGATTAGTTCTCAGGGTTGGTCAATTACGGGGGTGGTTGCTTCGCATTTTCATTTTGATGGAATGGGTGGTCTGCCTGTTTTCCATGAATTGGGAATCCCAACATATGGTCATTTATTATCCCCGGAACTTTCTTATTCGTCTGACTACCAGTTAATTCCCCCCGAAAATCTTTTTGATGGAAAGTTGAAACTAAGCTTTGGAGACCAACAAGTTGCTGTTGAATACTACGGGCCTGGACATAGCAGCGATAACATCGTTTTATGGTTTCCACAAGATCGTGTTTTATTTGGGGGCTGTATGGTCAAATCTTTGCATGCCGGGAAAGGAAATCTTGAAGATGCTAATGTTGATCAATGGTCAAATACAGTTACAAAGATAAAACAAGAATATGCCGACTCAGTCCGGATCGTAGTTCCGGGTCATGGAAAACATGGTGGAGTTGATTTACTTGATAAAACGATAGATATGTTCAGCAATCAATAAAAAAAGCCTCTTTTCGGAGACTTGAACTAACTAACAATTGCTAACCTATAATATTTTCTATGTCTCTTTTGACGATCTCTTTTTAACTAATTGAGAATCATAGGCGGCTCCAAAAACAATTCCCATAGAAAGCCAAAGTCCCAGGTTATCCGTAGCAACACCTAAAGCAGTTCCAAGAATAAGTCCTAAAGCAATTCCTCTTCCTTTCTTCATATCGAATAATTTCTGGTTACTCTTCCGACTTGCGACATCCCCAGGTGTCCCAATTCTCAAATTCTCCATTCTCGATCAGAACACCCAGTACAACACCTACTGCAATCCAAAGACCAAGTCCGCCTGTTGCAACACCAATAGCTGTTCCGATTGCAATTCCAATAGCGATACCAGTACCTTTTTCCATTATGTTCTCCTTGAGTGATCAAAAATTTATAAGCGACCTGTACGGTATAGATCAAAAAAGTTGCTCTAATTCTTCTTAAGTTTTGAAATGCAATTTGAAGCAATTGTTCATCACGTTAGCCAGCACATTCAACTCGGTAAAGATGAGTTGGAGTACTTTAAAAGTGTTCTCAAAGAAGTAAGTGTTCCCAGAAAGGAGTTCATTCAAAATCAGGGAGAGGCTTGCTCATACATCAATTTTGTAGAGTCTGGTTTATTAAGGGCGTTCCATATACCCCCGGATGGGAAAGAATCCACCGTTATGTTTGCCATCGAGAATTGGTGGATCACCGATATGTACTGTTTTTTAAATGAACAGCCATCTATGACGTACATACAAGCGGTAAAACATAGTAAGATTTTCAGGCTCTCAAGAAATCATCTTCAAGCGCTCTTTGATACTATCCCTCAGTTCAACACTTTCTTCAGAATCTTAATGCAAAATGCTTATTGCAGGGAACAGCTTAGGATGATTCAAAACCTGTCATTGCATGCGAAAGAACGTTATGAAAACTTTGTACTTAAATACCCTCAAATTGCTCAGAATGTCACCCAGAAACAAATTGCTTCCTATCTGGGAATCACTCCGGAATTTCTGAGCTCAATCCGGGGAGAACATGCTAAATCTGTTCATAATTCTTAAGGTACCTTATTTTTTGGCGTACTAATTACCCGGTTCTTTAGGTAAACCTAAATCTTAAAGTCTTACAGATGCTGATATTAATTGCAGGTCCTTATCGAAGCGGAACCAACGATGATCCGGAGCTGATCAAACGAAATTTAGATAACCTTGAAGCAATGGCCCTTCCTATTTTTGATAAAGGCCATGTACCCATGATTGGAGAATGGGTCGCATTACCGCTATTAAACCTGGCAGGTTCCAAAAAACCAGGTGATGAAGTTTGGGATCGTATCCAATATCCAGTTGCTCATCGACTATTAGAAAAATGTGATGCTGTTTTACGAATTCCCGGAGCTTCTACAGGTGCCGACATGGATGTACAAATTGCCAAAGAAAGAGGATTACCCATTTTCTATAGTCTGGACGAAATCCCGGTACTGGCACCTGAGGAATAAGGCAACAGGAAAATCAGAAAATCCCTGCCGCGTGCTTTCTTTTGTCTTCAATTTCATAGGCATGCCAGCCAATTAAAATCATATACAATACCGGAAAAAACATCCCAATTCCAAAGGTGGCAAATCCGACAAAGACACCGCCAAGAACGAAAAACGGACTAATAATAATTATCCCGATTCCGCTCGCATAGTGCGCTTTATAAATATGCCCTAAGCCCGGAATAATGCTCGAAACGGCTGCAATAACATCCCTTGAGTGTAATAAATCACGGTCTCTTTGAACCACGGCTTCGGGGTTAGCATCGTTTTGAGCGAATATTTCAGCCATAATTAACACTACATATATCAACTGAATAATGAACAACATTTGGATATTCACCATCATTGATTCAATATCCATTTGGCTATCAATTAGTTCACCAACCCGGTTAGCCATTGCTTTTTCGCCTACGAGAAGGAACACACAGAACAATCCAAAGATCATGGTGAATACTTTTCCGGGAGAAAATCTTCCTTTATCCCCTTCTACTTGTGTAACCCAGTACATGGAGCTTAGAAAGAAAGCTCCCATAAGAATAGCTCCAATAATAATTAATCGCTCCCAGCTGGATATGTTATCGGGATCAAGAACCACCTCTTCTGTATAGAAATTAATGATAATAGAATCCCCGATAATCACGATTAAAGAAATGATTGCCAGGATAAATACTACAAGTTGCAGGTTTTGAATATTCTTTTTCATGACAACCTCCTTTCAGTAATTCAGGTCTATAATGATCCTTACTAAAACCGGATGAATTATTGATGAAGAACAGTGGAGTTTATTCCGTTTCCTTTGGAATAGCTGATATCAAAACCTACTTTCAGTGAAAATTATCTAGCTGATGAAACGCATTACACAACCAGATGTTGAGGCCATAGTTCTGGCTTATCCTCCTGAAGTCCGATCCCGATTCCACGAATTCCGAAAGTTGGTTCTTGAATTAGCTGATAGTACAGAGGGTGTAAATAAACTCGAAGAAAGCCTGAAGTGGGGAGAACCGGCTTTTAAGTCAAATATTGGAAGTCCTTTTCGATTTGGGTGGAGTCCCAAAAGGCCGGATCAATTTGGTATCTATTTTATATGTACGACCACCTTAGTGGAAACATTCCGGCAACTATACCCGGATTTCTTCACCTTTGATGGAAACCGTGGACTCATTTTTTCGCCGGATGAAGAGTTCCCAAAGGAACCTCTGATTCATTCTCTTCAACTTGCGCTTCGGTACAAAAAAGTAAAAGATCTACCCCTATTAGGAACTTAATATGGACTTGAAATCGCTGGACGGTATCATCAAACAATTTGAATACTATAAATTACTTGGAGAGCGTACTTTCGCTCAAGTTTCTGATGAAGACTTGTTTTGGCAGTTTAACGAAGAGAGTAATTCCATTGCGGTGATTGTAAACCACTTGTCAGGGAATATGAAATCCAGATGGACAGATTTTCTTACATCTGATGGAGAGAAACCGTGGAGAAATCGGGATAAAGAATTTGAAGCCATCATAAAATCACGAGCTCAGTTAATTGCCGCCTGGGAGGAAGGTTGGGAAAGTCTGTTTAAAGCATTGAATTCTATTAATGAGTCTAACATTGATTCAACCATTACTATAAGAGAACAGATACATACCATACCTGAAGCCATTCATCGCCAAATGATGCATTATGCTTATCATATCGGACAAATCGTATACATTGGACGAATGCGAGCCGGAAACAATTGGAAAAGCTTGTCCGTCCCAAAAGGAAAATCAGACGAATTTAATTCAAAGAAACGAGCTTCAGGAACTCATGGGGGTCATTTTACCGATGACTTCAGGTAGCACATGCGAATTTTGCGATCTCGATATCACATTGTACATTGAACCAGTTGCTAACCAAATCTCATAATTATGAAAACAATGACCTGCAAACAATTGGGAGGTGCTTGCAATTTAGAGTTCCATGCAGAAACATTCGAAGAAATGGCACAGCTTAGTCAGCAACATGGCAAAGAAATGTTCGAAAAGCAGGATGCTGCACACCTGGAAGCAATGCAGGCGATGAGTGAAATGATGAATGACCCTGAAGCTATGCAAAGCTGGATGGGAGCTCGTCGTGCAGAATTTGATGCATTACCACACCAATAAGTTGGAATCCCGGTTCTTAAAAAAGGGAGAGATCGTCCAACGCCCAAATGAACTTAATACCAGGATTTATCAGGTAAGGTCTGGTCTGCTACGGAGTTATTCTATTGATAACAAGGGCAGGCAGCATATTTTCATGTTTGCTCCAGAAGGATGGACTATTGCAGACACAAATCCCGCTGACCAAACCAGCGATCTATTTATAGACGCTATCGAAGATTCGGAGGTATTGGTTTTTCCAAAAAACATTGATCGGGAAAAAGACAATGTAGCTCCGATTTTAAAGCGATTATCTGTTCTCCAGAAGAGAGTAATAATGTTGATGAGTGCTTCTGCGATTGACCGATACGAACACTTCGTCCATACTTACCCTGATATACTTCAAAGAGTGCCCCAAAAAATGATCGCTTCTTACCTCGGAATTACTCCTGAAGCATTAAGCAAAGTAAAAGGCCAAAGAATTCGGACTCAAAGAGAATCTTAATCTAGATTAATGACCCGGATCATAGGATGATTGATATTACGTATTCATCAAATCATCGTTCTATGTCAAAATCTATCGTTCTTAAGATCATTGCCATTTTATGGATCATATGGGGCCTCGTTCACATGTTTGCCGGGGGAATAACCATGTACTTCATCACTTCAGGAGACATTGCTGCTGCCATAGGTGGCATCGCGGATGCCGTTGATCCATCAACGCTTGAAATGGATTATCCTGCGGCTGCCGGAGCTATCCTGGGGCAACATGGATTTAACTTGTTATGGATTGGTGCGGTAACCACAATTTGCTCCTACTTTATTTGGAAAGATAATATGTATGCTCTATTCCTCGCCGCGTTAACCGGAGGCCTTGCGGATGTAGGGTACTTTATCTTTATGGATTTGGGTGGATTTGTCCATTTTGTCCCCGGAACGGTTATGACCCTGGTCTCCGGTTCTGCGATCTTGCTTAGCATTTTCTATAATAAAACCAGAAAAGACGAATCCGAGTAATCATATCTATATAAATTTTAACGGATTGAAGTACCCTTAGCTAAAAAAATACCCCTACACGAATCCTACATTGCCAGACTTGGCTTATCCTATTAATTAACTTGATCTTGTTAATTAAGATTATGCCCTGTCACTATGAAGCAAATAGCCATAATTGGTCTTCTATTCACCCTTAACTCAAGCACATCAGTTTCTCAGGAATTTGACTTCTATGGTCCTGAACCTTTTGGGGAAATACTTGACAATAGTTTCACTAAGGAATGGACACCCACAGCCATTTCAGAAATCGAAAACCGAAAATATTTTCTGATTCTCAATTCAGAAAAAACTCATGCGCTTACACTAAATGAGTCCGATTTTTCCATCGGGCTAGTTGAACTCAGCGCTGTCCATGGGGCATCTGCTACCTATAGCTCTTTATTAAGAAGTATTTTCCAGATAGTAGATATAAATACTGACCTTGCAAACGATGAAACCCCGTTAGCTGGCCAGTATCTTCTGAACCCCTTCCTTCATAAGTATTATGCCCTAAATGAAGATTCGGATGACTCTGTCATAATAACCGATACAGGTACCCGCTATATAAGTGAAGCGGAAAAAACAGGCCATGTTGCTATCGAACTTAGTGGAGCTGGTAATTCTGCCACTATAAAAGCCGTTAGTAAATGGATCTACGATGTAGAACAAGACTCAGTAGTTGAAGTTGATTGTTGGACTCGAAAATGGTTGGCAAATAATGCTAACCTATTAATCTGGGACAGAAACGAACTAGCCGCGAGTACATTTTTTCTTGCAGATGCTAATGACCTCATTGATTTAGAAGTTGATGATGGATCTGCATTTAACCCCATAAGTATTCCATATAGCTCTAATGCAACAGCTGCTTTACCTGAGATAGAAGCAATTGAAGACACTGATATTGCTACAAAACTCATGTTAGATCTTGATGAATTCTTTCATGACCAACTGGGAGATTTAGAAGGTGCGACTGCAGCTGCAAGCTCAATGCTTGATCTTATTGAAAATACCCTTGTTCAGTATGGGGATTCATTAAGGTATCCTAAAGAGTTTTATCTGGCAGTTAGGGAAAATATGCTATCCCAAAAAATAGCCAGCTCTGACATTTACGGAGCGAGGCTTGGATACAACACTGTTCCGAATGTGTATTTCACTAATGCTTTAGATGATGATGGTGTTCCTCATCCGTACATGGTTATTACCTCTTATGCTGTTTCTACACGGCCTAATCAGCTTGTAGATGTAAACAGACCTCCGGGAGCGCAGCAAGGTGTTGGTTATGGAGAGTCGACGGTAACACGGGATGGCAAGCTGGGTGATTTCCTAATAAAAATACCTCTGAAAGATTACGGTCTAATCGATAATCTTCTAGAAAATGATTTAAGCCCTTATGGAGATCTGGCTACCGAACAAGATCCCTCATTAGAGAAAACGGTATATAACTACACCCCACTTGCTTCGATGGGGGTAGCCGTAGATGGAGTTACCATTTATCCAGCGATGAATAACAACCTCAGATTTGCAGTGCAGGATGCAGAAGTAACTGCTTCTGGAATCCATGTGGGAGGTGGATTGGAATTGCACTATCATGCCGATGGCCACGCCTACACGGGAAATGGTATAAACATTTATAATATCTCTGATTTTGAAGGAAGAAATCATCCTCCGGTTATTGGTATCGCTTTTGATGGAATAGCTTTGTTTGGAAGGCATGAAGTGAATTACTCATCTATGATAGGTTTTGATATTGATCTGGATGAGTATGGAGGGCATGACCATAATGATGGATTCGGATATCACTATCATGCCCACACTCAAACAGTGGAGACAGCAGATTCACCCTTTGCTCCAGAAGGTATAACACCTCCCCCTACCTTTGAGGAACATTTTCTTCTTGTAGGTGCCTTTAAAGGAAGAATCAATAATCTCCCAGGGTTTTACGAACTAAAACTGGGGCAATTGAAAGATAATGATATAGGTCGGTATGTAGGCGGAACCTATGAAGCTGTAACTATATCAAGTGAACCGAATCCAGAACTTCCGAAAACCATCAACCTTAAACAGAATTATCCTAATCCATTTAATCCAACTACTTCAATCACATTTACTCTACCGAAAGCTGGCGAAACATCCCTCCAGATTTTTGATACTCTGGGCCAGGAAATTGCCTCGTTGGTAAATGGTAATTTGGAAGCAGGAACGCATACAATAACATTTGATGCCTCTTCCCTTTCCAGTGGTATTTATCTATATCGCCTGAAGGTGGACAATATCATACTCAATAAATTCATGACATTGATTAAATAACTAGCTAACAAATACCTGATAACCCTGGTCTCCGGCTCTGCGATCTTACTCAGTATCTATGTCTACATAAAAAAAGAAAGCTAAGCAGATAGTTTTAGCGCTATGGCTGTCACTTGGGATAGAAAAACAATTATTCCCAAATAAGTTTAGTTCAACTGCAAACAATCTAAGCCAGGAGTGACTAGGTTTTACTTTTCCATCAATCGTAGGGATACCGGTAAATGGTCACTAAACCCATTTATGTCGGGCGATTTTTGGCCGAAGCGGACTGGCTTATTATACCTGCCACTCACCATTCCATTAAAAATTTCAAGCTTCACGCCGCTGGTATCCAGGTCAAATTTCCCGGATTTCTTGGCAACTCCCTTCGAAACCATGAATTGATCAATCATCATCGGGGTATTATCAAATACATAACTAGCTTTTCGGGTACCCATTAATTCCCACATCAAATTGTACAACATAGGACTGCGGGCATATACTACCTTTTGCCGATCCATGGTGCTAAGTGCATAATCGGTAACGGAACGGTTATGTGGTTCATCATTAAAATCCCCCATCACAATTATTGCGGCATCTTTCCCTTTAATTTCCAGGATACGCTCTATGAAGTAACTAAGTGTCTCTGCCGTTAAAATCCGATACGGTTCAGATTTGTATTGACCTCCTGAACGGGATGGCCAATGATTTCCCAATAAAACCAACTCCATTCCGGATTCTTTCACTTTTAGAGTGGATTGAACGATTTCCCTTGTTGGATACCGCTTAATCACGGGATAATGAAAGAACGTGCCTTCCTGAAATTCATATTTATCTCCATCGTAAATAAAGGCTACATCAATTCCCCGATTATCAGACATATCATGATGAAGCAATTTGTAATTCCTGCCGACGCTTAGTTTTCCGATAAGCAAATTAAGCACATAGTCGTTTTCAACTTCACATACTCCCAGAATATCCGGACCAAGACCACCATTAATTTGGTTTATAGTGAAAGCAAGGTTTTCGATTTTCTGGTTCAACACATCGGCAGTCCACTTACTCAGGTCTGCTGCAATTTTACGTCTTACTTTTTCCGATCTCCGTTCTGGTGGCGCGTTCTTCTCATCAAATAAATTCTCGACGTTCCACCACGTGATATAGTGTTCTTTCATTTTTTCCCCTTTTTTATCCCCAGTTTGTAATTGAAATAATTGAATTTTTACCTCTTAACCAATTAGAAATCTTGACGAATTTAGTCACTTGAGTTTCTTAGTTTGAACCATGATTGACGAGATTTACCAGGGATTAATTGCAAACATCCGGCGCTATGTGAATTTCTCTGATGAGGATGCCCAAAAAATCATTCAGATCACGCATCTGAAAGAAATCAAAAGAAAAACCAATATTGAAGAGCCCGGAGAAGTTTCCAATTATCGGAATTATGTGGTTTCTGGAGCCTTTCGCTCCTACTTCATTGATGAAGATGGAAAAGAACACACCGTACAAATTGCCGTTGATGATTGGTTTGTCAGTGATTTCTATAGCTACGTGACCCGAACTCCCGCCATCCTTTTTGTTGAAGCTCTGGAGAATTCTACCATCCTCCAGATGCACTACGATGACATTGAACCGCTTTGTAAAGAGATGCATAGCTTAAGTGAGTATTTTCGTTTATCCACCGAACGGGCTTTTGCTTTTTCCAGAAACAGGGCTCTTTCTAATATTTCGAAAACAGCCGAAGAACGCTACCAGGAGTTTCTGAACCGCTATCCAAACATCATGGATCGGGTTCCTCAATACATTGTAGCCTCTTACCTGGGAATGAGCCCGGAATTCCTGTCAAAAATCAGAGCGAGGCATTCCCGCATTTCTTGAACTAGTTCAAGAGAAACCTGAAGATAATTCAAGAACTTTCATCGTTGTCATGCTGAATTTAATTCAGCATCTGTACCAAAAAAAGATCCTGAATCAAGTTCAGGATGACCAATAACGAAGAAATAGTTTAAGAATGAACAAACGAGTTTGGTTAATAACCGGCATATCAAGTGGATTGGGTAAAGCATTAACAGATGCGGTAATACAATCTGGCGATTTCGCAATCGGAACGCTCCGAAAAAAAGAACAGGTAGAACTCTTTAATCAGCAGAACCAAGGGAAAGGTAAAGCTGTATTGATGGACGTCACCAACCGGCAACAAATGCAGGATGTGGTCTCCTCGGTAGTCGAAGAGTTTGGCAAAATTGATGTGTTGGTAAATAACGCCGGTGTTGGGTTTATTGGAGCTATCGAAGAAACACGTTTGGAGGAAACACGTGCTGTTTTTGAAGCAAATTTCTTTGGGGTTTTAGAGTTAACGCGTCTTGTACTCCCGGTAATGAGAACTCAGAAAGCCGGAACCATTGTTCAGATTTCCTCCCATGGTGGAATCAAAGCGTTTGCAGGTTTTGGGATTTATAATGCCAGTAAGTTTGCTTTGGAAGGCTTTAGCGAGGCTCTTGCCCAGGAAGTTGCTCCACTCGGGATAAAAGTCAGTATTGTTCAACCAGGACCATTTAGAACCGAATTTACCGGTTCCGGCTTAGGAGAAGCAGAGCTCTTAATCAACGATTATGACGAAACTGCCGGTAAGTTCCGTGGGGTTCTGAAATCAGTACATGGAAAACAGGAAGGCGATCCAGTCAAAGCAGCTTATGCGATCATTTCCCATGTTGATTCGAACTCAGAAAGCCTGCGACTTCCACTGGGTACCGTTCCATTGAAAACCATCCAAATGAAGCTGGATTCCGTTCAGAACGATTTGAATTCCAATCGGGAAATAGCTGAATCTGTTGTTTTTAGAAATTGATTGAAACCCGATATTAATTGGATAGTATGCGTCCAAAAAAATCGGGATATGAAGCTTAGTACAACGTTCATTTTTGCATTTGGAATCTTTATCCAGGCTAATGCGCAAACGATAGATGCAGATGCTCGCTCATCTATTGACGAGGTATTTAACCATGTGAGAGCCAATGGTCCAGGTTATGCTGTAGCGGTTATCAAGGAAAATCAAATTATCTATAACAATGGATTTGGGCTGGCGAATCTGGAATATCAAACCCCAATAACCGATACGTCCGTCTTCAATGTCGCTTCCATTTCCAAGCAATTCACAGCAGCTTCCATCGCCATTCTGCTGATGGATGGTGAAATCACTTTAAACGACAAAATATCCGATTATTTAGAGGATGTACCTAACTGGGCACAGGATATTGAAATCCGTCATCTGGTTTACATGACCAGTGGGATTAACGACTACTATTACAACCCACGAGCAAATGGAACAGATTGGAGTAGCCTTCATTTCTTCAATATTGATACCGCAATAGCGGCCAGTTTTGGGTCTGGTGGGCTCATGTACGATCCAGGAAGTGGTTGGTCCTACAGCAACATCAATTACATGCTTATGACCAAAATTGTTGAGAACGTAGCTGGAATGCCGTTTTCACAATTTTCTGAACAAAGAATATTTGAACCTCTTGGAATGGATCAAACGGTAGTTAATGATGACATTTTCCAGGTGATTCCAAACCGGGCATCCGCTTACAATTTTAGAGATGAAGAAAACACAAGTGGATTACTTGAGAATGGATATCTAAGTCATAAGGGTAGCGGAGATTTCCTTCAAATCAATCGAAACTCCCCTCATCATGGTGGAAGCGGGATTTTCACTTCCATCCAGGACCTGGTGAAATGGCAGATGAACTTTCAAACCAGGAAATTTGGCGGTCAGGAATTTTATGATTGGATGCATCGTACTGAGAAATTCCAACATGATAAGAGTAATGACGCCTTCGGTCTTGTTTGGGGAGAATACAATGGACAACCTATGGTTTGGTATGAAGGTGGAGATTGGGGAGTAAGTAGTTATATGACACGTTTTCCGGATCATCATATTTCCATTATCGTCCTGGCAAATTATGGAACGGCCCGAGCCAGGGATCATGCCTTTGAAGTGATTGATATCTTATTTGATGAAGGCTATGTCAAATAAAAAAGCCGATGCGTCAACATCGGCTTTGAAGTGCTTAAACAGTAACGAAGTATCGTACTTTAATTAGACGAAGCTAATGCTCTTTGTATGCTTGGTGGTAAAATCACCGTATCAATTACATGAACCACACCATTGCTTGCCATGATATCAGCGGCTGCAACTTTAGCATTATCGATTTTTACTTTTCCGTAGCTGATGCCTACGGTTATTTCACTTCCCTCAATAGTTTCTGCTTTCATTCCGTCGCTTAAATCGGTGGATTTCACCTTACCAGCAACAACGTGATAAGTCAATACGGCAACCAGTGCATCTTTGTTTTCTGGTTTAAGTAAATTTTCTACAACTCCTTCCGGAAGTTTTGCGAAAGCTTCATTTGTTGGAGCAAATACCGTGAAAGGGCCATCTCCTTGTAAGGTCTCGACCAGTCCACCAGCCTGAACTGCTGCTACTAATGTCGAAAGAGATTCAGTTCCTACAGCAAGTTCAACAATGTTTTTGTCTTGTGCTTGTACAGATGAAAGATTGAATGCGAGTACAAATACAAACAATCCTTTTACGATGTTAGATAACTTCATGATGAATAGTTTTTTTGTTTTGGGTTGAAGTTATCCTAAATACGAAGCCCGGATTGTATTTGGATTTCCGAATCGAAAAAAAAATTCAGGATTGAGCTTTTCCGCTTAGATATGCTCGTTCAACGGTAGCTGTTTCTGAACCACCTTCTTCTTCCAATGTTACATTCAACGACTCAAAATCACCTTCAAAAACAGTGAGATGTTGAAGATTTTTATTGTGATGGAAAACCCCAATGTTGTGCATGTGTCCATCCCGGTCTGCCCACAATTGATACTGATGCCCACTTGGTGGCACCGGTAAATCTCCAATTTTTATATATACATCCCCTGTTTGCCTGTTTATATAAACCGTAGCGTGTGATTGGGGCGAAGCGTCTAATCCATAAAGCGGAACCTGAAGATTGGCAGCGGAGGTGACTACATCGAATTGTGAATTCAGGTTCTGTAATTGTTGCTGGGCATTTGCCTGAAGCTCTTTGGTGGATCTAAGCTCTGAAAAGAAATAACCGTTCAATCCAATACTTATAAGTAGAAGTATTGAGGCTGCTATTTTATAAAAATCAGAAAATGGTGATGATGAGATTTCGTTACCCTGAATTTGCTCCAGTTGAGATTTCCTGCTTCCCGAACCCGAAATTTGTGACTGCACTTTCTTAAGGATTTCGGGAGATGGAGCTCTGCCGGTTGAACGGGCATAATTGTTCAGGGAGGCTCGTATTGCATCGATCTCCTGCTGAATCTCTGGGTGAGCAGCCGCCATTTTATCCACATCTGCATGTTCGGTATCGGATAACAATCCCGACACATACAGTTCAAGTATACCGGATTCTATATACCACTTTACATCCATGCCGTTCAAAAAATACGTCTCAACGTTTCTAATGCCTTACGCATTCTTGTTTTTACCGTGCCCAACGGAATATTTAATTCCTTAGAAATTTCCTGCTGCGTATATCCTTGAAAATATGCCATATCAATTAAACAGCGCTGGGCATCAGGTAGCTGAGCCACTGATTCCCAAACACCATTGTTGCGCTCTTGTAGTCTCTTTTGATGAATAGCTTCACCATTAAATACGAAGTTTTCTATCGGTTCGGATTTCCTGGTTTTTAAAAAATCTTTACCTCGTGTGGCATCAATGGCGGCATTTTTGGAAACCCGGATCAACCATGTAAATAATCTTGCTTTGCCAGGATCAAAAGTATCCCCCTTTTCCCAGATTTTTACCAAAACAAGCTGCAAAACATCTTCAGCAATGGCTTCGTCCTTCACAATCGCTCGAATTGCGTTCATCATTGCCACAGAGTAATTCTCAAAAATCAGGTGAATGGCTTGTTCATCCTTGGTGGATAAATATCGAATGATTTGATCTTCTACACTTATGGAAAGTATGGGGACGGGTTGGGACACGAAAAAGTTTTTATTTCTCGCTTAACCACACTGACTTTGTAAATCATTCCCGTTCTTTGGATTAGAGATTTATCTTTTCCAAAGCTTGCCTATGGGGTTCGTAAATGAGACCGAAGGAACTGCTTTCCAAGGACAAAAGTTAGCACTCCTAACTCAGAGTTTATGGAAAGACCTAGCTTTTTTGATATTAAAAGTGGAAACGAATTCAATAATTGGTACTGGCTAAAAACCGAGCTGGTAGATATTTGCAAGTCATTAGGAATACCTCACTCGGGAAGAAAATTTGATCTTCGTGATAGAATTATTTGTGCTATCGATGGAGAAGAGGAAATAAAGCCCATCAAGACAACGCGGAAAAAGTCCTCATTTAATTGGGCGAAAGAAGTATTAACTCCGGATACTATCATTACAGATAATGTCTCTTTTGGACCTAATTTCAGAAATTTTATGAAAGTGCATATTGGCAATACATTTAGTTGCCATAGTGATTTCATGGGCTGGGTGAGAGTAAATGAAGGAAAGACACTCCATGACGCGATTGAAATCTGGTTCGAATTAGAGTCAAGAAAAGAGGACCCAAATTTTAAAAGAGAAATCGCTGAACATAATATGTTCAACAAATACACACGGGATTTTCTTCAAGATAATGAGGGCATGAGTTTTGAGTCGGCGAGAAAATTCTGGCTACTTAAGAAAAAACTCCCTGCAAAAAATGGATTTGTGATCTACGAAAGTTCAGACTTATTACTTACCTGACTGCTTTCTCCTCAATGCGTACAGAAATTCCAGTAACTGATTGCAATGAAAGATGGCTTAAAGCGCCCTTGCTTTGGAAATCACTCCTATCCTTAGTATCAGGATCCGTCTGGTTCAGTTCTTCTACTAAGAGTAATCTGTGAAACACTACTCATTTCTCAAACTATTTATTGGGTTAGCAATTGCAGCCTTGATACTCTGATAACTTACGGTGAGTATTGAAACCGTAACCGCCAGGAATGCAGCCGACGCAAATACTTCCCAACCAATATCAATTCGATATGAAAAATTCAGGAGCCATTGGTTCATACTATACCATCCAATGGGTAATGCAATAAGAATTGAGATTCCTACGAGCTTCAAAAACTCAGTAGATAAGCTGAACGTTATCTGAGTTACACTTGCACCCATCACCTTGCGGATACCAATTTCTTTGATTCTTCTTTCTGCATTATAGGCTGCAAGACCAAATAGTCCCAAACATGCAATTAGTATAGAGAGTAACGAAAACGTCATAAAAATTTTACTCAATCGAAGCTCTGCCTGATAAACATCATTGAAAGCATCATCCAGGAAGTAATATTGAAATGGTTGACCAGGGGCTATATTATCCCACACTTTTTCTATTTGAGCTATACTTTCTGAAAAGTTCCCGGCATCAAGTTTCACCATCATCTTATTGGGGTCATTTCCTAAAACAAGACTTAATGCATCTATTGGGCTTCGCATAGTTTCGAAGTGGAAATTCTTAACTACACCAATGATAGTCAGATACTCCATGTTCTCTTTATCATCGCGCCGGAAATCATTCGTAAACTCCAGGCCTACGGCTTCTTCTGCTGTTATGCCTAACATCTCCACTACCGATTCATTGATGATGATAGAACTGGAGTCTCTTCCATATTGTTCATTGAAATCCCTGCCCGCCACCATTTCCAAATTCAAGGTTGATATATAATCATAATCAACTCTCCAATTACCGATAATCAATGCACTTTCGGGGTCAAGAACTTTCCCCTTTTGAAAAAATGTAACGCCATTTCTGGCTGATGGTGTCGGCAAAAAGCTGCTCAAAGAAACGTCTGATACCTGGCTTAAACTCTGAACCTGGTCTTTAAAGCCCGGTAATTCATTTCCGACAGCATATACATCATCAAGCACCAGAATTTGCTCCTTTTGATAACCCAGGTCTTTATTCTGGATGTAATCAACTTGTTGAAATACAACCAATGTTGAAATCATCAGCAGGATTGAAATTGAGAATTGAACAACCACCAACGAATTTCTCACTTTCGACCCACCAACAGATTCTTGTCCATTTCCCTTCAGTACTTTTATCGGGATAAACCTGGATAGAACAAAAGCTGGGTAAGAACCTGAGATTAATCCTAAAACAATTATCGATGCTGTAATTGCAAACCAAAAACTGATCTCATCGAATGGGAGTGCAATGGTTTTTCCAGCAAGTTGATTAAAGTATGGTATTGCGAGACTAGTGATGGATACAGCAAAAATAAACGATAAAAGGGTAGTTAACCCCGACTCGGTTAAAAACTGACGGATTAATGCAAATCGATTTGATCCAAGTGTTTTCCTCACGCCAACTTCCTTCGCTCTCTTCATTGCATGCGCAGTGGTTAAATTCATAAAGTTGACGCATGCCAGGAGAATCAGGAATAAACCAATAAGAGAAAGTATGTATACATTTTGGATGTCGCTGTTCTGGTTGAACTCCCCTTCCATATTAGGTGAATGAAGATGTATATCAGTAAAGGGCATTCCACCAAAAATCATATAATCTCCAGTGGCTTCTTGCTGTGCCCGGGCACTTTCAACGGTAAGCCCTGGGATAAATGTCATGGCCCAGGGAATCAAGTATCGATCTTTCACCGTATCCAAGTAGGAGTAAAATGCTTCTTCATCAGTATTAGGTAGTAACTTCACAAATGTTGGGAAATTCCAGTTATTCCAGGCGTTGCTCCTGGAATCTTCAAAGCTTGAAATTGAAATCAGAACACTTAAATCCCGGAATATGGAATTTTGTGGAAAGTCATCTACCACTCCTGTTACGGTGTACATTTCATCATTATCTATAACCAAGGTTTTTCCTACTGCGCCTTCCAGTGGAAAATGCTTCTCAGCAGCAGTTTTCGTAAGAACAATGCTAAAAGGATGTATCAGAGCTTCACTTCCACTACCAGCCAACAAATCGATTCCGAAAAACCTAAAAAATGTACTATCTGCAGCAGCTACGCTATTCTCTTTAATATTTTGATCACTGCCTAAATCCCGTAATAGAATGCTTTGATAATTTCGCATTCGGGTAACCGATTCAACCTGGGGATAGTCTCTCATTATCACTTCAGCGAGAGGCCCGGACACACTGGCGTAATTGTTTACTTCACCAGCTGTTCTGTTATTGATATGTACCCTGTAAATGCGATCGGCGTCTGAATACATCTTATCGAAACTGAGTTCATCATAAATGAATAATGAAATAAGCATTGCTCCGGATATCCCAATTGCTAATCCAAAGGTGTTCAGAAAGGTAAAGAAGGGTTGCTTTTTAAGGTTTCTCCACGAAATTTTCAGATCACTTTTTAACATAGCTGGACTGATCGAATAGTTTCTCTTTTTAAATGATTTGATAAACCCTGGTCTCAGATATCTTAACACCGACCAGATAAACACTCGCTTTGCTTTCCCGGGAGATTCCTGAACCTGAATCTCGTATAACTCGGTTAAATCGCCTTCAATTTCTTCCAGGTAATCCTCTCTGCAAAACCATCTAAGAAACTGAAGCGCCTTTTTCGGTGGATTTAAATTGTTCATCCAAATGAAATCTTAGGTATCTGCTTATACATGCTTGTTCTCAGTTCATATTGACGATCCAGAACCTTTTTACCAATTGAAGTGATATTGTAGAATTTCTTCCTTCTTCCACCTCTCTCTTTAGTAATTCCTCCATATTTCGACTCAACGAATCCTTTCTCTTCCATCCTTTTTAAAACCACATGCACGGCACTGATATTGATTTTCTTTTCCAGCTTCTCCTCTAACCTTTGCAAAATCAATACTCCGTAAGCTTCGTAATTGTTTGCAGCTACGGTTAGAAGCACCAGTTCTTCGAATTCACCAAGCGAATGTTCGGTCATAGAGAAATATTTACTTAACAAAAGTAAATATAATAATTACTTTTATAATTGTTACGTAAATAATGAGAAGATATTCAGAAATACGTTACTGCTCTCTTACCATCAAACTAACCCACTTTTTCCCTTCCTCTGAGTGTTGCTGCCCTACTTCCTTAAAACCTAGTTTTTCGTGGAAGACTACTGATCCCGGATTAGGCGGATCCAGGTTTACTTCGCAAGTGATTCGGCCCTCATTCGTATTATGGATCAGAAATTCATACAACGCTTTCCCCAATCCGCGCCCTTGATAATCGGCTCCCACAACTATCCGATCCACGTAATCGAAACTTTTATAATGCTCGGAAAAGAATCGATAATTCTCACTGTCGTAGTTCTGTCCGGGTCCCAAAACAATTAAAAAAGCAGCTATCTCCTCTTCAATAACGACTACAACAAAAAAGGAAGAAATCCTCATGAATTCCTCAAAATCACTGATTGGAATACTATTCACATGAGGAAGTACCGATTCGTTTAATACCCGGACATCTTCCAAATCACTTGATTTGACGGGACGGATCAACATTTTTTCATTGGGATGTAATATTTCTTGATTGGCTGCTACTTATCGTGATAAAGGAGGTAACCATGATAGATATTGCAGAAATAATCTTTTGGATTCTGATTTTATATATCATTTTCTCCGATGATGAGGATACGAAAAAGTGTGGTTCCATCAAGAAAGAGAAATGGCAATTGAAGAACAATTTACGGAGCTGATACAGGGCAATGCAGGCATCATCCACAAAGTGCTATTCCTATATGTGGATGATGTGAATGAACGCAGCGATTTGTATCAGGAAATCGTGCTACAAGCGTGGAAGTCGTACAGGAGTTTTCGACAGGAGTCTAAATTCTCTACCTGGTTGTACAGAGTTGCACTCAATACCGTGTTTACTTTCAATAGAAGAGAATCGAAGCGTCCCGAAACGTCGGATTTGTCGGATGTAGATTACCATATCGCTTCCGATCACTTTGAAGAGAAGAGGGACAAAAAAGATCAGTTGTTATTTCTGATCAAACGCCTTGATGAGATTGACCGGGCCATCATTTCTCTCCATTTGGATGGATACAATAATAAAGAAGTGGCGGAAATTACCGGCCTTAAATCAAACCACGTTGGGGTTAAGCTCCATCGAATCAAAGAGAAATTAATCGCAAAAATGAAAGGTGATCAGGTATGAGCAATGATTTACAACAAGCCTGGGATCAGCTTCAAAACGAACTTACAACTTCATTTACAACCAACAGGAAAGAAATTATGGCTGCTATTACGCATGAATCAAGAAATCCCATTTCAAAGCTAAAACAGGCAACACAAACACGACTTAACTGGTCATTGTTCTTCAGTGTTTTTTGCTTTTCCGGAGCAGTACTAAGTTATAATTACCCCCGCGCTATCCTGCTTTGGGGAATAGGGTTTGCCTATAATTTCGGAGGCTGGTTAATGATCCATCATCATCTGAAGCATCTTGAACAGGATTTTGATGATTCCATTAAATCAGTGATAGAAAACTATTATAACCGGATCACTAGCATGCTCTCCACCGAGGAGCGAATAGGTTCGTTCATCATTCCACTATCTGTAGTGATTGGTTTCACGTTATCAGGTGTTTACGATGGAGAGACTTTTGCTCAGATTTTTGAGGATGGAAGGAAAGTGGCGATGCTGATGGCAATCACCATTTTGTTTTCAGCCTTTTCATTTTGGTATGTAAAAAAGATGAATTATAAGACTTACGGTAAGTATCTGGATAAGCTGAAGACGAACCTGGATTTATTGAATACACTTAAGTAACAGCTGAAAACTTCAAAATCATTATTCGATATTCATAATTCATCGTATTCGCCTATATTCAGCGACTCACTCAAAGTTTAGAATGTCATGGCAGATTCGGTGGAATCGAAACTTATTTCCGTTGAAGAAATTGAGGAAGCGGCTAGGACTCTGAAGGGCATCGCCCTGCACACGCCTATGCAAGAAAACTTCCAACTCTCAGATGAATATCAAGCAAATGTCTGGTTAAAACGTGAAGACCTTCAGGTCGTTCGTAGTTATAAAATCAGAGGTGCTTACAACAAAATTCAAAGTCTTTCAGAGGATGCCCTCGCTAATGGAGTTGTTTGTGCCAGTGCAGGAAACCATGCCCAGGGAGTTGCACTCGCTTGCTATAAAAAGAAGATAAAGGGTACTATTTTTATGCCGATTCCTACTCCACAGCAGAAAGTGAATCAGGTAAAAATGTTTGGAAAGGAATTTGTGGATGTGGTCCTGGAAGGTGATACTTTCGACGATTCGTTCTCCAAAGCCGCTGCTTTCTGTGGCGAAAAAGGTGCTGCATTTATCCCTCCTTTCAATGATCCTAAAATTATTGCCGGTCAGGGTACGGTTGGAAAGGAAATCCTGGAGGACATTGATTTCCGGGTCGATTATCTGCTCGTCCCGGTAGGTGGTGGTGGGCTATCTGCCGGAGTTGGTTCTTATTTTAAATCGATTTCTCCCAATACAACGATTATCGGAATCGAGCCGGAAGGCGCACCGGCTATGCAAAAATCAATTGAACTTGGGGAGATCATAACCCTTCCTGAAATTGATAAATTTGTAGACGGAGCAGCTGTACAGCGTGTGGGAGACATCACCTTTGAAATTTGCCGGGAAGTACTAGATCGTGTGATTACCGTTCCGGAGGGCATGATTTGTGGCACTATTTTAAAAATGTACAACGAGCAGGCCATTGTAGTAGAACCCGCAGGGGCACTTGCCATCAGCGCGCTGGAGATCCTACGTGATGAGTTAAAGGGAAAAAATGTTGTGAGTATTGTTTCCGGGAGTAATAACGATATCACCCGGACAGCTGAAATTGATGAGCGATGGCTGATGTACCAGGGATTGAAGCACTACTTCATCGTTGATTTCCCTCAACGTGCCGGAGCACTTATGGAGTTTTTGAAAGATGTACTGGGACCAGACGATGACATCACCTATTTCGAATATTCGAAGAAAACCAACCGGGAATTAGGTCCCGCATTAATCGGCTTAGAACTCCAGAATAAGAATGACCTGGCTCCTCTCATCGAACGAATGAAAGCCAAGAACTTCAGCTTCGAGTATGTGAATGACCAACCAAGGTTGTTTAGATTTTTGACATAGTGCAAAACAAATGTCTTAAATATTTCTTTCTCTCATCGCTCTTAATTAATTGTGCTAACACCGATACATTTTATGGCGGTGGCTGGAGTGATTGTAAAACTCAATCGGAACCCTACCAAAAAGTTGAGGAGTTTATCATTAATGAAAGCGAGAGAATTGGATTTTCAGTTACGATTCTAGATTCTACAGAACAGCAACCATTATATAGTGTTGCAGTGTGGTATAAATCAGTTGACGGGATTCAAGAAGGCGAAGCTACCGATATAAATGGCAGCGTAAAATTTGATTTTGATAACCCTGATACACTGCTGGTAAGTTATATTGGGTTTGATTCAGGTTACTACTATAGAAGTTCTGAACAAATAGACAGCGTGGTCATCTATTTACCAGACTGTCTGATTTATTTCGATTAAGCCTAACGCCTGGCTATAAAAAACTTCTTTTCTATCTCGAACAAAAATCGGTGTACTACCCAAAGATTAAGCATCGACTCTCTTACGTTTCAAACCTCTTCTATAATTTTATTAACTCATTAGTGCTTATAAATTTAGCGGATTTTTTAACGGTGATTTATAACTTCTTTTTGTTTATTACTTCATGGGTTCTAACGTATATCAAATATCAAGGAAACCAAGGGTAAGCAAAGACGAAGCACTAGAAGTCTTAGTCACCAGATTTTATAAAAGAGGGAAACTTTCATTGCACCAGGGTGCATCACTACTCGGGATGACAACCGATGAGTTTATCAGATTACTCGACGAGTTTGAAATTCCGATTAACGAAAATAACCCTCTTGATGCCGGATTCTGATTTCCATCCGATCAAAATCTGGTTTCTAAACCAGAGAATTGCTTCTGATTTTCGAGACTCCACATCTTTCTGTTCCGGAAAGCCACTAAAGAATTGTGCCTGATTTCATCAACTCACTTTTGGGAATTTGATTACTTTGCACGCATGAATTCCCAAAAACATCTCTTCCATCTCGACCCAAATGTAACCTATTTAAACTGTGCGTATATGTCGCCATTGATGAAATCGGTGGAGGAAGCAGGAATAAAGGGTATTCAAAGAAAACTGCAACCGAATACTGTTTTTGGAGAGGATTTTTTTACTGAAAGCGAAGAGTTGAGAAAAGAGTTTGGCACTCTGGTAAACTGTTCGGAATTCAATCGAATGGTCGTGATACCCAGTGTCTCGTATGGGATGGCTAATGTAGCCAACAACCTGAAGCTAGGGCCGGAAGATGAGATCATTGTAGTGGATGAGCAGTTCCCAAGTAATGTTTATCCATGGATGAGACTGTCTGAGGATTCCGGCGCTATCATAAAAACCATTTCCGCACCCAATACACTTGTTGATCGGGGAAAAATATGGAATAGCCGGATTCTTGAGTCAATTACAGCTAAAACAAAACTTGTTGCATGCGGACACATCCATTGGGCAGATGGTACACTTTTCGATTTAACTTCCATTCGCCAAAAAACAAGAGAAGTTGGTGCACTACTGGTAATTGATGGAACCCAAAGTATTGGAGCCATTCCTTTTGACATTAAAGAAATACAACCGGACGCTCTTATCGCTGCAGGATACAAATCAATGATGGGACCATACAGTATAGGAATGGCTTATTATGGCTCCGCTTTCGATGATGGAATTCCCATCGAAGAAAATTGGATCAACCGCTTTGAAAGCCAGGACTTTGCAAACCTGGTGAATTATAATCCGAACTACCAGCCGGGCGCACTTCGATACGAAGTAGGTGAGCATAGTAATTTTATCCTGGTTCCGATGATGATGGAAGCCCTGAAAGTTCTCAATAAACTAAGGGTCAGTAACATAAAGTCATATTGCAATGAATTGGTTGAAGAGCCCGTTCAGAAGCTCAGAAACCACAGTTTCTGGATAGAAGATGTTGATTTCAGGGCCTCCAATTTATTTGGAATCCGCCTTCCTGATCATCTTAGCATGGAGGATGCAAAATCACGACTTCAAAAAGCGCAGGTATTCGTCTCTTATCGGGGAGATTGCATCAGAGTATCACCGAACATCTACAACACTACACAAGATTTGGAAATCCTGGTTGATGCGTTGACTACTTAATTTCCGGAATCCGATTCCAGGTTCTCCGCTTCATCTGAATATTCTTTTACCAACCCTCTCAATTTATACGATTCTGGAACTGAAATCGATGAGGTTACTGGTGTAAGTATTAACGGAGAGAAGGCTACGTAAGCTTCGCTGATTTACTATTGAATTAAAAGTACTGATGATATTATCAGTACTTTTTAATGGGTTAAGGAAATCGTTATTCTCTTATGCTTAAAAAAATGCGCAATTCAACTTCTTTGTCAACAAGGGTACGTTCCAGCCAACTTCCTGTGTAACCTACATTCCAATTAAATCTGTCAAACTTGAATGTGGTTGTAATTGCTTTTATCTCAGAACTACTTCTAACTAGTTTTAATGGGACTCTAATTTTGTCGGTCACATCCCGAATTGTTAATTCCCCTTCAACAATTATTCGATCTCTGGCTCTTTTTAATATTTTACTGACTTTAAATTTAGCTTCTGGATAATCTTTGACAGCAAAAAAGTCTTCACTTTTTAAATGATTGTTTAACCTTGTTCTTGGAATGACTTCATGGTCTGGCATATCTGTAACATTTATTGAGGTCATATCAATAGTTACTTCTCCGTTGTAAAAGTCACCTTCAATTAATTGGATAAAACCAGATTTGATTTTTACTTCCCCTTCGTGTTTTCCCATTCCTCTCATTTTTGTGCCCTTCCAATGAACATATGATGCATCAGAATCCAGCAAAACCTCTATTGAATCCTGAGCTTTGGTACTCCCTATACATAAAAGAGTTGAGATAAGTATGAATAAAACCATTAATGACTTATTCATAATATGGAATATTCAGGCCGAGGGTTATATCTCTTTTTGCTACAAGCAAATCACCTTCTTTCACTAACTTTACAATCCCATATCCACCACGTGGGTTCCGTTTCTTTCTTTCTGTTTTACTCAATAACGGATCATCATCAAATTGAATGGATTCTATATAGTACTCATTTTTATCTGGCTCTTTTATTGTGAAATGAATGTGTGCTGGTTCGGTTCCATTTGGATATGAACCTGGTTTGAAAGTGTAAAACGAATACCTTCCCTCATCATCCGTTTTTACCCATCCCCGATGAATTCCGTGATACTTCGCAAAACCTGTTTCATCCCCTTTCTTTTCATAAATACCCTTCTCATTGGTATGGTAAATGTAGATGATTACATTTTTAGCAGGTGCTTTCTCGTCTTTTTGAAAAACAGTGCCATAGATTTTAATTTTTTGTTTGTGCTCGTAAAAACCAGGTAAGGTATCAATCGGAGATAGTTTTTTACCTCCATAATCAAAAACAGCTTCGCAACCTTGACAAGGTCCACCTACTTTTGTTGAGGGTTGTGAATAGATGTATGTTGTACCGTAGATAAGGATGCATAATGGTACAATGGATAATTTCATTGAGGTATGATTTATTCAAATTCACACCTATAATCTGTATTGTAACAACCTTCACAAACTTAAATAACCTAACACGAGTATTTTACAGGCTAAGATGTGAACTGAAAAAACTTTGTCTTAAGTTCGCTCTTATAAGTTCGACTTAAACGAAGTTTTTTCCCTCCTTTCATCATTACATCATAATCTCCATTCAGTCTCGAAACAAGTTTCTCAATTTTTGAAGTGTTAACAATCGTTGAACGATGTATTCGAACAAAGTTAGGATTATTTATTTCGTCAAGAATCTTCTTCAATGTAGAGCTATACAGATAGCTTTTATCTTCTGTATGAATAGAAACATAAGGTTTATCAGAGTTAATCCATTGAATTTTAGAAACTTCAATCGGCATAACTTTTTTGCCCTCACGAATAGTTATAATCTTTATTTGTTTCTTACGAGCCAGCTTTTGATTTCCCTCTATTTTTTCCTTTACCTGATATGTGTATTCAGCCAGCCACATTGCTGATAAGTAAAACAAAAAGGCGACTCCTAAATAATCAATAAGCTTTGAGGTAATCAGCTCAGACACTGTTATTCTAAATCCAAACCAAGTGTTAGCAAAACCCGAAATTAAAACTGATGAACCTATCAAATGCATAATTAGTAACAGCACTATTATCGACATTAAGAACAGGATTCGGAAACCTGATTTTACTAAGATTCTACGATGAAGGAAGAACGTTATGTAGGAAAATGGAATGAAGAATAACCAGAAAATTTTGAATAAAAGTACTTCTCCTATATAGAAACCAGTGTTGTTGATCTCTGAAAAAAGAAAGTCCTGAAAAATGGCACTTACAGTAACTAATGAAGCGGTTAAGGCAAAAAAGTGATCCGGCCTGTTATTAATTACATCAAACCACTTTTCTGTTTTTCCAGGATTTCGATATGTAATCAATTTTTTCACAATCGTAGATTACCAATTAGAACGTAGCAAACAAAATAATCGTCTTGTTTGACGCATCAGAGTATCACCGAATATCTACAACACCAAACAAGATTTGGAAATCCTGGTTGATGCGTTGACTTCTTAATTTCCGGAATCCGATTCCAGGTTCTCCGCTTCGTCTGAATATTCTTTTACCAACCCTCTCAAACTTTGGTCGGTTTTATCCCTTTCTTCAAGGTTTTTTATTGAGAAAACCAGTCTCGAATTTTCCCATTCCACAAAAATCTCCAGTTCATCGCTCTCAAGAGTAGGCTGGGCTGTATAAATGGTAAATTGCTCAACCGGCTCGCGGATATATTCAGGAGTGATTTTAAAGCTGCCAATATTTTTTGATTGAATTCCTGAAGAAAGGTTGTTCCCCCAATGTGAGATTGAAGAGTTAATAAAAATCTCCCATTCAAATCTTCCCGGAACTGCGTAGAGGCTGTACCTCCCTTTTGGTACCAACACACCTCCGATTTCTACATCAGCTGTAGTGTAAAACCTGGTTGGTTCATTGGCTCCGAATCTCCAGGGTGTGTCGTAAGCAATTCTTTCTCCAATCATTTCCCGTCCTCGCAACGAGGGCTGGCCATAGCAAAGGAGCATATCCCAACCCTTAATCTGGAACGCCTCACTTTGGAGGGGACTTAGCCTGTCCTCGTAAGTTGGAAGTGCTGTGTAGTCCATTTGGCACGTTCCTATGGCAACCTGGACAGGTATTAAATTGTATCGAGTGAAATAGAAGAATGCAAGAAATGCGAGAATAACAATGACAAAGACCGCAATGAACCCCGCCTTTTTTGGATGAATACTAAACATAGCCAGTTTTAGATGATATAAATAGAAAGAAAAGTCGCTGCTACTACCCTAAAAATGCAACGTCCTAAATTAAGAAAATTAATCGAAACTGAAATTCTTTAGAGTTTCGTGATGGTTCTGTGATAGTTCACCTGGTTCGATGTTGTACCATTGGTCAAACTTAATAACACAACAAAAACCAATGAAGACATCATTATTAAAACGACCATCTATCCTGCTAACCGCTCTTTTATTTACTTTTGCGGCCTGTAGTGATAGCAACAACGATCCGGCTATTGAAGCTGATTTTGAAGTGACCATCGAAAATATCGGAACTGTTTATTCTTTGATTAAAAGCGGATCATTTTCGATTCCTGATGGTAGCGCAGAAGCCGGACCTATTGGACCTGGTGGAGCCTATGAATTCGAATTTACAGCACCAAGAGGGTCAAGACTTACCTTCGCAACTATGTTTGTTCAGTCAAATGACTGGTTTTACGCTCCGGGTGAAGCGGGTATCGAACTATATAATTCAGATGGTTCTCAGGTAACGGGAGACGTTACTTCGCAAATCAACCTGTACGACTCCGGTACTGAGGTCGACGAAGTTCCTGGTGAAGGTGCTAATCAGGCTCCTCGTCAATCTGGTGCAAATACAGGTGCCGCTGATCCTGATAACACTGTTCGTTTGGTTTCAACTGCTAACCTGCCTGCAACCAATGAAGTGATTCGTGTTACATTAACTGCGACATCTGCTAATGGATTCAGGGTCCGTATCGAAAATGTTTCTACTGCCAACACTCTTCAAACTTCAAACGGAAGTGTAGCCGTACCATTAGCTCCCGGAGTTTGGGCCGTACATTCCGGATCGGAAATGGGCGCTCTATTCACTGTTGGTCAACCTGATGCCGGTCTCGGATTAGAAGGTGTTGCCGAAGATGGTAGCTTTGGTGATCTGGAAACCAATCTTTCCAACGTAAGCGGAATTACGGTTCCACTTGCACCGGGTGCTTTTGCCGTATACCAGGGCCAAAATCCGTTATTCACTTCGGGCGAGAACTTCCCGGACAATGGAATTGAAGGTGTAGCCGAAGACGGTTCTACGGATCAAATTGCAGCTGCACTCGCTGCCGCTTCTTTTGTACGAGAAAGTGGTGTATTTGCCCGTCCTGTAGGAGCAAGTGAGAATGGACCTTTAACTTCCGGAAATTCTTACCAATTCACTTTTAATGCCCAGGATGGAGACTTACTGAATTTCGCGACGATGTTCATTCAGTCTAACGATCTTTTTTATGCCGCTTCCGCTTCAGGGCTTCAACTATTTGAAAACGGAAGCCCAATTTCCGGGGACATTACCGACATGATTCTCCTTTGGGATGCAGGTACTGAATTAAACGAAGAACCAGGTGTTGGAAACTACCAGGCCCCAAGACAACCGGGTGCAAATAGCGGACCTGCCGATCTGGACCGAACTGTCCGTGTAGTAAACGACGATTATATGTATCCGGCTACTAACCAGATTATTCGAGTGACTATCCGACCTCTATAGTCATTTTGAATTGTTCGAATAAAAAAAGCCACCCCGATTTCGAGGTGGCTTTTTTGGTTAATCAATATTTGATTAGCTAAAGATCGACTTCACATAATCTTTTCGCATTTCGGCAATAGCAGAGATGGAGATTTCAGCCGGACAAACCGCTTCACATTCCCCAAAGTTGGAGCAATCACCAAAGCCTTCTTCTTGCATCTGGTTTACCATATTAACCACACGACGATTTCGCTCAACCTCCCCTTGAGGAAGATTAGCCAAATGAGAAATCTTAGCGCCGGTAAATAAAGAAGCAGACGCATTAGGACAGGCAGCTACACAAGCTCCGCATCCGATACAGGCCGCGTAATCAAAAGCCAGGTCGGATTTTACTTTCTCGATCGGACGGGCATTTGCCTCCTGGGCAGAGCCTGTCTTCACTGAAACATACCCTCCCGCTTCAATAATGCGGTCGAACGCTGAGCGATCTACTACCAAATCCTTGATTACCGGGAAGGCCGCTGCCCTTGGCGGTTCGATAGTGATGTTATCACCATTTTTGTAATTCCGCATGTGAACCTGGCAACAGGCTGTACCTTGTTTCGGACCGTGTGCCTGGCCATTGATGACCAGATTGCAGGATCCGCAAATTCCTTCACGGCAATCGTAATCGAACTCAACGGGTTCCTTCCCTTCGATCTGTAGCTCTTCATTGAGAACATCCAACATTTCGAGAAAAGACATATGCTCGTTTACAGTATCAAGCGTACGCTCTTCGAAATGCCCTTTTGCCGTAGGTCCGGCTTGTTTCCAATACTTTAAATGAACGGTGAAATTCTTACTCATAATAATTTCCTGCTTATTTGTAGCTACGTTGTTTCAGCTCGACGAATTCGAACTTGAGTGGTTCTTTATGGAGAGTTGTATCGAGCTTGCCATTTACTCCCTGGAACTCCCATGCCGATACATAGGCGAAGTCTTTGTCATTCCGAAGAGCCTCTCCTTCTTCGGTCTGGTATTCTTCCCGGAGGTGGCATCCGCAAGACTCTGCCCGGTCGAGTGCATCCTGGGCCATCAGCTCAGCTAACTCGAAGAAGTCAGCAACACGGAAAGCGAATTCCAGGTACTTGTTGTAGTTATTCTTTTCGCCCGGAACGAACACATTGCTCCAGAACTCTTCACGAAGTTCCTGGATTTCTTTGATTGCCGATTCGAGGTCTTCTTTGTTTCTCGAAATACCGATTTTGTCCCAAACAATCTTACCAAGCGATCGATGAAAGTCGATGATCGTTCGCTTTCCTTTGATGCTTAGCAATTTGTCGATGTCGTCCTGAGCTTTTCTCGCTGCTTTATCGAATTCATCATGATCGGTGCCATATCGGGTTCCTGGCTTTATATCCGCAAGATAGTTTCCAATAGTCGCCGGAAGAACGAAATATCCATCAGAAAGTCCCTGCATCAATGCACTGGCTCCTAACCGGTTAGCTCCGTGATCCGAGAAGTTAGCCTCGCCTGCTGCAAACAGGCCTGGAATATTGGTCATCAGGTTGTAATCGACCCAAAGTCCTCCCATGGTATAATGAACAGCCGGGAAAATTCTCATTGGCTGTTTGTATGGATTCTCTCCAGCAATATTCTCATACATATCAAACAGGTTGCCATATTTCGCACTAATGGTATCCATTCCATCGCGCTTGATGGCGTCTCTGAAATCGAGATAAACAGCCAGGCCGGTTTCTCCTACTCCTAATCCTTCGTCGCAAACCATTTTCGCATTTCTGGATGCAACATCACGTGGAACGAGGTTCCCGAAACTCGGGTATCGTTCTTCGAGGTAGTAGTACCGCTCGTCCTCGGGGATATCGTTTGGATGACGATCATCTCCTTTCTTTCGGGGAACCCAAACACGACCATCATTCCTCAAACTCTCGCTCATTAAAGTGAGTTTCGATTGATAATCACCGGAAACCGGGATACAGGTTGGATGGACCTGAACGAAACTTGGATTTGCAAATAAAGCGCCTTTCTTGTGTGCTCTCCAGGCTGCCGTTACGTTCGAGTTTTTAGCGTTTGTAGAAAGGTAGAACACATTTCCATAGCCACCTGTCGATAAAATCACAGCGTCCGCTTCGTGACGTTGAATTTCTCCGGTAACCAAATCCCGGGTGATAATACCACGTGCAACACCATCAATGATTACCACATCCAGCATTTCCGTACGAGGAAAATATTCAATACCACCTGATTCCACCTGGCGCATCATCGCCTGGTAGGCACCCAGTAACAACTGCTGTCCTGTCTGTCCCCGGGCATAAAATGTTCTGGATACCTGTGCTCCACCAAACGACCGGTTAGCTAACAAACCAGAATACTCACGAGCAAAAGGAACACCCTGGGCTACTGCCTGATCGATAATATTGTTTGCAACCTCAGCAAGTCGATACACATTTGCTTCACGTGAGCGATAATCTCCCCCTTTGATGGTATCATAAAATAACCGGTAAATACTATCTCCATCATTCGGGTAATTTTTTGCAGCATTGATCCCACCCTGAGCCGCAATGGAGTGTGCTCTACGTGCGGAATCCTGAATGCAAAATGCTTTTACTTTATAGCCCATCTCAGCAAGACTGGCTGCACCGGCTCCACCTGCTAATCCGGTTCCAACCATAATAATCTCATACTTGCGACGGTTGTTAGGAGCCACAAGCTTCATATTCTTTTTATGCGATTCCCACTTTTGCTCCAGTGGGCCTTCGGGTACTTTTGAATCTAATTTCATTCCTCTGCTCCTAATAACTTATTAATGACCCTTCGCCGCCGGTGAAATAAATGTACAGCGGGATGAAAATGAAGCCCAGCATAAGAACCAATGCAAATGCGTAAGCTGCCGTTTGAACTTTCTTCGATGTATTTCCGTGCTTCATCCCCAAAGAAGTAAAAGCACTCCAAAATCCATGGGATAAATGTAAAATCACCAGTGCAAGTACACCTACATATGCCACAACCACCCATGTTTTCTGGAATTCCTCGATCACTAATCTTCTTAGATCCCTCACCTCCTGGCCGGTAGAATCCAGAGTAATGCTGTAATCGGCACCGAACTTAAAATGGATAATATGCAATACCAGGAAAATCAAAATAATGGACCCGGTATAAATCATACTTCTGGATGCCAGGCTTTGATGGCTGGCCCCGCCTCTCGTTTTGTATTTTTTGTAGCCCTCCGGACGGGCTTTTCTTTTATTCCACCAGATTGAAACCCCTAAAATGGTGTGGTATAAAAAGAAAAATGCCAAACCTGCTTCAATTACATACAGAAGAGGCCCCAAACTCATCAATTTTTCTGTATAAATATTGAAGGCTTCAGCACTGCCAAAAATGGTTAGGTTTCCAGCCAAATGCCCAATTAGGAAAAGCATCAAACCAATCCCGGTAATGCCTGTCATGAATTTCCGTCCAACTTGCGAGTTTATCGCCTTTATAAAAGATGGCATATATGTTTCACGTTTGATTAAGTAATTATCGGCAAATACGCTGCAATTAGTGAATTTCAGCAAGATTGAACCGACTAAATTTTGAATTGAAAATCGTAGTTTCTTCTTCGAATTACAAGGTAGAATGAGACTAAATAAACTCGCTTTTTTATAGTAAAAATGAAGCTTTTTGAGCAAGTTTTTCATACAATTTTCATATGAATTCTATAAAAGAAAGCACGGAATTTTCTCTAAGGGAAAGAGGCTCAAAATTTTTCGGTTTTTTATTCTCAGCAAGTTCTTCCAGCCAGTTTGAACAACATCTGCTGGAGCTTAAAAATCGGTACCCTGACGCAAATCACCATTGCTGCGCGTATCGCATTTATGATGAGAGTGTGCAAGAGTACAATTCTGATGATGGAGAACCTCCCGGAACAGCCGGACTCCCGATCCTGAATGCACTTCGGTCTTCAGATTTAGTGAACATTGGATGTGTGGTTGTTCGATACTTCGGGGGAACCAAACTAGGCAAACCGGGGCTTATCGAATCTTATGGAGACACAGCCCGGGGATGCATCCAAAAAACAGAGATCGGACACATTGAAGAGTTTTTGAAAATCAACATCTCCTACCATTATCCTGAGGAGAAGGAAATTCAGCGCATCGTTCGGTCTTACCAGTTAATTGAGGATTCCTCTTCTTATCAGGAACACATTGAAAAGATGGTGTTGTGTCCGATAGACCATAGTACGGTCGTGTTAGATACACTGCAAAAACTGGAATACAAGCACGTTACATTTGAGAGTTTTGGTCACACTTTTGTGATGAAATGAAAGTTCGTTTTCATTATCCTCCCGCCTTATTGGGCGTTAACTATATTATTATTTATGAAAAGTGACCTACATGATCAGGTTTCAAATTATTACGGAAAAACCATTCAAAACACCTCTGATCTAAAAACAACAGCCTGTTGTGCTGATATTGAATACCCCACTCATATCAAAGAAATACTGGCAGAACTGCACGATGAAACCATGGCTAAGTGTTATGGCTGTGGATTAACGATCCCTTCCAATCTTACCGGATTAAAGGTTCTCGATTTAGGTTCCGGATCCGGTCGGGATTGTTTTGTTTTAAGCAAATTGGTTGGCGAAGATGGGCACGTAATCGGCGTTGACATGACCGATGAACAGCTGGAAATCGCGAATGAATATGTGGATTTTCATGCCCGGAAATTCGGTTATAAAAATGTCGAGTTCAGAAAAGGAAATATCGAAACACTTACAGATGTAGGGATACAAGAAGGTTCTTTGGACTTGATTGTTTCGAATTGTGTGATCAATCTGGCTTCCGATAAACAGGCTGTACTTAAAGGAGCCTTTGATTTGCTGAAGAATGGTGGAGAAATCTATTTCAGTGATGTCTATGCTGATCGTCGGATACCCTCATACGTTGCATCCGACCCGGAAGTGTATGGAGAGTGTCTTGGCGGAGCTTTATACTGGAATGACTTTTTGAACATCGCCAAATCTGTTGGCTTTACGGACCCCCGGGTGATCACTTCCCACAAAATTGCTGTTGAAGACGAACGGATTTCAGAGATTATAGGTAACATCAATTTTTATTCAGTTACCTATCGATTGATAAAGCTGCCCGACCTGGAAAATGATTGTGAAGATTATGGTCAGGCTGTCCGTTATAAGGGAACCATTGAACTCGAAAAAGACCGGTTTACATTGGATGATCACCATATTTTCGAAGCAGGGCGGATCTATACCGTTTGCGGAAACACCTATATGATGCTCCATGATACCCGGTTTAGAGAACATTTCGATTTCTGGGGAGACTTTTCCACGCACTATGGAATATTTGAGGGTTGTGGAGGTTCTGCTCCGTTTTCGGTAGAGCAGGCAACTTCAGAAGGGGTCGCATCATGCTGCTAAAAGAACTTGAAATCGCTGAAAACTTCGCCTCCAGGGGAAAATTCGTTGAAGAGAAAATCACCGGCAAAGGCGAAGACCGGGCCTATGTTGATATGGTGAAACTAGACAATCTCTGGTTCAACACCGGGACGCGCTGCAACTTGCAATGCCAGAATTGTTACATCGAATCTTCCCCTACCAACGACGAACTTCTATTCATCTCTTTAGAAGAAGTCCGGATGTACCTGGATGAAATCAGAGAACTGGACTTAGGAACCTCTAAAATTTCCTTTACCGGGGGGGAACCTTTCCTTAACAAAGAGATGATTCCCATTATCCAGCTTTGCATGGAACGTGGATTTGAAGTACTGATTCTCACCAACGCCTACCGGGCAATCGATCGATATTTCGACCAACTCATTTCGCTGAATTCAGATTACACCGGAAAACTGTCTCTTCGTGTTTCTCTTGATCATTACACGGCAGAAATTCATGAAGAAGAACGTGGACCGAAAACGTTTGACCGAACACTCCTCACCACAAAGAGGCTGGTTGATGAGGGATTCAACGTTAGCATAGCAGGAAGGTCCCTAGCAAACGAATCCGTTTCAGACGCTTTACTAGGATACCAAAGCATCTTAAATGAATACGGCATAAATCTGACCGTTGCAGACGGTTCGAACATGGTGATTTTTCCCGAAATGTCTACTTCTAAAGACGTTCCGGAAATCACAACCGCTTGTTGGGATATTTTAGGGGTTCATCCGCATCAGCAGATGTGTGCATCAGAGAGGATGGTGGTAAAACGAAAAGGTTCGGATCAACCGGTGGTACTTCCATGTACACTCATTGCTTACGATGAAGCATTCGAACTGGGAACCACACTCAAGGAATCCTTCAAACGGGTATATTTAAATCATCCATATTGCGCACAGTTCTGCGTATTGGGTGGAGCGAGTTGTTCCGCTTAACGATTTTTCATTCGCAGGAACGCCTCAACATTATTTATCTTTTGCTATGCCTACTACAGGTAATCAAAAACACATTGGATGAAAATTTATACAAAGAAAGGCGATCGCGGACAAACCTCTCTTTTTGGAGGTCAAACGGTACCCAAGTTCGCAACCCGAATTGAAGCTTATGGCACCGTTGATGAACTGAACTCTCTTCTTGGAGTGATCCGCACCTATCCTATTCAGGCAAGCTCTGATTCCTGGTTAAATACCATCCAGCATCAGCTTTTTGTGTTGGGATCTGACTTGGCAACTCCCTATAGCCGGGAGACCAGGATCGATCGCATTTCTGATGAAGAAACCAGCTTTTTGGAGAATCTGATTGACGAAATGGAAACGGAATTGCCTGCTCTTAAGAACTTCATCTTACCTGGAGGGACTCAAGCTGCTGCTCAAATTCATTTCGCAAGAACGGTGTGCAGACGTGCAGAACGACTGACCGTTGCCTGTGCCGAAGAAGAGTACGTCTCGGAATCAGCAATAAAATATTTGAATCGATTATCCGACTTTTTATTTATGCTTGGGCGATTTGAAAATTATAAATCCGGAAAGGGCGATATTCCCTGGATTCCAAAATAAAGCATGTCAAAAAAGAAACCTGGCAACTCACAGCCTAAAGAACTATCAGCGAAGAAAAAAACGCTGTTTTATATTATCACTTTTTCCGTTCCGATTCTCTTTTTTGTGATTCTGGAATTGGTGCTCCGAGGGGTTAATTACAAAGGAAATAACGAGCTTTTTGTTGATCCGGGTATTCCAACTGCAGATTTTTTAATGCCCAATCCTAACTTTGCATCCCGCTATTTCTTTTATACCAATACGGTCCCGAATCCTTCTACGGATGTGTTCTTAGCTGAAAAACCAGAGGATGGATTTAGGGTTTTCGCTATGGGAGGTTCTTCGGCTGCGGGGTATCCCTATGGATTCAATGGGACCTACTCGCGGATCGTGAACGATGTTTTGCAAGATGCAATGCCAAATCGAACGATCGAAGTGGTGAACGTGGGAATCTCAGCAATCAACTCCTACACCCTCTTTGATCAGGTCGACGAAATTATTGAGCAAGACCCGGATGCCGTGCTGATCTACGCGGGTCATAACGAATTTTATGGAGCCCTTGGAGTAGGCTCGAATGAAAACCTTGGTGGATTTCCGGGCTTTGTTCGTTTCTATCTGAGACTTCAACGAATGAAAACCTTCCTGCTACTCCGAAGTGTGATCGTAGACTCCGGCAAATGGATCGCAACAACCATCGGGAATGAGGAATACGATGAGAATGCCACCCTCATGGAACGGATTGTAGCTTCCCGCTCTATTGAACTGGGAAGCCCGAAACATGAACTAGCGATGGTCCAGTTTGAAAGTAACCTGGGTGCCATCATCAAAAAATATCAGCGGGCAGGAGTCCCGGTTTTTATTGGGAGCGTGGCAAGTAATCTGAAAGATCACACTCCTTTTGTTGATATTACCGATGGAGAGCAACCATCAGCGCTTCAGACATACAGTTCTGCCCAATCAAAGTACGAACAGGGCGATTTTGAAACTGCTCTTGAAGAATTTACACTGGCCAGAGACTTAGACGGACTCAAATTCAGAGCCCCCAGCGAGATTAATTCCATTATCAAAAGCACCGCAAATGAGGAAACTGGTGTAATCTACGTTCCTGTTGAAGAGAGCATGGCAGAATATTCTGAAGATGGAATTATCGGGTTCAACTTGATGCTCGAACATCTTCACCCAAATCAAGAAGGATATTTCATCATTGGAAAAACTTTTGCCGCTTCGTTGTTAGAGTACCTTCAAATCCCGGAACAAAACCTACCCCAAACACTAGATGATTATAAAGAAGACATGTATTTCAGCGAATACGATCATCGGGTAGGCTACCATCGTGTGGAGACTTTGAAGCAGGGATTCCCATTTGTTTTGGGAGAAAAACCTATCCCTTACCAGTTTGCCTACCAGTACACTTCTTTAGCCGATAGTCTTGCCTTTCATACAGTACATGCAAGCTTAAACTGGGACGAAGCAAAAGTAGAGCTGGCAACTTTTTACCAGGCTACCGGACAGTATGAAAAAGCCATTGAAGAGTATTTGGGATTGATCCGGAATCAGCCCTGGAATGACTCTCCCTATGTCTTTGCAGCTCGTATTTATTTGGATCAAAATAATTTTGATGAAGCCGAGCCTTTGCTCCGTGGTGCTTATGAAATAAATCTCGAAGATGCTTACATCACTAAAATGCTGGGAGCGATTGAGGTACAAAATGGGAATGCGAAAGCAGGAATCGAGCTGCTGGAGAAATCAAGAAGTCTAAAGCCAAACGATCCGCAGATGCTGTACAATTTATCCGGGGCTTATGGAATTGATCGGCAATTTAACAAAGCACTTGAAATCGCGATGGAAGTGCAGCAACTCAGTCCCAATTTTCCGGGAATCAATGCCTGGATTCAACAACTTCAAAACATCATAAATCGCTAAAAATGGCATTAATGGTTTCAGTTTCGGGGATTCGAGGAATCTTCGGTACCGATTTAACTCCTGAAAATTTAGCCCGCTTTACGGCTGCGTACGGAACCTGGGTAAAAGGTGGAACCGTAGTTTTGGGGAGAGACAGCCGAACTACAGGAGAACTCTGTGAAGATATTGTGGCTTCCACGTTAATGAGCGTGGGTTGCAATGTGATCAAAGTTGGAATTGTACCTACCCCAACGGTTGCAATGGGAGTTTTGAAATACAAAGCGTCCGGAGGAATCATTATATCTGCCAGTCATAATCCAGCGGAATGGAATGCATTAAAATTGTTGAATGGAACCAGTGAGTTCATGGATGCTAAACAGGGAGCGGAAATGTTACTCATCAACGAAAGTGGCGATTTTGATTATAAAAACTATGATTCCATTGGGGAGAGCTGTGAAGATGACTCTCTGATTGATCACCATATCCAAAAAATCTTAGAGCTGCCTTTTATAGATGCAGACTTCATCCGGTCAGCAAATTTTTCTGTCGCTGTTGATGCCGTAAATGGAGCCGGGTCTATTGCAGTGCCAAACTTACTAGAAGCATTGGGTGTGGAAACCATACACAAAATTCATTGCGAACCAAATGGGTTGTTCCCCCATAACCCGGAGCCGCTACCGGAGCACCTCACAGAAATTTGTGAATTGGTAACACAGACCTCTTCAGATTTGGGAGTTGTTACCGATCCCGATGCCGACCGATTAGCCCTGGTTGACAATAATGGACAGTTATTTGGGGAAGAATACTCCCAGGCTACCGTTTTTGATTTCATACTATCGAAGAATCTGGGACCAACCACTACAAATCTCTCTTCTTCGAGAATTGCGGACGAGATTTCCGAAAAATACGGGCAGGTTTGCCATCGATCGAAGGTGGGGGAAATCAATGTGGTGAAGAAGATGCAGGAGGTTGGAGCAGTGGTTGGAGGAGAAGGAAGCGGCGGGATCATCGTTCCGGATTTACATTACGGGCGGGATGCTTTGGTTGGGATCGCTTGTGTGCTTCAGCACCTCGCTGAGCAGAAAGTCAGCTCCTCTGAACTTAGAGCAAGGTATACAGACTACTTCATGAGCAAAAATAAAATCCAGCTTAATGAGTTAGGAAAAGATGCTGATGAGGTGCTCGATCACGTTAAAAAATATTACGCAAAGTTAAATCCTAATACAGAAGACGGTGTTAAGGTTGACTTTGATGAAGGCTGGGTTCATCTTAGAAAATCGAATACCGAACCTATTATCCGCGTGTATTCCGAAGGTACTTCTGCCGAAGCAGCTCAAGCCTTTGCAAAGAAAGTAAAATCCATTTTATAACGACATGAAGCGATTTCGATTCCTAAGTATTGCCATGATATTGATTTCGATGGGAGCTTGTGCACAACAGCAACCGGTCGAAACTGAACCTGAGATTAATCTGGATGAAATCACCTATTCCGAGCAAGATGTGGCCATTTTTTCTGATATTCTGGAACAGTATAAAGACAGTGCTGACAAACCCATCGCCACCCTGGTTCCTGAAATTGGAAAGTATTTTATCGGGAACGAATATGTTGCTCATACCCTCGAAGTAAACGAAGAGGAGAAACTGATTGTAAATCTGAGAGAACTCGACTGTACGACTTATGCAGAAAATTTACTGGCTCTTGCACGAACACTGAAATCCGAAAACCAGACCTTTGATCAATTTGCATTAGAGATTAAAAAAATCAGGTACAGGGATGGAAATCTGGATGAATATCCTTCGAGGTTGCACTATTTCAGCGACTGGATTTACAATAATAAGGAAAACAATCTGGTAAGTGTCCCAACCGATAGCTTTGGTGTGGCTTTTCCGAATAAGGTAAGTTTCATGAGCTCCAACCCGGACAGTTATAAGCACCTTAAACAAAATCCCGATTACATTTCGGTTATTGAACAGCAAGAGGCCGAGATTAACAGTAAGAATTACTATTACTTACCAAAAGAGAGAATTGCTGACTACGAACACTTACTGAAAGAGGGAGACATCATCGGATTAACCACCAGCATTAACGGTCTTGATGTATCACATGTAGGGGTTTTAGTGGAACAAAATGGTAACATGCACTTACTGCATGCTTCCCAATCGAATCTCAAAGTGGAGATTTCAGATGAACCAATCTCTTCGTTCTTAAAACCGAATTCAAAAAACACCGGTATTATGATAGCACGACCGGTCGACATATAAATTGAACTCCCAGGAACATAACCTACCATAATGCTAAAGTGGATTGATGTACTAAAATTCGCCCGGTATGGAAACCCGGAACCGGATCGACGAGTGGAGAAAACTCCGGAAGAATGGAAAGCGCTGTTGACTGACGAACAATTTGCGATCACCCGACTCAAAGGAACCGAACGACCTTTTTCCAGTGAGCTATGCAGCCGTTTTGAGCCTGGCAAGTATTCATGTATTTGCTGTGACACTCTCCTTTTTGATTCCGAAACAAAGTTTGAAAGTCATACAGGATGGCCATCTTTTGATCAACCCCTTAAAGAGAATGCGGTTTCCTACAAAGCAGATCATTCTCATGGGATGACCCGCGTAGAAATTCTCTGCAACACCTGTGATGCCCATTTGGGGCATGTTTTCCCTGATGGTCCGGAACCATCAGGGTTGCGATACTGCACAAATGCCGTTAGCCTGAAGAAAGCCGAGCTTGATTCTGAACTTAATTAACGTCATTCTGAGGCTACCGCCGAAGAATCTCATTGGTTATTCGATTAGATCCTTCGCTTTCGCCTGCCTGCCGGCATAGGCAGGCTCAGGATGACAAAATATATACCTATGCTCTCCCAACACCTCTCCAACCTTTTCTCACGTGATTTAACCACTATAAAAGAAGAAATCATCGCTTACACCAACGAAGATGCCCTTTGGATCACCCGCGAAGGAATTAATAACTCAGCCGGTAACCTGGCTTTGCATATCGCCGGGAACTTACAGCATTTCTTTGGTGCAACCCTGGGGAATACCAATTATGTTCGTGACCGGAATTTCGAATTCAGCGGAAAAGTGACCCGGCAAGAATTACTGGATGACCTGGAAGCGGCCGAACAATCAATCCTGGACACGTTGGATGGAATGAGCGATGAAGATTTTGAGAAAGAATACCCGCTCCAGCCCTTTGGAAAACCGGTAACCACAGGCTGGTTCTTCTTACACCTGTACAGCCACCTCTCCTACCACCTCGGGCAGATTAACTATCATCGAAGGTTGATAAAACCTATCTAATTACATGATAGTCGACTATATATGGATCATCCCATAACTCTGTAGGATCCACAATACCAACCAGAATTTGCTCATCCTTATCGCTTGATACGATATAGAATTGGAAGCAATCAAACTCACCTTTGAATGTATTTTGCTCTCTAATTTCTTTCAGATTTTTATGGTGTAATATATACCTGCAATAGTATTCATCATCTGAGGATTCCAATGCTCTTTGGCCAATAAGTTCGCATGAACGGACCTCGACCTTGATTTTTTTCTTGATTAGTAGTTCAGGAGATGGAATCGTCTTGTTCCTATACCGATTCATAATTCAGACATTCAAAATTCATAATTCCGCTAAAAGCGGTACTACCAGGGATTCTTTAAATCCTCTTTTTTGTACGTCTTTTCATGGTAATCAAATAAACTGCCTCTTGGTTTTTTAAGAGACAGTGGGTCGTTTCCAAACAGTCTGAACATCAGCGCGATTGGAGTGATGAATAGAAAGTAAAGTAACCCCAGGACAAGCGGATTCACAATCCGGGACATCACTTCTGCAATCTTAAACCAAACCCACACAATGCCGTGTCCAGCCGGCGGAATGATCAGGCAAACCAATCCGATAGCCAGCGAAACATATGCGATGTATTCATTATCAAAAATGGCCGCAATCACCAATAAACCGACTACAATCACCAATTGGGTTTTTGGCGTATCCGGGTCGGTTTTGATGAAATTAAAGTCGCGCTTAGGGACCATTTTAATCTAGAATAAGGTATAAATAAATGGAGCTATGGAAGATCCTCCACCGATTACGATCAAAAATCCAAGCAACAATAATACTACGATTACCGGGGCCAGCCAGAATTTCTTCCGCTCTTTCATGAAGCCCCATAAGTCTTTTAGTAGATCCATCTTTTTTTATTAGTAGGTCATTCTGATCCGCCAGTTGGCGGAGAAGAATCTTAGCGGGTATCCGATAAGATCCATCGTCCCGATTAATCGGGACTCTGATGACAGTTTATGTTTGATTGCCCTGTACCTTTGATATGTTGTCGCAGTAAAGCTCAAACCAATCAATCTTTTTCAAATTCAATATTCTTTTCCCAGGCTGGCTGGTCTTCTTTCGAGAACACATAATTATCCAACACAAGATAATCCATTTCCGTGTTCATAAAACAGCGATACGCATCTTCCGGAGTACAAACAATGGGTTCTCCCCGCACATTAAAACTGGTATTCACAACCAGTCCATATCCTGTACGTTCTTTAAAGGCATTGATCATCGCCCAGTAACGAGGATTGGTTTCTTTGTGAACGGTCTGAACCCTGGCCGAAAAATCAATATGAGTAATCGCAGGTAAATCAGATCGCTTCACCGCCAGTTTTTGTCGGAGGGGCATCCCATGATAGCCATCAGGAAGATTTTCTCTCCTGGATTCAACAACAGGCTGAACGAGCAACATATAGGGTGAATCCGTTTCCAGCTCAAAATATTGAGAAGCATCCTCTGCAAGTACAGAGGGTGCGAAAGGCCGAAACGATTCCCGATATTTGATCTTCAAATTCAGCTTTTTCTGCATATCGGTTCTGCGCGGGTCCGCAATAATACTTCTGGCTCCCAATGCCCGCGGACCAAATTCCATCCGCCCCTGAAACCAGCCAACTACATTTCCATTATCAAGTAATTCAGCTACTCGTTTTGGCAATTCCTCTTCCGAAAAATCCGTTGAAACAGCTCTGTACTTTTTTAAACTCCTGGTAATATCGATTGGATGATATTCCGGCCCGAGGTAAGCTCCTGACATGGAATCAGGATGCTCAGCTACCCGATCCTTCTCGAAATAAATATGATGAGCAGCCAGCGCTGCTCCAACAGAACCTCCTGCATCACCTGCCGCAGGTTGTATGTAAATATGCTCGAAAATACCTTCGTTTTGAAGCTTTCCATTCGCTACACAATTCAGTGCAACACCCCCTGCCAGACAAATGGCATTCGCTCCTGTTAGCTCCTTTGCCGTTACAGCCATTTTTAGCACAACTTCTTCCGTTACCTTTTGGATCGCCAATGCCAAATCTGCTTCGTGTTGTAGTAATTCCCCTTCCCCTTCTCTTCTTGGAAAGCCCAGCAAATCCTCCCATTTCTTCTCATTTACCATCCTAAGGCCGGTTGCGTAACTAAAATAATCCTGGTTCAACCAGATGGATCCATCTTCCCGTATATCCACCAGCTCGGACTTAATCTTCTGAATGTATTCCTCAACCAGTTCCGATTCGGGATTCCCGTAAGGCGCTAATCCCATCAGTTTGTACTCTCCGGAATTTACTTTGAAACCTAAATAGTAGGTAAATGCCGAGTATAAAAGGCCCAACGAGTGCGGGAATTTAAGTTCCCTGAGTAACGTAATCTCTTTTCCGTTTCCATGACAAATCGAAGCCGTCGCCCACTCACCTACCCCATCGATAGTCAGGATCGCAGCTTCTTCATGAGAAGATGGATAAAATGCGCTGGCTGCATGGCTCAAATGATGTTCCGGAAACAGAAGGTTTACTTCAGACTTCGTGTACTCCCCTACTTTCTTCAACTCATCATATATGAGTTTTTTAAGGAACATTTTCTCTTTCAGCCAAACCGGCATGGCCACGATAAATGAACGAACTCCTCTCGGAGCAAAGGATAAATAGGTTTCCAGTAGACGCTCAAATTTCAGGAATGGCTTATCATAAAAAACGATAGCATCTAAATTGTCGATTTCAAGACCGGCAAACTCCAGGCAATATTTTGTAGCATGCACCGGAAACTGGTCATCATGCTTTTTGCGGGTAAATCGTTCTTCCTGAGCCGCGGCCACTATTTTTCCATCCTGTAATAAACAGGCTGCCGAGTCGTGATAAAAGGCTGAAATTCCTAAAATGTTCATGGCAAAAATAATCAGACCAAAGATACCAAAACCCTGGCTTTCGACAACCACATAGTTTTTAAAGGATGTCATTCTTCCTTACCTTTGCCGACTAGTATTCATCTCTTTAGAAAAGCCAAATGATTATCTCAATGACCGGCTTTGGGCGAGGTGAGGCTGCTGAAAACGGCCTCAACGCCACTGTCGAAATCAAAACCCTGAACAGCCGATTTTTAGATGTATCGATACGGTTACCTCAGCAATTACAGCATAAGGAACTCGAGTTAAAAGAAATCTTTCAGAAAAGCATTAAGCGCGGGAAGCTTAATGTAAGTGCTTTTATCACTCATGGAGATAATGGCGAATCAAACATCCAGGTAGATACTGACAAAGTAAAGGCCTATGCAAAAGTCTTAAACGAAGTGCGGGATGCAGCCGGGATCATAGAACCGATCTCGATAAAAAACATCATTAGTTTTGGAGATGTTTTTGTTTCGCAGGAAGAAGATGAAGAATCGCTGGCCTTAAAGTGGAATCTCATCGAAAAGGCGACCCAAAATGCCATCGAAAATTTAATGGAGATGAGAAATCAAGAAGGCGGTCAATTGAAAAACGACCTTCTTTCCAGAATATCCAGTATCGATGAATCCGTGACAGAAATCTTGTCAATCACTGATGGTCGCGGAGATGACATACGAAAAAAACTTCATGATCGTATCCGCCAGTTACTTGAAGATGAAAACCTGGATGAAGAGCGACTTGAAATGGAGATAGCCATCCTGGCGGATAAGATGGATATCACTGAAGAAACCGTTCGATTAAGAGCACACCTAAAGTTTTTTATTGAAGCCATTGAACAACCGGAACCTGCCGGCAGGAGGTTGAATTTCCTTACCCAGGAAATTAACCGGGAATTGAATACCATAGGCTCGAAAGCAAATGATTCTGATATCGCACACCAGGTTGTTAAGGCAAAAGAAATGCTCGAACAAATTAGGGAGCAGGTTCAAAACGTAGAATAAATTGAATTAAGAATATGCTCTGGTCATATCCCTAAGTTTAAATTTTGAGTTATTTGAATAAAGGAAAGATAATTATACTCGTTTCCCCGTCCGGAGGTGGAAAAAGCACTATAGCAAAACGTCTTTTCGCTGATTTCCCACAGCTTAAGTTTTCTGTTTCGGCAACTACCCGATCTCCGCGTGAAGGAGAAAAGAATGGTGTTCATTATCACTATTTAAGTCACACCGAATTTCAGGAGCGAATAGATCGTGAAGATTTTTTAGAGTGGGAGGAATTTTACGGGGGAAACCGTTACGGCACTTTGCGATCGGAGGTTGATAAAAAGCTGAATTCAGGTTATTTTATTCTGCTTGACATCGAAATAAAAGGCGCCTTAAATGTGAAGAATATTTATGGCAATGAAAGCCTCGGAATCTTCCTAAAACCGCCCTCTTTTGATGTTCTGAAGCAGCGTTTGATTGATCGTGGAACGGAGACAACTGAATCTCTTGATCTAAGGTTAGAACGCGCCAGAGAAGAACTTAACTATGCCGATCGTTTTGATCGGGTGATCATTAATGACGATTTGGATACAGCCTACGAACAAGTAAAGGAAACTGTATCTGATTTTATGAATTCATAATACTGTTTATGTCTATTAAAACACTTGACATCGAGAAATTGAAAGAAGTAACCGGCAACAAGTATGAGTTGTTGGTGATTTTAGCGAAGAGAGCCCGACAAATCGCTGCTCAGGAAAAACTCGAATTAGACGAAAAACTTCAATACTTCGAAGGCTTCGAGGATGATGACGAGTTTTCGTTTAACGAAGAGCAGGAACAAATCTCTAAAGCTTTTGAAAAATTACCTCATGCCACGCGCCGCGCTATAGGTGAAATGCATGAAGATGACATCTACTATCGCAGACCAGAAGTAGATTAAGTTATGCTCTCCGGGAAGCGCATAGTTCTTGGTGTTACCGGAGGAATCGCAGCATACAAAGCTGTCTTTTTACTAAGAGAATATCAAAAAGCGGGTGCTGAAGTTCGAGTTACCATGACTCCCTCGGCAACCCGCTTTGTTGGTTCAGATACCTTTGCCTCCCTTTCCGGTTATGATGTAGCCGTTGAAATATTTCCAGAAGAGACCAATGCTTCAGAATGGACAAGACACATTTACTGGGGCGAATGGGCAGATTTATTCGTTATAGCACCCTGCACGGGAAATACGCTCGCAAAGATTGCAAATGGTAACGCAGACAATATGCTCACCGCTACCGTACTTGCCGCCAGATGTCCCATCCTGATTTGCCCAACAATGGATGGAGAAATGTATGATTCCCCATCAGTAACTGACAATCTTCAAAAGGTTCAAAAATTCGGATACCACATTTTGGAACCTGAATCCGGGTTTTTAGCTAGTGGATTGGATGGGAAAGGCAGACTTCCGGAATTCGAAACCATTCTTTCAACCTCCAGCGAAATTATAGGGAATATTGAAGGCGCGTTGGAAGGAAAAAAAGTGCTTCTTACAGCCGGGCCTACTCGTGAGTATATTGATCCCGTTCGTTTCATTTCCAATCCAAGTAGCGGAAAAATGGGAGTTGCGATGGCGGAAGCGGCTCTAAGGTTGGGAGCAGAAGTAACGTTCATTCACGGACCGATTTCCGTTCCAACTCCTGATGGTGCAGTTTCCAAATCGATTACAAGTGCTGAGGATCTTTTCAGGGAAGTTCAGCTCCATGCCGATTTTGATGTGATTGTGATGGCTGCAGCCGTTTCTGATTTTACCCCGGTAGAAGTTTTTGATCACAAAGTGAAGAAAGAAGAGGGATCAGATTCCATCTCCCTTAAACGAACTACCGATATTTTGTCCTGGTTGGGAAGCAGAAAACCTGCTCATCAAACACTGATAGGCTTCGCTATGGAGACCGAAAACCTGATTGAAAACGCATCCAAAAAAATGGCTAAAAAAAACGCCGATTGGATCGTTGCTAACTCTCTCACTAAAGAAGGTTCCGGCTTCGAATCAAATACTAATCATGTGCATTTACTCGGACCAAACTCCGTTTCTGAATTCTCGGGAACCAAACAAGAAGTAGCCGAACAGGTATTGAATTTTATATTTCGGTCTGAGTAACATCCCTGCATGAAAAACAGCAGAATCTTGCTCACAGGTCTTCTTTTGGGTGCATGTATTTTAACCGGGGCTTTGCTGGTATCTACACCCTCTGTGGAAAATCAGTACATTTCCGAAATACAGGAAATTGATGATTTAATAGAAGCATCTTTTTCGGAATATGGAATTGATAAAAGCCAATACAGAACATTCCTGGCTGAAATTGATACCAGTTTTTCGAGAAAGATTTACCGGATCGAAGTTCCTCCTGAATTTTCCAAAACCAGTTTCCATTTGAAACTCCACCATAAGTTTATTCCGTTTGGGCTATCAAGTCCGGCCAGGGTAACTTTTCCTGAAGAAGACATGGAGATTCATGTTGTATACAATCAAACGGTATTTCGAACCATTCGCCTGGTAACTTTAAAAAACACCGACTCATCAGGATAATATGGCGGAACGTAATCTTTTAAAGCGGTTTAAGCTTGAGGTTTTTCCCCAACCTCCCATACTGAAATCGAAGTACCCGATTTTCCTGTGTCACGGTTTTGGTGCCATTGGGTCGCTGGTAAAACCATCCCCGCTGCACGATCCTTGCATGTTGATGAGAAAACGAGGGATTGTAGCTTTTGCTCCTAATGTGGTTCCTTATGCATCCATCGAAACCCGTGCAAATAACTGGGTACGGCTGATCCGGGAAGTTTGTGAAGCCTATCAGTTTGAAAAGGTTAATGTGGTAGCTCATAGTATGGGTGGACTGGATATGCGGCACGCGATCTGCCACCTTGGAATTGCTGATAAAATTGAGTCGTTGACCACAGTCGCTACTCCTCATCACGGTACATTCCTGGCTGACCTGGTTCTTAAAACCCCGGAGATACTGGCCGGGCCAATTGGTGAGATCGTCGATTGGTTTGGAAATAATGTGTATCCCAACGAAAAGAGTAATACTATTGGCTCGGTTGAGCAGCTCACTCTGAATTATGTTCGGGAACAATTCAATCACGATACTCCTGATCCACAAAATATCCCGATCTACTCCTATTCAGCAGCTGTTGGACGAGGTACTAACTACCCCCTGAATCCGATCTTCAAATTTCAAAATTCCCAAATTTATGACCAGGAGGGTGAAAACGATTCATTCGTTTCAGTGAAAAGTGCCCAATGGGGAACCTATCTGGGCTGTATAAATCTGTCTCACCTGAATCAGATCAATGTCCAGGTTGGGAAGGAAGCGAAATCTAAGTACCTGGATTTCTGGACAGGTGTGGTAGCGAAATTATCGGAATATGGACACTAAATTAGTTTGATATGAAAATTTTGATTGTTGGAGGTAACGGAACCATTGGAAAACGTGTAGTCGATTCTTTGAAAGAGAAGCACGAGCTTGTGATTGCGGGTCGGTCTACAGGGGATGTTACCGTAGACATTTCGGACAGTGGTTCTATTCAAAATATGTTTTCTCAAGTTGGAAATGTGGATGCCATTGTCTGTACGGCTGGGGAGGCCAAATGGGCTCCTTTTGAATCTTTGAGCGAAGAGGATTTCAATATCGGGCTAAAAAGTAAACTAATGGGGCAAGTAAATTTGGTTCGACTTGGTCAGCTTTTTCTTTCTGACGGCGGCTCTTTTACCTTAACTACAGGCATTCTTGCGGATGATCCCGTTTTAAATACTACTAGTGCTGCGATGGTCAATGGCGGTATTCACAGTTTTGTGAAGGCAGCATCACTCGAATTAAAGAACCATCGAATAAATGCTGTTTCTGTTGGAGTGGTTGAGGATGCCTATGAGAAATACCAGGACTACTTTCCGGGACATAATCCTATCCCTACCCAAAAGGTTGTAAACGCCTATCTAAAAAGTATTCTGGGTGCAGGAACCGGGCAGGTCATTCGGTGTTATGAGTAAAATTTGATCTGACTTCACAATTTCGATTGGATTCTATTTCAGAGTTTCCATTTTTTCAGGGAAAAAGGAAATGCCTAAATCTGCTCTATTAATCTTGTTTCTGGTCCTCAGTTTTGGCTGTTCGGAAACGCGAGATAGCTCCAAGGAAAACATCCCAGGCTGGGAAAACTCGTTTGCCACTGCTGAGAGACTGAGCTCCATGTACTTTTCGGATGCTATCCACATCAACACGAACGGTGGTGTGATTAATGGAGCTTCAGCAATTTCTGATTTCTGGATTGATTCCCAGCTAGCTCCCGATTCCACCTTTACTCACTTCGAAATTGTTGCAAATGATGACAATGAATACATGTATGAGATCGGGGGATTTACTACAACTGGTAATGAAAAGTACGCTCATATTTTGATTCACAATATCAAAGGAGCTGCTTCAGTTCGTGAGCTGGAATTTTTTGCACAAAGGAATGATGCAGAAGTAGACCTGAACATTATTGATCAGCGACGCCAGGATTGGATGGAATATTGCAATGCAAAAGATGCTGAGGGGCTTGTTCAAAACCTCTACACTGAAAACGCTGTCTATTATAACCATCGGCCGGTGTTGATAGGTCGCGAAGCACTGACCGAGGAATACCAATACATGAACAATCCCGATTATTCTCTTACCCTTATTCCCCTTCATGTCGAAGTAGTCAATGATAGGCTTGTGTTTGAGATTGGTAGGTGTGAAGGGTCATACAATGGAAAATACATGTTGGTTTGGCAGCTTGATGATGATGAAAGCTGGAACGTTTTAATGGATTCGAATATCTGATTTCATGTTCCTAAAATTTCAGCACTTCGATTTATTGGGTAAGCAAATCATGCAACGCGTGGTTTTTAATCCACCTTTAAAAGCCTCCCAGGTCATGCATGACGAAGCCTGTCTCATTTACGCTTTTAGAGGGACTTCGAACTTGTACTCAGGAACGCAAACGGAGTCACTTTCAGCGAATGAAAGTGTGCTGATGAAATGTGGAAGCTTTTTAAATAGCTGGAATAAAAACCCGGATGGAAGCCCGAATGAAGCCATTGCCTTCCATTTTTATCCGGATGTACTCCGCCTCGTGTATAACAATGAGATTCCTAATTTCCTCAAATCAAATACCGAAAGTGGAAAAAAACTCATCCAAAAAATTGATTCGGATGCCGCTATCACAAACTTCTTCAATGGGCTGATTTATTATTTCGAAAATCCCGATCTGGCTACCGAAGATCTTATCATTCTGAAAATGAGAGAGCTTATTCTTCTTCTCTATAACACCAACAGCCATGGAATTCGTGATATACTCCGAGACCTTTTCAATCCCACCGAAAACGAATTCAAAGAGATCATAAAAGCCAATTTGTTTAATGATCTTTCCTTAGAAGACTATGCACTTTTATGTAATCTTAGCCTTTCAACCTTTAAGAGAACGTTCAAAAAAACGTTCGGAGAAAGTCCCGCCCGATATATAAAATTGAAAAGACTTGAAGAAGCAGCGAATCAACTCAAGGTGACGAATAAGCGAATCAGCGACATTTGTTTTGATTGCGGTTTTAATGAAGTGGGTCACTTCTCAAAATCGTTTACCGCTCTGTACAACACCTCCCCCAGCAATTATCGTAAGCAGTTTTTGGGCTGATTTTCCCAATTCTTGAACTTTTCTGCCAAGATTGAGTGCCCATCAACCTTCATCTTAGAGCCATCAATAAGAATCAAAACTTAACTGTTCTATGAAGAAGTCAATTCAAACTACTCACACCCTCAATGCTCCTATAGAGAATGTATGGAGCCTGATCAGAACTGGAAAAAACTGGGAAAACTGGTTACCCATTTTGACAGGTTCTCGCGTTGATGGAAATCTGCGATACTGTGACCTGGAAGGCGGAGACACTCTGGAAGAGCTCTTCCTGGCTAACGACGCCGAGAAAACGTTCATCTACTCCATTGAGAAACAGGAAAGCTTTCCCGGAAAAAACTTTGTAGGTCTTATCCGCTTAGAAAAAGCAAATGAGAACACCACTACAATGAGCTGGTCTCTGGACCTTGAAGTGGAGAATGAGGAAATCTTCGAGATGCTTCAGGAAAAGATATCCGGAGTGTATATCGCATCAGCAGCAAGACTCGCTGTTCTGGCCGCCGAACCGGTTACCATTTAACCAATTACTGCGAGGAGACCCTCTCCTCGCCGCTATTTACTTCCAGTTTTAATTAACAGATAAGATCATGAAGCAAATTACATTAGAAGAAACGGTCAATGCACCAAAAGCAAAAGTTTGGGAAGTTCTTGTCACCCAATTTGGAGATGTCCACAAATGGAATCCTAACCTTGAAGGCTCCCACTTCGAACATGGTGTAACAGAAGGTGGCCTAAACTGTGAGCGTCATTGTAGCCTGGATGATAAAACCTTTTTTAAGGAACGGATCACTGATTTAAAGGAAGGCGAAAGCGCTAATATTCAAATTATCAGTTCCAATTTTCCATTTGTTCATAAGATGTCTGGTGAATATCATCTGAAGTCGCTTTCAAAAAATCGTACCAGGGTAAGAATTGTGGTTTCGGTTTCCACGAAGCCAGCAATGATGGTACACCTTTTAAAGCTTCAAATGGGGAAACTGCTTAAAAAGTCCCTTGTCGGCCTCAAATACTATTTAGAGACTGGCAATAATGTTTCAGCTGATAACTATCGTAACATCAACGTGAACTATAAGAAGTTATCTGCGAACCAGGCTTTTGCTCACTAAGAAACGTAATCAAACTGCTGTATTTTTCTAACCATTTGAGCTTTTATAAGCTCATATTAACCAAAACTTCATAATTACAGCTTAGGTTCATTGTAAACCTAAGTTGTAATTATGCCTCGTCCTACTAATAAAACAGAACTCATACACGCTTCTAACGATAATTTTTATCGTTTAATGAACCTCATCCGTTCTCTTCCCGGAAAAGTTGTTGAGAGTGATTTCCCACCGGGCACGTTGAATCGGAATATTCGGGATGTACTTGCACATCTTCACCATTGGCACCTTCTTTTCTTTGATTGGTATAAAGTGGGGATGTCGGGTAACAAACCCTCAATTCCTGCAGAAGGATATACCTGGAAAACTACCCCTGAGCTCAATAAATGGATCAGAGATCACTACAAAAACCAGGACTTTGAAGAGGTTAAGGCTTTGTTGATAAGTTCGCATGCCAGTATTTCACAAATTATCGCTTCTCATACCGACCAGGAATTATTCGAGAAGAAGCGTTTTAACTGGACCGGAACCACCTCTCTTGGAGCCTATCTTATAGGCTCAACGAGTAGCCACTATGACTGGGCATTTAAATTGATCAAAAAAAAGACGAAGGAAATAGCTAATCCAGTTTAAATAGAACTATTTAATTTACCGTATACTCGTAAATTAATTGCTTACGAATTCTCAAAAAGAACCTGTCTTAACGGGTAGCTATCAGACTATGAAATCACATCCCTGGCATGAAGTAAGCATTGGCAAAAAAGTACCTGAACTTGTCAATGGTATCATTGAAATCCCAAAAAATCACAGGGCTAAATACGAACTCGACAAAGAGTCCGGAATGCTCAAGCTGGATAGAGTTTTATACTCTTCGATCAATTACCCGGCGAACTATGGGTTCATACCTAAAACCTTTTGCGATGATGGCGATCCCCTGGATATTTTGGTCCTTTCCCAGATCGAAATTGTTCCTATGTGTCTGGTGGAAGCAAAGGTTATTGGCGTAATGTCGATGATTGATGCGGATGAGCAGGATGACAAAATCATCGCCGTTGCTGCCAATGATATGAGTGTGAATCACATCAATGATATCAAAGAGTTACCTGATCATCACTTAAAAGAATTGAGAAGCTTCTTTGAGGACTACAAGAAACTCGAACATAGTCCTGATGCAGTCGTCGAATATTTTAAGGGCAGAAAAGAAGCCTTTAAAATCATCAAGAAGGCCATCGAAGATTACATCGCAGAATTTCTTTAGAAACTCTCCTCACCCATTTTTCGGAGGAGATCATAGTCAGTAAGGTCGTACTGAATGGGGGTCACGGTTGCAAAACCATCACTCAGGATTTTGATATCTGCATCATTTCCTTCATCAAGCAGCTCAAAACGCCCGGACATCCAATAATAAGGTTTACCAAATGGATCTTTGCGAGCATCGTATTCTTCAACGTACTGGCTATCTGCCATTCTGGCCCATTTAATCCCTTTGAAATCTCCGGATGGAGCATTCACGTTCATCGTAACCCCTTTTGGAAGTCCCTTCTCTAAAACAAATCGGATTACTCTTTTAGCGGCTTCTTTGCACCCGGTTAAATCGGCATCCAGGTCATAATCGGTACAACTAACAGCTATGCTTGGATATCCAAGTACGGTTCCTTCTGTAGCTGCACTCACTGTACCTGAGTACAAGATATTAATGCCCGCATTACTCCCATGATTGATCCCACTAAGTACTAAATCTGGTTTTCTTTCCAATAACTGGTCATGCGCTAGTTTCACACTGTCAGCGGGTGTTCCGTTAATCGCCAATCCATCAAATTGACCAGCCACTTTTATTTTCTGTGATCTCAGAGGAGTTTCCAGTGTGATCGCGTGGCCTACAGCACTTTGCTGTCTATCGGGAGCTACAATTATAACGTCTCCAAACTCTGAGGCTACCTCAGCAAGTGCCCGAATACCATTTGAATATATACCGTCGTCGTTACTAACCAGAATATATGGTCGTGTGTTACTACTCATCTAAGCTCCATACTGCTCGTCTTTATTCGGAAAATCTTTTTCTTTTACGTCAGAAATATATTGATGGATAGCGTTGGTCATTACTCCATGCACATCAGCGTAGCGCCGTAGAAACCGTGGGTTAAACCCCTTATTCATCCCCAACATATCATGTATCACAAGTACCTGGCCATCACAATCCACACCAGCTCCAATTCCAATAGTGGGTATCGATAATTGCTCTGTAACCTGCTTTGCCAGTTTTGCAGGGATTTTCTCAAGCACAATCCCAAAACAACCTGCTTCTTCTAATAATTTTGCCTCTTCAATTAATTGTTCGGCTTCTGCGTCTTCCTGGGCACGCACCTTATATGTCCCGAATTTGTAGATGCTTTGAGGAGTTAATCCCAAATGCCCCATCACCGGTATTCCCGCATCAACTATCTTTCTTACTGTATTAAGGATGGGTTTACCTCCCTCCATTTTCACAGCATGTGCTCCGGCCTCTTTCATCATTCGCCCTGCTGAAATAAGTGCCTCTTTAGGAGTTACCTGATAACTCATAAAAGGTAAATCAGCAATCACCAACGCCCGGTCAACACCCCGAACTACACAAGAAGTATGATAAATCATGTGATCAAGTGTAATGGGAACCGTTGTTTCGTGACCAGCCATCACATTACTGGCAGAATCTCCCACCAAAATAATTTCTATTCCGGCCTGATCCACAATCTGAGCCATCGTAAAATCGTACGCAGTTAGCATCGCGATTTTTTCACCGCGATGTTTCATTTCCACTACCGTTTGAGTAGTAATTTTAGCCGGACGATTTGACCCAGTTTGTGTACTCATTACCCTTCTTTTGTAACTACGGCTGCCGATGCTTCTAACTCACAGGCAACTTCTCCATCTACCGTGGCTTTTCCAATCATTGTCACAAAATTCCTTCTCATAGCACCCAACTCAACTTCCAGTTTTAGTTGATCTCCAGGAACCACTTGTCTGCGAAATTTGCAATTTTTGATTCCCGTAAACACCATCAGATTATTTTCAGGATCCTCTACTTTTTGCTTCATTAGTAAAATAGCCCCTGCCTGCGCGAGTGCTTCTACCTGAAGCACCCCAGGCATGATAGGTTGGCCGGGAAAGTGACCATTAAAAAATTCCTCGTTAACCGTAACGTTTTTTACCGCTGTGATTTTATCCTCATTTATGTCCAAAACACGGTCGACCAATAAGAATGGATAACGATGGGGAATTACTTTTTTAATTTCTTCTATTAACATGATTTACAAGATTTTTTTGGGGCTGAATATACGATTATTGAACCAATCCAACATAAATGTACGCGATTCCACCAGTTAATCGAACTGCATGATAATCAATGAACATGTTAGACTCTTCCATCAATTTTAAAAAGTTTTTTCCGGCTGGAAAGGTGGCGCTGGTCCTTGGTAGATACGTGTAAGCTTCCCGGTTTCCGCTCAAGAATCCTCCAACTGCGGGCATGATATGCTGACTATACAATTCATAAGGATATTTCATAAACCCCTTTGGCTGGCCGAATTCCAAAACAACCACTCTGCCACCAGGTTTTACAACACGAGCCATTTCTTTCAGTGCTGTGACTGGTTCGTCTACGTTCCGAATTCCAAAGGAAATGCTTGAAATATCGAATCGATTATCTTCGTAAGGCAAATTCATTGCATCAGCCACTTCAAAATCGATTTCTAATCCCTTTTTGGCAGCCTTCCCGGGAGCTGGTTCAATCATCGGAGCACAAAAATCTGTCCCCAATACATAACCTTGCTTTCCTACTGCTTTTTTGAACTCGATGGCCAGATCACCGGTACCTGTTGCGCAATCAAGTACATGGTCTCCAACTTTTGCCTGACTTTCCTTAATTGTACGGTTTCTCCATGCGTGGTGCACACCAAAAGAAAGCACTGTATTAATTCGGTCGTAGTCATCTGCAATGTCTGCAAACATCGACCGTACTTTTTCACTCATACTTAATGGATATAATTTCTAGACAAACCAAACATCAATCCAATTGGTTCGAACAAAGCCTTAAAGATACATTCTTTTTCTTCGAGAAGGGACTATTTTATACTGAATACCTGACCAGATTCTAAATGATCTACCATATTGAGTGCTAAGGCGCTAAAGGATGTTCCATCCCAACTAAGATGATTTATTGACCCATTCTGATGGTTGATTTGCTGCATATTTTGAAGCCCCATGCCTAGAAGACCGGATAGTAACACCCGGATCAAACGGCCGTGGATGAACACAGCAATATGTTCGTCATTTCGATTCTCAGCAATTTCAAGAATTTTTGAAGAAGATCGATTGTACACAGCCACCGGAGACTCTCCTCCGGGAACCTGAGAGGTTATTTCACCGGAAGTCCAACGAGCCTGAAGTATTTTAATCGGCTCCCACACTTCTGAAAATGGTTTGCCTTCCCAGTTTCCAAAACTCATTTCATCAAGTTCTGAATGACTTTCTACTTCGGGCTTTCTAATCTTAATCAAAGGCTCAGCAGATTCAATCGTCCTGATCAGGCTACTGGTAATCACTCTGGTAATGGGAATATCTTTAAGAGCATGTGCAACCGCTTCGGCTTGCTGCCTTCCGGTATCATTCAGCGATGCATCTATTCCACGTCCCTGAAGCCGATGATTTTTATTGAATTCCGTTTCCCCGTGCCGGATAATATAGAAGTGTTTCATAGGGTTAGAGAAATATCCAAATGTTTGAAATACAAATTCCTGTATAGATTTCTAAGACCTCGTTCAAAAGTCTTTACCTGGTTATCGATTGCCTCAACTTCTTCTTTAGTCAACCAGTTCCAGAATTTATCTTCGTTAACCACCAGAGCCATGTTTACCCTTGTTTTGTAGCTCTCAGAAGTTATTAAGCGTTCATTTTCATATACATCTACCATCATCTTCATCTTAATGACCGGGCCTGGTGCTATTATATTCAGGGTATGTCCTTGATCAACCTCTATTTCTCTAATAAAAAAATGCAGACCTTGAGTAGTATCCTCCGAAAACACAACTCCCGGTAGTTGGCTGCTATATCCAATTACAACCCTATCCAAATAATATTTTCCCCTCTCCTCAACAAAGTCCTGTTTCCGGATAAAATCAGCTGATGCCTGGTGAAAAACCTTTTGATTTGGTATTACTTCACTTGTTGATGAAATACTGACCTTGCCCTGAAAATCGATGAATGGTGAAACGGTAGAACAACCAAGAAATAGAAAAATTGAAACTAAGAAGAGAAAATAAATTCTCATTTTTTCCTGGTCTTATGATAATTGGAAATCCTTATAAGCTCGTCCTGCATCTCGTTTACATCTTTCGTTAAGATACCAAAGTGCATTCCATAACGAATAAGCAGCATATTAAGGATTCGGTCCTGGCGATCTATCCCCTCTTTTGAAAACCTGGAACGCAAAAACCGAAGGAGTAATCGAAGCAGTCCTACTTTAAACATAAACACCAGGGCAATTCCATACCAAATGGCACTCATTTCAACATTTAGATTAATCATTGAAAGAACATTGGAGCTCAAGGAAATCCCAATCAGAAGAACCGCTGAAAGCCCGTACAGGAATCCATCATTGGCAAACATCAACATCAATTTAGAAAGAGAAACCCCAACAAATGTACTCGTGTTGAAATACAAAATCAGGTAACAAAGAATGGCGATTCCAAACGCATATAAAGGAGCAACTGAGAGGTACACCAGAAGAAAATAGAGGAGCAATGACAGAGCATCGGCAGAGACTACCCAGGCATCTGCTTGTTTGACAATCTTCTCCAGGGTAATCTTCTGAAGTAGTCCCGGAACATATGTATCAATTTTCTCTGAGGTAATATGATACCAGGAGCCATTGGAAGTAGTAATTCCATCCGGCATCTCCATCATTTGCCACTTTCCGGCTTCAACTTTACGTGCAAACATATTCAAATATACAAGGATTGGAACTTGAATTCAGGCACTCGCCACGGTTGCAATCAGGATTTTTCCACAACCTGCCTGCTTCATAGAATTCGCAAGTTCGAAAGTAGTTGCGCCTGTGGTAAACACATCATCAACAATAATGCAGGAACGGTCTTTAATCGAAGAAGGAACCTCCACCCGAAACGCTTTTCGAATGTTCTCATTCCTCTTTTGAAGCGTGAACCCGGTTTGTGTTTTTGTATTCTTAATTCTTGTAATGGAGCCTTTACTTATTAATTCTATGCTCGAGGATTTAGAAATGCCTTCAGCAATAATCCTTGCCTGGTTAAACCCTCTTTTTCTCTCTTTTCTATGATGAAGCGGGACTGGTACCAAAATCCAGTTTTCTTTTTTTTCAAACCCTGAGTACTCCAGCAATTTGCTACCCAATTGTTTACCAAGATCACTCCCTACCCCTTCTAACTGATTGTATTTTAGCTTGTGTAGCAGATCTTGTAAATACCCACCTTTGTCAAATCTCCACATTGAATATGCAAACTGTACTCCTTCAGGTAAAATTGCCGAAGATAAACCCTCTTTATTCTCAGTTGGGCTTTCTTCAAATCGATCGGCCAAACATTGTTGACAGATAAACGACTGATTCATAGAAAGAAGATATCCGCAAATCTCGCATACATGTGGGAAAAGCACTTCTCTCAACCCTAATAGTATGTTTTTAATCCCGGATTGCATCCTTACAAATTTTACTCTCGCTTGCTTTTGCTGAACACTTTAATTACTTAGTTTGCGCTCAAAATTACAAAGCCAAAATTCATTAACGTATGTCGCTTGGGAAAGATTTAGCCGCATTGCGCAACAAGCTTGGCCTCTCGCTTGAGGAAATCCAGAGCCAGATAAAAATCCCGACCGATGTGCTTTTGTCCATCGAGAATGAATCTATCTTTGAAGAGATTGAGACCAATAAAACGTATACCCGGAGTTTTGTAAGGAGCTATGCAAAAGCACTAAAGTTAGATGATGATCTCATCGTGGAAGCTTTGGATTCAATTGAAGCAGGCATTTATACTCCTGGTTCCATTTTAGAAGAAGAATTGGCTAGAAAAACTATTCCACTCATCAAACCAGATGTACTGGATGAAGCTGAGCCTGAAGAGTCGGAGCCGGTTCTTAAAAAACCTGACATAGAAGAGGCCCCTCCGAAGCCCGCGCCAACAGTAGAAAATGTGAACTGGGCGGATATGGGAAAAAGATTTAACTCTCCTGCCGCAGGTCAAAAGATTATACTTCCTGTCGTCATTGCATTGGTTATCGTGGGAGCAGCAGTAACCATTTTCATTTTCCGGGAACCGATTTTTGCTCTCTTCACTGGTAGTGAATCCGACAGCATTGAAAATGTAGACAATACTCAAAATCAGCCGCTTATATCTGATAATGAAACGGAAACCGGTGAGGAATTACTATCTGAAGGTGAAGAAAACGCCGGGATAGAAACCCCTCTTATCCAGGATCCGGAACAAGAAATTCCAGAAGCCATAGCCCCAACGAATTTCTCAGCTACCATTGCCGATACACTAACGGTAACTGTTTACGCCGCTTTTGATAAACTAGAACCTGTTCGGGTTACTTCCGATTTTAACTGGCGTACGAACCCATTCTGGATGGAACAAGGTGAAGCTTTCAATTTCAATTTCGTTGATACATTGTTAGTACGTGGACAATACTCGCGGATGCTTCTCCTCTTCAACGGGCACGTGATCGAAAATCCGTTTCAGGATTATTATGATGATGCCTTTGACTCGATTATGTTAACTCGTGGAATGCTGACTAACGAAGTTTATTTCGCTCAGCCTCCTTCTGAATTTCCTTACGAAATCGGAGCTCCGGACAGTTTAGTTTTTCCTCTCTCGAACTAACTACTCCCCGATGACCGCAGAGCAAGCAAAGCAACGGGTTGATGAGCTTAAAGAGCTGCTGAAAAAAGCAAACGAAGCTTACTATCAGGAAGCAAAACCATTTATGAGCGACAAAGAATTCGATGAGTCGCTCAAAGAACTGGAGGCGATTGAAAATGAATTTGACCTGACCACTCCGGATTCTCCCACTCAACGTGTTGGCGGGGAAGTCTCTTCTCATTTCGAGACGGTACAGCATCCTATCCCACTTCTCAGCCTTGATAACACATATAACGAACAAGAGTTAATGGACTTTGATGCTCGGGTGCAAAAAATCCTGGGTCATGCCGACTACAATTATTTGGTCGAATTAAAATTCGATGGTGCCTCGATCCGGCTAAGGTATGAAAACGGAGAGTTTGTGCTTGGAGCCACTCGGGGTAATGGACAGCAGGGTGACGACATCACCCGAAATCTCCGGACGGTACGTGATATACCTCTCTCACTTTCTGGAAACTTCCCAACGGTGGTTGAAGTGAGAGGTGAGGCATTCATGGAGAAAGAAGCCTTTGCCCGAATGAATGCGCGACGAGAGGAAGAAGGATTAAGTGTATTTGCAAATCCTAGAAATTCCACTGCAGGATCGTTGAAAATGCAGGATCCAAAAGCCGTTTCGCAACGTCCCATTCGTTTTTTTGCTTTTGACCTTATTTTGGAGGGAGAAAAACCTGAAATCACACAGTGGGATAAAACTCAGCTCATTAAAGAATTTGGGCTTCCTTTTAATGAACATCCGAAAGTCTGTGAGAATGTTGAGGATGTACTCGAGGTTATCCGAGAATTTGATATACTCCGTCACGAACTGCCTTACGAGACCGATGGTGCCGTAATAAAGGTCAATCAAACCAATTTGAGAGATCAACTTGGTAGTACCTCTAAGTTTCCTCGCTGGGCTATTGCCTACAAGTTTGAAGCCGAGCAGGTTCAGACGGTGCTAAACGATATTTCTCTACAGGTAGGCCGACTTGGAACCATCACGCCCGTAGCTGAACTTGAGCCTGTTTTACTAGCCGGAACAACTGTAAAACGAGCATCTTTACATAACGAGGAAGAAATCCACAGGAAAGACATCCGAATCGGGGATACCGTGCTGGTGGAAAAAGCCGGTGAAATCATTCCACAGGTTATCAGCGTAATTAATCCCAATCGCGAGAATCGATCGGAGGAATTTGTTTTCCCATCGAATTGCCCGGCATGTAACGCGGAACTCATCAAATATGAAGGAGAAGTGGCGTGGCGATGTGTAAACCCGGTTTGCCCCCCACAGGTCCGCATCAAGATTGAACATTTTGCTTCCCGGGATGCACTGGATATTGAAGGCCTGGGAGAATCGGTCGTCGATCAACTGGTTACGGAAGGCTTAATCTCAAACTATTCGGGTTTATATGATTTGAAGGTGGAACAAGTCATCCCATTGGAAAGAATGGCTGAGAAGAGTGCTCAAAACCTGATTGAAGCTATACAGAAAAGTAAAGAACAACCATTTGAGCGTGTGCTTTATGCGCTAGGCATTCGGTTTGTTGGTAAGACCGTTGCCAAAGACCTGGCGAAAGCATTCTCCAATCTTGAGAACCTCAGAAATACCACCGAAGAACAATTACTCGAAGTGGATTCAATTGGCCCGAGAATAGCGGAATCTGTCACACAGTTTTTCAATAACCCGATCAACAACAAACTGGTTGATAAACTGGTAGAAGCCGGATTACAGTTCGAAATGGAAACTGTTGAAATGGCTTCATCCAAACTTGAAGAAAAAACGGTAGTCCTTACAGGGACTCTTCCCTCACTATCAAGAAAAGAAGCATCTGAGCTGATTGAAAAACATGGTGGAAAAACTTCATCTTCCGTTTCCAAAAAAACAGATTATGTACTCGCGGGAGAATCAGCGGGATCAAAACTCACCAAAGCTCAGGATTTAGGGATCACGGTATGGAGTGAGGCAGATTTTCTTGTTTTTCTTGGCGATGCCTAGCCCACCTTCTACAGGTTCAGGCATGTAAATACAAGCCGGGTGAGTTTACTGAACCCAATTCACCATTCAGCCATTCTTAATTCTTAATTGAAATAACTATCTTCCGCAAATCATCACATGCTGCGGGCAATGGATTTGAATCCCCTTGATACCGAACAAATTGGCCTTAAAACCCTCGAGAAGCATCTTATCCGATCTCGATCCAGGGTTTCGTTAAAAATTGGCATCCCCAAAGAACGTTCAAACGATGAACGTCGAGTTTCTTTGACTCCCGGCGGGGTGGCTGTTTTAAAAGCGAACGGACATGAGATTTTCATCGAAAAAGGTGCTGGTGACGAAGCTAAATTCAGTGATAGAGATTACGCGGATTCGGGAGCTGAAATCGCCTACAGCACCGAGGATATTTTTAAAAAATCGGAGCTGATTCTCAAAGTAGCTCCGCTCTCGATGGATGAAATTGAATACCTGGAGCCCAGTCAATCCATCATCTCTGCGCTGCATTTAGGGAATCAATCTGCGGATTATTTTGAAGCAATTACTTCAAAATCTGTGACTGGAATCGGCTATGAATTCATCAGAGGATCGGACAAAGAATTCCCCATTGTTCGGATGATGCACGAAATAACGGGTTCGATTGCAGTCCAGATCGCTGCACATTACATGGAGAGTTTGAGTGGAGGCCAGGGAATCATGCTCGGTGGAATTTCAGGGGTTCCTCCGGCTACAGTCGTGATCTTGGGAGCAGGAATAACTGCTGAATACGCTGCTAGAACGGCTCTCGGTTATGGTGCCCAGGTGTTTGTGATGGACAACGATTTAACTGCCCTTCGTCGCCTCGAAAATGCGTTGGACCGACGGATCATCACTGCGGTAGCTAATCAACAATATTTAAGCAACGCCCTGAAATTTACCGACGTGATTATTGGTGCCGTGATGGAAGACGGAGATCGTTCGCCTTGCCTTGTCACTGAAGAAATGGTTGCTTCGATGAAACCAGGAAGTGTGATTGTAGATACGGTAATAGATCAGGGCGGCTGTGTGGCTACAAGCCGGGCAACCACGCATTCTAATCCTGTATTCAAAGTAAATGATGTAACTCATTATTGTGTGCCGAATATTCCTTCAAACGTCGCCCGAACCGCTACCTATGCTTTAAATAATGTGCTTGTCCCTTACATTTTGGCGATTGGTGATGCTGGCGGAATTAAGGAGTGTTTATGGGATAATGTGGCGCTTCGCAACGGAACCTATGCCTACAAAAATAACATCACAAAGAAGTCGTTAAGTAAGATGTTTGGTATGCCGTACCGCGAAATTGAAATGCTCATCGCTTCCCAGATTTAGTTTTAAAGTTAAAAGTCTTGTCTGAGTTATCTCGCACCAACTATATCAGAATAAGCCTCATTAATTGGATGTTAAGCATTCCAATGATCGTGCTTTTTGCCTGGCCTTATTACTATGCCGCAAAGCTTGTTGGAATGAGCGAGGCTATGCGTTACCTGGGAGCTTTTATTTTTTCTATCCCGTTCATGCTCACCATCATTCACGGGCATGTAACCATGGCTTTGGGGTCTGTTCATCGAATCCATTACTACGAATGGCTGAATGAAAACCCTTACTCCTATGGACTGTTCTTTAACGAAATGTTGATCAGCACTCGGTTCCGGCTCATTTTACTCGTTGTTAGCCTGCTTTTTCTCCCGGTTGGGTATTTATTGAGCTTCTGATGGGTATAATACTTCAACAATTTATCGAGAGAGTAGGAAGAGAGGACTTTCAAGCTGCAGCTACCAGAGCTATTTATAAGGCAAAGAATTGGGATACAGAATCAAAAAGAACAAATACTGATTCAGAGATTGTACAGAAAGATTACGAAATAATTACCGATTTAGGAGAATTCATACTTGAATCAACCCTCGAACACAAGGAAAAGGTTGATATTTATTTCGATTTATATCGTATCTACCCCTCTTACAGCTTAATGAGCCTGATTCATGTACACTACTGGAATGAACTTTTCGAAACTTCTAAAAGAACTTTCTGGAAACATGTGATAAAAATCTTTGAATCAGATCAGGGTTATTTAAAGGAACCTATCATTTATTCTCTTTGGTGTGATTTCTTTGAAAGTCCAAAAACTGTTCATGAATCATGGAAGGCGCTAGTACATACAAAATCAAGTGACGATGTATTAAAAATAGTTCTCGTCAATTCAGGGCCTGTTCCATTTTATCTTAAAAAGGAGCTTTATTATAGACTTATTGGGAGTAATTTTTGGCATTATTACATATTTAGAAGTCTATTACATAGCAAATTTGAAGTATATGGGGATCTTGATGAAAAGGAAGCGACCAAAATTCTTAAAAAGCTTTCAATTCCAAAAAATACTGAGCATTTGGATCTGCTACTCAAAAAACTGGGTATAGAAAATACTCGTTCATTTTTCGGTTGAGACCACCCTTGATGTTGAGCTAGATTTAGCAAAAATTCAATATCATGATTGCAACACCCCTTAAAGATCAGCAAGAAGTGTATTACCAGGCACTTGTAAACCGTGACCCCGAGTATGTCGGGTTATTTTTTGCGGCTATTAAAACTACCGGAATTTTCTGCATTTCTACCTGCCGGGCAAGAAAGCCCAAATTTGAAAACGTGGAGTTTTTCAAGGATTCGAAAACCGCTCTACAGCATGGATACAGACCTTGTAAAGTGTGCAAACCCACTGATTTTGCCTTCGATCCCCCTCAAGAAATCGTGAAGGCTTTAAAAATGCTGAAAGAAAGTGAATTCCAAAAAGTCAGTGATTACGAATTGAGACAAGCCGGATTGAGTCCGGAAAAGATCCGCCGTTGGTTTAAAGCAAATCATGGAATTACATTTCAGGCATACCAAAGAATGTTACGGATTAACTCGGCTTTCCAGGATTTAAAAAATGGAAATAAAGTAGCAGAAGCCGCTTTTGACTCCGGGTATGATTCGTTAAGTGGATTTGGATACACCTTTAAAGTACTTACAGGAAAATCGCCAAAGAAGAATCAGCACAAAAAAATTATCTACCTCTCCAAAACTAATACGCCACTTGGTCCAATGTTCATTGGTGCCACTGAAAGAGGACTTTGTCTCCTCGAATTCTCGGATCGAAGAATGTTGGAAACCGAATTCCGTGATCTACAGCAAAAACTTGATGCCATCGTTCTCCATGGAGAGAATGAAATCACCAAACAAACCCGGCAAGAGCTTTCCGAATATTTTGATGGAAAACGAACCCAATTCGAAATTCCTATCGATGCCCCGGGGACCGATTTCCAAAAAGAAGTCTGGTCAGTGCTACAATCTATTCCTTATGCCGGAACTCGATCCTACCAGAAGCAGGCTGAAATTTTGGGTAAACCCAAGGCAGTTCGGGCAGTTGCCAATGCAAATGGATGCAACCGAATTGCTATCGTGATTCCATGTCACCGCGTGATCGGGAAAGATGGTTCATTAACCGGTTACGGTGGAGGGTTAGAGCGAAAAAAGTGGCTTCTGGAGCATGAAATTAAGCATCAAGCTACATCGATTGAAGCATAGCACGATATTGATTAGGTGACTTGCCGGTCCAGCGTTTAAAGGATCTCGAGAAGGTGCTGACATCTGCGTAGCTAAGTAAATATGCGATTTCACTAATCGATAAATCTGGTCTTTTAAGGTAGGAAATGGCAAAATCCATTTTCAGTTCATCAATCAGGGATTTGAATGTGATTCCTTCCTCCTTCAACTTGCGTTGCAGCGTACGGGAGCTGATAAACAAATGAGCTGCTACATCTTCTACCATCGGAAAATCTGGTTTGATGAGTTTAATCACTGACTGTTTTACAACCGATGCGAAACCTTTCTCTTTTTCCAACCTGGCGGACTTCTCATGGGCGTGACTTACCAGAACTCCCAAAAGGTTGTAATCGGCGGTCACCACCTTTTCTTCAACGTGATTTTTTCGAAGATGGATGGCAATTTCAGGTTTATTGAATTCGATCGAACAATTGTACACCCTTTTATACTCAGAAGGATCTTCCGGCTCCGGCCACGGAAATTCTATTTTTATTGGATTATGGGCGAATCGGGTCAATGAATGAAATTCCTTGATTGTAAAGGCAATTACACCCTCAGCCGTTTGCCGAAATGCTGTTTCAGATTTCGCTCTCCAGGTCGGATCAGGAGCAAGTGTAACCTTATAGTGATTGGCTTCCTCAATTAAATCTAAAGGGAGTACCCGACAACCCAGGTTGGCGAATTCGCAACAGTATTCCAGAGCCTGTTTCACCGTTTCACTGGTTTGAACGATTTGATAAATGAGTCCAGCCGCTGCAAGATTCAGGTTTTCACCTGCATGTAATCCGAAGTATTGATCCCCGGTTAAATCCACACATTCTTCCACGATAGAATTGTAAACACCATCCTCTACTATGCAATCCTCCCGATCAAGCAGTTCAACCGTCAACCCCGATTTTTCTATTAAGTCTTCAAAAGACGCCCCAAGTACTGAAGCAAAATGTGCCATATTTAAAACGAAGCGCCCGTTAAAAGCCATATTTGTTCCTTTGACGTTTTATGCCAACACCCTGGCGTGATCTGCAAAATCGTTGGTTAGTGATGATCGTAGGTTTCTCTCAGTAACTATAACAAAACCCAATGAGAAATATCATGAAATCAATCAACACAGAAATCAACATCAACGCACCAGTAGAAATAATCTGGGATGTTTTGATGGACTTCTCCAGCTACAGGGATTGGAATCCGTTCATAACCCGGATTGAGGGTACACCAGTTGTTGGAAATAAGCTGTCAACAACAATAAGTCCGAAAGGAAAAAAACCTATGGATTTCACTCCTACTGTTCTTGTTAATAGTCAAAACGAAGAATTCAGATGGGCTGGCCACTTGTTAATGAAAGGCATCTTCGACGGCGAGCACTACTTCAAATTGGAGTCCATTGATGAAAATACCACCCGGTTCATTCATGGCGAAAACTTCTCCGGTTTATTTGTCGGGCCATTATTTGGAATGCTGGAAGAAAGTACCATTAAGGGATTCGAAGACATGAACAAAGCCCTTAAGGTCCAAGCGGAAAAACAAACTCAACTTCAATCGGACTGAGGTATTGTTATGAAAAAATCAGAGGAATACCTTCGATACGCCATTAAAGGAAACGCATTCTTCAGCATTTCCTCAGCAATTACCTTACTTCTTTTATCCAGGCCTCTTGCCAAACTTATGAATATCACAGCGCCGAATAGCCTGGCTTATATCGGTATTGGATTATTCATCTTTGCCATTACCCTGTTCCAAAACGCTTTTCGGAAGGAGATTAAACCAAAACAGATTCGACTCATCATCATCCAGGATTGGACATGGGTAATTGGAAGTTTGGGCTTACTAATCTGGAACCCTTTTGGAATTTCAGTAACTGGAAACCTTATTATCGCAGGCGTTGCAATAATGGTAGCGATCTTTGCAATCCTCCAGCAGAGAACATTAAATGAATTTGTGAGTGAGGGTAGGTAACCCTCACTTTTTTAGATGGCTTCACCAGTCTTAATCGCCTCAACCACACTTGGATCTAACAAAGTCGAAGTATCACCCACATTTTCTAAATCATTCGCGGCTACTTTTCTCAAAATCCGACGCATGATTTTACCAGAACGGGTTTTGGGGAGGCCGGGTACAATCTGAATCTTGTCTGGCTTGGCGATCGGCCCGATTATTTTCACCACCAAATCCAGGAGCTCTTTTTTGAAGGCAGATGTATCCGCAATCCCTTCTTCACAAATCATAAAGGCATATACACCCTGCCCTTTGATGTCATGCGGATATCCAACCACAGCCGTTTCAACCACTTTGGGGTGTTCATCCAGTGCATTTTCGATTTCTGCTGTTCCCAATCGATGCCCGGAAACATTTAATACATCATCAACTCTACCTGTGATTCGGTAATACCCGTCCTCATCTCTACGACAGCCATCACCAGTAAAATAATACCCTTTGTACGTGGAGAGATACGTTTGCTTATACCGCTCGTGATCACCATAAACCGTTCGTGCAATTGAAGGCCATGGGTGCTTGATACAAAGATTTCCCTCTACTGCATTTCCTTCGATTTCATTGCCATTTTCATCCATCAATACCGGAAAGATCCCTGGTAATGGAAGGGTTGCAAATCCCGGCTTCGTTGGTGTGATTCCAGCCAATGGCGAAATCATTATTCCTCCTGTTTCAGTCTGCCACCAGGTATCCACAATAGAACATCTGCCCCCACCAATGTGGGTATGATACCAATGCCATGCCTCTTCATTGATGGGTTCACCCACGGAGCCAAGGACTTTAAGCGAACTCATATCGTACTTTTTTACGAAGTCGAGATCAAAGCTCATTAAAGCACGAATAGCTGTTGGTGCTGTGTAGAAATGAGTGACTTTGTACTTCTCTACCACTTCCCAGAATCGACCGGCATCGGGATAGGTTGGCGTTCCTTCAAAAATGATTCCGGTCGTCCCGGTAAAAAGAGGTCCGTAAATAATGTAGCTGTGACCGGTAATCCAACCAGCATCAGCAGTACACCAGTATACATCATCGGCTCCAACCTGGAATACATTTCGAAACGAATAACTGGTGTACACCATATAACCACCGCAGGTATGTACTACCCCTTTTGGCTTTCCGGTGGATCCGGAGGTATACAAAATGAACAATGGATCTTCGGCATCCATCTCTACCGCTTCGTGTTCTTTAGATGCATTTCGAATCAGGTTATGCCACCAACGATCGCGTCCTTCCACCCAATTGATTTCACGATTGGTTCGTTGACAAACAATCACACTTTCAACTGATGGAGACGTTTTAAGAGCTTCATCCGAAATATCCTTTAACGGAACATGCTTATCCCCACGACGAAGCCCATCATTGGTTATGAGCATTTTGGCTTCGCAATCGTTTATCCTTTCCGAAAGCGATTGAGCCGAAAACCCGGCAAAAACAATCGAGTGAACCGCACCAATCCGTGCACATGCGAGCGCTGAAATAACCAGTTCAGGAGTCATTGCCATGTAAATGCATACCCGATCTCCTTTTTTAATACCCTTGCTTTCCAACACATTCGCAAATCGACATACATCTTCATGTAGCTGTTTATAAGTGATGGTTCTTCTGAATGAATCCGGGTGATTAGGTTCGAAAATAAATGCGGTTTTATTGCCAATGGTGTTCAGGTGGCGATCAAGTGCGTTCTCGGTAATGTTGAGTTTCCCACCAACAAACCATTTTATATCTGCTGTTTCGAAACCTCCAGTCTGGACCTTATCCCATCTTTTCCGCCAGTAAAATGTACCGGCCTCATGGTCCCAGAACTCCAGGCGATCTTTCTCACTCTCTGCAAAATTTTCATGATATTCGTTGAAGGATTTTATATTCAGCCACATTTTTTACTCGCTTTTTTGGATTTATGAACGGCTCGATATTGAGCTTTTTTGACGGGACTTGCAAGGAAGTATCCTATCAAATTTAATAGAAAAGCGATTTTTTAACATTACTTAAAATGACAAAAACCAAAGGCTGGTTTACTATTGAAAATTGGTTCTCCAAAAAGGACTGGGAAGTCTTCTCTTTTCAGCAAGAGGTATGGTCAGCTTTTCAGGAGGGAAAGAACGGTCTTCTAAACGCTCCTACCGGCTCAGGGAAAACTTTCGCGCTTTGGATGCCCAACTTAATCAACTGGATTGATGAACATCCAAATGACTATCAACAGCTGGAAAAAAATGGACTTCAGCTTCTTTGGATCACCCCTCTTCGGGCCCTGGCAAAAGACATCCAGCATGCGCTCCAGAACTCCGTAGATGAACTTGGCATTCCCTGGGAAATTGGCCGGCGAACTGGCGATGTGTCTACTTCAGTAAAGCAGAAACAAAACCGGAAAATGCCGGAAGTACTTATCACAACGCCGGAGAGCATTCACGTATTGATGGCACAAAAAGAGTATGCAAGCCATTTCAAAAAGCTGAAGTGTGTAGTTGTGGATGAGTGGCATGAGCTACTGGGATCGAAACGGGGAATACAAACCGAATTGGCTTTATCCAGATTAAAAACACTTCAGGAAAATCTACAAATTTGGGGGATTTCGGCAACGATTGGGAATTTGGATCAGGCTCTGGAAGTACTCTTAGGTGATAATCATTCAGATGAGAATTCGGTGATTATTCGCTCGAATATAAAAAAAGAGCTGAAAGTTACATCCGTCTTGCCCGATGATGTAGAGACCTTCCCCTGGTCCGGCCACCTGGGCTTTAATCTTCTTGATAAAGTCACCCCCATTATAGACGAACATACATCTACATTAGTGTTCACCAATACCCGTGGACAAGCTGAGGCATGGTTTCAACGAATTTTGGCTGCCCGACCAGATTATGCCGGCCAGATTGCTATTCATCACGGATCCCTGGATCGGGATGTTCGGAATTGGGTGGAGCAGGCGTTGCATGAGGGTATTCTGAAGGCAGTAGTCTGTACCTCCAGCCTTGATTTAGGTGTGGATTTCCGACCTGTAGATACTGTTATCCAGATTGGGAGTCCAAAAGGAGTCGCTCGCTTTATGCAACGAGCCGGTAGAAGCGGCCACCGTCCCGGTGCGGTAAGCTCAATTTACTTTGTTCCCACTCATGCTCTGGAACTAATTGAGGCCGCAGCGTTGAAAAGTGCCATTGACGAGTCTGAAATGGAAAGCCGGGAGCCCATTTTAAAGCCAATTGATGTATTGATTCAGTATCTGGTCACGCTGGCAGTTTCTGACGGATTTAATCCGGATGAGCTTTTACCTGAGATTAAAAAGACGTTTGCTTATCAAACCATCTCCAATGAAGAATGGGATTGGGTACTTACCTTCATCACAACCGGTGGTAAATCTCTTGGGAAATATCCCGAATATTCGAAAGTGATCATCGATGAAGACGGGATGCATAAGGTTATTGATCGGAAAATTGCTCGACGACATCGGATGAGCATCGGTACTATTTCCAGTGATTCTATGGTGAGAATCAAATACTTGTCAGGATCGACTTTGGGTTCGATCGAAGAATATTTTATAAGTAGCCTAAACATAGGCGACAAATTCTGGTTTGCCGGACGGAACCTTGAACTGGTACAACTGAAAGAAATGATTGCCTATGTCCGAAGAGCAAAAGGGAGTAAATCAAAGGTTCCAAGCTACCAGGGTGGACGAATGTCCCTTTCTTCAAATATGAGCCGGATTCTCCGCCGAACCCTCCAAAAAGCCTCTGAAGGAAATACGGGAATGATTGAATTGGATACCATTACTCCGATCCTGGAGGTTCAAAAAGACTGGTCAATCCTTCCTGTTGAAAACCAATTTCTTATTGAAAAGAGCTATTCCAGGGAAGGATGCCATCTTTTCTTTTTCCCATTTGAAGGCAGATATGTACATGAGGGAATGTCTGCATTGATTGCGCATCGAATCACAAAATTAAAACCGATGACCTTCTCTATTGCGATGAACGATTATGGTTTTGAACTCCTTTCAGATCAGGATATTCCAATCGAAGAAGCACTACAGAATGATCTATTTTCTCCGGAAAACCTGCTTGAAGACATCAGTTCAAGTATGAATGATGGGGAGATGGCAAAACGTAAGTTTTGGGAAATCGGACAAGTAGCAGGGCTCGTTTTTCAGGGGTTTCCCGGTGAACAACGGAAAAGTAAACACCTGAGAATGTCTACCAGCCTGATGTTTGATGTATTCACCGAATACGAACCAGGTCATTTATTGGTCAGGCAGGCTTTTGATGAAGTGATGTTTTTTCAGTTGGATGAAATCCGACTTAGAAAGGTGTTAATGAAAATCCAGGATCAGGAAATAGTGCTCAATCATACAGAAAGATTTACTCCATTCGCCTTTCCGATTTTTGTAGATCGCCTCAGGGGAAAACTTAGTTCCGAGAAGTTGATTGACCGCGTTCGTAGATTGCAAAGTCAACTTGAAAAGCATGTTAAATGATATCATCTGAATCGATTGAGCTCATAATTGAAGGGCAAAAACTATCCCTTTTAGCAAAAAAAGCTTTGTTCTGGGAAAATGAAAGAGGACTTATTATTTCGGATGTACATCTTGGGAAAGCGGGTCATTTTAGAAAGCATGGAATAGCCCTTCCTCAATCTTCCAACGATGAGAATCTGGATATCATCGATGATTTGATACAAAACCTGAATCCAAAATGGATACTTTTTCTTGGAGACTTATTCCACAGTGATAAAAATGAAGAATGGTTGGTATTCCGAAACTGGAGGGATAATCATCGAAATATTGAGATGTATCTGGTTATGGGTAATCATGAAATTCTATCAGTAGATCATTATGAAGAGTTAGGGATTAAATGTATGAATCAATTTCAGGCGGGGCCTTTTCTCTTCCTTCATGACAAAGAAGAGCTATCAACGAATGAGTCTTTTTTTTCGATTTCAGGCCATATCCATCCTGCTGTCAAACTAAAAGGCAGAGGGCGACAGAAGTTTCGTATTCCATGTTTTTACTTCGAGAAGCGATCTGCTATACTACCGGCATTCGGAACCCTGACAGGAACGTACACAATCAATCCCTCTAAAAATGCTCAGGTTTACGGAATCATAGACCATCAAATTCTCCAGATTCATTAACATGCTTAAAATCTGTTACACCCATAGAAAAATTCTAATCTTTTCCTTTTTAGGGCTTTTTCTGCTCTTATCTGCAGATTTGTTGCACGCTCAACTAACAGAATTTGATCCGGATTTCTATTATCAAAGATCGCTCTCGATACAAAAAACCGGGATGATTGTGCTTGGAAGCTGGGCCGGTTTAAATATTATTTCTGGGTTAGCAGGGAATTTTACACTTCAAAACGAGTCAAAATATTTCTTCCAAATGAGCGCAGCCTGGAACGTGGTTAACCTTGGAATCGCAACTTTTGGTTTTGCTGGTGTAGAAAATGCCCTGCTCGATGTTGACCCGGATTACATGCTTTCGGAGATGAAGAAATTTGACAGGATATTGTTAATAAATGCCGGACTGGACTTACTATATATCGGAACTGGCTCATACCTTTTGAGACGCGGATTACGAGATAATAGCTCCCGTTTTATCGGTTATGGCCGCTCGATAATTCTTCAGGGTGGATTTCTCTTGCTTTTCGATTTGGCTTTGTACTTCACTCACTATCCAAATACAAAGTCACTTTTTCAGATTACTGAGCGTATCAATGTAACTGCTGCAGGGTTTACGGTCTATTTTTAATTATTCGCTCGACTTTCTCTTATAGCAGTGATGTAAGCGACTTAAAATTCTAGATTTACGAGTCCTTACATTGGCACCTGAAAGCCCAAATTCCTCCTGAGCTTCTTCGGTAGTGGCATCTGGCTTGTCAATAAAATATTCAATAAAACTTCTGGATTTTTCCTGCAGTTCTTCAAGACATTCTTTCAGTATTCTCTGCCTCTCCTGGTCTAATAAATTCTTTATTTGCTCCTCTGGCTCATATAAATTATTAAGTGCTTCCTCTTCATATTTAAACTTATGCTCTCTCTTGGCATATCTTAAATATTCATGTCTGCAGGATTTTATAAAATAGCTAAATATGTATTTGTTTTCTTTTATCTTATCTTTTCTTATTTGTTCAAAAACATCAAGAAAAGCCTGCTGAACACATTCCCTGGCTGAGTTTCGTTCAGCATTCATCACCACAACAAGATAGTCCTCAAGACGAGGTATAATTTCATTAATTAATTCCCTCGCTTTGCCATCATTGCCCTGCTGCAGCGCCTCAACTAACTCCGAATAATCAACTCTGGATTTTGTCAAAAGAAACAATCAAAATTTATGTTTAGAACTTCACAAATCTAACGATAAATATGGAAGACATTCTCCGAATATAATAACCAAAAGAGAGAGTTAGAATCTTCATTTTTAAGCCCCAAAAGAATGTCTTTGATGCAAAATTAATAAATCCTAATAATTAGTTGGAGCGAATATGAAAATTCTTTTAGGTTATTCGTGTAACAAAAAATAGACAATGAACTCTTATTCTTGACTAAAACTATGTTATAAAAACGATATAAGTTTTCGATCATTTTTGTAACAAAAACCAATTATAAGACTCTTTATCTGGACGTAATCTATATCTAATAACCAAATACAACTTTATAATGAAATCTGTTAAGTCTCTATTCGCCCTACTTACTCTTGTTGCCGTTTCTTTTGCCTGTGCTCCGGTTAACGAAACTCCTGTAACCGAAACCCCTGCTCCTGCACCTAGTGAAGTAACCGTGGATGAAGCTGCTTTCCCATGGACCGACGATGCGGCCAACTGCTGCGGTGGCAAGCCGATCCTAAACCGACCTAAAATCTAATTCAACCAACCACTTTCAATTTATAAATCTACCTACCAATGAAATCTGTTAAATCTCTATTCGCCCTACTTACTCTTGTTGCCGTTTCTTTTGCCTGTGCTCCGGTTAACGAAACTCCTGTAACCGAAACC
>Ga0207422_1000735_pt1 | contig 90644 bp, 64 predicted proteins | sample MarCyaLeptolynsp_FD_187757 | JGI IMG/M metagenome (GOLD analysis project Ga0207422, IMG submission 187757) | Marine cyanobacterial communities from Panama - species 1 Leptolyngbya sp. (SPAdes) | ecosystem: Environmental > Aquatic > Marine > Unclassified | place: Panama: Panama City | collected...
GCACCATCGCTCGAAGCAGGGGGGCATGGCTGTGGATTTTGTTTCTCTCATCGAACGAGAACTGACCTAAAATGATTGCTCTGTCTACTTTAACTCCTCCACAGAGTCTTTTTTCGCTAAAGTACCAGTAGATAATGCCGGAAACTCCTACATCATCGGTTCGACGGGGAACAACTTCTGGCTCGCCCAAGCCGATGCAAACGGCAATTTAGAGTGGGATCGAGATCTAGGACAGTTCTACAACATGTCCAAAGGAGAAATTGCCTTCAAGAACGGCAACCTCTACCTCACCGGCTATACCCTCGGTAGCGTCGGCAGTGCAAACCAAGGCGAAGCAGATGCCTTTGTGGCCAAGTTCGACCTCGCCGGAAACCAACTCTGGGCCCGACAGGTGGGCAGTTCCGACTGGGATGAGTCCCAAGGCGTAGCGGTGGATAACGTGGGGAACGTCTACATCGCCGGACAAACCCAAGGCGAGCTCGGCAACCCCGCCGGAAGTGCCGATGCGTGGGTCGCCAAGTTCGATACCAATGGCAACCCCCTCTGGAACCAGCAGTTGGGAACTCAGGCCTTCGACGAGGCGCGAGATATTGCGGTGGATAACAGCAATAACGTCTACCTCACCGGAGTCACCTATGGGGCGTTGGGCGACCCCTACGACGGCGATGTAGACAACTGGACGGGAGACGACACTGCTTGGCGACGCGCTCGCTTTAATCGCAACCTGTCCGGGTTAGGGGGAACCTATTCCGGGAACGGCGATACATGGGTGGCCCAAGTTAATGGAACAAACGGCGATCTCAACTGGAAGCGCTTGTTGGGAACCGCTCAATTTGACGAGGCCACAGGAGTGGAAACCGATCTCGCCGGGAATATTTATGTAACGGGTCGCACGCGCGGTCAGTTTCCCACCGACACCTACGCTGGCGGCGACGATGCATGGGTCGCTCGCTACAGTAACGACGGCGCGTTGAAGTGGCGGCAGGCATTGGGCAGTGCGGGGAACGAACGGGTTTCCGATATGGCGTTGCTCGGTACGGACACCCTGGTGCTGGCAGGACTGACTTCTGGTGAGTTTGACGATCCCCTCCTCGGCGGTGAGGATGCTTGGGTTCTGAAGCTGTCGAAGTAAGTCTGTAACGGTTGAGGCGATCGCCTGGTTTCATTTCCGGGCGATCGCGGTCTATTATCACTCTCAATCCAATGATGTCTCTAAAAGTCTGTTTTGTCAGTCTTCTTTCCGCCGGAATTTTGTTCAATCCTTTAACCACCGACCGAGGAGAAGCGATCGCGATCGCCAACTCCAGTTTTGAAACGCCCGAGCTTGTCGATGGGTTTCCGACCGCGTTCGGAGATTGGGGGATTGATGTGGCAACAATCGTAGAAGCCGAGAATGGAATTGTTCATCTAGAGGGCGAGAGAATGCTTCGCTTTGATTCCACTGCACCGTCTTCATTTGGCCCGGGAGCTAACGGCTTGGATAGCGGAACGGGACAACTGATTGATATTCGTTCCATCTTAGATAGTGTAAGAGACGGAACAGCCGCGATCGAGTTGTCCGCATCCTTCAATCGGGTGGCTGGTGATGCTCAGACCGATACGAACTTTGGGGTCTTAATTCGTTCCTTTACGGGCGATCCCAGCACTTTCCCGGCACGCTGGCCGCAGTGGACAGCACAGTCTCTCGAAATCTTGAGCGCAGACAGCGCCCCCAATACATGGGAATCAATCGCGACTGAATTGCTGCTTCCTGCGAACACGGATTTTGTTGAGGTTGCAGTCTTAGGGTTTGAAAACATTTCTAATGATGCTCCTCCATTTGAGTTTGATGGTCATTATGCCGATCGCGTCTCTTTGACCGCAAAAGGGACAGAAGTGCCCGAACCCACTTCTATCCTGAGCTTTCTGACATGTCTGGGGCTAGGAGCCGCAAGCTCGATCGGAAAATTAGTAGCAAAGACCCAACCGCTCTAAATTCTGGTGCTTGAGTTGCACCTTCACCCTCAGCCATTCGAGTTCCCGCTCTTTCTCCCTCAGGACGATTCGAGGTGAAGTTGCCTTTCGCCTCTGGCCCCCCCGCACCGCTTCGGCACGATCGACTCCTTAACCTCACAAGACAGCAGGTCATAGGAAACGTATGTTCGACAGACTGTAATCTCCTCTTTCATGGCCTTCCGATTGGCGATCGCGCGATCGCCTCTTCTCATCAAAATTCAGAATGACGTCTGATGTGAATTACACTGATGACTGTTGTGACTGTCCCAAGACCGGCCGCACTTCTCTCGCTCTGAGAGCTTGAACGATTTAAAAATCCTAACAGAAACGCCCTATCTCAAAGTGGAAAAAGTGTAAGGGCGACTTACGAAACACAAAGGTTTGTTTAATCGGACTGAGTATCCACAGCCAACCCTCTATAATTTGTAGCGTGAGATTTGTCTGTCTGAATGCTTAAAATTTTGGAACAGACCCCCGTACCTCAGCATTACTATCCTTAAAATGTGCCGTCGCGAATAAATGGCAGAAATAACGAAACTTCTTGAGTTGCCCAAGTTCGGGAGTAAAAGCAACAAATCTGCTAGCAAGGCAAAGCCTGCTCTCAGAATTATGTCGGTCCCAGAGTCCGTACCAGGAGCGGAAAATCCAAATAATCCATTCAATCGCCAGCACGGGCAAGAGTCCAGTTTAGGCGATCGCGACGACACAGTGCTTTTCGCCCGCAATGATGGCGAACAGGTCATTGGTGACGACAGTCAAGATGATGCGGATGCTTGGAAAATTATGCTTGTCGATGACGAACCTGAAGTGCATCGCATTACGCAGCTCGCTCTCGATCGCTTTGAATTTGAAGGCAAACCGCTCCAATTCCTCAATGCTTACTCCGGTGCAGAAGCGCGAGACGCGATCGTCGATTTTCCCGATACGGCCATTATTTTCCTTGATATTGTCATGGAAACGGAAAATGAGGGGTTAGAACTCGTTCAATATATTCGGGAAACGTTAGACAATCAAGTCGTTCGGATTATTCTCCGCACCGGCCAACCCGGTCGCTTTGAGGAGGATGTGGTGGCTTTGCAATATGGCATCAATGACTATAAAACAAAAACCGAGCTAACTCGCCGCAAGCTAATGACGACAATCGCAACCAACTTGAGGGTCTTTAAGGCCCTCGTCACCATTGAGGATAGCAAGCGAGAGCTAGAAAGAATTTCGTTGGAAAATGAGAGAATTTACCGGCAGATTCAAAAATACGCCCTTGCTCTAGAGAGCAAAGTTTTAGAGCAAAAGCGGGAATTAGAAAGAACAACAACAGAGCTTCAGCGAGAGCGAGAAGAACGCCGGATAATTGAGGAAAAACTCAATTATCTCGCCTCTCTTGAAGGATTCGATCGCGCGCTGGCTCAGTTTCTAGACCCCCTGCACGATTCTTCGGATCGGTAAAAGCGCGATCGCGCGAAATCATTAGCAGGAATAATAGATACAGTGTTTCTATGCAGGCTACTGAGGAAAAACCGTGCTGCTATCAAAAGGTTTTGAAATCGAAATGTACGCGGGTACGCCCCAAGGCGATATCGTTGGGTTGTCAGACCGCATTGTCAGAGATTTAAACGGATTCGTGCGCGAACCCGATAGTCGCAATGTCGAGTACACCACCGCCCCCCTCTGCTGTTACGATCGCCTTCTGTGCGCTTTATTGCGTCCGCGCAAGCAACTTCGCGACTATCTCAAGCAGCAAGGCGATTACACGCTCATTCCCGGCAGTACCTTGTCTTTAGGTGGGAGCGATCGCTTCTACCGCTCCGATCCCAACAACCCCTACCACGCCTACATCGAGCAGACTTACCACACCACCGTCGTCACCGCCAGCGTTCACATCAATATTGGCATTAGCAACCCAGAAGATTTACTCCGAGCTTGCCGTCTCATTCGCCTCGAAGCCCCTCTATATCTCGCCCTCAGCGCTTCCTCACCCTTCTTAGACGGCCAACCCACGGGCTACCACTCAACCCGCTGGGCTACCTTCCCTCAAACTCCAGCACATGTTCCACTCTTTGAAAGTCACGCCCACTTCATTCGCTGGACGGAAGAACAGCTTGCTGCGGGAACGATGCAAAATGTCCGCCATCTTTGGTCATCTGTCCGTCCCAATGGCGACTGTCGTCCCTATAATCTCAATCGCTTAGAACTTCGCATCTGCGACCTCATTGTCGATCCGATTGCACTGCTGGCTGTCATGGCTTTCCTGGAAGCTCGAATTTTCCAATTGCTTGACAATCCCGACCTCGATCCGCTCTCGATGAGTCAATTAGCTCCCGCAGACCTAATTGCTCTCAGCAATGCCAACGAACAATTGGCCGCTCGCCACAGCCTCAATGCCCAATTGCACCACTGGCAAGATGGGAAAGCGATTCTCGCTAGAGATTGGATCGAAGACCTTTATGAGCAGGTTGGGTTAATTGCCCAGCAACGAGGTTTTAGTTGTTTTCTCTCGCCGCTCAAACGCATTTTGCGAGAAGGCAATACCGCCCAACAGTGGTTGCAACAGTATGAAGCTCGGCTAACCCCTCGTCAAATTCTGACCCGTGCCGTTCAAACTGCCGAACGCCAAGAGCGAGAACTAGAAGATAAACTCTGTCAACCCGCAGCAGCTTAAATGCCCCAGGAAACCCAAACTCATCTAGGGAAACAGCTCAGCACAACGTTTCGATCCCAAGGGCTGCGTCAAGTCAGCCCGCACATTTTTCCGGTCAATAATAAAGTTGATTGACACCTAATGCTCAAAATTGTCCTCGTTCATCCGCAGATTCCCCCCAATACTGGCAATATTGCTCGCACATGTGCGGCCACAGAGACACAATTGCATTTGGTTGCGCCGCTGGGGTTTGAAATTAGCGATCGCCAGCTTAAGCGAGCTGGATTAGACTACTGGCCTCACGTCAATCTCTGCCATCACGATAACTTGGAGACATTTTATGCCCACCACCAACAGCAGGGAGGGCGACTTGTGGGTTTCAGCGTCTCCGGCCGCCTGAACTATACCCAGTTTCAATTTCACGCGAACGACTGGTTAGTCTTTGGTTGCGAGACTAGGGGTTTGTCAGCGGATGTGCTTGAAACCTGCCACGCTACCGTTCATATCCCCATCATCCGCTCCCATGTTCGCAGTTTAAATCTCTCTGTGAGCGCTGCGATCGGACTGTTTGAGGCAAAGCGACAACTGAACGACGCAGCGCGACCTTTGCTCCCAGATAATAATTCAGCCATCTAAACTACCGAAATTCAATAATTTAGATAAGAAAATTCTATTAAATCTCCCCAGAACAAAGTGGAGGAAAATACATTGTCTGCTCTTGGCTCCCACAACCGGAAAACTCAATCAGCTCAGATGTATTTAAGATAGGGAGTTCAAACGACCCTTCCTTTTGCTTTCCCAGTCAAACGCACTGGTGAAATAGATAAGTTCGCCGCACTCCAAACAGATTGCTCGGTTTAACGACCAGCACCCCTTATGTTAAAGAATGTGATATACATCTTAAATAACCTGTAAAGGTTTTCCGGGTGCAGACCCCTTAGAGCAGTATACGGTTCCAGCTAGCGATCGAGATAGACAAAGTGAATGATACTCCCAATCAATTGTCGTTCTCTCAAAGGCAAAAATAAGGTTTGAAAGAATTAATTGACTCCAACCAACAAGATTTTCTTATCGCAATCGACTTGTCGAAAATCAAAAACCAGAGTACTCTTACCTACGGTGCTTAAAGTAAAGTTGCTGTCAGTGATCTAGATCGCAATTAACGGTGATGTTACTATTCAAACTCAAAAGCAACAACACCAAAGTTAAGACAGCTAACAGCTCATTACAAACTAGGAGGTCGTTTTTGAAACGCTCACTCACACAGAAGGTACAACCCGTTTCCCCTTGTCCGGCAAATGCCTTAGAGGCGTTATCAAACTCTGCCGCGCAAGAGCAAGCTACCGCAAAAACTTCCAGCGAAGGATATCGTCGAGTTCGTCACTCAGCCGTCTTGGGCTTGGCCGCGATCTCAATGGGAGCAACAGCCGGCGTTTTGCTTCCCAGTCAAGGGGATGAAGCGAAAGCTGCCGAACCTAACATAAATGGATTTCCTCAACCGTCTGAAACCTCTGGCAATCCCTACGAGGCTGCAGTCAAGCCGGCCAGAGATTTGCAACCCACTCAACTGGTTACCCTTCCCCAGCCCTTAGAGGTTAATGCTGAATCCTCCAAAGGACAACTATCTCAAACCTACCCCATTGGCTCGGAGGCGATCGCCCCTTCCGATGACATCAATGCCTCAACTCCCCTCTCTCCCAGTCGAAAGCTCAACATTCCCACTTCTGGACTGGAGCAGTCTTCTGCCGTCTCGTTGAAGACCTCAGCTCAGAAGAAAGCAGAGCGCGATCGGGAGCTGGTCAAAAATCAGCCCAAAGTTTCTCAGAAGCAAATCGCTCAGCCCCAGGACTACGCCAATAGACGCTTGTCAGAATTGGCAACAAGCAGTCACCCTAGTGCGGGTGCTGAGGCCGCACAACCCTTAACTCTTGCCCAAGAATTCTCCACGCCGGTTGAAAATCTTCAGACAACGGCCGTTCCTGAAAACTCAGAGGCCGCTCGGGAATTGAGTGGTTCGGTTGTTATTCCGGTACAGCAACCCGAATCTCCGGTAACCTCAGTAACCTCAACAGCGATCGCGGTTCCGGAACCCGTGACTATTGCTAGCTCGCCTCAGCCAGAGTGGGTAACCGCCGAGCAGCCGGCCGTAGAAACGTTAGCCGAGCCTAGAGTTTTAGCCCCAATCGCTCCCAGCGAGAAAATCTACAGAATCAAACCTGGAGATACTCTAGACGCGATTGCTCTACGTTATGGCGTATCCCGTTCCGATCTGACAAAAGCTAACGATATTGCTAATCCTCACCAAATTCAGATCGACCAAGAACTCAAGATTCCCCAACCTCAATCGGTTTATGCGCGCGGCGATCGATACGAGACAATTGTTCCGGAACTGACCTCTATTCCTCAAGCGTCTCCAGAGCAGCCCGCTCAGTTCTCAGCCAAGACTGCGAACGCTAACGCTAGCGAATCCTCCAATGCGGTTGTGGTTCCGACTGAGACTCAGCTCGCTCTCTCATCAGATTCTACTCGCAATTGGCAACCGACTCTTCCTGCCGAAACAACGATTGTCGCAAGCACTCAAGAGCCAGTAGAAGACCAACAAGCTGACTACAATACCAACCCCTACGTGGAGAGATTGAAGGCTGACATTGAGCGCATGCGGGATGAATATCGCGCTCAGCGTCGAGGAGAGCAGCAAAGCCAGCCAGAAGCATCTCTGGTAGAGCGAGAAACTCAAGCTGTTAACCCAGAGTGGCAAACCGATCGTCGCAGTGGTTCTCTAACCGTTCGCGTTGAAGATCGCCGACAGCCCCTCGCAGCTCCTCAGATTCAAAACCTTCCTCAACCCCAAGCCCCCGCTCAACCCATTCAGGTTGCTTCAACGCCTGTTTCGCCAGAACAGTACAACCCGCTGTTGCGGACTGTTCCCGGCCAAACTGTTGAGCCGCAACTCCCTCCTCTCACTCCAGAGCGCTATTTGCCCGACAGTCCGGCTAAATTTAATGGCTATATGTGGCCCACCAAAGGAGTTCTGACATCGGGTTACGGGCCTCGTTGGGGGCGGATGCACAAAGGGATCGATATTGCCGGTCCTGTGGGAACGCCAATTGTTGCAGCAGCTCCTGGGGAAGTTGTCTCAGCCGGCTGGAACTCAGGGGGATATGGCAATTTAGTCGATATTCGCCATCCAGATGGCAGCATGACTCGCTACGCTCATAACAGCAAAATTCTCGTCCGCAAAGGACAGCAAGTTCAGCAAGGACAGCAAATTTCTCTGATGGGCAGCACGGGTTATAGTACCGGCCCTCATTTACACTTTGAAGTTCATCTGAGCGGTCGCGGTGCGACAAACCCCATGGCCTATCTTCCTTCTCGTTAAGCGAAGAGCGAGCGAGGTTTGAAAAGACGAACCCATTGAATTGGAGGAGCTGTCAGTGTAGCTCCTCCAATTTTGGGTATTAACACATCTTAAATTCAGCGGCCTTGGAGACAAAGCTGACGGACGCGGTTGCGATCGCGCCGTCAGGCATATCTGGATGACTGGGCAAGCAACACATTAACCAAAAATTTGGGTTTCAAGCCCTGTTCTTCTAGCGTGGATTATTCACGAGGAGGAGAAAGGAAAGAGAACAGCAAATCGAAGAAAGAGATCGGCGAATTCTTGAGGAACAACGGCGACGCAAGCTTTAATTGAGCAATTACAAGCTTTGGGGGTGGAGCCGATCGAATAGATTTTTGTCTGTGGAATAAACAGGCGATCGCGTTGGGTCTCCCCGTCTCCCCATCTCCGCATCAGCCTTGTGTAGGCAACTTAAAACCATTTCATCCTAGCCCGCGATCGCGCTTTGGCAACAACGAACAATCGGCTTCTATGCCAGAATAGTCCTAGTTTCTTCAATCCTTGAGGACTTTCGGCAATGGTTCGGCAACTACATCCTCAAACCTCAGACATCATCTACCCCGAAAGCGACGGCAAACCCTTGGCTGACAACACCCTTCAATTTCGCTGGATTACCATCCTCAAGTGGGGGATTGATGGACTCTTCAAGGATGACCCCAATGTCTTTGTGGCTGGCGACTTACTTTGGTATCCCGTTGAGCATCGCCCTCAAATCGTTCAAGCTCCTGATGTCATGGTGGTGCTGGGTCGTCCTAAAGGCGATCGCCGCTCCTACAAACAGTGGGAAGAAGATAACATCCCTCCTCAAGTTGTCTTTGAGATTGCCTCTAAGAGCAATACGGTCAAAGAACTGGAGGGGACAAAGCTCGATTTCTACGAGCGTCATGGCGCAGACGAATATTATCTCTATGATCCCGAGCGCGTTCTTCTCAGAGGATGGTTGCGTTCGGGAGAGAAGTTGGAAGCGATTGAGTCGATGCTCGGTTGGGTCAGTCCCAGACTGGGGATTCGATTTAAATTTGAAGAGGGGGAACTTCAGATCTACGCTCCCAACGGCGATCGCTTTGGCGATGGTGTGGATTATATCCGACGACTTGAACAAGAACGAGAATTGCGTCAAGAGGAACAACGCTTGCGCGAAGAGGAACAGCGTTTGCGCGAAGAAGAACAACGCTTGCGCGAAGAAGAACAGCGCTTGCGTCAAGCAGAAGAAAGGCGATCGCAAGCCCTCATTGAACAACTGCGGGCTTTGGGGGTGGAACCGATCGAATGACCCATCGGTTGAGTTTGTACCATTGTCTTTCTCCGGTGAGGGTTATTCGGCCGCCTCAAACACTTGCTGTGCGCTCAACTCCAACTCTGGGAAGGTGCGAGAAACGATGGGACTTTCCCCGCAAAAGATCGTTTCAACATACTCTCCCGCTTCCAGTTGCAAGACCAAAATCTGCCGTTCGGTGGGATCGATAATCCAGTATTCGGGAATTCCCGTCGCTGCGTACTGAAAGCGTTTGGCGTGGTAATCGCGCCGATAATTTTCATCCCGCCGACTTTTGTAGGGACTGACCACTTCCGCTACCAACCGGGGAGGTGGCATTTCTAGGGTCACTGTGAGCCGTCTTTTGGTGAGTTGCCAATGCTCTTCTCTGAGAACAACCAGATCGGGAAAGCGGTTGGCCGCATCCCCTCGCTGGAGGACGGGAACTTGAATTTCGCATCTGCCAACTTTAGAGAGTTTGAGCGAAGTCAATCCGCGATCGACGAGGACGGAGGAGAGGAAACTGGCAATAAAGTCATTGAGTCCGGATTCGGGGGCCAAGGGTACTAACTCCCCGTCGATGAGTTCGTAGCGGTTGTCTGTGTCGTCTTCATAGGCGAGATAGTCCTTGAAGGTGAATTTTCTCGGTTGGGTTTGTAGCATGACCGTTCTCCCGTTGGCTGCAATGTTGTTATTTTGCGTCTTTGCTTGTCTGGTTGCTTTCAATTCCTTTGCAGAGATTACGATCGCCTTCCTTGACGCTGTGTTTGTTGTGTTTGAGGTGATTGCGCGCGCGATCGCAGCCTTGTCTGAGCAGTTCGTCTAAATCCAAGCTCCACTCAAACACGCCGCGATCGCCGGACAGAATCATGCTTTTGCCGTCAGCACCGAACGTAATATTCGAGACGGGATAAATTGTCTCAATTTCAGTTTCTTTGAACCACCAACTTTTGGGAAAGTAGAAGTTCAACGTTTGGTATTGAGGAAGCGCTAGGATGCTACCGCTGGGGTTAAAACTGAGTTGATTTCCGCGGTTGTTATTCCAGTTTAAGGAGTGTGCAACTTTACCGCTTTTGCGATTCCAGAACTTAACGGTGTTGTCATCGCTCGACGAAACAATTGTTTTGCGATCTGGACTGAAAATGATGCTTTGGATTTTGCCCGTATGTCCTGTAAAGTCTTGAATAAAATTGCCCTCTTTGTTCCACAGCTTAATGACTTTATCCTCGCCGCCAGAAGCAACCTGTTCACCATCAGAACTAAACGCAACGGCTTTTACTTTATCTTCATGTCCTTCTAGATTCTGGTAGAGTCTTCCATCGGGATGCCAAAGTTTAACAGTTTGGTCGTTGCTGGCGGAAGCAATCAGTTTGCCATCGGGACTAAATGTTGCATCATTGACTTGGTTTCGATGTCCGCTAAATGTTGCCAGCGGTTTTCCCTTGAGGCTCCAGAGTTTGAGGGAGTTGTCTTTGTTAACCAGAGCAATGGTTTGACCGTCAGTACTAAAAGAAATTGAGTCTGAGTAAAAATCCTTGACAATGTGTTTGAGTTCAACTCCTTTAGAATTAAATAATTTGAGATGCGTTTTTTCGTCTTTAGGATTGCTAATCGCTGTGACTAGCTTGTCATCTGCCCTAAATTTAATATCGATGAAAACTTCATCTTCAAAATTTCTCTTTTCTGGAGGCTTGAATGCGTCATTCGCTAATTGAAGGGTTTTAATCAGCTTGCCATTGTTGCTATTCCAGAGCTTGGCTGTATAATCGTCACTCAGCGTTGCAATAGTCTGACTATCTGGACTGAATTCAATAGAACGAATGGCATCTGTATGACCTCGTAAAGTATAAAGCTTTTTACCATCGTGACTCCAGAGTTTAACTCGGTTATCAGCACTCCCGGTCGCAATTAGCTTACCATTAAGACTGAAGACTAATTTAGTTATTTTGTCTTTATGATCGTCTAGAGATTCGACAAATTCAAAATGTCCTTTATTAATACTTTTAATATTCCAAAGATTGATGTTGTTATTTAGTTCATCCCATTGACTGGGAAGCGAAGCAGCAATTTTCTTATTAGATTCTAAGATTAATCCTTGAGTATTGTAAGCATCAATAGCATTAATCAAGATTCCATTTTTATTCCAAAATTTAATAGTATTAAAGCTATTAAAAAAACCTCTACCGCTAATTGCAATTAGAGTTCTACTATTGGGAATAAATTTTATGAATTTAATCCGGACATCATGATTTTTGATGATTTTTATCAATTCACCATTACTCTTCCACAGTTTAATAAAACTGTCATCGCCTGTAGATGCAAAAAATTGACTATCTGAACTAAAAGCAATAATATTGGTTACTTCAGTATGTCCATTCAAGGTCTTTTTCCAATTATTCTTGAGATTCCAAAGTAAAATCTTGTTGTTTTTATTGATGATAGCAATAATTTCACCATTAGGACTAACAAAAAAATCTTTAATTAAAGTATCCTCGACATTGAGCTTATTGAGAAGCTTACCGTTATAGTCCCATACCTTGATAACCTTGCGATCGTTACTAATCGAGACAACATTATTTTTGCCTTTGTTCAAATGAATATCGTTCACTTTTCGATCGTCCAAAATAGTTTCTGTTTTGCCAGTCTTACTGAAATTGACTAGAGTTACAAATTTTCCTGTATTCTCAGTGAGAATATTTTCATCAGGGCTAAATTGCAATACAAACTGGCTAGGTGGAATGATTGTTAGCAATCGATCTTCTTTATTTCTTATTTCTAGTCTGCCTTCGTAATCCATCGCGATATACTTATTGCTAGAGCTAGAGGCAATATTTATGGATTCACGTGTATCTATATCTACTTTAATTAAAGTAGATGGATCGATTTTCCAGATCTTTATCTTTTTATCTTTTCCTGCTGTTATCAAGGAAGATTTTCGATTATCAAATAGGATGTGAGAGATCGTATCATCATGAGCCTCTATGTATCCTAAGTTATCTTGAGGATAATAGCTGTCAGCAAAAGACCATTGATTAACCTTGTAAATTTCTACACTGTTTGGATCGTCGAAATCAACAGTAGCTCTGTTTTTTCGCCTTATATCAAATGCACTTTTTGAGACAGATGATACACAGCAATAATAAATATTTTGAGACAAAATTCCATCTGTCGTCCATGACTTTATCGTTCTATCTTTATTCACCAAAGTAATGTGTTTGCTGTCTTCGCTGAAGTGCATTTCGAGCGTGCCATAATTATCTAGAATTGTTGGTTTTTCATTTTTCTTCTCTAAATCCCATAGCATTACCGTATCATCTTGACTGGCAAGCGCTAGGAGTTTGCCATTGGGACTAAATTGAATTAGCGTTACAATTGCTTTCGTTTCTTTCGCGTGGAGTTGCTGGCCGTCAAGCGTCCAAATCTTGACCATTTTGTCGCGACTTGCTATAACCAATTTCTCCCCATCGGGACTAAAGGCAATCGAAGTCGCTTCTGCTTTGTACCCCGACAAAGTATTCAGTAATTTGCCATCTTCGACATTCCAAATTTTCACAGAAGTATCCTTACTCGCCGTCGCCACCTTCTTGCCATCGGGACTAAACGCCAGCGTCACTACATCATCATCGTGACCTTTTAAAGTTTCTAATTCTTCCCCCTCGGAACTCCAAATTTTTGTCGTGTCGTCCGCACTCGCTGTTCCCAAAAGCTTGCCATCGTCACTCACTGCAACGTAATTGACTGCCTCTGTATGCCCTTCAAAACGGCTCAATTCTCTCGTCGTGTGGAGCGCCGCGTTCAGTTCCAGAATGACCCGCTGGCGCGTTTCTGGCAGCGTTCCCCAAGACCATTGTTTGAGCGTTTTTGCGGCTTTAATTGCCGAAACAACGCGATCGAGTTCTTGATTTTTTTCCGACCCTAACGTCAGATTGGTAATGTAAGTATTTGCGACCGCGAAAGTGGCTAATAAGGCAAAACTACCGATCGCGCCCAACAATCCTAGCAGCGTAAACGTGGCGCGACGAGCAGCTTTTAACTCCTTTCTCAACGCTTTATTTAACTTCGCTTCCGTGAGCTTCCGCTGTTCCCGTTCTCGCTCCAAATCGGCAATCAATCGCGCCGACTGTTCTCGCCGCACGAAACTGACTAAATAGTCGTGGACTAACTGATAGCGATCTTCGGGACGGGCCGGGACTCTTAGCAGCAGCCCTGCTTGTACCAAAATGGTGAGAATTAAATCTAACTTTTCAGTGGAAACGTCCAACTCCAGCGTCAAATCTGCGCGGGTTTTGAGCGGTCGGGTGAAGTTCTCATCGGTGAGCAAATATAACACCAACTTGGCAATTTGTTCGTTCTCCGCCCCGCAATCTGCAACCACTTCTCCCAAAAACCGCTCCACCAACTTTTCCTTGGCGGGTTCCCCAATCTCTCGATATTGAGCTAAGGTTGTTACTTTTTCTTGTTGTAATTGCGCCCCCACCACCTGCAACTCGATGGGACGCACCTCTCCCAACTCCCCCGCTAAATCGGTCACCAGCGCTTCAACCAACTGCGGTTCCAACTCAAACTGCGATCGCGCTGTCAAACTCTCGATAACGGCCTTGGCATCCGGCGGCTTAAAATTACCAACGTAGTGGAGGATATTTTTATCGAGAATATTGCCGCTAATAAACTCTAAATCGGTGGCGCGACTGCACTCCAACAAATAGTGAAGATAGTCTTCTCGCAGCGAGAGAACCACCTTAACGTAGGGAATGGGCAAACAAGCATTTAAAAATTCGTAAAACGGCTTCCGACTCTCCAAATCTCTGCAAACAAAGAAAAACTCCTCAAACTGGTCGAAAATCAACACCGTTAGCTGCTCGCGAGCGGAATTGCGCCGCAACTGCGCCAAAATCGCCTCCGTTCCCGTCCCCGAAGGAGTCAGCTTCTCCCCAATCTCCCGCACCCAATTGTCGTACACCTGCACCAATACCCAAATCGCATCTCGCCCCTTAAAAGAACTCAAGCGCAATGCAGGGATAAATCCCGCCTGGACAATCGAACTCTTCCCCACCCCGGACTGACCGTGGAGGACGGTTAACTTACAATCCGCCCGTTCCATGCGCTCGATTAGCGCTTCCACGTCTCGTTCGCGTCCCGACGCAACAATAATTTCGCGCAACAGTACTTCCCGATCGACCTCGGTTTCCCCCTCAATCTGTTGCATCAACGTTTGAGGGGGTTGCAACCGTCCCGCACCGACAAAGGCCCGCAAACCGTATTCGCTCTCAATTTTCTGTCGCTCTCGCTTAAGGCTAAAGGCTTCGCGGTAGTTGTGCTGCTGGAAATGGACGCTTCGCAGTGCTTCCAGAATCGCGAGAGACAAGGTAAGGTCGTCCTGCGGCTGACATTCCGCTTGAGCGCGTTCCAAAGAAGCGATCGCCTCTGCTGCTTTCCCCAAATGCTGCCAACTTCTGGCTCGCAGCAGTCGATACCAAGAACAATTTGGCTCGGAAATTCCCGCCTGTTCTAACAGTTCCAAGGCGAGTTCGGCGGACTCTTTCCCCGCTTTCCACTGAGACTCCTGCAAAGCGACCTCGGCCCGAAACCCGTAGAGATGGGCAATTTGACTGGGGGTTCCCTCGCGCACATAAAATTCCAAAGCGCGATCGCACAGTTGTTGCAACCCTTGCCAATCTTCTCGCTTGAGCAACACCTCTCCCAATTGCAACTGAACTTGAGCGACTAAATCGGTACGCCGCACTTGCTCGAAGCAGTCAATCCCTTGCTGGAAATAGGTTTGCGATCGCTGCCAAAAATCCTGACGCTGACTGCGCTTTTGTTCGGCCTGACGGTTGCACACCAGGGCCATGCGAGTCGCCGCGATTCCCTGACGTTCCCGCTGATTCTGCTGTTGCCACAATTCCCCGCTGGTGCGGTACTGTGCAAGGGCCGCATCGAGGCGATCGCCCTCCTCTTCAACTCGCCCTCGCAAAAACGCCAAACTTGCCTGTAATGCTGGCTTTGAGTTCAACTCTTCTGCGGGTAAATCGCTCTCGAAACTCTCCAATTCCCCCTGCGTGAGGGGACAGTCCGCATTCAGATCTAACGCTTCCTCCGTGCGCTGGTGTAGGAGTTGGATTAAACAGGTGGGGGGAGGCGTAAATTCGAGGGAAAGGCTAACCCAATTGTCAAAGTCCGGTGCGAGGCGCATCAACTTGCGCGAGATCTCATCGGTGGCCCACAGCACGATCGGGAAGGGAAAACGACTCTGGAACTTATCTCGATCCTGTTTTGCCGATCGCAAGACCTCATTGAGATGAAACGCCGATTCCAGACCGCAAACCATCAACGTCGTGATGTCGAGACGATCTTCGAGGCGATCGCGGAGGGTTTGATAGAGTCGTCGCGCCGATCGGGGAACGACAATGGTTGCGACCTCAACCCCATACTGTTCTCGCAGTTGCGGAACCAATTGCTCTCGCCAACCGGGATAGTTGCAGCGAGCGACAATCAGTTTAAATTTACCCTGAGAGCGTTGGAGCGATCGCGCTAGCGTTTGCAGTGCTTCCTCATTTCCCAAGGCGATCGGTTCCGGTTGCTTCGACTCGACCATTCCTCCCCGTCCTCATCGCTTTCCACTGACTACACAGAAAATCCCCCTGATTCCCCAATCTTACTGATTCTTCCACTGCTGGAAGCGATCGGTTTCCATCAACAGCGGATTCAACCCAAACCAACACCCCCGACTGTCTTGATACTCAAACACAAACAAACTTCGCAACAGCGTTTGATACTCCTCTTCCCCCTTCACCGTTTGGGTTCTTGCAACCTGGAAGAGTAAATCCCACTCGCGATCGTCCACCGCCAACAACAAGCGATCGCGCGATCGGCGAATCACCCCCGCTAAGACCGTTGAGGAAAAGGGCGGATCTTGTACCTGCAGGCAACCATACAGCATTCCCAACAAGTTGCGAACGTGACCGCCACTGACGCGACAAAGGCGATCGAGGAGATCTCCCGTCTCAAAAATCTCCCTAACCCGTTCCAACCGTTCCTGGGGCTTTAAATGGGGAAAGGCCCTCGATAAAACAATTTGTCGCAGCAACGCCATCCCTTCCGCACAATCTTCTCCGTCCCGTGTCTGCGCTGGAACCATCGGTAACACTTTCGGATCGAGGCCGCCACCCAAGCGATTTCGCATCGTCTCGCAGTCATTGGAAAAAATCAGGGAGAGGGGAATGGTATAAACCAGATGGCAATTGAGCTTGCGAAGTTGCTCGCCTCGGTCGATAAACAGGTATTCGGGGAGCATCCGCTTGGAGTTGGGAAGCTGTCGGTCTTCAACCCGATCCAGATTGTCCACAATGACAACCAAGCCTTTTTGACCTCGCTGCTGCAACTGTACGGTCGCTGCTTCCAAAACCTCGGTATTAATCAGATCCAAAATGCGGCTGGTTTGGGGTTCGAGGTGCTGTCTCAGGCGCGATCGCTGCTGTTGGCTATTGCGGGTGGTGGCGGTAATCTTGCCAATTCCCACGAGGAGAGATACTTCCAGCTTTCCTTCGCTACTCCCTTCGAGTTTGGCCCCCATCAACTCGGTTTCGACCTTAACATCCACAGAGGTTTGCAGGAGTTGCAACACCCCGCTGACAAAGGCTTTAAATCCGGTGGGTTCGAGACGAATATTGGCCGCTTCCAAACTTTGGGTCACTCGTCGCGCGATCGCCAGCAAAATATCGGTCACGTCGAGATCGGCCACATCCAGATCTTCCGTCGAAGCAAAGTAGATGACGCAGTACCCATCATCTTCCAACTCGGTCTTCAACCGCGACAACTCTGTAGACTTCCCGCAACCAATATGTCCGGTAAAAAGCTGACACGTGGGTTTGTGGCGAGAGAGACGAACAATTGTACGTCGCAGAGAATCGATAATTTTGCCCCCGCGCACCGACGCACAGTCGATATAGTAGAGGCGATCGGCCGGATCGCTCAGATCCAAAGTCTTACTCGGTTCGCAAGCATCGAAAAATTGGTCTAAGTCCAGGGTCATAAGCGGCGATTTTCCTCGACAGTGAATTTTCCGGGGGGTTGTACCATGACTTGTCTCCCCTCGTTCGAGTTGTTGAATGCGCCCCAATACTCGATTGAAAGTCCATCATAATCTCTTCCCTCGATTGTGGCACTCCACAATTGCAGCGCGATCGCGCGACGAGGTTAGAGGTTGTGAAGCGATCGTATACGAGTCTATTTAGAAACGCTCCAGGAAATTCTGAATTTAGCTCAATCTTTTGCTAAAGTTATTGCCTCGCCAGATCCCATTTAGTTAGATGCAAGAAATGCATTTTGTGAATTTAGTACAGCAACAGGATAATCGCGTTTTACACCCCTGTCATCTGTAAAGATATTGGTTAAGTTCTTTGACCAAACAATGTACAGTTGTTGAAGGGTTTCTATTGTGCTTCCCAATCAATTCGGGTATGGTATCGGTTCCAGAGATTCCTTCATCATAACTATTCCAGAGCTTTTCTGCATTTTTAATTGCTTGGCTTTGCCGATCTTTGAGCTTTTCGTACATATCTTCGCAATTTTTCTTGTATTGTTCGCCCAAACGATTTTTACGGCTTAGCATCTTTGTTAAATCGCTTCGATGAGTTTCACTAGTATAGTACTCATAGTGCAACAGATACCACAGTTCAAAAGCATCGTTGGAAATTGCAAATCTGATATCGTTTTCAAATGCCAGTCGAATTGCTTCGTTAAAGTTTTGCTGATTATTTTTCTCTGCTTTAAAGTCGCGATCGAATACGCACCAAACGCGATCGTACTCTCCATCTTCTTCTTTCAGTTCCAGCGCTTTTTTGACCAAACTCAACGTGACTCGACCTGCTGGCTCAATTGTCAAGGTTAGCGTGCTGCGATCGATACAGTTTCGCAAGCCATAAAAATAGTTAGGTTCCGTTGCTTCACCTTCGCAGACGATGAGAAAGCGCTTTCTGAGATCGCGATTGCTGACTTTTCTTTCTGAGTATCCGCGAGACGTTTTTCGATAAGATTTTCGAGGCGATCGCTTACTCACTTTATTCCTTGATTAAATGCTTTAAGTCTCCAATAAAAGGAATTGCTCCATATTTTCCTTTGAGGTAGTCGCTCTCAAAGGACGCATCATTTCTAATTTTAGATGACGCATCATTTTTAATTTTATATTCTGCTAAAGAATATAAGTGGGTTGCACCATATCGATCTTTCTCTGTAAACCAAATCTGATCGCGTCTAAATTCTTTGTTGTTGAGTAAATTAGTGTCGTGAGTCATAAAAATAAGCTGTGCATTGTTTCTGTTTGCCTCTTTTGAATTAAATAGCTTTATAATTTCCTTGGTGATGATTGGGTGAAGTCTTGCATCTAATTCATCAATAATGAGTATCCAGCCTTCTTTCAGAGTTTCGAGCAACACACCTGCTAGAGAAAATAGTTTTTGTGTTCCATCAGATTCGTCTTCATCAAGAGTAAATATTACCTGAGATGAAACTCGATCGTCTCTTGAATATTGCTTGCGAATTGTTTGAACAATTTTAGTATTTGGATCGATCTGAATGTCATCAATTCCTAGATCTAGCTTCTTTATAAACTGTTTTATTTGATTTTTGTGAAGATTGTTTTCAAATGAATGAATTGTATAGCCTCGATATGTTTCATCTTGTATTCCAGAAATAATGTTCAAACGAGAAAAGAACCAATGAAGAATTTTTATTGATATTTCTCCATTAAACTGTGCTGCGACGGAAAGAAATAAAGAGTTTGGTCTAGTCTTATTTATTACATCTCTACCTTCCTTGAAAATACTAGTCATTTCAAAATCATCCATATTGCGCTCGAAAACCTTAGTTTCTCTAACATTAGGAACATGGTAAAGGCATTCAGAAATGACACGCTTCTGATCGATCTCAAAACTGTATCTATATTTCTTGTCTTCAAGTAAAAAAACAATTTCAAAAAATGAAGGTTGATTTTTCGTTTCTTCGCTAAGCATAAATTCCGTTACAGGAATTTTATCAGTAGCTTGACCTTCTCTTGAAGAGTTTAAAACAAATCTTTTCATGAAGCGAATAGCTGCAGCAAGATTACTCTTTCCACTGGCATTCGCACCATAAATAGCCGCACTTTTGAGCAAGCTAAGCTTGCTATCGATTGGAAAGACATTGCTTTCATCTAGTGCTTTATCTTTCGCTGTGATATTTGCCGCCACCATACTAAAAGTGACAGTTTCTTTAAAAGATAGGAAGTTACCAACGCTAAATTCAATTAGCATAAAGCAATTGCAACATAGTTAAATTGAGTATTTGTGATTTTTTCACAAATAACACTGCTATCGTATCAATTTTGTTAAGTTTATACAAATCTCAAAAAAGAACAAAAATACTATTTACTGCGTTTGAGTGCGGTGTTTGCAGTTCTTTGTTGAAGATGTCTAATCTACTCCTACTGCATCACCTGCAACTGTTGCTCCCGACGCACCAAACTATCGCAGAGAACGCTGACAATATAGCTTTCCAATTGAGTGGCTAACTCCGGATCGTTCGCCTTCATTCGCGCAAACTCAGTTCGGGTTAAGGCGTGGAGAGAACAAGGGGTATCGGCGACGACAGACGTTGAGAGAGGGGTCTTGCCATAAAACCGCATTTCCCCCAGAATGTTGCCTCCGGTAACCGTTTGCAGGCGCTTGGTTTGACCCTCTGGGAGGTCGAGCAAAACGCTGACTTGACCGAACTCTAGGAAGTAGAGGTGGGGACTGGGTTTCCCTTGCTCAAAAACAGTCTGACTTGCATCCATGCGGTAGGGTTCAAGATAGGGGAGAAACGCTTCAACTTGTTCGGGGTTGAGGAAAAGTTGGGTCAGTTGTGCGGCCAGGGGAGGCGGAAGAATTGTCCCGTCTTGCTGTTGCAAAAGCGTGTTTTCGCACCATTCCAAACCGCGATCGATATCGGGGAACAACTGACAAAGTGCGTGGGGGAAAATCGGACAGGAATTGCTGTCTTTCTCCAGTACGCCGCCTTGGACAAGTTTGGCTTGAAATTCTGCGGAAAGATTGGCGAAGACGAGGGTTAGTTGGTGCTGGCGGGCCAGTTTGAGCATCTTGTCAAAACTGAGGACAGCGGAGGAGTCGAGGCCAGACACTTGTCGAAAGTCGATGAGAACGAAGCGGACGGGGGGTTGAGACTCTGCTTTCGTACAGCGATCGCGCACCTTTTCTAATAAAGCATTGGCCGTGCCAAAAAAGAGAAATCCTTGCAGTTCGAGGATATAAATGCGATCGCCGTTTTCCTGCAAATGCTGACTCTGTGCGGCCGTTCGGATCGCATTACTGCGCGTTGTTGCACCAGAAGCAGCGGTTTTCACCACATTCACCCGACTGTAGTTGTACATAAACAGGAGGGTGGCAATGACGAACCCCACAACAACCCCTTGCAAAAAACCGACGGCGTTGATGACGACGAGGATGACAACAACCGTCAGGTAGTCGGCTAAAGGCAGTTTAAACCACGCTTGATAAAGCCATTGAATCAGCAGCGACAGACCCAGATAGAGCAGCAATGCACCGAGGACGGGTTTGGGGAAGTAGGAGAGAAAGGAGGAACCGAGGAGCAAAACCGCAACGCAGGGAAGAGCGGCAATGATTCCGGTAAGGCGACTTTTACCGCCAATATCGTTGACCAACAAGGTACTAGGTAACGCTTGGTTGCCAACCATCCCGCTTCCCAACCCAGAGGCGAAACAGGCCAAACCGATGGAACGCAACTCGGTATTGAGGTCGATATCTCGTCCTACGACGAGTTCAATGCCGCTGTTGCTGAGGACGAGGGAGAGGAGGCTAATCAGCGCTACGGTTATCATACTGCCCGCTTGTGCGGCGATCGCGCTCCAACTGACCCCACCCAACTCTGAGGGAGCGAGAGGATGCCACAACCCCCCATCGGGAAAGGGCCCCAGCAACCATCCTTCCGCTCTTGCTTGCGCGATCGGGGTTCCGGTGGCGAGGAGAAAGAGGTAGAAAATGAGGAAGAGGGAGAGCAGAGTTCCCGGCATCACCAGGTAGTGTTTGAAGCGGTTGGAAACGCCGAGGAGGATGAGGGCGAAAATCAGGCCAACTCCCCAGTGGAGAAGGACTTGCGGTTCCAGGAGGGTTGGCAGTTCGGCGAAAGTAAGGGGGGTATCGGCGGTCACTTGCACAAAACCGTCTACCAACAGCCACCCCGTCCCGGCCATGAAACCCCCAACGACCGGGTAGGGGATAAAGCGGATGGCGGTTCCCAGTTGGAAGCGTCCGAGCAACCAGAGGAAAACCCCGGTGAGGAGAGAGGAGAGCGCGATCGCAACGGAAACTGTGAGGAAGAGTGTTTCAGGCGTTGCCGTCTCGCCCATTTGCAGCGCGATCGCGCCAGCTAAAATGGCTAATATCGCCGTGGGTGCGGCCAGGGGTGTGGCAATCATTCCAGGAAGATCGCTGGCGATCGCGGCCGTCGCACTCACGATCGCCGTACTAAACACCGCCATTCCCACCCCAGTCGAGAGGCTAGCGGCCAGCGGCCCCGAAAAGATCAAAGCAGCATAGGAAATCGCTCGAATGACACCGATCGTTCCCGTCACCGAACCCGCAACTAAACTCGGAACCCATTGACTGGGTTGTAAATTCTCCGAAATCTTGGCGAGCAGTGGATTGAGCTGCGGCTGTGCGGTTGCTTCTTGGGTCATATCGCGCTTTTACAGTTATGTTTTGACCTACAGACCATTCTTAAGTTTCTCATTTTCTTTTTCGGCACAGGCCGTTCTTTCCTTCTCCCTTTCCAGAAACACGGTCTGAAAACCTCTGGTTTAGCCATAGTTGTCAGTGGTGTTTCTTCCTCTCTTGACAGACACTCTCCACTTCTTTCCCTCTTCTCTATTGCCTTTTGCCTGTTCCCTATCCCCTCAACTCTGAATTCTGAATTCTGAACTCTGAACTCCCCAGCGTTCCATAACAATTGGTTGCAAAAACGGCAACGCGATCGCTCAAGTCGGGCCAGTTGCACTACCTTCGAGAGAGAGAGTCCCAAAAAGTCCGATGAGAAATTTGACCTTGACCGTGATGTGTTTGGCCCACCTCAGTTTAGGAGCGTGCGATATGAGTTCGGGAGCGATCGCCGACCCCCAAGAACCGGCGGAAAGTTCCAGCCAAACCGCGCAAGCAACCCATGTTGCTCTTCAACCCCCAGCCTCGCCAGAAGCTTACCAAGACTACCGTGCGGTCATTGCCAAAACCGTCGCTATGGTTGCAAACTCTCGCGCGCAACAACTGGCGAATCAATTCGGCCTCAATATTCTCAACGTCACTTGGGAGGATACGGGACGCTACAAAGACTCGGCGGTCGGCCCCAACATCAGCGACATGACCATTCAGGTACAGCAGTTCAACCCCGAAACCGAGCAGTACGAACTCAACTTAATGCCGGTTATTCGCCATCCCAACTTTACCGACGAATCGGCAGATGTCTCCCTCGATCGCTTTTTCTTGCTGGTGGGGAACGAGAAAAATCGACCCTTAGAACGGGTATCGCTGCGCGAATTTTTAGGAAACTTGCGCCGCCATCTCAACAAACCCGACTCTTGGGGAGGGAAAGAAACCTCCTTACTGAGCGATCGCGACAGCCACGTTCTCGTTTCCGCGCAAGCCTGTTTTCTCCCCATTCCCAAAGGCGGAACGGCCCAATTCAACCCCGTTCTCTTCAACTATCAATCCTACGCCGGCGACCCTGCCGTACTCACCATCTTAGTGACTCGCGAGGGCAGCAGCGTCACCATCATTGACAATCAACGCGATGGGTTCGAGGCCGGTCAAACTTGGGGACAGCGGTTATTTTTCAATCAAAATGGCGATCGCGCCAGCCTCACCGGCCAGCGTCTCAGCGATTTTCAAGCTGGAACATCTGGGGACGGTCGAGAAACCCAATCTCCCCCCAACTCAGCCGCCGGGGAAGAAGGACTCAACATGGTCATGCTTATTCAAGTCCCCCTCAAGCAAAAAAATCCCCAAGATGGCAGCGTATTGTTTGATGCGTTGGGTTCCATCGAACAAGCACCCATGTCATCAATGGAGGAAGCGAGAAGCGATGTTGAGGCCGCCGTTATCGGCCATGGCGAGGTTGAAGGCCCCTTCACCGAAATTGACGGCTTGGAAATCGAACGCGACCCGAAATTTCCCATTCGGGTAACCGTGCAATTTTACAAAGCAACCAGCAACGGCGAAGTTTCCGAGGCCGATTTGCGAGAGATTAAGCAGCAAATTGACAAGGTTTACGCAGACGGAGATTATGTCGGTAGCCTCGTCGTCGAAGGAGAAACGGGACGGCCGACCGAGTACGATGGCCCGAAGCAAGAACCGCCTGACTGGTGGGATGACTTTTGGCAGCGACACGAACGCAATACCGGACAGTCTCGCGAGGAAACGCTTGAAATGCTGCGCCGCCTGCGCGGATCGACTTGGGTTCCTCGTTCCGAAGCTGAACTTCAGGAAGCTGTGGAAGAGGCTGCTCGACAAGAATGAAAATTCACCCCTAGCAACAGCGATCGCGCTGCTAACCCTTTACCACACCGCACTCAAGTCCAACTCAAACCCCGATAGCACCGCCTCCCCTGTCAAAATTGCTGGATTGTTTGCCACCTCTGGCGGTTGTCCCTGACGATAGATCTCAACCGTTCGCAACTGTGGATTCAGCAGCCACCCCAAACACAGTCCATTGTCGAGATATTCCTGCATCTTCTCTTGGATTTCTGCCAACTCATCGCTGGGGGAGAGCAACTCCACGGCAAAATCGGGACACAGGGGCAGAAATTTCTGTCGTTCTTGAGGGGTAAGGGCCTCCCAGCGATCGCGCCGCACCCAACTAGCATCGGGCGATCGCACCGCACCGTTGGGCAACCGGAAACCTGTCGAAGAATCAAAGGTTTTGCCCAGTTTGTGCTGGCGATTCCAATACCAAAGCTGTCCGCTAATTTCTGAGTTGCGATCGCCCGTCTCCCCGCCAGTCGGTGGCATAATAACTAATCCTCCGGCTGCGGTGAGTTCGAGGCGAATTTGTGGGTTTGCAGCCGCCAGTTGCTCGAACTGTTCGGGGGCAAGTTGCAGTGTTTCCGGAACATTTAGCGTTAAGGCACTCATGGTCGATCGCAGCCACCAATAATTTTAAGATACGATTGCTATTAGTTTAGCGGCCTCTTTCATGATGACGATCGCTCTTTCGACGCACCCACACTCCACAGCGCGATCGTTGCCGATTCCGTGATTATAGATAGGAAGGAAAATGATTACTTCAGAGCCAGTCATTTTAAATATAAAAACAGTTGGCTTAAGCAACGAGCAATTTTATCAACTCTGCCAAATCAATGAGAATTGGCGACTCGAAGAAACTGCCCAAGGAGAACTCCTAATTATGCCTCCAGTCGGTGCTATTAGTGGAAATCGGAAATCTGAGTTTAACGCAGATGTAGTCATTTGGAATCGTCAAACCCAACTGGGAAAAGTTTTTAGCTCCTCCACTCTTTTTATCTTGCCCAATGGTGGCAAACGTTCCCCAGATGTCGCTTGGGTTGCCAACGAACGTTGGGATGCTTTAACTCTGGAAGAAAAAGAAAAATTTGCCCCTATCTGCCCTGATTTTGTCATTGAATTGCGCTCTCGCACGGATTCTTTGAGCCAACTACAAGAAAAGATGCAGGAATATCTTCAAAGTGGTTTGCGGTTAGGCTGGTTAATTAATCCTCAGAACCAACAAGTCGAGATCTATCGTCAAAATCAATCGAGAGAAATTGTGGAGTTACCGATCGCGTTATCTGGAGAAGAGGTTTTATCCGGATTTGTTTTAGACTTACCTGTTTTCTGAGGCTAATAACTAGCGATCGATGAAGGATGCAATTTGTGATTTTTTGGAATAAATGAACCCATGCTAACCACCAATCCTCGCTTCCAAACTTTTGAAGACTATCTCCAGTACAACGACAACTCCGAAAAACTCTACGAACTCTTCAACGGCGAACTAATAGAGAGGCCTCCAGAATCCGGTCTAAATTTCCAAATTGCAAATCGCCTTTTTTTCGCGTTTGCATCAATGCTAGGAACTGACCGAGTCCGAGGACACGGACTAGAACTAGAAGTCAGAGGCGAACCTAAAAACCGCTATCCTGACCTCAGCATTATTCGAGAAGAACACATTCAACAACTCTCGAACAGAAATACCTTGCGCCTTTTTATGTCTCCTCCATTATTAGTCATAGAAGTTGTCAGTCCTGGGGAAATCCAAAGAGAAAGAGACTACATTGCCAAAAGAACTCAATATCAAGATTGTGGGATTCCTGAGTACTGGATTGTTGACCCCCAAGCTCAGACTATCCTGGTTTTGGAGCTGAGAGGAGAGCTTTATGCCGAAGTAGATAGTTTTAGCAATGATGATTTACTGCTCTCTCCCGAATTTAGAGAACTGAACTTAAAAGTATCTGAAGTATTGGGTACAAATTAAAGCTGAGTAACGGGATAATATGAGTTTTTCCCCTGCTTCGATAACATAAAACTCAATTATTTTATAGCAATCACGTGACAATTTCTAGAATTCTATGGTTAATCGATCGAATTTTCCTAAAAATACTGATGCTGTTCTCGGCGGTCAATCTCCTCCTCCTAGGGACAGCGCAACGCTGGGAGGAATGGAAGGATTGCGACAGCGTTTTCCTGTTGGAAATTGCGAGCAAAAGGTCGAAATGCTTCCCACGGCACTCAATTATGGAGAAGCAGGAGTTGAGTTTTTAATTGAAATCTTAAACGATCCTGAATTAACAGTTAGAGCAACCGCTTATCAACTTCTAAAAAATATCGATTGTGGCAGAACACAGCAAATAAAAGCGAGTAAAAATAATCGACTATTTAAGCGCGATATCGTTCAACAAGCAGTTACTAAAGGTCTTCTACTAAGAGAAGGCGATATCGTTTACAGTGTTTATCTCTCTGCTGTTGACTATAACGATGAATACTATACTGTTTTAGATTCCATGCAAGCGATTGAAAGACACGATTTTTGTTATGACGATACATTCCAGTTTTTCTCACGTTATATCCTTCAAGAAAAAGCCAATAGAGTTTCAGCCAGTCTCCATGAGGTGCTTTTTTCGCAAGGTGATTTTAAAGATTTTTGTAAAAAGCAAAATCTCAAATCTCATAAATTCAGTCTGGATTTTCTAAGAGGATTAGAGGAGTTCAAGCGAGATTTCGATTGTGCAGTTCAGAATTGGATGATAGAGCGCAATATTGAAATTCCAATAGATATTGGTGAAGACATGGAAAACTGGGAGATACAAGAGCATATTTTTCAATATCTTCAAGAATGCAATAATTACAAATTGCTTGACGAACTGAGAGAATGTGTTGGAGTTGGAAAATTTTCGTTTGTTCATCCAGAAACTATCACTTCTCAGAAATATATCCATTCACTTGAAAATTTCTAGAATTATATGGTTGATCGATCGAATTCCCCTCAAAATACCCATGCTGTCCTCGGCGGTCAAAATCCTCCTCCTAGAGACAGTGCAACGCTGGGAGGAATTGAAGGAGTGCGACAGAGTTTTACGACCGGAAATTGCGAGCAAAGAGTCGGAATAATCCCCACAGCACTCAATTATGGAGAAGCAGGAATTGAGTTTTTAATTGAAGTCTTAAGCGCTCCTGAATTAACGGTTAGAGCAACCGCTTATAACGTGTTAAAGGATGTGAATATTGAACAAGCACAAAGTGCCATTGCGAGCGAATTTTTATTACATCCAGGCGATCGCGTTTACAGCATTTACGAATCTGCAATTACTTATAACGATTGGTGTTACGATCTTTTAGTTGATGTAGAAGAAATTGAACTCTATTATGGCGCGCTCTCAAATATTAATTGTTTCTCTCGTCATATCTTTCGCTCTAGTGCAGAGATTGCTGCGAAATTGCATCACGACTGGAGAGCGATCCAAGATAATGTTTGTCGGTACTTTAGCCAGATCGGTTGGGATGATCTTTCCAATGAGAGAGAGCGCTTTAATATTCTTGAATGGTGCAAAAACTATAATGTTTTGATTCGCTTGCCTGATGAAGGAAAAGCAAGCTTTGAAAAAAGACTGGCTGCTGCGGGCTATTCAACAAATTTAAGTAACTGCACTTTGAATGAAGAGATGGAATTTCTTCAGCAAGAATTAATTGACTTGGAAGAGAGCGAAAATCAAAAAATATCTCATGTAGATGAGGATCGCGAAGAGATAGAATGGAAAATTCGATACGAACTAGAGAAAAAGACGATAAAATTCTTACAAGTCAGTCAGCGCTACGAGTTATTAGGTCAGCTTTGGCTCGATGCAATTGGACAACTTACTTTTATACACGAGGAAACAATCGAAGGAGAGATGTATATCATCCCCACAGGAAAACTTTAAGATTCTGATATGAAAAAAATCTAGTAGAATAACTCATGCTAGGACTCAGTATTACTGCCATTGGATTGCGTCCCTTTGAGGACTGTCTGGGCATTTTTAAAACCCTTCGAGATCCCCTCAAACTGGACTTCCTTGAATTGGCGATTGGGAGTCCCTGTCCCGTCGAATTTGACTACCCCGATATTCCTTTAATCTTGCATGATTCCTGTCTCTATAGACACAACTTTCGCCTGCGACTCAACCTTTTGCGACCCAAAACTTGGCAAGCTTACGCCGATTTTATCGACACTCACGACGTTCGCGCGGTATCGCTACATCCCCCACGACGGCGAGACTGTACGAAACAGGAACTCGAAACCGCACTTTCCAACCTAGAAGATGCTTTAGGCGTTCCCGTTTGCGTGGAAGTGATGCCATCTCCAGAATACTGGTGTTCGAGTGAAGAAACCTTAGTCGATCGCGCGCTATTAATCGATGTCTCCCATATTCTCATCTGGCATCGCGGCGATCGCGCGTTAACCCAACAAACCTGCTTAAGATTATGCGATCGCTCCCCAGCCATCCACCTCAGCCACAACGCAGGACGTGCCGACACTCACGACCTCATTCCCCAGGATATTTGGTTTGCCAATTGTATCCAAAATTGGGCGCGCGATCGTTTCGTCACCTATGAAAGTTTGCCAGTTGAGTACGAACAATACGAAAGACTTGATAAACAGCACCGTCGCTTAAAGTCGAAGTCCCGAAATCCTTGAAAAGTTACTGTAGCAAATGATAATGTACTTGTCCGTCCCAACAACAAGCCTGAATTTGACGAGCCTGAAATGCACTTCCGTACCTTCTTGAGATCGAGAGTGAAAGCCTGCTTGTTACAATCCTAGTAACTCCTTGTAAAAGATCGGGCAATAGGGAGACAAGGGTAAACGGATAATTGAACTCTAGCTGGCTTCTGCGATCGCAGTATTCTGAAATTATGCCCCTTATTATTATTCCTCTCAAAACCATTTTATTCCAAATTATCATACTACTGATTAGCATCACGACAGAGTCTATTTTGTTTTATTACTATTTGCAATTTAGTCAAAAAAAAAGTATTCAATATTCAACTTCAATTAACCTTTTTTCCAGCACTTTTATTTGGTTTTTGTTTTTTATCGCACAATCGAATGTTCCAGAGCAATGGCGACTAAAAATTGCGAGCTATATTCTCTTTCACCGAACCTATGAGTCTCTTAATGATGCAGAGTTCGCCGTTGCTGTTGTTATCTCGCTCTTACTTCTTTTCTTAGCAACTTGCTTGGCAGAGTTAAAAATGTTGGATTTACTTCAAGCTTTTTTGCAAAGCTCTCAAGATAAAGCGTCGAAGCGTCCTCGACTGGTCAAGCGACTCAATGTTGCTCTCAGTAAAAATAACCCGAAGAATGCTTTTGCAGTTATTATAGGGAATAGTTTAAGTGGTATTTTAATTTTGTCACTTTTGACTTTTATTGCAAACTATACATGATCGAAAAAACAAATTATTTAACCAAGAAATTGGTTTAAAATCGTGAAAATATTTAAATTATTTTTGAGATTCTGTGTTTCACTTGTAAAGTGGCTAAAACCTCAAAAAGCATATTCTTGGAATACTTTTATTCTTTTAAGCTTTTTATCAGGATTGATGGCCTTGCGAGCGACAGGACTTGTTCAAAGTTTGATTTTACTGTGTGGAAAAATCTTTTTAATTATTAGCATTCACTGGCTGGCTGTTGAGAATTCAATAGTTCTTGCGTCTTGGATTACGGGAGGGGTAATTTGTCTCTTTGTTGCTGGAGATGCTGGAGAGTTTAACGATTTTGCTCGCGAATCTGCCTTTATTTCCTGGCCGCTTATCTCTGCTTTTATTGCCTCTATTTCTAGTTTTTTCGATCGAGAGTTTAATGTGCGGAAGCTAGAAATTGCTGCGCGCCAAAAGATCTTTCTGCTCTTTACTACTCAAGCACTGTTGGCTTGTTGGCTTCAGTTTTATTTTGTTCTCCAAACTTGGCTCGAAACTTACCCAAGCTTGTTGGCTGATGATTTTAGTCGCAGTGCATTTGCGATCGCGATTGAAACACAGCAACAATCCTTTGTTCCCCCAGGAATCGAACTGCTCGAAGCAATTGACAAGAAACTCGCTCAAAATCTCGCATCTCGTTCTTGGGACGATGTTCGGCAATGGTTGGAGAAAGAGGAATATCATCAAACGCTTCAAGCGATTGCCAAACAAGAAGCTGAAACGATCTTGACTCCCTCAGAACAAAAGCTTTGGAAATTGGAGGGAAAACTTCTCCCGCAAGAACCCGTCAAAACGCTGAAGCTGGGTGCGACTTGGCTCGGGCCGCGATCGCATCCCCGCGCGAACTGCTACGAAAAAAGTTGCACCCTCGAACCCGACAAAACTGGCGTTCAATTAACTTGCTCGCGAGCCACCCAAATCAGCCTCACATCTTCATCTTCTGACAAAAGTGGAGAATTTTGTTCCTCTCCCCTCTCAAACTAATAATTAGTTGACTCGTACCCGAAACCGCACGAACCCAACGCGATTTGTACCGCTGTTGGTCACATCTCCCAAATTCACAAAGACCAAACCATTGGTATTGCTGGAATTGGGACAAGGTGGAATCAGAGAGTTAACCGGGGTCAAAGGCGAGACAAACTGAGCGCGATCGCCATCCACCGCATTACTTTGGGTTGTCACCGTCGTCCCTTGTCGCAGCGAAATTCCTCGCGCATCCCCAAAAGTGCTGCTAATAAAGGTTGTTTGAGGATGGATGCGATCGCAAACTCTCACATTTGTGACCGGTTGACCGCCATCGGAGAGGAAATAAATCGTGTACTCCACCTCATCGTTGCTTTGCAGAGGGTTGTTTGCATCCAGTCCCAAAATACCCACCGGCGACAAATCCGACCACCCCGCCGCATTATCATTAGCATCGTCGGGATCGTCCACAAAACTGCCGAAGTCAACACCACTCAATGACGAACCATTGCGCGTTATCCCCGTAATCCGCTTCACCAAGAGCAAATTCGCCGCAGTCGTATTATTCGGAGCAGATGTTACATCAACAGGCGTTGGATCGGGAAATATAGATGTTACCGGAAACTCAGACCGGGCTGAAAAGACCGTTCCCAGGGTTGCAAACTGTCCGTTCAGAGTAGCTTGGTTGAGAAAAGTGCCAGTTGGAAGATCGGCAGGGAGTTGTACTTGAACGCTTGCTGTTGCGGTCGTCCTCGCTGCAACGGTTAGGTTCGTGACGCTCAATACCGAATTCCCATTCGACAAACTCACGGTTCCCCCAGTTGCATTGGTCACCGTGAAAGTTCCAGGGATAAACGTTCGCCCGTCTGACATCGTATCGCCAAAAGTGATTGTCGTTAAATCCAGGACAGAACCATTGACGATCTCGTAGGAGTAGGTAATGGTGTCTCCCGCAGCGGCTGTAGTTGGGTTAACCGTTTTGGAGAAAACAGGCGTGTAGGGACAAGCCGTACCGTCATTTTGTCCGACTTGCGTGGCTGAACTGATGAGGGTGTAGCGATCGCTAACTCCTGGATTGATATTAATCCGAAACAGCGCCCCACTATTTTGGTAGCCAAAAAAGTTACCCGCTGCATCGAAAAACGCAGCCCCAATTGCCCCAAATCCTCCTGAACCGCCGGGAGGCGAACTATTGGGTAGCGGATCGAGATTAATCGCCCCACCAGCCGGATCGAACTGAAAAGAGACCATCTGGCCATCCCTGCTATCGTAGCCGTAGAATCTTTCATCCACGGGGTTGAAAGCAAAATCTGCAACGATAGGAGGAAGACCGACCGCCGCGATCGTATTGACCACCGTCGGAAACGCACCATCTACCGCCCCGTTGGTAATCCGAATGCGAGTAATGGTGGCTGGATTAGCCCCCATTGGAAGACCAAAAATATAGTAAAAACCATTCTCATCCAGCTCTCCACCAATGTAACCGTTTGTCGGTGGCAAACCGGCTGGAGGATTCGTCCCGCCATTAATCGTTCCTACGGTTCTCACTGTTCCCGTACTATCCACCTGCACCACCGTTCCTTGAGGAACTGCGCCCTGATTGCGAGGGACAATGCCATAGATTAAATTGTCTTGGACGTTATAGCCGATCGCATTATATTCAAACGGATTGTCTGGCCCAATCTGATTCAAAGTAAAAGGAGTTGCCCCCGTGTTCACATCATTAAATAGAATGGGTCGAGGGTCAGTGGGGGGGAGAGTGCTTGTTCCTTGGCTAATAAAAATCCTGCCATCGCACACAAAGGGAACTTGAGCCTTAGCAGGAGCGAGATTGCTCAACGTTAAGAACGCAAACGACAGACCGGCCAGCAACGGGTTCCAACATCGTCGCGAATTGCCCTGAACGCCAAGCCCTTTATTTTGCTTCCATTGGTCAGCCATATTAATTCGGTTTTAATGCTTTCCTGGTACTACTAATTCTGAGAAAGTACCTTGGCACCAACAGAAATTCAAGTTCAATTGCCAAGGCCCTAGTAGATGCAGGCGGAAATTGAGCTATCCTCCACAATCAATGAAATGCTGCGATCGCAGCATTTCGATTTCTGTACAGATGGTTCCATGAAACGCTCTTATCCCAAACTCCGCATAGCGATATTCATGTTGGCTTGGCAGCGATCGCTGCCATACTAGTCTACTCTGACGCGGAAACGAATGAAACCCACGCTCTCCGTGCCGCTATTGGGAACCGTCCCCAAATTGACGAATACCGCACCGTTCGGATTGTTCGTTCCCGTTGTACAAGGCGGAATGACCGAATCGACTGGGGTCAAAGGCGAGAAAAACTGACCTTTATCCCCATCCGCTGCATTGGTTTGAGCGGCAGTCGTTCCGGCTTGCAACACCGAAATACCGCTACTCGTCCCGAAACTGTTGGCAATAAAGGTAGTCTGTTGGGGAATGAGGTCGCAAACTCGCGCATTGGTAACGGCCTGAGTACCATCGGAAAGGAAATAGATCGTGTACTCCACCTCGTCATCGCTTTGGACGACATTCTCATTACTTAACACTGGAACGCCCACGGGCGAGAGGTTTGACCAGCCTGCTGCATTATCGTCAGTGCCAGAATCGTCCACAAAACTGCTGAAGTCCACTCCACTCAGCGGTACGCCATTGCGAGTCACATTGGTAATGCGCTTCACCAGGCGGAAATTGGCTCCCGTTCCAGATAAGGAGATGGGAGTTAACCCAGTATCATCGCCCGGGTTTCCGTTCCCATTCAAGTCGGGATTGATACCATTGACAGATGTGTCCAACGCCAGAACATTGTTGGGCAAAACACCGGAACCTGTGACGATGTTATTAAAAGGCCCGGTCGCCGTTCCGGGCGTAACATTGACATTGAAAGCAATGGTTGCACTCTCCCCAGCCAGCAATGTTTGAGTTCCCGTCAGCAGGTTGATGTCAGAGGTTCCATTAAAGTTTAAATTCGCCCCCGTTAACGCTCCCGTGACGGTCGGAGGAGACGGGACAGAAAACGCACTCACGTTGTTGAAAGTATTCGCAAGATTTTCCTGAACCTGAACGTTTCTGAGCGGAACGCCGCCGAAGTTCTGGACGATAATTGAGAGAGGAACCGTAAAAGTTCCATCGCCGTTATCAACAGTGGTTCCCACTTGTTTAGCAAGACCCAAAGGGGTTGTGAGGCCGCCGACGCTCGTTGTCACCTGGCCGCCGCTGTTGGTTGGGTTCGGATCGCCTCCTCCAGTCACGAGGGCGGTGTTGGTGACGTTCGCTCCCGGAGCAGCCGTAATGCGAACGGGAATGGAGAGGGGGGGATAGCTGTCTCCAGAATTAAGGACATCATTGCGATCGCAGCTCACGGTTTGACCCACCACCGTACAATTCCAACCCGTCCCACTCGGCGTACCATCGACGGTAACCCCTGCTGGTAAATTATCGCTGACGCGAACCGTTGTAGCAGGAGTGGCTAAGGTTGGGCCCGGCCCCACATTGGTCACGGTCAGAATGTAAGTTCCCGTTCCCCCAGCCGTAAAGTTACCGCTAGCGGTCTTGGTAATAATCAAATCCGGGTCGGTCGCTCCAATCACCTGAATCGTTTCCGGATCGCTATTGTTATTAAAGTTCGTTTCGCCGCCGCTGCCGTTGTTAATCGAGGACGTATTAATCAGCGTGGTTCCCGCCGCTGCTGCAACAGTTACCTCGAAGTTAATATCGGGATAACTTCCCCCCGCCGCCAAAACGTCAGAGCGAGTACAGGTAATGGTTTGGCCCGCAGCACCACAAGTCCATCCCGGAGCCGTAAAAGTTCCCGTTGGTGTTAGACCGGCGGGTAAGGTGTCCACAACCGTAACCGGACTGCCATTGGTCGGGCCTGCCCCCACATTGGTGATGGTGAGAACATAGTTCGCCGTTGAACCCGTGACGTAGGCCCCCGTTTGCGACTTGTTAATCGTCAGGTCGGGTTCGTTGGGAACCACCGTCGTGACCTGAGCGTTGGTGTTAGAACCGTTGTTATTGGATGGATTGGGGTCGTTGTCGGAGGTATTGGAGGAGGTATTGGTGAAGCTTCCCGCTGTTGGCAAATTCACGGTCACAGAGCGAGTTACCGTTTGGCCCGGCCCGACGCTCGTCGCCGGCCAAGTCACCGTTCGGGTTACGGGGTTGAAGATCCCGCCATCAGAAGCCGTGACGAAGGATGCTCCAGGGGCAATAACATCAGAGATGACAACGTTACTCGCCGTATTCGCTGTATCGTTATTCGTGGTCGATACCGTATAAATCGCTTCGCCAGGGGCGGGCAAACTCACCGGTCCGGATTTGGTGGTTTGCACGTCAGCCGGCCCGAAAGGCGGCACGGTGGTTGTCACTGCCCCGCTATTATTCCCCGGATTGGGGTCGTTGGCGGAAGTATGGGAAGCGGTATTGGTGAAGTCTCCCGATGTTGGCAAATTCACGGTCACCGTGCGGGTAACGCTGCTATTGGCTGGAATATTTACCCCCGGCCAAGTAACGCTTCCGGCATTAAAAGTGCCACCATCGGAGGCTGAGACAAAAGTTGCTCCTGCGGCGATCGCATCAGAGATAACAACATTGGCGGCCGTATTGGTGGCATCTAAATTGGTCGTTGTAATGGTATAGGTAATCTGACCGGGGGCGGGCAGACTGGCTGCACCTGTTTTGGTGGTTTGCACGTCCGCAGGGCCTGAGGCAACGGTTGTGGTAGCAGAGCCAGAATTATTGTTGGGATCGGGGTCGGGAGTATCGGACGTGCTGGTGGTGGTGTTGGTATAAACTCCTGCTGTTGGAACGTTTACCGTCACAGTGCGAGTTGCTGTTGTATTAGCAGGGATAGTTACAGGCGGCCAGGTGACTATTCCCGTTGTCGCATTGAACGCACCGGCATTGTCCGCTGCGACAAAGTTGGCCCCTGAAGCAATGACATCGGAGATGACTGTGTTAACTGCATCGTTGGGGCCGTTGTTGGTCACTACAATCGTATAGATGACGTTACTCCCGGCTGTTGCTGTCGTTACACCGGTTTTGACAGTTGACAGATCGGCAGTGGCAGCAGTCACGCTGATAGGCGTACCATCAGGAAGTTCTGGCGTGGGTGGAAAGTCAGAACGGCTAGAGATCCCCGGGCCGCTGACGGTTGCTTGATTGAAGAGGGTGCTGGGGGTTGGGACGGTGGCGGGGATTTGCACCTGCACTTGAAGGCTGGCAGTCGTGCGGCTGGGAATGGTGAAGTTGTTAATTGTGAGAGTTGAGGTACCGAGGCCGCTAATTGTCCCGCCAAAGGGGTTGCTGACAACGCTCGTGAAAGTACGACCCGAGTCCATCGTATCGCTGAAAGTTAAATTGGAGAGCGTGAAGTCAGTTTGGTTCGGAATCGTGTAGGTGTAGGTGACGGTTGAGCCTGCGGCCACAGCGGCTGGATTTACGGTTTTCTGAATAACGGGTGCGATGGGACAGCCCGCACCATCGTTTTGACCGACTTGGGGGGGGTTCCCCAATAGGGTAAAGATCCCGGTTGCGAGATCGACGCGGAAGAGATTGCCGCTGTTTTGATAGGCGAAGAACGTTCCCGACGCGTCAAAAAAGGTCGCTCCAATATTATTGGCCCCGCTTGTCACATTAGGCGTTCCCGTCCCCTGCGGAACGCTACTCACGGTAATAGGGCTGGTGGCGTTGGGATCGAAAAAGACAATGCGATCGGTTTGTAGATCGAAACCGTAAAAGTTGCCATCAACGGGGTTAAAGGCAATGTCGGCAATTGAAGGTGTCGCACCGCCGGGCAGTTGTATGGTTCTTGTACTGACAACGGTGGGTGGGGTGGTTGTGACGTTGATTTCAACAAGATCGCCTGACAGACCTAAGATGAAGTAGTTTCCCGTGTTGGCATTGAAATCGCCGGCGATATAGCGCGTGCCAGCGGGAAGTCCAGCGGGTACGCCGAGAGCAACGGGAACCCCAGTATCGTCGATCCGAAAGATTCCCTGAGTCGCCGGATCGTTTGCAAGCTCGGGATCGACTCCGTAAATGAAACCGTCTTGCACTCGAAATCCCATACCGTTATATTCGGTCGCCGCACTTCCTCTAGGGTTGAAAGTGAAGGGATCGACTGCGGTCACGAGGTCGTTGAGTTGGGTGGGATCGCCTGTTGCGTTCGCCTGACTGATGTAGAGGGTTCCATCGCAGGTAAAGGGGGCGGCAGCAGTTGGCGAGGCATAGCCGATCGCGGCACTCCACAAGATCGCACTCCCGAATACGCTTTGCCACAGGGGTTTGGGGTTGACGATTTTGCCGATCTTAGGGTGGATGGGTTTCATTCTTGGTTTTCGATTTTTACTCATGACCCCTCCTATTCGCCTCCAGGCAGCGGTTTAATTTCGATGGGACGGGCGGGTTCGGAGGTTCCGTAGTCGGGATGGGTGACGGTGGCACTGAGGCGATCGCCCGCTCTTAATTCAGTTAGGGTGACGCTAAAGTCTCCATTCTCGTCTACAGCAGTGGTGGCAATGGGAATGCTGGAAGTTCCCGATCCGTCCGTGCTGGGGGTAACTTGATAGATTTCGAGTTGAGAACCCGGTTCGGCCTCGCCGAGCAGGGTAACTTGTCCGGCGGGAGTGCGGAAGAATTCGCGACTGACGAAGCGGGGAGCGTTGATGCCGTAATTAGCAGCCTGACGGCGGCGGTGGTGAATTTCTAGATAGGGGTTTTGCCCGTCGCCAATTTTATAGTCGTAAATCCCCGTCCTAGACTGGGCCACGAGGTCGATGTCGAGGCCGTTGAGGTTGGTAAATTGATTGTTGGCGATTTGGACGCGATCGCCTTGAGGATGAGTGGCTACCACAACGCCGGGGCCGGGCTGGTTGGCAATGCGGTTGCCGGTGACTTGATGCCCGCGACCGGTGAGGTAAATAGCTGCCTGTTTGTAGCGTTTGCCATTATCCGCGATCGCGTTGTCCGAGATTGCCACGCTGCCTTCGGGTTTGAAGACATACACCCCACTGCCGGCATTGTTGCGAATCAAGTTGTCCGCCACAGTTGCGTTGCTGACATTCCCTTCCAAACGAATGGCATCGGGCATCCCCACAAAACCATTCCCTTCGAGGATATTTTCGCGAATTTCGAGGTTGCTGGCACGAACGCTCGTGATAATGCCGCTGCTGCGATGGTTGGCGATGACGTTGCGAAATAGTTGGATGCGATCGCCGTTGAAGATATACGCCCCAAAGGCCGATCGGGTTTCCGGAGTTGGATATTGAGATAGGGTATTCTCCCCCGCAGAAGGGAGAGAGGGGGAAGTTCCCAGCCAGTTGTACTCGATGGTTATGTTCTGCGGCGGATTCTCCCAATTATTCTCAGGTGGGCGGGCCTCAGAGTCTTCTGGAGGAATGGGGTGGGAAATCAGCAAATCGGCCGGCGGAGTTTCCACATTTTCTGGGGTTCGGGGGGCCCAGAACCCATACAGACTCAAACCCCGAATAACAATGTTGTTGCCAACAATGAGTAAACCCTGTCCGATGGTCTTGCCTGGGGCTGGAGTGAGGGTCACGATCGGCATTGGGATATCCGTTTGCCCCGGTTCCAAACCCGCTTGGTTATAGCCCGGTTGAGTTGTACCATCAATCGCGACATCCGAGACCGCGATCGCGGGGAGGGCGGAATTGAGTTCAATCGTCGTTTGTTGGGGCTGCAGGTTAAATTCAATCGTTGTTCCCACTGCTTTTCGGCCCCCGACCAACTGCTGCTCGGCCGCACTTAAGTTCTCGTAAGATAGCGTGCCATTGGCAAGGGCGATCGCCTCCCGCAATGTGATTCCCTCGTCCGGTTGCACGATGTCTGCGTTGCTATTCACCGTTATCTGAAATGCCGTCCCTTGAGCAGATGCAACGGTTGGGGACAGGACTCCCAACGCCAAGAGCAAAATAGATGGGAGTGGGGAGATCGGGAGATTGGGGGCTTTCAGGTGTATGCTTTTTAGATTTGAGTGTTTGGCTTGATTCTCAACTGACTTGTTCAAACCCAAGTTTTCCGGGGGGCTTTGCCCCCCAGACCCCCCACTGGGAGCGTTACGCCCCCCCCAGACCCCCGACGTATGGGTTAGCTCGTTAGAGTTCCCGTTTTCGGGGAATTTACGAGTTTCTGAGGCCAAAGAGGCAATTTGTGAAAAACATTTCCTTGTAAGGAGATGGGAAGTGAGGAGATGATTTACCCCTCTGTCTTTATTTTTCATCCCTCTGCCTTCTGCCTTCTGCCTTTCTGTATTACTCATCACCTTCCACCTCCCATTGGGGTTCCCAAGCATCTGCCAAGAAATGTTCGCGTTCTTGGTAGCTTTGCAATTGTCCTTGCTCTTCTGCGGTCGATTCTTGCGGCTCGTTCGTTTCAGCCAGGGGCGGAGGATCGGTTGTTTCTTCCGGCGGCGGCAAGCTGGGGGTTTGCCGGCCAAAGCCAAACAGTTCGTCAAGTTTGAAGGTCACGCCAAAGTAGACCCCGCCGCGAGAGCGAAAACCGTCGAAATCGCGATCGTCTACACTACCAAAGCTGTAACCCAGTCCCAGTCGCAGATTTGAAGTTGGATAGAAGCCCAACTCAGCGGCCCAGCCCCACTCGGTAAATCCAGCGGAGGGTTGACCAATGGTGCGTCCTTCCAACGCCACATCCCACTGGTAAGCAAAGCGATAGGTCGTTCGCAACTGTCCCAGATACACCAAACTGCTATTGCTGAAACTATTGGACAGAAAGGTCGTGCTGTGTCGCATTGCAAACTTGCTGTAGAACTCCCACTGCCAATTGGGGGCGTAAATTGCCTCAGCCGAGAGGACGTGTTCGTTGCTGCCAATGCCGCTTTCAAACAGGAGCGTGTCGGGAATGGTGGAGGGATTTTTGCGGTACTCGTAGCGGAAGAGAGCATTAAAGCGATCGTCGGCGGGATCGCGATAGGCCAGTCCCAACCGCAGCTTTGCCGTCGGCCCCAGCCCTTCTAAAAAGGGCGTTGCCGAACTCGCCTGCTGGAAGTTAAACAAGGCGGTCAAGGCGGGAGAAATCTTCCCAGCGGCCGCCGCCGTAATCACCACATTGTTGCCAAAGGAACTGTTGCGATAATCGACTCGACCCGACGCTTTGAAGTCTGGGTTGGCCGTATATTCAAAGCCGACGCTGTAGGAGTCGCCTTCGGTTAGCCCCAAGGAAGCCGCACTTTGGCCCACTGCAAACGGTTGCACGAACCGAGGCCCGGCTCCCGTTTCGCCCAAAATATTGTTGAGAATGCGCTCGTAACCCAGGTTGATATGGAAGCCTGGCGAGACGACCCAGCGGTGATTTAAACCGATCGCGCCCTGTCCGGTCATCCCGTTCGTGCCGTTGAGAATGGAGTAGCGGGTTCTCAGGGTTGTATTTTCCCCTAACTCCCGCTCCACAATCGTATCGAGGCTGGTAATTGAGTTGTCGCCGAGCAAGCCGCCATCAAAGAATTGGTGGGCAAGGCGCAGTTTTACCCCTGGCGACACGTCCCAATCTAAGCCAACGGTGGTGCGATCGGGGTAGAGGGGATCGTCGCCGCCCAAACTCAACTCATTCTGGGCCCGGAACGCCAACGTTGAGGTGGTGCAATCTTCGTCGCTACAGAAGATCGGCAAGCGGAGGTTGGTGACGAATTGGGAGCTGTTGGTGTCGAAAGTTGTGCCAATGTCATCCTCGCGCGATCGGTTGACGTACTCAAAGCTGAGTTCTGCTCGCCCTACTTTCTGCTGCACGCCCGCCCGAAAGGTGGTTAGAGAGTTACTGACACTCGCCGCTCGCAGCGCCTCGGTGGACGGGCTAAAGAGGTCGGTGATGGGGTTGAAGATGTCGAAGAGGGAGGTGCGGACGGCAGTTGCTCTGCCGAAATTTTTTTCATGGTCGTAGCTCGCCTGCACAGTGGTGGTCGGCCCCAACTCCGCTGTTATCCCCGCCCCGTAGCGCGTCTGGCCGGGGGTGAAGGACACCGTGGCATTGTTAATAAAGTCCTCATCCACCGAGCGGTAATAGGCGCGAGCGCTGATATATTCGCTGAAGTTGCCCTCAAATTCCAAGCGGTAGGCCGAACCGGAGCGATCGCCCGTCGGGTTGCGAGCAGTGTCGTTGGTGAAGGGGAAGAGGCTATTATCGCCAATGGTGGTGAAGTTGCTGGCGTTGCTGTGGGCAAATTCCCCCACAATTTGCCCCCAAGATGTACTGCTGTCGGGGAGCAATCCCAGAGAGATGAGGAAGTCGGCCCCATACAGTTCAAAATCCTGCGTCCCTTGGTCTTCCCGGAAGTAGGTTGCCCCCAACCAAATCGGCGTTTCAAAGTCGCGGGAGAAGTTGTACTGCAACCGTCCGGCCAGGATATGCGTTCCGTCGTCGCCGTTACCTTCGTACTGATAGCTCGCAACAATTTTGCGAACCACCGTATTCTCAGTTCCAGGGAGAGTCTGGTTGGGAGAGAAACCAATTTGTTGAATGGGGCGGCGGAAGAGAAGCGTACCGCGATCGTAGTCAATTTCGTAATCGGTATCGCGGAACAACTGCTTCCTTTCCAACACCGTACCGGGACGGTTAATCTCCTCGGTTTCAATAAAGATGGTTTCGCTACCTTCCACCAGGTTGCGGCGGGAGAGGAAATAATAACCGCTCGTGCCGTCGGGGAGGAGAGTATCTCGCTGAAAGCCTTTGACATTGGGGCTGAACAGGGCACTGATTTGTAGCCCTCCCAGGTTGAAGTTGCCCTTGAAGCCGTGGAGTTCGCGGGTGATGGCGGTAAACTCCTGCGAGGCACGTGCCAGTTCTGGGGTGTGGTAGTCTCCCCACATAAAATAGTCGGAACCCGCACCGGAAACGGGAGAGGAGCGCTCGAACCGCAAATAGACGCTATCGATTGAGGGAGTGGTGTAGTCGATGGTGGAACCGTCCCCGTAGGTGGGATACTGGTTCTCGCAAAATTGGGGGCCGCGAAAGAGGCGAGTGATGCCGTCGCAGGTTTCGTTGAGGGGGCGCTCGCTGTTGTAAGCGCCGGTAAAGAGCCAATCGCCTACCGCACCCGTAGCAAAGGCGGCCCCGCGCAGGTCAACTCGCGTCCCTTCCAGATCCGGGTCGAGGAAGGTGCGGCGACTGCCCCAAAAGTTGGTTCCCGCCGGACCGAGGCGGAAGTCAATCACCCCAGACATGAGGGAAGGGCGCAGATAGGTAATGAATTCAACCTGGGTATAAGCTTCAATGGGGTCGTCTTCTTGCACTTGCGAGAAGGGGAAATCCGATCCCGATCCGGTTCGCTCGATCGCGGCCCGCACTCGGACACTTTGCGCTTCTAGGGACGATTTCAATTTGGCTTGAAACGTGCCACCCCGCGCCCAAACTTGGAACCCGCCCACATCTTCATCTTGGTCGGCTCCAACAAACTCTCCCGCACTGGCGGTGAGAGTAACGAGAATATCTTCGGTAATTAACTCGCCCTCCTCATCGGTTATGGTTCCCTCGACGGTGACGGTGGATCGGTCATCGGCGGGAACCCTCGGATCGCCTGCGGGGTAAACCTCTATTTCCGCACTGCGTTCTTCGAGTTTCAGTTCGACAATTTCTGCTTCTCCACCGTTGGCCGAAACTGCGATGGTGTTGTTGCCGCGTTCGAGGGGAATGCCGTACCAAACCTGAGTAATGGTGTTTTCAGCTTCGTTGCGATCGCGCGTCGTCCGAATTTCCGAGTCGAGGGGATTGCCGTTGACGCTGACGCTAACCTCGCTGTCGGCGTTGTATTTAACAATTAAGTTGACGGTGCGCTCCCCCGTCGTTCCGCCGTCCGGAGAGAGAATTTGCACTTCATCCGGGGCCAGGGAACTGGTTGAAGGCAGTTGCGAGAGGGTTTCTAGGGCTTCTTCTGCCAGTTCCGATCGCGACGCTGAAGGGAAGGCTGTAGCTTGCTCCTGCGTAGCAGTCGGAAGAGTTTGAAAGGATGAAGGATGAATAATCTCCCCATTTCCCCAATTCCCGATTTCCCCACTCTTCCCGATCTCCCCATCTCCCGATCTCCCCATCTCCCCATCAGATGGATGAGGTAGAGCTATCGCCAACTTCTCATCTGGGGAAGAGGCTAAATCGTGCAGCGTTCCGGTCTGGAAATCGCGCTCCCATTCCTCCACTTCTTCTACTGTTTGAGCTTCGCTCTCAGCAGCGAAAAATAGCAAAGAAAAAGCACAGAGCAACGAGAGCGATCGCCACCAAGGATTGCCGCTTTGTTTCGCAGCAACTCCTAGTGTTTTGCGAATGAAATTGAGATATTGAAAATTCATGGCTGTTCCTCTTCCCCAGAGGCAGGCGTGACAGCAAAGTTCATGCGGACTAATCCACCGGGTTCGAGGCGTACCAGGCGCGATTGACTGTTTCGTTCGATGAAGTAATGGTTGGGGGCTAGTTCGTAGCCAGGGATGCTAGTCAGATCTAGAGTTCCCGTACGGTTGCCAGCAATCACGTTCTTGACGTGGAACAACCCGTTGGCATCGGTGGTAATGCGGTTGCCGTCGTCCATATAAACCACGGCGTTCGGCATTCCTGGCTCTCCCGGCTGCTGCTCGCCGTCAAAGTTTTTATCGACGAAAACGCGACCGATAATCGTGCCGCACTCCGAAAGAATTCCGGCTCGCACGCGCAGCAGGAACGTGGCAACGTTGCTTCTCGGTTCTTGAGCGGTGTTGCGTCCCGTTCCCCGCACTGCATCTGGCGTAACTTCGGCGGCGTAGATAATATTCAGCGTTTGCTGAGCTTCGAGGCGAGGAAAGGTAAACGTGATGGTACGGCCGGAGGTGGTTGCAGGTGAGAGGTCAATGGGAGTGGTTGTCGTGCCGACGGTAATGGAACCTTGCAGCGATCGCGGGATGTAATTAATTCCTAGGGGAAGGCGATCTGTCACGCTAACATTTGCCGCTGCCCCAACTCCGACGTTCCGGAGTGCAAGGCGGTAAACTACGGTATCTCCTGGTTCGGCCGCAGCGCGATCGGCGGTTTTAATCAGTTCGAGCTTCGCCTGCTCTGCAAAGAGAGTTGTGTCGTTGGAGGTAACGGTTGAGGATAGGTTATCGCCAGAAGCTGAAGCCGTATTAGTAATCTGTTCTTGAGCCTGAACTGATGCAGTCCCAATTGCGAGAGAAAGGGCAACAGTTACGGTTAGGTAGGTATTCCCCAGTCGTCTTCTAAAACATTGCATGAAGAAAATGAGTACGCTGGTCGTGAGAGCAGAAGAGCAGTTGAACTCTGCTCATTTTTGTAATGAATTCGATCCGTAGATGCGCCGATCTCCGCTCCTTGTTTCAATCAACTTCAGGAGAATACTGTAAGTGAATTTACGGCTATTCTCTGACTGAATAAAAAGAGGAACGCTGCTAATTCTAGCAGAAGAGTTGCGATTTAACTAGGTATCTTCAATAAATTCATTATCGAGAGAGTCTCAAAGAAGGTAATTGAAGAAAACTCAGCGATCGCACCGATCTACCTTCGTTCGATAAACTTTGTTGTTCAGTATTATTGTTGAATTCTTCCCTTTTTTTGATTATGCTGAATGTGAATAACTCTCACTAAGCTGTTCGACATTTAAACTATGACATCCAAATTCTCATCCAGGGTATGGGGTGCGATCGGGCCCAATTTAAAGGTGTGACAGCTTAGACCAAAAGAATAGACCGTCAGCAATAGAGAAAAGAAACAATAGCAGATTAGGGGTTTGAGCTTCTAAGTCACATGAAGTGTAAATTATCTTATGTGGAGTTCGCTGAAGTGAGAACAAGCTTAATTTTTGAGATATTGAACCGCCGAACCTCGAGCAACTCAGACAAACCAAACTGCAGGAAAGCGATCGCATCCCCGTATCCAATAATTGAGTATTGATGTCTGACGTTAAGAGACGTTAAGAGAGTTGTCTGCAGACAATCGATTGCTCGACATGAACGCTTCGTTTCTTCGGTCTGCTTGAACAGATTCTCTCCCTGTTAGCAGAGTGCTTATTTCTGGAGCGATTAAGCTGTGCAAACACAAGCTTCAAGCTGTTGGCGTAACTTATCGCAATCTAAATTTTGACCGATGAGAACCAACTGATTCTTTTTCTCCCGTCCTTTCCACTCATCATCTTCAATCGAAAATCGCTTGCCGCTGAGATGGAAAATATGGCGATCGGGACTTTCGTCAAACCACAGAATTCCCTTGGCTCGGAAAACCGTTGGCGGTAGTTGATTGTCTAAGAAATTCTGAAACTTCCGAATGGCGAGGGGTCGATCGCTTTGGAAAGAAATTGAGGTAAAACCATCATTTTCGAGGTGATGGGAATGATGGTGGTGATGGTCGTGGTCGTGGTGGTGATGTTCGTGGTCGTGATGGTCGTGATGATGTTCGCTTTCTGACTCTGCTTGCTCAAAATACTGGTCTGACTCAAATAAACCAACGCTGAGAATAAGCGGGAGGGGAACCTGGGACTTTTGCGTCCGCAAAATATGAGCGTTAGATTTGATATCGCGAATTCTAACCTCCAGAGCATCCACATCTCCCTCGTTCACCAAATCAACTTTATTGAGCAAAATCACATCGCCATAGGCAATTTGACTGTAAGCCGCTTCGCTGTTGAACAGATCGAGGCTAAAGTTCTCGGAGTCCACAATCGTCACAATCGAGTCCAAACGAGTCATATCTCGCAGTTCTGTTCCCAAGAACGTGAGCGCAACTGGAAGGGGATCGGCAAGGCCGGTGGTTTCCACCACTAAATAGTCCACCTTGTCTTGCCGTTCCAAGACGCGATAAACAGCATTGACCAAATCTTCGTTAATCGTGCAACAGATACACCCATTACTCAGTTCCACCATGTCATCACCACTACTGATAATTAGCTCATTATCAATACCGATTTCGCCAAACTCATTAACCAGAACTGCCGTTTTAACGCCTTCTTGATTGCTCAAGATATGGTTGAGAAGGGTTGTTTTGCCACTCCCCAGAAACCCCGTGATAATCGTGACGGGTAAGCCAAGTTTGGGAGTCTGCATGGCTGACGCTGTTTGGGTTTGAGGATCGATTGATTGCATAATTTGTGGTTCGGAAAAACGTTGAACTGTAGCACATTGAGAAAATGCAGAGACGAACCGCGCCAATCTCTGCATTCCATTATTGCGTAGAGGAGCAATGGTTGCGCCGACCGGCTCGATCTTTCAGAAGAGATCGCGAGACGCGCAATTATCCTTGCGATCGCATCGGGAATCTAGTGCTGGCGATCGCATCGGGAATGCTGTCTGAGGGAGCCTGAAAATTACCTGTCAGCACGAATTCCAGCCTCAACTTTAGCCAAGTCGCAAAATTAGAATCCGTCGTCACAATCGCAACGGACGGTTGAGGACATTTGGACTTGAGCGCCGCAAACTCCGGTGCTTCCAAAAAGGCCGGTTCCTTCACGAGCCAAAAATCAATCTCTTTATTGCGTTCTTGGTAGTGGCGAGTCCGCTCTCTGAGAACTTCTTCAAACGGTTCTTCTTCGAGCAAAAAACGCTGGCTGGCTAAAACGTAATAGTAAGTTGTCATTTTGTTTTTTAATAGCTTGAGGGAATAGGGAATCGAAAGTCACTCAGAATGCCGAACCCATTCAGGTTACTGCAATCTATCTTTTAACTTTATCAGTCTCAAATCCAATCGCTGAATATTGACGACTTCATAACTCCCCTTTCATCGCCAACTTCATCTCTCGCACCGCTCGCTCTAGACCGACGAGAACGGCTCGACTGATGATGGTATGGCCGATATTTAACTCTTCCATCCCTTCGATACAGGCAACAGGATAAACATTCCAGTAGGTTAAACCGTGACCGGCATTGACCCGCAAGCCGAGCGATCGCGCCTGTTCGCACCCCCGAACTAAAATCTCTAGTTCGCTTTTGCGCGTTGCTTCGCCGCTCGCCTCAGCGTACTGTCCGGTGTGAAGCTCGATAAACTTGGCTTCAGTCTTCGCCGCCGCTGAAATTTGAGCTTCATCCGCATCAATAAACCAGCTTACTGGAATCTCGGCATCTTGCAACTGTCGAACAATTTGGCAATAACGCTCGAAGTCTCCCAATAAATTGAGTCCTCCCTCGGTGGTAATCTCTTCCCGTTTTTCCGGAACCAAGGTGACATAATCGGGTTTAATGTCAAGAGCAATACCCACCATCTCGTCAGTTGGGGCCATCTCCAAGTTAAGATGAGTGCGAACGGTTTGACGAAGCAAGCGAACATCTCGGTCTTGAATATGTCGCCGATCTTCGCGCAAATGGACGGTAATGCCATCTGCACCGCCGAGTTCGGCTAAAACTGCCGCAGCAATGGGATCGGGTTCCACCGTCCTTCGTGCTTGTCGGATGGTGGCGGTATGGTCAATATTGACACCAAGGGTGAGCAAGGTGCAGTCTCCTGTGTGCGAGAGGTCAGGGGTCTATTTTTACATTCTGCGATGCACTTCTGACACCTAATTTTGCACGGAGTCCGAAATTTTCAACCCCACGTTACATTCGCTCCAGCACCGAAATCCCTAACAGCGATAGACCCAACTTCAGCGTTCTCGCCGTAATATCGCACAGCAACAAACGCGAACTTCGCGTCGGTTCCTCCGACTTCAACACCGGACAATTTTCGTAGAAGGAACTGTACTTTTGCGCGAGTTCAAACAAGTACTGGCACAAGCGGTTGGGCAACAATTCCCGTTCTACTTCGGCCAGGACTTCGCCCAGTTGTAAAATATGCTTGCCCAATACCAGTTCTGCGTCCTCTGCCAGAATAATTTGAGCATCGGCATCCAGAGCCTCAAAGTCAATGTTGCCCTCGCGGCTGATACTTTGAACGCGAGCATAGGCATAGAGGAGATAGGGTGCGGTATTGCCCTTGAGAGAGAGCATTTTCTCGTAGCTGAAGATATAGTTACTGACGCGGTTTTGACTCAAATCTGCGTACTTGACCGCACTCAGTCCCACTGTCTTGGCAACATTCGCTTTAAATGCTTCTGTTTCCTCCCGCTCTTCCTCTTGCAGGCGCGTCTCTAGGTCGCTGCGCGCCTGAGTTACGGCTTCGTCCAACAGATCCCGCAGGCGAATGCTATCCCCCGCACGGGTACTAATTTTCTTGCCATCTTCCCCCAGAACCAAACCAAAGGGGACGTGAACAGCTTCTACCGCTTCTGGCAGCCATCCGGCCCGCTTGGCCACTTGGAAGACTTGGGTAAAATGATTCGCCTGTCCCGCGTCGGTGACGTAGATAATCCGCTGCGCTTCGTCTTTTTCGATGCGATAGCGCAGCGAGGCCAAGTCAGTGGTGGCGTAGTTGTAGCCGCCGTCGGACTTCTGCACGATCAGAGGTAGGGGGTCGCCTGCTTTGTTGGTAAAGCCTTCGAGAAAGACGCATTTTGCTCCCGCGTCTTCTTCCAGTAACCCCTGTTCTTCTAATTCTTCCACAATGCTGGGTAACAGGGGATTGTAAAAGGATTCTCCCCGTTCGGTGAGGGTAATGTTGAGGCGATCGTAGATTTTCTGGAACTCGCGGCGGGACTGTTCGCAGAGCAATTGCCACGCACGGCGACTGTCCTCCGCACCCGCTTGTAAGTTCACCACTTCTTGACGGGAGATTTCCTTAAATTCTGCATCGTCGTCGAACCGCTTTTTCGCTTGTCGGTAAAAACTGACGAGATCCCCTAAATCCAACGCATCGGCGGTGGTGAGGGCTTCGGGATGAACTTCGCGCAAGTAGGCAATTAACATCCCAAATTGGGTTCCCCAGTCGCCAACGTGGTTGAGTCGCAGAACGTCGTGGCCTTGGAATTCGAGGATGCGGGCAATGCTATCGCCGATAATGGTGGAGCGCAGATGCCCAACATGCATTTCTTTGGCAATGTTGGGACTGGAAAAGTCCACAATAATGCGTTGGGGGTTGGGGGTGGGTCGAACGCCGAGACGCGGATCGTTCTGAAGTGCTTGGAGTTGTGCTTGCAAATATTCCGGCGCGATCGCGAGGTTAATAAAACCCGGCCCGGCAATTTCTGGCGGCAAACAAATCCCCGCTACGTCAACCTTTTCGAGGATCTGTTGGGCAATCTCCCTCGGCTTCTGCTTGAGCTTTTTCGCCAGTGGTAAAGCGACATTACACTGATAGTCTCCGAACTTGGGATTACTCGCCGGAACCACCAAAGGATCGGTCTCGGCAAACTCCGAACCCAAAGCTGCAACGAGGGCCTGACTAAATATTTGAGTAAGTTGTTCTTGAAGAGAGGTCATTGGGGGTAGATGAGGTGGGGGAAGTGTGGGGGGACAAGGGAAAGAGGATGTTTGCGATTAGCTTTATTCTTCCCGTTCGTCCTTTCAAGCTGCCTACTGCTGTGCAAAGGTCTGTCAGAATATGACAAATATGCATATTTTGACAGATACTGTCATTCTCTAAAACTGCCGACTGTGACGCAGAAGCAGGCTACATCTTTCTGCTTTTCTTGCCTTCATCTAAGCAAGCGTTAAAAGCGATACTTGAGGACGCGAACGCTCGTTCCCTCTGACGGCAAACTTCCTGCTGAGAGATTGAGCGTATCGCCTTTCAGCCGCTGTACTTCATTCCCTCCCATCAAAGTTAGAAAATCGTCAACTGAGACAATATCGCAGGTGGCGGGATCGGCAGCTTGGGTGAGATAGTGCGTGGGAATGACCATCTTGGGCCGGAGGGCCCGAACGGCCTGCATAGCTTCTTGCGGGTCGTAGGCTTTCGGGCCACCCCCCACGGGAACGAGCAGCAAATCCGGACGACCCATGAGAATTTGTTCTTCAATGCCAATACTCCCGGCCGCACCGCCGAGGTGGAGAATATCAATTCCGGCTTGCTTCCACCGCCAGGCGACATTGCGCCCAAAGCGACGGCCGCCAACGCGATCGTGATCGAGGGAAATACCTTGAAACTGAGTGGTGCCAATTTCGTAAACTCCAGGCTCAAATAAAATATCCGGATTTCCGGGGAGGTTTTCCGCTGCTCCCTCATCGTAAAGTTGACTGCTGATCAGCGTTAAGTCCGACGCGACCCTAGGCAAACGATAGCCTTTGGTACAGCCCAAGGTGCGAAATGGATTGACCAGGACGCGCTCTCCTCCCCCACTAAACAGAAAGCAGGTATGTCCCAACCATTTGACTTGTAGCGTTCCGCCAGATTGGGCGCGAGAGGGTTCAATCGTCCCAAGCCATGCCGCACTCAGGGCTGTCAGCAAACTCACCCCACCATACTGTATTAACTGTCGCCGTTTCATCTCTTCAGTATTTCCGCTATCCGTGTTTCTCTTACTAAGACCGAATTTGCTCTTGCCAGTTCCTAGGATTCCTCGAGCGATTTCAGAAAGTTCCGCAATAACTGTTTTCCAGAACGGGTCAGGATGCTCTCAGGATGAAATTGAACGCCTTGGATCTGCGGATAGTTTCGGTGTCGGATTCCCATGACCGTGCCATCATCAGTCCAAGCGGTGACTTCTAGAACTTTCGGGAGACTTTCTTTTTCGATCGCAAGACTATGATACCGAGTTGCGGTAAAGGGGTTGTCAAGTTCTTGGAAAACGCCGACCCCGGCGTGGTGAATTTCGGAGGTTTTCCCGTGCATGAGAACGGGGGCTGAGATCACGGTTCCACCAAAGACTTGACCGATGCTTTGATGTCCCAAGCACACGCCGAGAATGGGGAGGTGGGGGCCAAGTTGCTCGATTAAGGCCAGGGAAATTCCCCCATCCTCAGGACGGCCGGGGCCGGGAGAAATGACAACGCCGTCGGGTTGCAGTTGGCGGATTTCCTCGAGGGTAATTTGGTCGTTGCGATACACCTGGATCTCGGACGCAACCGGAAGTTCATTCCCTAATTCGCCCAAGTACTGTACGAGGTTATAGGTAAAACTATCGTAATTATCAATAACAAGAATCAATCAATCTATCTCCTCTGCGGGTAATGATGCGCGGGAAGCGAACAATTCGCTATCCCCAAGACAGAACAATTTTGGCATAGAGAGGAGGGATGAGAAGCCAACTGGCGACAAAAACGGCCGCGATCGCGGAAATTAAGACCGCTCCAGCCGCACAATCTTTGGCAATTTTGGCGAGCGCGTGGTAAGACTGCTTAACGGTGAGATCGACAACCGATTCGAGCGCCGTATTCAACAACTCCAGCACCAGAACGAGAGCGCAAGTCAGTCCGATGACGGCCATTTCGACTGCTGCAATTTTTAAAAAGATGCCCAAGCTAACGGCGACAAAACAAATCCCAGTATGGATGCGAAAATTTCGCTGCGTGATGAAGGCGTAGCGAACGCCAGCCCAAGCATATTTGAAACTCACAATCAGATTGGGCGCAACTCGCCAAGCTAAATCTCGATTGGGTTTTTGCTCCGGATCTGACCATTCTGGAGGCGAACTGGAAGGATCTTGAGGCATCAGTAAAGAATGAGAAGGCAAAACCGGTATAGGGGATGTTCCGTGGGCTGAAGGGGTTACATTGGAGTTCGGAGTCATAATCGCCAGCCGGATAAAAACAACAATTTCGGCGTTAAGGATTCATCATCGGCATTATAGTCAAGATTACTGGGATTTGGCGATTTGGTAAAACCACTAAGTGCTGTTCGCGATCGCGCGTTGCATGATTTCCCGGAAAAATGACAAGAGTCCAGGACTGTGGATCGATAGTATCAATCCCATGTTGTGCCTGTTTTCGCCAGAAAATAACGCCAAACAGCCTAAAGACTAACACAGCAATAGACGAATTCCTGACGTAAAAGCAACATCCAGGCTATCTAGAACTTCAAACTCTTTGTCCAGTTCTGTAATTTCTAGCATATAGCGAACTTGTTGTTTAAGATTGAGCAAGCAAAGGCGACAGCCATATTTTCGAGCAGCTTTCCGGATGGCAACCAGGGCGGTTAAGCCAAAGTGATTAATAGAATTCACTTGCACTAAATCAATGACCCAGCAAGAATTTTCAGGTGCTGGAATTAAGTTCACAACTTTTTGTTGAAGCATAGATGCCCCCTTAATATCCAAATTTCTCTGGGGGCGAAGCACAATATTCATAGGTTAACTCTTGCCTAAGCGAAGACGCATCTCAATGAGTTTCTCCCGATCCCCGTATCTCCGCGTCTCCTGGTTGCCTCATTTCACAATTTCAATGCACAACAGCGTATCCCAATCTCCTTCTCCAGCAAATTGCACGAATAAAATGGGAGCAATGAATGGCGTAAATTCTAAGTATGCAACAATTAAAGGTGCAAATTTTCGGGATTGCGAATAAAACAGCAAATCGACCCCATTGTACTGCTGGGTTAGAGGGATTGGGGACAGGCATTGAAAGATTTCAGAAGAAGAGACGGGGGTCACCTCGCCTTTCAATTGACATTCAAGACAATCGCTATCGGCTTCCTGTTCGCTTAGATGTCGGTGCGCGATCGCACTCGCACCCTCCCAAAATGGTGTTGGATTGGAAGCGCAAATAGCTCAATTTCTCAGGATCTCTGTCTTGCAGTCCTTTTTTACGACTTTGCTTGAGGTTGAAGCCGTTCTGGCCTCGAAATCAGGTGAATTATTTCTGAATCTAGGCTAAGTCCTGAAATCCGAAAGCTATCGAGGATCGACGCGAGTTTATCTCTGCCGCCACTGGTTTGGAGAGCGAAGAGTGAGAGTGGCGTTCCAACTTTAAGGAGATGAGGAGAGTTTGTCGGGACTGGGCTATCAAACTGACGTACGGCGATGAGGGTTGCGAGGGGTGACTCCCCAGCCTAAAACTTCAAAATCCGCACCGCATCCGCCTCTCGCACCGCCCCCAATCGAAAGCTCGCCGCTCAATTTTTCAGGTTCGTCATCCGGGAAGACCTGGACAGCTGCGTCATAGCGATCGTTACCCATCGGGGAGATGCGAGTCACAATTGAGGACTCTTCTTCTGGGTCAATCAACATATCGTCAGCCAGCGATTCTTTAACAACAACTGTTTCGCCAGATTCCAGTTTGGAGATCGCTTCTTGGCATTGTTCGGGGGTACAAAATGCCAGAATGACTCTTCCTCGATCGACATCATCAATCGAAAGAGAAGCACCAGCACCAGGACAAGCGAGTATGAGAGGAGTAGCGATTAATGCGACTAAACTTGGCATTTTAGGTTTCCAAAAACGCGAACTTCATTTTAGTTAGAAATACACCCATTGCTTTTTCGATTCAGGAGAGAAAATAAATGGACCAAGAACAATAAAAGTAACTTGAGCTTCTAGCGTGTAAGGGTTCTTTGACCGTTGCCTCTACTGCTCAGCTTGAATTGCGCTGAAATGATATATATCAAATAGTCTAAAAGATTCAACAGCTAGAATACCAGAGAGCGGGTCAAAGTTTACTTAATCTTGACGGTCTGCTTTTGCTCCCTTTACTTAACCTTGATAAAAATCTTATCTTGACTCGTTTTCTGCGATAGAATAACGCCGACGTGCGAAACAGTTCAAATACTTTCAGTAAAAACCCAGAACAAATATCGCTCGAAGAATGTTAGCAATGGACGATTGCCCATAAAAATCGTTAAATCTGCCTACAAAAATTAAGATCTAAGTTACGATGGTCTGAAAATACGGATCGGCAATCTCGCAATTCGTCAATTGTTTAAGATAACAATGGTTTCTACTTTCCCCCTCCCGAATTCGGTTAACCTGTCTCAGATTCGCCCGGACATCCGCAACCTCCAGTCCGAACTGGTCAACTGGCGCAGGCAACTCCACCAGCACCCCGAACTGGGATTTCAAGAACACCACACTGCCGAATTCATTGCTCGCAAGCTGCAGGCGTGGGGAATTGAACATCAAACTGGGATTGCCAAAACCGGAATTGTTGCAACGATTGACGGCAAGGGTTCGGGGCCGGTTCTGGCCATTCGGGCCGATATGGATGCCCTACCCATTCAAGAAGAGAACGAAGTCTCCTATCGTTCCCGCCGCGATGGAATCATGCACGCTTGCGGCCATGACGGACACACCGCGATCGCTCTCGGAACGGCGTGTTATCTCTCCCAACATCGCCAAGACTTCCAAGGAACCGTCAAAATTATCTTTCAACCTGCTGAAGAGGGCCCTGGCGGTGCAAAACCGATGATTGAAGCAGGAGTTCTCAAAAACCCCGATGTCGAGGCGATTATCGGCTTGCACTTGTGGAATACCTTACCCCTCGGAACCCTCGGCGTTCGCAGCGGCGCGTTAATGGCTGCGGTTGAATGCTTTCGCTGTCAGATTATCGGGAGAGGCGGTCACGGCGCAATGCCCCATCAAACAATCGATTCCGTCCTCGTCAGTTCTCAAATCGTCAATGCCTTACAAGCAATTGTGGCTCGCAACATCAATCCCCTTGACTCTGCTGTGGTAACCGTTGGAGAACTCCATGCGGGAACGGCTCTCAATGTCATTGCCGATACGGCTCGCATGAGCGGAACGGTTCGCTATTTTAACCCAGAGTTAGAAAACGCGATCGGCCAGCGCGTCGAACAAATTATTGCTGGGGTTTGCCAGAGTTATGGAGCAACATACGACCTAGAATACTGGCAGCTTTATCCGGCAACAGTCAACGATGTCGCAATGGCAGAACTTGTCCGTTCTGTTGCTTCGACGGTGGTAGAAACGCCGCTAGGGATTGTGCCAGAATGTCAAACTATGGGTGGCGAGGATATGTCTTTCTTCTTACAAGAGGTTCCGGGATGTTACTTCTTCGTCGGTTCCGCCAATGCAGAGAAGGGTCTAGACTACCCCCATCACCATCCTCGCTTTGACTTTGATGAAACAGCTTTGGGAATGGGGGTAGAAATGTTTATTCGCTGCGTCGAAAAGTTTTGTCAACGTTAATCTCCGAAAGGTTTGACGGTCTTCCTGTAGCAATACACTGAATAAGATTAGCGTTCTATTCAGTGCCAGATCGTCATGAATATTTGTCAAGCGATTCAATGCCCTTATTTTGATGATGGGAAGAGCTATCGGTGTACGCGATATCTTTACTCTCACTTATGTCACTTACAGCACTACAAGGTTCCCTTGAGCAGTAATGGGTACTATTTAGCTGCGAGTTTACCACCACAACAAATTCAACATCTTAAGCAAGAAAATAACCGATTTTTTCTCGAAGATCCTAAATATGCAAAAGATCGCATCTTTCAGGATGTTTTTCCCGATGTTTTTGATGAGTCTCATTTTCAAGTCAAGGCGTTAGAGCAGCCGTAGGTTAACGTAACAATTTTTGAAATCCCGATCGCCCGTCTTTGAAAGAGACTGGTGGAGTTTAAGAGAGCGATCGCGTTCGCTGGCGCACCCAGAGGAGAGCGATCGCGCCGAGTCCCAGCAGCATCCAAAGGTCGGGTTCGGGAACTGCGGAAACATTAAAAGGGTTCAAGCCAGTACTGGCCGGACGTTCCAATTCTTCCTGACCCGACTCAACTTCGCGCTGAAAGCGATCGCTCCGACTTTCAGCCGCTTTGAGCGCTTGGCGTTGCGCGTCGTTCACCAGGACAATGGCAGAAGAGTAGGGGGTAACAATTTTGGCCCGTTGGGCGATCGCGTGGATGGCATCGAGGTTCGCGAGTTGCGACTCATCCAACTGGCGACTCAACCCCGTGACGAGTTGCTTGGCGGCCAGCGGTGCAAACCCGCTTTCTGTCGCTGTTTTTCCTTCTGCTGCTTGCATCGACCAGAGGTAACCATCGGCAATACTAACGGTGGAAGGGCCGAACTTGGCTAAAGTTGCTCCTTGTTGCAAGACTTCTGAGAGTTTCGTTGCCACGCCACCTCCACTATTTTGCATCGCCGCCAGGGTTGCATCGTCGTAGGCGGGAGGAAGCTGGCCGCCGAGGTGAACGAACCACAACGGGGCCGAAAGTTCGGGCAGTTTTTGGCTCTCGTCCGACAGTTCGTAACTCCCCTCATCGGTAAGAAGGATAACGCCATCGTAAGCCGTTTCGCCCTTCAGATTTTGGAACTGTTGCAGCATTTCTGGCAATCGCAGCGTTCCGAAAAAGGGAAACTGCTGGGGTTTAAATTGACTCACATCATCCAAGCGTTGGGGTTTCATTCCCGCTGCGGAGGTGAGGTAGAGATCGACATCGTTGTTGGCAAACTGATTGTCGGCGAAACCATTTTGATCCAACCATTCAAAAGCTTTCTCAACTTCGGAACGGCGCGATCGCATACTCACAGAGGTGTCGAGAATGACGGCAAAGCGACGATTTTGCGGCAGTGCGTAGTCGGAATCAGCGAGGGGTTTTGCGGCAATTTGATAGCCTTCGAGAGTAGTTTCCAGGGACTCTGGAGTCACTGGATCGGCGGCAGCAAACGCGGGCAACCAACTATCTTGGAAATCCTTCACCCGCTTGCCATTGAGCGATCGCTGACTGGCTCCCGTCCAGAAAAGGTTGCGCTTCTCTCCCAACTGAGGCATGGCCCAACCCTCCGGCTGTCGCATCACTGTATAAGTGAGCCAGAGGTTCATCTCCGTCGGCCGCGATCCCGCTTTTTCATTCGGTGCGAGGGGACGGGGAATGGGAAATGCGCGCAGGCGGTAGTGACGCGGCCCTACCTGTTCCAACAGGGCCGGATCGATGGGACGCTCTCGCCGCACTTGGGAGTTATACACTTCCTGTGCCGCACCGCGCGGGGAAATTTGGAAGGGGAAGCGGTTATCGCGATCGGGCGTATCGCCGAGCCACAGTCCGGTAATGACGGCACTTTCCGGCAGCGAGAAGGAGTAGAAAACTTCCTGCACCTCATTGGTTTTATTCTCGTAGCGTTCGTACAGTTCCACCTCTCCCCAAGCACCGCGATCTTGCACCTCAATCGCCTGTTCGCGCAACCAAACTGTGTGGCGGTCGATATTCAACAATCCCGCCTTCGCCTCATCCCGATTTGCCGTTGATTTGAGCGCGTGGCGCACCGCCTTTCGCTCCCCTTTCTGGATGGGAGTATCGAAAAATTCGGCGTAAAGCTTCCTGGCTGCGACGTAATCCTCTTTTTCCCCTTGATAGAGGAAGGGAGAGAGCAGTTGGTTGTAGAACCCTTGTAATTTCTGGGCGATCGCGTCGGAAAAATGGAAAACGGATTGGTATAGCTGGTAAATATCCCGGCTTTCGCTGCGGGGTTGGAGATAGCGGTAGTCGGCGAGGTAAGCATTGAGCAGTCCGGCGCGAATTGCTTTCGACTGGTCGAGCAATTCAGCCCGTTCTGGCTGGGTTTGGGGCGCACTGGCCAGCAACTCAAAGGCACGAACTTGAGGCTGTTGCTGAAGCGCGAAAAAGATCGCAACCCAAGCCGTTCCCGCCGCGATCGCGCCAACCCAGGCCCGTACCTTCCCATATTGCGCGGCAAACTGTCGAACGATATTGCGACCCGACAGAATATAGAATGTCGCCATCGCCGACGGCATCGCCACAAACAGGGTTGCACTGAAGAAAAAGAGTAGGACAAACAGCAGCAACCACCATAGTTCAACGATGTTGCCAAAGCGGAACGTGTAGTCCCACAAATCTGCCAGCCACCCAACCCAAACGAAGGAGAAAAAGCCTTGCATCAACAGCCAGGCGATCGGCACAGCGTAGAAGAGCAGCAGCGTTCCGGCGTAAAGACCTGCGAGGAACATTAAACTGTGAGCGACAAGTTGAAATCCCGGTAAAAACGGCTGCGATCGCTCCGAGTCGCCGAAATATCCCCACAACATATCCAGCAAAAACGCGATCGCGCACAGCACCAGCGTCCCGATAATTTGAGCGCTGGCGGGGGTGAGTTCGCGTAGCGCAAACAGGCGAATTAAACAGAGGACAAAGAGGGGGGCCTCCACAGCGTAGAACAGGCGCAGGAGATCCTGGGAACGCCTGCGAAATCGGGCAAATCCGAGAATCGTGCAGCCGGTGGGAATTGCGACCAGCGCTAGCAGCGTCCAGAGAAATTCGCTCTGAATTTGACCGGCAAAGGTGGCCTGGATGAGGGGGCCACCAACGATGGGGAGAATGCCAGCGTAAACGATGAGGAGGAAGGTGAGGTTCCACAGCCAGAAGATGCCATAGCCGAGGGTGGAGGCGAGGGTTTTCATGGGAAGTTGAGAGGGTAGAGTTTTAAGTAACCACAGAGACACAGAAACACAGAGGGAGGAGGGGAAATGAGGGAGGGGAATGAGTTAACGGGAGAGGTTATTGGTGCGGCAATTGAGGTTCATCGGTTATTGGGGGCGGGTTTTTTGGAGGCTGTTTACGAGGAGGCTTTGGCGATTGAGTTGGAGTGACGAGGGATTCCATTTGAGCGACAAAAACCTGTGGCTCTCGATTACAAGGGTTATCGTGTTGGAGAGGGACGCTTGGATTTGTTTGTCGATGGGACTCTTGTGGTGGAACTCAAAGCGGTGGCAACTCTAACGCCTCTGCACGAAGCTCAAGTTCTCTCGCTCTCCTCATCAACTTCAACGTTCCGCTGCTCAAAGACGGTATTCGACGACTGATTCTCACCTAACCCTCTCCCTCTCTGTGTCTCTGCGTCTCTGTGGTTGAAAAACTCCGCGCGATCGCGCCGTATACATCGCGAGTAAACTCCTGCAACTGGGGATCGTCTGGTACCAGAGCGCGATCGAAGAGGACGGAGACCAGCACCCACGGCTGTTTGTGGGCAAATATATTTCGTCCCAAACTGGCGAAGAAGTCGTCGGTGGTTTCCTGAGGAGACTGCAACCAGTAGGCGGCGGAGAGTTGACCGTCTCTGAGAGAAAGCCAGCGTCCCAAAACCTCCGGTGCAAGCTGCACCTGTTCCATCCCATCGACTTTCAAGCCGTTACTGGCAATGCAGAGTTCGGGAGGATGGTAGATGCGCCAGGAGGTGTTGGCGACGGTGAGGATCGAACCGGACAGGTTACCGCGAGCAAAACGTCGCTTCTCAGGGATGGTTCCCGGTTCGGTGTTGAAAAAGCGCTGTTCGGCGGGGGTGAGGGGAATGGATTCGGTGATAAATGCTTCTGGCCAGTGGATTTGGGCGATTTGAGGTGCGACGCGCGCGGGGACGAGTTGAGCGGTGATGGCCAGAACCAGGATGCTTGCCAAGAAGATCGGCTGGAGTTTCTGCGGTAGCGGTTTTGCAACGATAGCCGATTGTAAAGCTTGAGGTTTGGATTTCGGGACGGTTTGTAACAGTCCCCAACTTGCGCCGCAGGCGAGGATAAATCCCAATAATCCTAGGGGAAGATGCGCGATCGCGGCGAGGTCGGGTTGCCGAGCAACGTCTGCGATGAGGACGAGGAGGAGGACGCGCGCGGCGTTGGCGGAGAAGAGGAAGAGGAGGTTCGCGATCGCGACTCCCAACCAGCGCCAGCCGAGTTTGCGCCGCTCTAACCCGGTTGCTGCGAGTAGGAGGAGCGATCCCATCCACAGACTCTTAATGCCGCTACAGGGCAAATCGATCCAGGCAATGCCGTTTTCGAGAACAATAATATCGTGGGAAGAAATGGCAGCAATGCGAGCGCTGGTGAGGAAATGCTCGACCAGATGAGCGGTCAGCAGGCGCGTTGGCAGTCCCCCAAACCCCGCTCTCCCTAGCGGCGGGACAAAGGGAAAGATGCAGGCGACCAGGGCCGCGATCGCCAGTCCTTTCGTCCAGCGTTGGAGATCGAGAAAAAGTCCCAGCACCCCATAAGTCCCCAAAATCAGGAATAGGACGCTGAATTGCTCGATATTCAGCAGCCAGTTCAGGAAAATGGACGCGATCGCGCTGCCAAAAGCAATGACTAGGGGAAACGGTCGCCAACTGGGGTTGGGGGAAAATCCCGGCCAGCCGAGTCGAATTCCCAGCGCGATCGCGCCTAGCACGGCGATCGCCAGGAGCATTTGGTTGAGCGCGGAGAGCTGTTGAAAAGAGTTGCCCAGCCATTGCCAGGCCGGTCGATGGATGCTCAACCAAGCAGCCAGAACGCCAACCACTGTTAGAGCGCGCAGCACGGAATGCGGGAGTTTAGAAGCCTCAACCTGCATAATCTTGAAGGGGTAAGCCGTAAAGTGGTGCTACCTACAACGGAGCGCTAGTAGATTCCGGAAGCAATAGGATAGTTTGCTCGCGAGAAAATATTTATTCGGGAGAATGATTGTTTGCACTGGCAATGGGGAACCTTAAAGATAGCAGTTAACTTCCTTGAGAACAGTGATAGCAGCAGCAGATATAAGAGCTGGGGAGAATATGGTCAATCCAGAGAACAACATTTTTTGCCCTTTGGATGGTTTAACCACCACCAAGCGAGAACAGCAAAGAGTTAAAACCTTGGAGAGTTTGGGTCTGTTAGCCGACGGAACCATTCCCGTGTTTGATGAAGCAGCTCAAACTGCTGCGCGCTTGTTAGAAACTCCCATTGGACTGGTGGGTTTCATGGTTCAAGACCAACTGTGGCTCAAGTCAGCGGTGGGATTGTCTCACATGGGTTTGATGAACTCGCTGGCCGCTTCGCGAACTATTCCTCGCAGCGAAGCGTTTAGTACTTATGTGGTTGACAGCCAACAGGCGTTGATCGTTAACGACACCGCGATCGCGCCCTTATTCTCCCGCAGCACCCTGTTTCAACATCACGGCATTCGCGCTTACTTAGGCGTTCCCCTGCTGGCTTCCAGCGGCGAATGTTTGGGAGCCTTAGCCGTAATGGATCTCAAACCCCGTCACTTTACTCAAAAAGAAGTTGAACTGTTGAGCGTAACCGCTCGTTGGAGTGCGAGCGAGTTTGAGCACAACCGCATCCTCAGCGATCGCGAAAATTGCGCCCCTCAGGAGTCTGTTAGAACCCGGAATGAATTGGCAGAACTCTCGCGAGTTCATCAATTTCCCAAAGCATTGTCTGTCAATCCCTCCCGGCGCGATCGCCCCTATGCTCTCGTCGAATCTAATTCCCCAAACACAACGGATGCGCTCAAAGTTCAGTTGCTGATGCGCCTCACAGAAGAGTTGCGAACGCCCTTAACCTCAGTGATGGGAATGGCCAGAATCTTAGAGCGCGAAGTTTACGGAACTCTCGCCGATAAGCAGAAAGAATACGTCAGCATTATCCACAACAGCGGCCAGCATCTCCTCTCTTTGGTTGAGGAAATTGTCAATTTGGGGGTTTTTGAAGAAAGCAGTTCGAGCTTGCACTTAGCGCCTGTTGATGTAGAGATGCTTTGCCAGCAGGCGATTAACCACCTCTTTCACATCGCCAAGCAAGAACGCCAGCAGTTGCGCTTGTCCGTCGAACCGGGAAATCGAATCTGGCTTTTGGATAAGGAAAAAGTGCGCCAAGCGTTATATTACTTAGCCTTCACTGTCATTCAGTCCTCAGAGGCGGGGAGCGAAGTTTGCATCCATGTCTCTCGCAAAGAAGATTTTCTCAACATCTCGGTTTGGGCTTCTCATCCGTGGTTGGGTGATGGTTTACCCCAGGTTGAAATCTATTCGTCTCCTCTCGATCTCAATTTATCGCCCGTCCCAGATCTGACTGCAAGCAACTGCGATCGCGAACAGGTCAAGTTTTCTCTCAATCACCAAATCCTCTCAGACTCTTCGCTCCCTGCTCTAGAGAAAGCCAAACTCCTGCAAAAACAATCGACGAACGAAAGTTACCGAGAATTTCTCGGACTCCTTCTCAGCTCCCATTTAGCAGAGGTGCATGGTGGCGAAATCGCCATCAAAGGATCGTCACAGTCTGGCTATCGTTACGTCTTTAAGCTACCCAAAATGGATGGAGACGAGGGATGAATAGAGTTCAGAATTCAGAGTTTTATGAAAGGATGAAGGCAGAAGCGCCGAGACCCCGCGTCGGCGTAAGACGCAAGGGAACGCTCGGCAAGACAGGATGAAGGATGAATAAATTCCCGAACTCCCCACTCTTCCTTGTCCCCCTTGTCTTCCTTGTCTCCCGACTCCTTACCGATCGCTGAATTGATTTGCAAATAAATGGAAACCCTAGACTTGCTTCGAGCCGGACGGCTGGCGGGAACCCAAAAACTTTCGCTGGCTTGCGGTTTGACTGAATTTCCACCAGAGATTCTCGATCTGGCAGACTCGTTGGAAATTTTAGATCTGGCCAACAATCAGCTCGCCGCTTTGCCCGATGAGTTCGGACAATTGCAGAAACTCAAAATTGTTTTCCTTTCCAAGAATAATTTTGAGTCCATTCCAGAGGTTCTGTCTCAATGTCCCAATCTCAAGATGGTTGGGTTTAAATCCAGCCACGTCCGGTTTGTTGGCGAAAATGCGCTCCCCTCGAGCGTTCGTTGGCTCATTCTGACTGATAACCAGATTGAGGTGCTTCCTCGTTCCATTGGCAAGCTGAAGAACTTACAGAAGGTGATGCTCGCGGGTAATAAACTGCGATCGCTCCCCGATGAGATGGCGGCTTGTCGGAATCTCGAACTCATCCGTCTCTCGGCTAACAATCTCCCAAGCCTTCCAGAATGGTTATTTTCGCTTCCTCGCCTGTCCTGGCTGGCTTTCGCGGGTAACCCCTGTTTCGAGCGCGCTCCAGAATTTTCCGCCTCGCCGCCGGAGATCGATTGGGCTGACTTAGAATTCGGAAATTCCCTCGGACAAGGCGCTTCTGGTGTTATCTCGAAAGCAACTTGGCAGAAGTCTCTCACGCAAACGGAAGCGGTGGCGGTCAAAATCTTCAAAGGGGAAGTCACCAGCGATGGTTTTCCCGCCGACGAGATGCGTGCTTGTCTCGCTGCGGGAGAGCACGACAACCTGGTTGCCGTTTTGGGCAAGTTGATTAATGCTCCAGACGATCGCGCCGGACTGGTCTTCTCCTTAATTCCGCCCCACTACACCAACTTAGGCGGGCCGCCAGATTTGGAAACTTGCACGCGAGATACCTACCGTTCGGAGCAAATTTTCTCTCTCTCGGTTATCCTCCGCATTGCGCGGGGAATTGCGGCCGCGATCGCGCACTTGCACGGTCGGGGAATCACTCACGGCGATCTCTATGCTCACAATATTTTGATGAGCAAACGGGGTGATAGCTTGCTCGGAGATTTCGGCGCAGCTTCGTTTTACGACCCCACTGACGCGGTGTTGGGACGAGCGCTAGAATCCCTGGAGGCTAGAGCCTTTGGCTGTCTCCTCGAAGAATTGCTAGACCGCTGTCACGCCACAGATCGAGCAGCTCAAGCAGAAGCGATCGATGCTTTGCGCCGCCTGCAACAAGACTGCTTGCAACCCACCCCTTCCTTGCGTCCCTCATTCGTTCAGATCGTCGAACGTTTGGCGCAAGTCGAGCAACCGCCTACCCCATTTTGACATCGCGCTCTACTCTAAAAAGAGTACAAATTGGCGAGCGATCGCCAACCAACCCGAATTCGACCAGCGCATTTCTCCGTTTAACCTCGCGCGATCGCTGTGTCGAACGGGGAAGTAAACTCACGTTAATCAAGCAGCTCAGCAATTCATGGATATAGAAGCAATTCGGGCCGGAAACAACAAACAACTGCCCGGGGTCGATTTAGAAGAAGAAGATTTGTCCGAGGGCCAGCTCGAACGAGTGAATCTTGCTGGCGCAAATTTGACGGGAACGGATTTGACTCGCGCCACCCTCAAAAGCGCTCGTCTCGATGGAGCCAACCTCTTGGGCGCTAATTTAGCGCGCGCAGACTTGCGAGCCAACCTGCTGGGAGCAAACTTGATGCAGGTAGACTTAAGCCATGCCGATTTGCGCGGGGGCAATTTCCGAGGGGCAAATTTGATGGGAGCCAAACTCGTTCGAGCGTCTCTCACCGGCGCTTTTCTCAGCGGTGTCAATTTAACCAGTGCTAACCTGCAAGGTGCTGATTTGCGCGGAGCCGATCTGCGCGGGGCCAACCTCAACAGCGCCAACCTTAAAGGAGCCACGTTAGCTCAAGCCGACTTGCGAGGAGCGAGTTTGATCGAAGCGAATTTAGAAGAAACGGATCTGCGCGGGGCTAACCTGGGAGGAGCGACGTTAGCTGGAGCCAATTTACTCTGTTCGGAGTTGGACGGGGCGAATTTAGAAGGAGCCGATCTCGAACGCGCCTGCACCTTGGGGACTTCCGTCACTTAAGGAGAGCGTTGCAGGATTGGCAGCTCGCGATCGCATCAATGTTGGTAGGTATCCAGAAGCGCGATCGACATCAAACAGCTTATCCAGAGGGTAAGAGACTGCAGGCATGGACGAGGGGAAGAAGGGGCCCGGTTTGCTCGCTTCCGCTGGCCGCTAGATCGCTGTGACAGAGGTAGATCCGTTCCTCCGATCGCGCCAGCAAATCTTGCAAAATTCGCGCGAGGCGAGCTTCGTCTTCCTCAACTCGATCCTGGGGCGATCGCGGACGTTCCGGCCAGTCCCGAAGAAATAAGGGCGCGGCGAAGAGAGCGGCCGCACCGCCAAGCTGCCACAGAGGAGAGGCCGCATCCAGCCAAAAGTTCCAGCGGTGGGAACGACGACTCGACCGGTATTGGAAAATTGTGGCCAGGGTAACGGCGTTGCGATCGCTCGTGCTGAGAGGACGGAGGGGATAAGCATTAGCTGCAATCGTACCGCGCTGTAAGAGCTGGATAAATTGTGCTACTGCATCAGTTTGGGAGCGAGAGGTGGGTTCGTGCTGTCGCAACCGCCGATCGACTTCCCAGAAGTGTCTGGCCGTCTCCATCAACTCCCGCAAAGCAGAAAGTTGGTCGAAGGGGAGATGGTTGCCACTCCACAACAGGTCTTTAATTGCCCGATCGAGAAAGGCGATCGGCGGTGGAGAATGCTCTTGCTGTAAGCGTTTGGCCTCAGCGAGCCAGTCTCGAATTTTGCGATAGGCGATCGCCGCTTGGCTGCCTAGGCGATCCCAGCGAGGAAACCGTTCGACCGACAGTAAGTGCGGTTCTTCAAGATCGGAATGATAGCAGTAATCGGCGAGCAATCCCGCCCGCACCGGGTCAATAGTTGGCACCAAGCGATCGCCAGAGATCTCTGCTCGTGTGGGTTTGCCACTCAACACCACCAGCATTTCAGCCACCGCATCCCGATCGATCGCACGCCCCAAACCCGGATAAATCAGCGCCAGCAGGGTTAAAAGCGCCCGCACCCTCGGCGAACTCATCAAGGGACGCTGTTCGTTGAGGGGTTCGACGGCAATGCCTTGGTGGGAGAGGATTTCAATCAGGGTGTAGCGCGCGATCGCGTCGAGTCCGGGAGCCACGATCGCGATTTCTCCCGGCGTAATTTCCCCGCGCGAAATTGCTGCTGCGATCTCCTCCGCCGTTTTTCGCAGCAGGGCCGCGCGCGAGGTCGTTTGAATGGTTCGGATCGCCGGCGGTAATTCTTGCAAAAAGCCCGGATCGGTAACGGTTCGGATCGCTGCGGCCGTGCAGTCCGCCGGCCGGCCTTCCGCAGCCGCTAAAGGCGACAACAGTTCCACCTCACAGCGTTGAGATAATCCTTCCATATAGCCAGGATCGGCCCCCAACCCCAAGCGCACTTTGCCCTCTCGGTTGTAGGTCAGTACGCCCCAAACCCCGCGATCGAGTAATACCTCCAGCAACTTGCGCGCGATCGCGGGATAATCATCCGTATCGTCGGCAAACACAGCTTGATAGCGACGGATAAGATGGCTTTGATAAGTCGGATCGGGCAGTAAATAGCGCCAGTATAGCCCGTAAATAATGCCATAACTGAGCAATCCTCGCTCCAAACACCACTGCTGCCATTCTTGAAGTAAATGTCCTAAACGCTTCCACAAACGGCTTCTCGCGGCTGCTGTCCCCTCCGAAAAAATTGCAGCCTCCTCCGCAAACCCCATCTCCAACAGATGTGGAATCTCTTCAGCAGGCGTGCAGCTTGCTCCAGCCAGTTGCAACAAATCCAACGTTCGTCGCACCAAGCGGTACTCATTGGCTCGGGCCAGTTGAAAATCTTCGGGTTCCCAAGCCGAACGCCAAAGCTGCGTCGCTAACTCTTGTTCGGTTTCCGGACGCAGCCGCAGCGGGAACTGAGCTTTGAGCTGTAATCGCTCGAACAGAAGCGGCCAAAACAGCACCACTTCGTCGGTAATGAACCCCACCGGCGTTTTCGCGATCGCGGGATAGCTACCAGCCACCCTGGCCGCCAAGCGATCCGCTAACTCCCGTCGGTTATCGTCATTCGCCGCCAGAATTAAGACCGTCGTCGCCAGAGAATCGACCTCTCGCCTTTGCATCGGTTGGGTCGCCTGCTTCCCGACCCATTGCTGAAACTCTCGAACCAAGCGAGTGGTTTTGCCACTGCGAGTCGTTCCCTCAATCCAAAGCGATAAACGTTGCACAAATTTTGCTTGAGTTAATCTGTTAATATACCACAATACCTTAATCAATTTCTTGCCAAAATTAGGGACAGAAAAATCGGGCTAAGACGGGATGTAATGCTAGCGCGATCGCTGGCGATTGGAGCTTCCTAAAGGCAAGCTCTCAGCTTAAAATTTTAATCAATTCTTGATTGGATGAAACTTAGAAAAACAATCGATAATGCCAAGCGCTGGTTTTCAACTATCCCCGATCGTGCGTTAGATCGAGCGTATCGAGCAGCGCTAACCATCAAAGCGATTGAAGATGAATATTTTGAGGGCAATAAAGTTTGTGCGGAAAAGAGCGAACAGTGCGATCGTGTTTTTTCCTATTGTCAAGCAGAAGTCAAAAAAAGTATCAAAACTATTAAAATCAGACTTGCCGAGTTTAATTTAAGCAGTTCTTTAATTCAAATTCCTGAAACCTCAAAAACTCATCGAAGCGACCAAGGTTTCGACTACAATGCAGAAGTCAAAGAAGCTGCCGCAATTATTATTGAGAAATTAAACTTTATTGATGAAGTTATCTCTAAATACGAGCGATCGCAACAGCTCGATCGAAAAATCTCTCTCTCGCTAGTTGAAGTTGCCCAAGAGCCAATCGAAAATCTCGATCGACAAGTAACTAAATCCGACTCTAAAAAACTGGTAAAAACAGATAAGATTTCTCTACAAAAACAAACATCAGAACCAGAGAACAAGAAAGAAAGCTTTCCTCGCGTTGTAGACAAGACAGGTGTTTTACCGCGATCGATTTTAAACACCTTAGGACGAATCAAACGAGAAATCGATCCAAATTCTAAAGAGTCAGAAGAAGAAGTTGTTGATAAGTTTCGTCAAGCTCGAAATCGAACGGTTATCTCAATTCGCTTTTTACTCCTCCTCACAATTGTCCCGCTTCTCGTTCATCAACTGACTAAAAATTTTTTAGTTCTTCCCATTGTCGATCGAAATTTATTTGCGACTAACGAACAAATCATTTTTGTTAATGACAATATGCAAGAAGATGCCTTGCTAGAGTTGCAAAAGTTTGAAGAAACACTCCACTTCAAAAGTTTGCTGGGAATTGCTCCAGAACTGACTCCCGAAGATATCGAGCGAGAACTCAAGAGTAGAGCCGCCGAAATAGCAGAAGACTATCGCCATCGAGGATCTGATTCTATCTCCAATATTTTCGCCGATCTTTGTTCTTTATTCGCCTTTGGATGGGTGATTTTTGCCAGCAAGCGAGAAATATTAATTCTCAAATCTTTTCTAGACGAATTGATTTATGGATTGAGCGACTCGGCTAAATCTTTTCTAATTATTTTATTTACCGATATGTTTGTTGGCTTCCACTCACCTCATGGCTGGGAAATAATTCTCGAAAGCATTTCTCGTCACTTTGGTTTGCCTGAAAGTCGAGATTTTAACTTCTTGTTTATTGCAACATTTCCAGTGATTTTAGATACCGTTTTGAAATATTGGATCTTTCGCTACTTAAATCGAATTTCTCCCTCAGCAGTTGCAACTTATAAGACAATGAATGAGTAAAAGCAAATTAAGATTTCAGTTTTCAACTAAAAGAGTTGGATTCCAAAATTAGATGACTGATAATGAGAACTAAAGTGATGGTTCAAAGACTATTGGTAAAGAGATTCTAAACTTCGTCCGACAAACAGCGCTCGATATAAATTTGAACGACTGAATCGTCGGGGTTTTGTTGCAAGCACTCTTGCAGTAAGTCGTAAGCGACGCTTAGAGAACCCAAATAGTAGAATAAGAGGGCCTGTTCAAAGGAAGATTTTGTCGCCAGTTTTTTTTCTTTGAGTTCCGGCGGATCGGCCTCAAACACTTCAAAAATAGAAACCATTTCTAACTTGCCTTTTACCTTCACCCGATCGATGAGGCGCATTGCATAGCGATGGCTATTATTTAATCGCAGAAAGGTATTGTGGGTAATTAAGAAGGGAACGCCATAGTATTTTGTTAATCCTTCCAGACGGGCCGCTAAGTTGACTGCATCGCTAATGACTGTCGTATCCATTCGAGACTCTCCCCCGACTGTCCCCAGCATTAAATCTCCGGTATTAATTCCAATACCGATTTGAATGGGGGAGCGATCGCGCGCTCCCCGCTGGCTGTTATACTCTATCAACAGTTTCAGCATATCGACTCCAGCTTGAACGGCATCGTCAGCACGATCGCTAAACAGAGCCATAATCGCATCGCCAATGTATTTGTCAATAAACCCCTGATTTTTCAAAATTGCCGGTTCCATGCGCGACAAAAAAGCATTAATAAATTTAAAATTGTCCGCTGGGTCCATGGTTTCCGATAAAGTTGTGAAGTTGCGAATGTCGGCAAACAGAACGGACATTTCCTGTTGCGCTTGGTCGCCGATTTGGACATCGGCAATGCTTTCTTTGTCGAGGAACTGGAGAAATTGACGAGGGACAAACCGAGAAAAAGATTGATTGAGGTTGAAAAGTTCTGAGGTAAATTTTTCTCGTTCTTCCTCTGCTTGTTTGCGATCGCTAATATCTTCAATAAACCCTTGATAGCAGTGCAAGTTTCCCTCCACATCGACAACCGCGCGAGCATTTTCAGAAATCCAAATGATGCTCCCATCTTGGCGATAGACCTGAGACTCGAACCCAGAAACTTCGCCGCAATCGCGCATGATTTGCACAAACTCAGTCCAGCGGTGGGGATCGACGTAGAGTTGCTCTTGAATGCTGGTTATCGCAGCGATCAATTCTGCCGGAGAGTCATACCCATAAATCTGTGCCAAGGCGGGATTGGCACTGAGATAGCGACCGTCGGGACTGGTTTGAAAAATACCTTCGAGGGCATTTTCAAAGATACTGCGATATTTTTGTTCTGCTTGTTTCAGGGCAATTTCTGCTTGTTTGCGTTCTGTAATATCTTGAAAAGCCGCGATCGCGTAAGCAATATTTTTTTTGGTATCGTAGATCGGCGTTCCCCAGGTTTCAATCGGAATTTTCCGATCGGGTTGATGAATTTCGATATCGTCTGCGGTGGCTCGTTTCCCTTGCAGTGCTTGCAAAATGGGATCGCTGTCTTCCGGGTACAAGCGATCGCTCCCGACCAAATGTAAGCGATACAGTTCTCTTAATTGTTCGGCCCCCTTGGGCGCAACAATCCCTTGTCCTAATAATTCCTGCGCGCGAGAATTAATATAATCTGGCTGACCTTCAGCGTTAACGACAAAAACGCCGACCGGCATTGCTTCAATAAACTGAGCGAGACGATTCTCATTTTCATGAAGTTTGGCAATCAGGTCGGATTGTTCGCGATTTGAAACCTCTAGCGCTTGATTCATTTGCTGAAGCTTTTCATTTTGCTCTTCCAGTTTTTGTTCTTGAAAATAACTGTGAATTGCTTCTTTAACTGTCAAACTTAAATCTTCATTATTCCAGGGTTTGGAAATATAGCGATATAAATTGGCGCGATTAATTGCATTGCCAATTGCTTCAATATCCGCTTGACCTGTGAGCATAATATTAATTGTTTTTGGAGAGATTTTGTGAACTTTCTCGAGTAACTCATCTCCCCGCATTTGCGGCATAATATAATCGGAAACAACTAGCAAAATTTTCCGTTTCTCTTCTATAAATTCTGTGATTAAATCTAGTGCTTCTGTGCCGCTTGCTGCTAACTCTATTAAATAATCTCTTCCCAGAGTTTTTCGCAGCAACCGCTTCAAGCTATCCAAAATGATTGGCTCATCATCGACGCAAAGAATGGCTGGTTTATTCATGATTGTATCGAACTAAAATCATCGATGTTCATCAACTTCTTGCCTCAAATGACAAGCATGAATTTGCGTACAAAGCGTTCAAAAGTGTTTGTCGTCGTTTGGCGTTGGCAATTGTTGGACTGTTTAAACATGGCCCCAACGGCCGACCTAGCATTGTTTTGCTTGTTTTTCTCTCAACGAGCGTTCGAGCTTTTTCCCGCTATATCGGGTAAAACTACTATAAACGCTTCTTCCAGTTGCGTGTCACTCGTTCGATGCTTATTCCCCACTTTCAGGAAAGCATTGGCGGTTTCTGAGTCGCTCAAAACTCATCCCTCGGCGAGTTTGTCAGATCGGGCGGGATCGCGCGCCGCTCGACAATAGCTTTGTGGCTTTCTCGCTGCGATTCGATATCAATTGCGATCGCCTCCAACCGAATTTCCAGACTTCCTGGCGGTACGAGAAGCTGCGTAATCGTTTCTAACTCGCCCGATTGATTGGGGGTAAAGTCCACAAAAGCGCGCGGCCCGTCCAGTAAATGACGAGTTTGACAGTCTTGCACCCAAAGTTTGACGTAAATTGCTCCGGGGTGAGGCGGCAACTTTACTCTAACCATAACGGGTTCGCCTGCAATTAGCTCTCCCTCGCTCACCTCTAAAAGGGGTGCTGGGATAGGAGTCTCTAAATTGCGCTCGACCTCTCCCATGGGTTTACGCGCAGACACTTTTACATCCGCTGGGTAGGGAAGTCCGGAAGCATCGTGTTTGAGCGGAGAAGGGGCTAAAAGATCCTCATCGTCCTCAACGACAATCTCTTGGTCGATCCAATCATCCTCTGGATCGGGTTGCACCTCTGCCTCAACCTCTGGCGCGATCGCTTCTTCGACGACCTCGCTTTCTGTCTCTGGAACTTCGCCGAGAAATGGGAGATTTGACGGCGAGAGGGGCAGATTTCCTAACGGCAACTCGACTTCCGGTGCGGGATTGACCAGAACGCTCTCTTGAGGGCTATCTTCCTCTAAGGGTTCGGGCGCATCGGTTGCTTCGACTTCAGGAGGTTCTGCTTCCGCCGTGTCGATTTCGCTCTCCTCTTCGCTTTGCTCTTCAAGGTCGGGAGTTGGTGCGGCCTCCTCTAAAAGATTTTCGGCGGCAAAAGAGGGAGCATCTTCTGCAAGAGAATTCATCCGCGACCAAAAACGCTCTTCCAGTCTCAGCGATTGAAAGGCGGTATCCAGTTCTGAGGGTTCTGCGGGTTCGCTGGCGATCACCTCATCGGTTTCAAATACAGGGGGAACAATCTCGCTCTCTAGGGGGCGATCGCCCAAGGGAATTTCGGACGCTTCTAGGGCTTCCTCAATCCCGTCGCTCTCAACCCGTTCGACTTCATCTGAGGGGACAATGTCCTCAGTTTCGGACACTTCTAGGGCTTCCTCAACCCCTTTGCTTCCTTCCATTTCAGCACTGTCACCGTCTTCCTCAGTTGGTTGGGATGCGGGGAATTCGGGAAGTTGAACAAATTTAGGCGCTTGATTCGTTCCCCCCGAAGAGAGTTTGGGCGGCAGAATTTGCTGAGATGTGGGCTGAAATTGATAGGCCTCCGATGCATTTCTGGCAATTTCCACAAAATCTGCATTGATGGGCGCGATCTCCTCCGATGGCTCTTGTTGTTCCGCACCCACTTTAGGGGGGGCTTCGCTGGGGAAAGCGACCTCTAGCAGCTCGCTCAAAGCCGCTGAAATGGCAAAGGGCTGGCGAGCTAAGATCGCGACGGAGCGCTGGCTTCCTCCATGGGGATGAAGCGAGAGTTCGAGAACGGCCTCTCCGAGAATTAAAGGCGCTCGGTATTCGGGGGGAACTTGGAGGTTGTAGCCAAAAATGAGGGGGAGTGCTGCGTCGATGGTGGGTTGGCGAGAGTCAAAGATCGGTTGAGTGGGGGTCGTTTCCCCGCCGCTGGCGGAGTCATAAAAGGCTGAGGATTGGGGATCGCGTAGATGATAGCGAAGGAGAAGTTGCACGTCCATCCCCTCAACGGGAGCAAAGAGGGTGGCGAAGTCCTCCCAGGGAGGCGCGATCGCATCGATTTGTCCAGAAATCAGGATGGATTCGTCCTGATGGCGGACAAAATTGTCGTGATATAGGGTTAAGCGCAGTTGCAAGTTGGCAATTTCTTCAGGGATGGAGGGTGGTAGAGAGGGAGGAGGAGGCGGCTCTGGCTCGTCAACCTCCTCGTTGCGCGGCTGACTGGCTTGCTGGAGGATTTGCTCTAAATTTTCAATCGAGCGATCGAGGAGAGAGTTGATATCTTCGCGGTCTGGAGTTGCAACCTCTTCATCCGGCGAGCTGTCTGACGGGGGGGATAACTCGTCTGGGGAAGGAGAGATTTCGGCGGGGGGCAATGGGAGCGCCTCTTCCGCTTGAGGTGCGGTACTGGATTCTAACTCGACGGCGCGATCGGCAACTTCGCTAGCGACCTCGAAGGGTTCGGGTACACTATCTGTTTCCTTTGCAAGCTCGCTGGAGCTGGATTCGGGCTGTTCTGTGGGGGGAGCGGGAGAATTTTCGACTTCAGGGTCGATAATCGGATTTTCTTTTGATTCAACGCGAATTTGCACCGTTTCTTGCCAAGAATCTTCGCTTGACCCAGAGGAAGTCTCGCAAGAGCAGCAAATTTGCCACAATCCCGGAGTAAAGTTGATGAAAGGAACGAGGGCCACGAGTCCCTCTTCGTTCGTGCGAGCCAGACGTTTTTGAGTGCGGCGTTTGGGCGGCGCTTCCTCAAGCAGATGAGCGATCCGAACTTCCAAATCGAGATGGGGACAGTGAGACTGAGCAACCATCCGGTACGTTCCTTCGGATAATTTGAGCTTCTGCGTGTGGAGCGGAAACCAGGAGTTAATGCCTTTTTTTTGAATGAGAAATTCCCAGGACTTCATCGTTCTTTAGGGATTAGGGATTAAGGGGCGACACTTGCGCCGTTATCTCGGTTTTAATGGCTGATGTCTGCACTACTGTGGTGGCGGAGTTGCTGGCGGAGGGAGTCGGGGGCTTCGAGAAGTTTGGTTTGAGCGATCGCTTTTTCTTCGCGCGTTGCCATCCATTTCAGTCGAACGGTTTTGCGGTCGGCCTCGGTCTCTCCCAGCGTGAGACAGGCGATCGCGCCGCTGCGGTCGGCCCGCTTGAACTGCTTGCTCAAGCCGCTCCCGCTTAGGTCTAACTCTACCGCAAAGCCCGCGCGACGCAATTGGCGCGCGAGAACTGCGCCCTGTGCTTCGGCGCGATCGCTCTTCGAGACAATATAAAAGTCTGGCACTGCGGTTGCGATCGCTTGCAAGTTTTGCAGCAATAAGATTAAGCGCTCCATCCCCAAGGCCCAGCCCACAGCCGGGGTACTTTTGCCACCAAGCTGTTCGACCAAACCGTCATAGCGGCCGCCACCGCAAACCGTTGCTTGCGCCCCCAAATCATCGGACTGAATCTCAAAGGCGGTGTGGGTATAGTAGTCGAGGCCGCGCACGAGGCGAGGATTGAGGGAGTAGCTAATCTCCAAGTCAGCGAGAAGGCTTTGCACTCGCTCGAAATGCTGCCGGGACTCGGTTCCCAGGTAGTCGGACAGGTTGGGAGCCTCGCGAACAATTTCTTGGGTGCGCTTATCTTTGCTATCTAAAATTCGCAGGGGGTTGCGACTGAGGCGATCGCGCGAGTCGGCATCCAGTTCATCTTGATAGGGGGTTAAATACTCCACCAATGCCGCTCGATAGGCCGCGCGATCGTCCCCCTGACCCACAGAATTAATATCGAGTTTTAAGTTTTTCAAGCCCAGTTGTTGCAGCAGATCCGTGGCTAGGGCAATAACCTCCACATCAGCGCGAGGATCGGCACTACCCATGGTTTCTACGCCAATTTGGTGAAACTGCCGCTGGCGGCCCGCTTGAGGGCGCTCGTAGCGAAAGGCCGGCCCCGCATACCACAGGCGCTGGACTCCTCCCCACGCTGCCAGATTGCGCTCGATATAGGCTCGCACAACCCCCGCCGTCAGTTCCGGCCGCAACGTGAGAGCGCGATCGCCGCGATCGGAGAACGTATACATCTCCTTACCTACCACATCAGTTGCTTCCCCAATCCCGCGCTCAAACAGCGCAGTTTGCTCGAAGATGGGGGTGCGAATCTCCTGGTAAGCGGCCTTGCCTAAAATATCGCGCGCGACGGCTTCTATCTGCTGCCAATACCCGACCTCTTCCGGCAGGATATCTTTAGTCCCTCGTAAAGCTTGAATAACTCCCATTGATAAATCAAAACGTAATATTAACGATCGCGGCGATTGGCCTCGCTCGTGGTTTGTAATGCCCATCATTTTAAGATACTTAGGGCGTGTCATCCGTTAAGCCCAAGAATAGCAGCCGGGCCTTCTTAACGTGAGGGTGACGAACGATTTCCGAAAGCCGTCAACAATAGGAAAAGAGCGATCGCGAAGTCGAAAAGTAGGGGCGGGGTGCTTAGGGAGAAAGGGCCGTCATTCTGCGGACAGTTAAGTCTGCGGCGAGCGCGATCGCGGCCTTCAGACTGGCCGCATTGGCAACGCCTCGACCAGCAATATCAAACGCCGTACCGTGGTCGGGGGAAGTGCGGATAAAGGGCAGGCCAATGGTTGTATTGATCGCTTGGTCAAAGGCCATGAGTTTCACGGGAATTAAGCCTTGATCGTGGTACAGAGCCAGGTAACCATCGCCCAACAGCTCGCTCGAAGGATCTTCGTACCAAGCGAGAGCGGGTTTAACCCACATCGTATCGGGGGGAACGAGGCCGGTGAGCCGACAATCAGGACGTTGCGATCGCTCGGTCGCGAGCCACTCCAACAGCCAATCTTGTTCTTCCGTCCCCAACTGGCCCGCTTCGCCACTGTGAGGATTTAATCCAGAAATGACGATTTTGGGCGTTGCAATGCCGCAATCGAGTTTGAGGAAATCGACGAGTAAGTCGAGTTTGCACGACATCACGTTTGGGTTGAGGCTGTCGGGGACGGAACGTAGGGGAATATGGGTGGTGGCCAGCAGGGTTCGCATTGTCCAACCGGTGTGGGTCGATCGCGCGACGAAGAGCATTCCATAGCGATCGGTTCCTGCGGCCCGAGCTAGCACTTCCGTTTGCCCTGGATAATCGTGTCCTGCGGCTTTCCATCCCGACTTGGCGATTGGAGCTGTGACAATGCCCTGAAACTCGCCAGCCAGGGTGCGGGCGATCGCCTCCTGCAAGTAAGCAAAACTGGCTGCACCACTAGCTGCATTGCCTTGACCGGGCGCAATTTGTGCCTCCACCGATGGCGCAATCTCCACATCCAAAATATCGAGATCGTCTGGATTTGCCAGCCCCTCAATTCCCTGATGTTTCAGGCATTGGTACGTGTCTCTCAGCAGCGAGCGACTGCCAATCGGAGTAATCTGACAGCAGCGGATAACAGCAGGATCGGCAAGCGCTTTGAGCGCAACTTCCGGGCCAATGCCCGCCGGATCGCCAATGGGGAGAGCCAGACGCGGTACGGATGCGTTCAAACCGTGATTTGTCATCCTTGGGCGGTGTTATTGCGGGGGAAAGCACCAAGCTACTGCCACGCTCTTTGGTCTAAACCAGCGGCTGCGAGCAACTCCTGAAAGTCGGCTTGGGCGGCAGCATAGTCCGGGCTTGACTCCGGCACCTCAGCTAAGATTGCCAGAGCATCGTACCACAATCCCGCCCGAGCATAGACGGCGGCGCGATCGCGCGCGGTTTTAGCGATCGCCAAGTCTTGTTGTAATTCTCGCGTTTCGGGAACCCGCTCGACCCAACTGAAAAAGATAGGATTCGCAGAAGGTCGCTTTTCATTGCACACCAGGGTCACCGACCAAAGGTACATTCCCCCTGGAGAAAGTTCCGGTCGATCTTCAGGGAGTTTAACGGCGATCGATCCGGCCTTCGGAGATTCAATCCGAACTTGGTGAAGCGGTTCGGGCGTTCCCTGTCGAGCTAGCGAGAACTCAATCGGCACATCTAGAGATTTGGAGAGCCGCCAAAAGAACGTCGGACGGCCGGACGCAATCTGTCCGACAAACTCATCTGATGGAATGGCCAAGGTAATTAAGTGTCCTTCTGACAGCGTACTATCTTCGCAGCCTCTCGATCCCGATCCTCGACTTCTAGCGGGTTGAGAGCGATCGCCAGAATTCGGCAGATTGATGCCAGACTTAGCCTGAGAAGCGATCTCGGCAACAGGCACCGGACGCGGTGCCACCTCAATTGCTTTTCCGGGAGACAGCACGTTCAATTGCCAAGAAAGGATTGAACTTGTAGCGATAGCAATTTGGGCTAAATTGTGAAGAACTGCCATAGAATTAAATACTGTTTAGTTGTTCTTTATCTCAGCTTTATGATATAGCGTTTTTCCCATCGCGCTTAACTTGCTTATATAGCTTAACTATAACGTTCAAACACTTTTTCCGCTATTCAAATAAAAATACTTCTCTGGCAATTTTTCTCAACAGTTATACAGCCTGAGAGTGTTTCCCCATCTGCGATCGGAGCATTAGCGCGATCGCGGAATATTGAGAAAGTGAGAGTTTGATGCGAGTTTAAGTGCGAACATGCCAGTTGTTCAACTGTCATGACGAGCTTCGAGCAAAGCACTTATTTCGCTTGCTTAGCGATCGAACTTTACGAGCGATCGCGATAGGAGTACGTAAGAAAATCCACGAAAATTAATGCAGATTCACAGGCTGCCGTACTGCGAACAATAAGTGCTTGTACCCGTCAATTGCGAATTGAAAATGATGTGGGAACCACTCCTCGATCGAACTTCATGCCAAAAAGTCGAAAATCCCTGGAATTCCCGATTCTTCGCTCTCTAAAGACGAAAACTGGGGTTTTGAAGTTCGCTTCGTAAGTTTTACTCAATCGTTGAGCTTCTCTCGCAACTCAATGCTTTGATTCGTAGAGGGACGGGATTAACCCAGGGAGTAGAGGCGTTTAAGCTTATTGTCAGGGTCGGTTAAATTTGTAACCGATCGCGATGCGGCCGAAATGAAAAAATCAACAACTCTAGAAGAGAAATGCTAGCTAGGATTTGGAGTGCTTCGATTGTTGGGATTGATGCGGTTAAAGTCGGTGTCGAGGTGGATGTATCGGGAGGACTGCCCAAAACCATCGTCGTGGGCCTGCCTGATGCCGCCGTACAAGAGTCGAGAGAGCGGGTCAAAGCAGCTCTGAAAAATTCTGGATTTGCCTTTCCCGTTCGCAAAATTGTGGTTAACCTCACGCCCGCCGACTTACGCAAAGAGGGGCCCAGCTTCGATCTCCCCATTAGCGTCGGCATTTTAGCCGCCTCGGAGCAAGTAGACGCTCAGTTGCTCGGCGATCATCTTTTCTTAGGGGAACTGTCCTTAGACGGCAGTTTGCGCCCCGTTGCCGGGGTGCTGCCGATTGCAGCGGCTGCCCTCAAGCTGGGGATTGTCGGGTTAGTGGTTCCGGCGGATAACGTGCGAGAAGCCGCTGTGGTAGAAGGGTTATCGGTCTATGGATTTAAACATTTGTCGGAAATCGTCGATTTCCTCAACCAGCCCGAACGCTATCGTCCCGTACAGTTGAATGCCCAGTCTGAGTTGGCGCGATCGCCCCTCCATAGCCCCGATCTCAAAGATGTCAAGGGACAGTCCCACGCCCGTCGCGCCCTAGAAATTGCCGCTGCGGGCGGACACAACCTCATCCTGGTGGGACCGCCAGGGAGCGGTAAAACAATGCTAGCCAAGCGCCTGCCCGGAATTCTTCCGCCCCTCAGTTTCAGCGAAGCACTGGAAGTGTCTCAAATTCACTCCGTTGCCGGTTTCCTCAAAGACAAAGGCACCCTTGTCAAAACTCGTCCCTTCCGCAGTCCCCACCACTCCGCCTCCGGCCCCTCCCTTGTCGGAGGGGGCAGCATTCCACGTCCGGGGGAAATCTCCCTCGCCCACAGGGGCATCCTTTTTCTCGACGAATTGACGGAGTTCAAACGGACTGTTTTAGAGTTTCTGCGCCAACCTCTCGAAGATGGCTCGGTTGCGATTTCTCGCACGCGCCAATCAGTGGTTTTTCCCGCTCAATTCACGTTGGTTGCTAGTACAAATCCTTGTCCTTGCGGTTACTATGGCGATCCGATCCAAGCCTGTACTTGCTCTCCCCGATTGCGGCAACAGTATTGGGCCCGACTCTCCGGGCCGCTGATGGATCGCATTGACCTGCAAGTCGGGGTCAATCGTCTCAAACCAGAGGAAATGACGCGACAGGGAACGGGGGAGGAGTCTCCGGTTGTGAGGGAGCGGGTCATTGCCGCTCGAGATCGCGCCCGCGATCGCTTCAAAACAGACCCCACAGCACGCTGTAACGCAGAAATGAAAAGCCACCATCTCCGCCAGTTTTGCGTCCTAGATGAGTCGAGTCGCAATTTGTTGGAAGGTGCGATTCGCAAGTTGGGATTGTCCGCCAGGGCGATGGATCGCATTCTCAAAGTCTCCCGCACAATCGCCGACCTGGCCGGAGAGAAAGCGATCGCGGCCAATCATGTAGCTGAAGCGATTCAGTATCGCACCCTCGATCGCATGAGTTAATCGGATCTTGCTTGAGGGCAGAATTTTGTAGTAGAATGAGCAATTGTGTCGAATTTAATTAAGCTCGTCCATGCCCAAACTCAAAACCCGCCGAGCAGCCGCCAAGCGATTTCGCCTCACCGGGAGTGGCAAAATCCGCCGCCGCAAAGCTTATAAAAACCATATGCTCCAAAAGAAAAGTCCGGAACGCAAGCGCCGTCGCCTATCTAACTTATCCTTAGTGGACGAGAGCGACGAGAAAAATGTCCGCTTGATGCTGCCTTACCTGTAAGGCTCGCTGAAGGGCAAACAAGTTTTATGAAAAATTAGTAACCAAGAGCAATGTCTAGAGTCAAACGCGGCAACGTTGCCCGCAAACGTCGTAAAAAAATTCTCAAACTAGCTAAAGGGTTCCGAGGGTCTCACTCAAAGCTCTTCCGCACCGCCAATCAGCAAGTGATGAAGGCACTGCGGAATGCCTACCGCGATCGCCGCAAGCGCAAGCGGGATTTCCGCCGCCTGTGGATTACTCGCATCAACGCCGCAGCGAGATCTCACGGACTCAACTACAGCCAACTAACGGGTAAGTTGAAAAAGGCGAATATTGCGCTGAACCGCAAAATGCTCGCACAACTTGCGATTTCCGATCCCGAAGCGTTTGGCAAAGTGGTCGAAGTTGCCCGCAAAGCGTAAATTAATCTTGGTTGCCATACTGCTGTTAGGGGAATGCTATCGCCGTCCCGCCTCCCTCAAATCGCGCCCAAAGTCGCCATCTTGAGTTTCGCGATCGCGCTCTTCGGAGTCCCGTTCGGAGCGACACTTCCCGCTGTTGCGACCGAACTTAGGGAAATCGCGCGTCGAGGGCAACTCATTGTTGCGGTTAAGGACAATCACCGTCCTCTGGGATTTACCGACGCACGGGGCAACCTACAAGGTCTGGAAATCGACATCGCTCGCAAGCTCGCGGAAGAGTTGCTAGGCGACCCTAACGCTGTCGTTCTTCGCCCCGTTACCAATCAAGAACGGCTGAGAGTCCTGCTGTCGGGAGAAGTCGATCTCGCGATCGCTAACATTGCTGCCACGCGATCGCGCGCCCGAATTGTCAACTTCAGTCGCTACTATTACCTAGATGGAACCGGACTCGTCACCAAAGATGTTTTAGTTCGGCGACTTGCCGATCTAGCCTCTAGCAAAATTGCCGTTCTCAATGGTTCGAGTGCCATTGCTCGCATTCGCCACGAACTTCCAAACGCAACCTTAGTCGGCGTTGACTCCTACCAGCAAGCTTATTCTCTCCTAGAAGCAGGAAACGCTCGCGCTTTTGCCGCAGATCGCTCCATTCTCGTCGGTTGGGTGCAAGAATATACAGAGTATAAATTCTTATCCACGCGGCTGTCGGGCGAAGCGCTGAGCATTGCCATGCCCAAAGGACTGCAACACAGTTCTTTGTACTTACGAGTCAACGACGCGATCGCACGCTGGCAAAAATCTGGCTGGCTGCAAGAAAGAATTGATTACTGGGGATTGCCCAACTGATTGGCAACAGAAACAATACAATCTCGCATCAACCCACTATGAATGAAACACTGCCAACTATTTATTTGTCAATCTTACTCGTTTTACTGGTTTTGGCGAGTTTATTTGTTTTCGGACAAATTTTTAAAGTTCGACGCACAGAAAGTAAGCTCTCCAAGCTACAAAAGAAATTGAAAAAAGAGAAAGGCACAGCCTTAGAATATTACGAACTAGGCAGTCTTTATTTAGATAAAAAACTCTACGTACAATCCACCAAACTTTTCCAAAAAGCCCTAAAAGCAGAAGAAACCGCCTCAGAAAACAAAGCCCTGATTTATAACGGTTTAGGATATGCCTACTTCGCTAACGAGCAATACGACTTAGCCATTCGCCAATACAAAGAAGCCTTGAAGTGCAACCCTCAATATGCGATGGCTCTCAACAATCTTGCTTATGCCTACGAACGTAAAAATTTAATTTCCCAAGCACTCGAAACCTATCAAGAAACTCTGAAGTACGAACCGAAGAATAGTACGGCAAAACGGCGATTTGAATCTTTGAGCAAGCGCTTGGCAGCGCCATCAGAATCAGACAAATAAGTCTTCTCCTGACAAGAGAGTGCTTGTTATAGCGATCGCTTAATCTAACCTCAGTTCGGGATCTGAATTCTGAACTATGACTCCTCCGTCGCCGTTGGCGTTTTCATCACCGGAAGTTGGAACAGCGGCACGGTAAAGGTCACTGTAGACCCCAACTCTTCTCCCATGCTGAAGAAGTTGATCGTGCCTCCCATCGTTTCGATCAGCTTCTGGGAAATGGCTAAACCCAAACCCGTTCCGCCATAAGATTTGGTGCGCGAACCGTCTACTTGACTAAAGTTGTGGAAGAGCTTGTCTAACTTCTCTAGCGGTACGCCAATTCCCGTATCGGCGACGCGGATGAGAACGGTTCCAGGAAATTCTTGTTGGTTGATGGCGCTTTTCTTCTTCAGCACTTCCGCACCAATGGTGACTCCGCCTTCGTGGGTGAATTTGATGGCGTTACCGATGAGGTTTAACATCACCTGAAGCAGGCGCTGATAATTGCCATAGATAATGATGGGTTCGCGGGAGGGGGGCAGTTGAAACTCAAAGCTCAACCCTTTTTGCTGGGCCAGAGGGCGAGTCTTTTTGTCTGCATCCTCGAATAGTTCCTCTAGGGGGAAGTCGGTGAAGTCTAACTCCATCTTGCCGGCTTCAATTTTGGCAATATCGAGGATATCGTTAATGAGGTTCAGGAGGTGGAGGGCCGAACGGTGCGATTCTTCGAGAAATTCTCGCTGTTCTTCGGGACTGTCTACCATACCATCGAGGATCAGTCGGAGAAACCCGATGATGCCGTTGAGGGGAGTCCGCAGTTCGTGGGAGGTACTGGCGAGGAATTCGCTTTTGAGGCGAGAGGCATCTTCGGCGAGTTTCTTGGCTTGCTCTAGTTCTTGATAGAGGGAGGCGTGGGCGATCGCGGTACTCACTTGAGCGGCGAGTTCCCGCATTAACTCAATTTCTGCGGCGGTCCAGAAGCGACGGCGATCGCACTGATGCAAGCAAATGAGTGCATTACGTTGGTTTTGGTAAAAGGTGGAGACCACTAAGACCGAACGCTGCTGAAAACTGGGATTCGCCACTTCTTCCACCGCCACCGGATCGGCACTGTTTAGGGCCTTTTCCAGATAGGGGTCTGAGGCTAAATTCAATCGTTCCCCTAACATGGGTTTGTGAGGCTGCTTGCAGTACTCAACCTCTACTTTCAATTCTTCGCGATCGGAGTTGTAGGAGACGATCAAGCAGCGGGAGACATTGAGTGCCGCTCCCAAACTGTCTACGGTTTGCTGCCAGATCGTCCCTAAGTCGAGAGTTCTACGGATATTGCGCGCAATTTCAGTCAGTAAGTTTCGGTAGGGATCGCGGCGAATTTTGCGGGCAATTTGCGTGACTAAATCTTGGTGGGTTTCCCGTCCGGCTGGCAAATTTGTGTCGGAGGTATTGGTCGAGATAATGGCTTCGTTGAGAAGGTGTCCCATCACCAAAACCACTATTGCATCTCCGTTGGCTTGCAAGACCGGGCCGATCGCTAATTCGAGGGGAAAGGTTTGTCCGGCATATTCAAACAAGGAGTGATACCGTTCGGGAATCCGTCGTTCCAAAACGCGCTGAATGACGGTGAGATAAGCTTGGGAATCGACCGGAAAAAACTTCTCTGTGAGGTTTGTGCCAACGATTTGGTCTGTCTCTATCCCGTAATCTGATGCTGCGCTCCAGTAAAATGATAGGTATTTTCCAGAACTGTCTTGGGTAAACGCTAATTCAGCGCCCAAATCCTGCCAACCGATCGGATTCACTGGTGCAGAAGCAGATTTCATTGCCATGAACTTAGATTAAAGATGTTAGCGAGCGTAACTGAGGACTCTCTTCTCAGTTTTAACCTGAGTTTATGCGAATAGTCCGCTTACACTACAATAGCAACTCAATTGGTTAAGCTTACCAACTCTACGCACTCTTCTTGGTTCGCTAGAATACTGCACCACTGCGATCGTCGGACACCTGAGAACCATTCTTTCTTCCGGCCGAATTTTCTCTTTCTTTAATCGTTCCATTCTCCTCGTGGAGGAACTGGAGGATTGCGTCGAAAGGTGCGAGTTAACTCTTCGTCTCGATCTCGCTCTCCTCTCAACCACTGTTTAATCGCTGTTTCGATGACTCGACTCGGATTGTTGGTCAAATGGTTGATCTGGTCGAGAAGGTCTGAATCGAGCTGAATGGAGACTTCTACTTTGTCAGCCGAACGCTGAGATTGAATGGTGTTGTCGTTCATAACTTGCTTCAAGGGTCGCGATCGCCTTTGTTCTCCTTCAGGTTCCTTAATTATAGCTTTTGGGGCCGGCGTTCATGCTGCTTGTTTGGCGGCTCTATCTTTTTCGAGCAACTTGACAATTGACGCGCGCTCTAGCAACCCAACCACAACACCATCTTCTTGCAGAACGGGGACTTGTTGAACTTGTTCTCGGTCGAGGAGTTTGACAACTTCCAGTAGCGAGAGGGTAGACGGTACGGTAATGAGATTATCCACCGCTTTGGCTAAGTCACGCACGAGGGTTTCTGTCCACAGAGAGGTGGCCACTGTTTTCAACTCATCCACTGCGATTTCGCCGCACAATTTCCCGGCTTCATCCACAACGAGAAATTTGCGCCATTGGGTTTGACCGATGACGTAGTCGTTGGCAAACTCGCGCAGGGTTAACTCGTCTCGGACAATGGGACTGTTGGGGATTGCGGCATCTGCGGCGGTGAGTCCATCTAACTTATCTTGAACAACGGCAGACTGAGCGGAACGACCGGCGTTTTGCAGCAAAAATGCACCAATGAGGAGCGTCCAGAAACTGCCGTATTGACGGTTAATCCCGAGGACGGCGAGCAAACCGACAATCACGGCGAGCCAGCCAAAAAATTGACCGACGCGGCTGGCGAAAAGAATGCCTTTGTTGGGGTTACCAGTAATTTTCCACACGATCGCTTTGAGGACGTTGCCGCCGTCGAGGGGCAAACCGGGAATCATGTTAAATAGGGCCAGCACCAAGTTAATTTGGGCGAGGAGTCCGACGATCGCGGCGATCGGCCCGGCTAGCGTTACCGATATTCCAACTGCAGTGAAGAGGCCGAAGAGGAGCAAGCTGACAACCGGCCCCGCGATCGCGACGAGGAAGGATTGTTCGGGGGTTTCCGACTCTTTACCTAACATGGCGAGTCCCCCAAAAATGAACAGGGTGATGGATTTCACTTCGATCCCCTGAGCGATCGCAGCAAAACTATGGCCGAGTTCGTGAGCGAGAACGGATGCAAATAATAATAGAGCGGCTATTAAACCCAAAATCCAAGGGAAAATAACGCCCAATTCGGGGAAAAATGCGGCGAGTTGTTCCCCAAAGGTGAAGGTGACCAATCCTAAGACTAAAAACCAGGACGGATTGACATAGAAGGGGATGCCAAAAAGACTGCCGACGCGAATATTGCCATTCATAAAACCACACCTCATGATCGCGAGCTTCGGAGGTTTGCGTTGACCGCGCGCTCCTGTTTTTTTAGTGTAACGAAACGTTAAGTTCGACCTAACGGGTGAAATGCCGTAGTAACCGAACGCTAAAGGTCGGTTATAAGCCCGAACGCTAGCAAAATTGTTTGTTCAAGTATCCCCCATAATAGAGGAGGGAAGCTTGTTCAAGGATGCCCGATTTGCAATCCAAATAATCGTGTGAAACAGTGGAAACTTTTGAAACCGATCGCGCCTCAACCTATCAGCTTGAAGATGTGCAGCAAATCCTTCAGATCGCGATCGCGCGCCAGGTCGATCGAGAGGAACTTTCTCGCGAACAGTTGCTCGAAATTGCCGAGGAACTCTCCATTTCCGCTGACTGTCTCCAAGCGGCCGAACGGGAATGGCGCGATCGCCAGTCAACGCAGCAACAGCAGCAGGCTTTCAACGCCTATCGACGGCAAAGGTTTTATCACAAACTGGGTAAATCTCTGATCCTCGGCGGCTTTTTTGTCGCTGTAGACATCCTCAGCGGCGGTACGCTGTCTTGGTCGCGCTATCTGCTCTTGGGTTGCGGGTTGTGGGTTTCTCTCAAAGCTTGGAATACCTTTGGTCTGAGCGGCGAGGCCTACGACAAGGCCTTCCGCAGTTGGGAACGCCAGCGCCAACTCACTCGTTCGGTCGGCCTGCTGTGGAACAAAGTACAGCGATCGCTGCAAGGGTAGTGTTCGGAGTTCAGAGTTCAGAGTTCAGAGTTCAGAATTCAGAATTCAGAGTTCGAGATTGCTGCCTTTCCCAATTCCCCAACTTTCCTTGTCTCCATTGTCCTCCTTGTCTCCCGACTCCCCAATTCCCCCACTCCAGTTAAGCCGGAAGAGTGCGACTCACTTTCGCCGGACAGAGAATGCGATCGCCTTGTCGATAGCCAATAAATCGCACATAAACTAATTCCTCTACTTCAATCTCATCGCTATCGGGTTGGTGCAATTGAGGATCGAAGGGAACCCTTTCCCAAACAGTTCCAATGGGTGCATAACCCCAACTTTGCAGCAACGTTTCGAGAGGCATAAAAATAGCCGTTAAGTTTTGCGCGGGTAAATTCGGCTTGGCTTGAGCCATCACCCGTGCAGTCGGAAAGCTAATCAGGAGGCTTTGCAGTTGAGAGAACGTTTCATCGCGAACATCTTCCCTCAATTGACTTCCTTGTTGCTGCAACTCCTCTCGCAAGCGGCGACACTGAACCTGTAGCTGTTCGAGTTCTGACTGGGGTTCAGCCTTTTCAGTTGCTTTGGGTTGAGAAGAGAAGAAGCTGAAAAGAAAGGCCATCCCTCCCAACCACAAGAAAATGCCAAACACGAATAAATTTGGATCGCCGACCATCGCCCTTCCCCCAATCGCATTTATCTCTTGTCCATTATCCTTAAGTTTTTGAGATGGGCGCTTAAAACCGTGAAAAATGACCCGATCGACGATTCTCCTCAAGAGTTCACCTGGTACGAACAGATTGCGCGAGACTATACTCTCCAGCAGCGCAAAGACTGGTACAGCAATGCGGCTGAGGCTTATGACAAAACTCGACCTCGCTACCCCTCCCAACTCGTTCGGCGCGCTGTGGAGTTAGCTCAACTTCCTGAGATGGGTCGAATTCTAGAGGTGGGGTGCGGCCCGGGAATTGCGACCCTAGCCTTTGCTCGGTTGGGTTTTTCGATCCTTGCTCTCGAACCGAGTGCGGCAGCTTGCGATCGCGCGCGACGAAACTGCGCCGAATATTCCCAAGTCGCGATCGCCAACACTACCTTTGAAGCGTGGGAACTCGGAACGGAAACATTTGATGCCGTACTGGGGGCAACTTCCTTTCACTGGATTTCTCCGGACATTGCCTATCCCAAAGCTGCTGCGGCCCTCAAAGACGGCGGTTCTTTAATTTTGCTGTGGAATACGCCGCCACAACCGAACGAGGAGTTGTACTCCGTACTGACTGACGTTTATCGAACCCACGCTCCCAGCGTGAAACCCTACGAAACCAGAGAAACCCAAATCAAAAATCTGCAACGATTGGGACAGGTGGCGCTTAATTCGGGATGGTTTCGCAACTTAGTCTCTCAACAAATGGTTTTCGAGGTCACCTATTGCGTTGAAGATTACCTAACTCTGCTAACAACGCTGTCCCCCTACATCATGCTCGAACCCGAACGGCGAGATGCTCTCTTAACCGCTTTGAAGGAAGCGCTAGAGCGCCATTGCGGCCGCGCTCTTCCTCTCTCCCATCTGTCCGTGCTTCAGGTTGTTGCTAAAGTACAGAAACAGAGCTGATGCGTCCGTAACAGGACTCCCCACTTCCGAAATCCGAACGCCCTTAATGAGTGGGTTTCACTGCGTAAGTCCTGAGTAAAATGGGAGAAGGTTACGAGTGATGACAGCATGAAACTCTCGTCATTTGGAAGTTCTCTCGGTGCTTGTTTAACTCTCGCGGTAATTGCCCTTACCCAGTCCGTAGCCGCACAAATACCATCAACTGCCGATCGCGCTGCCGAAGAGGAGAAAAGAACAAACTGCACGCACCAGGAAGCTGAAGATCGCACCCTGGTTGTTGACCCCGACCTCAACACGGCTGATATGTTGCTGTGTCTGGGTCGCTTGGATGAAGCGATCGCCACCTACAATCGCCTTATACTCCGGTACGAACTGGTAACTGTGTATGCTTCGTATGCTTCCTTCCAATTGGGTAATGCTCTCGTGCGGCAAAATAACTTAGAAGAAGCATTGCTGGTCTTGCAGCGAGGGATTGAGTTAGACCCGCTGTACGGATCGGCTCTCTTTCCCGAACGCAACCAATCCCCTCTAGGTGAAATCAACTTTAACGATGCAGCCGACCACAAACAAGGCCCCACTGTTTCGCAAGATCCAGTCGAGGCAAGCGCTTATTTCGAGTTGGGTCAAATTTTAGAAAAAGAACGGCGATGGGAAGAGGCGATCGCGGCCAGCGAACAAGCGATTCAACTCAGTCCTCAGTTTGCCTACGCCTACAATACTCTCGCGCGAATTTTCTACCAGCAAAATCGCCTTGAAGAATCCATCGCCGCCTCTCGAAACGCGATCGCTCTCAATCCCAAACTCTCTTGGGGGTACTACAACTTAGGAAAAGCACTGGCTGCACGGGGAGAGCTAGCCGCAGCAAGGGAAGCCTTTCGACAGGTTATCGACTTCCACTCCAGTCTAGAAACAATCGGCGATCGCTACAAGGAGGAAATGGTAGACGAACTGTTAGCCGATGTCTTGAAAAAGTAATTGTGAGGGCGATCGGCAAATCATTTCAGCCATCTGTTATCAGGGATGGAAAAACTATTTCGCGATCGCTTAGTATTCAAGCTAAAGCACATTTAAATGGGGAGGTTCTACACCCGACACCCCAGACCCCACAACCTTTGGTTCAATCTCGCTCTCTCTGTTTAAATAACAAATAGCTTATCAATGTTCGATGGGAAGAGAAAACCGGAAAATTGAACCTTTTCCCAGCTCGCTCTCAACTTCAATTTGTCCCCCTTGAAGTTCGACCAGATGGCGCGTAATCGCCAAACCTATTCCTGTTCCACCAGAGTTGCTAGACCGCGATCGTTCGGCTCGCCAAAACCGCTCGAATACATAAGGAAGATCGGCTGCGGAAATGCCAATTCCCGTGTCTTCCACCGCCACCCAAACTAATGCTTTGGTCTGCCAGACGCGGGCGATAATTTCCCCTTTCTCGGTGTAGCGAATGGCATTTCCGAGAAGATTCACTAGAATTTGTTCGGCGCGATCGCGATCGGCACACACAAGGGGCAAATTCGCCGGACAATCTAACTTTAACTCCGGCCCTTCCTCTAACAACTGGTCGGCAAATCGCTCCACCAAGGACTTTAATAAAGGGCGTAAATCCAAGCGCTGTAGCTCAATTCGTAGCGATCCAGACTCTGCTTTAGATAGTTCCTGTAAATCGTTAGTTAGTCGCTCTAAACGCTTTGTTTCTCGCACCAGTCGTCCATAGAGTTCTGACGACGGCTCGATGTTTCCCTCCGCCAGTTCCTCTAAATAACCGCGCACGACCGTGAGAGGCGATCGCAACTCGTGGGTCATATCGCCAATCAACTCTCGCCGTTTTTGCTCCACATTTTCGAGGTTGCTGGCCATGCGATTAAAACTCATTCCCAGTTGATCTAACTCCGGAATTTCGCTAGTCTGCACCCGTTCGTGCAAATCCCCCGAAGCAACTTTCTGCGCGATCGCCTCCATTTGATTGAGCGGCTTGACAATGCGCTGAGACAGCCAATAACTCAACCCCCCAGCCGCCGTCGCACCTACGGCAAATGACCAGATTGTGCCGCGATTCCAGGCGCTCTCAAACCCTTCAATGAGATAGGTTCGAGCCGATCGCACCGTGACCAAACCGCGTCTTTCTAACTGTTCTAGGCGCAGGACAAAAAACTGAGGAGAAGAGACTTTCGCGATTGCCACAAAACTCCCCAACCCCACAATCATTACTAACAAATGGGAGAGAAATAAGCGATTTCCTAAATTAAGTTTTGCCATCGAAAATTCAACCTTTATTCCGCACTGTAATGAATGGAGCAGGGAGAGAAGACTTAATTCTGTTTTACCGCGCGATCGCCCTTTCTGGATACAAACCAACGCAGTTCTGCGATCCTGAGAATGCGATCGCTGTTGAGAAGCTGAGTTCCTCAGACAAGATACTTTTCTCGAATGGAGCGATTATCGCTAGCTATACTAAAGAGCAGTCATTCTCTTTAGAAAAAGGAAGCTCAATTATGATTAGCTCTCCTTCCCTTACGTCCAAAACTCACAGAGATCGCGCCACAGAACTTGCCGAGTGTGGCTGGCGTTTGGTCGAGGAAACTGCAGCCAACGGCGTTACTTCCACCACCCAAGTCCCCCTCACTTCTGAAGAATTCCTCCACCCCAAGGAAGGTTACCACTTGCCGAACAGTACTTTTCACGATGATGTGGCGGGTCACGCCAAAGATATTCTGACTCGTCGCTATGCCAACGACCCAACCGTTGGCGTTTTTCGCGATCTGCTCGTTGAATGGGATATTGTTGGACAAAAAGATCATTGTCCCGATACCTTTGTTGCTTTTGGCATTGAAAACAAAGACCAAAACCGCAGTAAGTTTATTGTCAAAAACGAAGGTGTTCGTCCTGCTTTTGTTCTGGAAGTGGTTTCCCCTCGCTACCGCAAAGAAGACCGGGAGATCAAAGTTCTTCAATACGCTCGTACCGGCGTTGAGGAATATGTCATCATTGACCGCCGCCGCCAGCGAGGACAGACGATCGAAGAAGTTTTGGGCTATCGACGGGTAGAAGCTCAGTACCAACCCATTACCCCAGACGAAGAGGGACGAATTTTTTGCCAAACGGTAGGGTTATTCATGAGCTTACAGGAAGGACGCTTGCTCATTGATGATGCTTCTACCGGGAAGCGCTTGCTGTCTTCCTTGGAGCTAGAAGAGGCAAATTTGGAGTTGGAAGAGGCTAAAAAAACTGCCGAACAACAAGCCACAGAAATGGCTGCACTTCTGGCTCGCTATCAAGAGCAGTTTGGAACATTGCCAGAGGATAACAGTACTGTTTAAGCGTTGCTACTATCTTGAAATCGCGTGCGGTTAAAACTGGAGTTGAGACAAACGCGAGTCGCCGAGAAATACAGAATTTGACTGAGCGCGATCGCGCTTCAATCTTCTGAATTAACGCGGACAGTTCGACTATTGAACCCGCCGGAATTAAATCCCGATCGAGGAGAGTTTGAGCCGTTTCCAGAGCGCGATCGCCTTGCTATTGCATCAATCCAGAGTTGTGGCCTTAATCAGCGCACTCGGATTCGCTGTTCTCTTCTCCCGAACTGACCTCTCCTTCCGTCACCTCGGCGGTAGTGGTCTGTCAAGTTAGAATTGACGGATATAATTGGATTGATTTGATGCGAGCATCTTCGGTAGTAAACTGTCAGTCAACAGGAGAAGAAGTTTGATTTCTGTACTGTTCCCAAGCTTCCACTTCTTCTCTTAAAGTCTCCGGGGATGAAATACGACGATTAAGGCACTGCCGATTTAAAACACTGAACTCAATTTCAGTCATATTCAACCAGCCATCTGGCAAACGAACTCGGCATTTGCTTGAGGGGGAATTACCCAGCATTCTTGGAGCCAGGGTTTTATTTCGTTTTTTTTAAGACCTGTCTCACGCTTTCATGGGACAGACTTTCTACATATTCTAAAGCCATCATTTTTTCAGCTAATAATCGTAATGTCCAACGATTGTAACCGGGTGGAGCTTGAGAACAAGCCATCGCGATTAAATGAGCTTCCGCTTCTCCATCTATCTTTTTCAGTTTTGATAAGTTTTTCGGGCGTGGATTCAGGGCTTGTTCTAATCCTTCTTCCACAAATCTTTGTCGGACTCTTTCTATTGTCCTATTGCTGATATCTAAGGCTTGACTAATATCGCGATCTTTCCACCCCCCATTCTCTTGATGAATGTCGGCTTTAAGTAAGATACGAGCATGGTTGATTTTTCGAGCAGAGGCTTTCCCTTTTTGGGTTAGTTCTTGCAGTATTTGACGCTCATCCTCACTGAGAGAGACGATATATTTTTTAGCGGGCATTTTTGAGCAAGTTGAGTAGTATCTACTTTTCTCAGTATCCGTCATTATTGTCTTGACAAACTAGTAGATTGCTTGGCAGCCGACTCAAAAACTTCTAAGGATTGAGCCGTCACTGCTTGAACGAGAAGCATCTCAAGCAACTCAAGCTTCCCGACTCGCTTCCTCAATTCCACTGGAATTGCCCCAAAACGAACTTCGAGAATGCGAAGAATATCTTCTTAGGCGATGTGCAACTTTCTCACAAAGAAAACTCCATCTTATGCTAAAGCGGTCAAAGACAAAGACATTGCTTAAAGCAAAAGACATCTCCAATAATCTATAACCTAGTCATAGCAACAAATAGATAGCAATTTAGCAGAGGGTTAAATTTGAGGCTTAAGAACGAATTCATAAGCTTTTTAAGTCTCAAAATCCAATTCAGCCGTAAAACGATGACGGGTTATAACGTCAAGAATTGTCCCAAATTCGGGCGATTCTACAATTTCT